>Ga0207714_1000429_pt1 | contig 29345 bp, 24 predicted proteins | sample PonA232FremontCA_2_FD_187270 | JGI IMG/M metagenome (GOLD analysis project Ga0207714, IMG submission 187270) | Marine sediment microbial community from Fremont, CA, USA - Pond A23 Sediment 2 (SPAdes) | ecosystem: Environmental > Aquatic > Marine > Unclassified | place: USA: Fremont, California...
CGACAATCCGCTGAAGTTCTTCCAGACGGTTCGGGTGGAGGAGAACCTGCGCGCGCGGCTGGGATCCATCATCAATTCCAGCCTGCGCAGCGTGCTCGGTAGTTTGGACCTGGCCAGCCTGTTGTCGCCCGAGCGCGCCGCGATCATGGAGCGCATCAGCAAGCAGGTGAACAGCGAGGCCGACCGCTTCGGCATCAACGTGGTCGACGTGCGCATCGGCCGCACGGACCTGCCCGAGCAGGTTCAGGAGGCAGTGTATTCGCGCATGCGCTCCGAGCGCCAGCAAGAGTCGGCCCAGATCCGTGCGCGAGGCGAAGAGCGTGCGCGCGAGATTCGCGCCAATGCCGAGCGCGAGGCGACGGTCATCAAGGCCGAAGCCCAGCGTGAAGCTGAAATCCGCCGCGGTGAAGCCGAGGGCACGCGCACGCGCACGCTGTCCAACGCGTTCGGGCAGGCACCCGCGTTCTTCAACTTCTACCGCTCGCTCCAGGCGTACGAAGCCTCGATCAACCAGAACGGCCAGGACAACAGCTACCTCGTCCTCTCGACGAGGACGAATGCCTTTTTCCAGCTCTTCAACCAGGGCGCCATCACGGACGGCCTGGGTGTGTCGCCGGAGGATCTGCCGGATGCCCCCACCGCCGACGCGCCCGCCGAGGAAAGCGCCGACGGCCAATCCGCCTCGCGCTCGGTGTTCGACGGGTGATGCCGGGTTGAGCGGCGTGCCTTCGGGAGCGGTCGGGTGTGGCCTTGAACGCGGCGGATTTCGCGACGGCGCTGGGGTTGGTGTTGGTCTTCGAGGGCGTGGCGCTCGCCCTGCTCCCCGGGGCGCTGCGACGCGCCCTGGAGACCCTGGACGCCATGCCGCCCGAAGCCATGCGCTGGGGCGGTCTTCTGGTCGCCCTGGCCGGGGTGTTCGTGCTCTATCTGGTGCGTGGGTAACGGCCGCGGCCGGCGGCTTTCCCGTTCCGGTGTGAAGGAGGACAGGACCGTGTCGAGTTCCGTTCACCACCGCAGCCGTGGGCGCCTCGCGGGCCTTGCCCTCGCTGTCGCGGGGATGCTGGTCGCGGGCCAGCCGGCCGGCGCCGCGTCGGGCTTTTCCGGTCTCGCCCAGGAGCTCACCCGGGCGGTCGTCAACGTCGCCGGGGAAAAGGCGGGCGGCCAGGATCGGCAGGAGAGGCTGCGTGAATTCTTCGACGAGCGCTTCGGTGGCGAAGGCGAGGGCGGTCCCGGCCCGACCCCGGCGCCGGGGTCTCTCGGCTCCGGCTTCGTGATCGACGAAAGCGGCTACATCGTCACGAACCATCATGTGGTTGCCAAAACCGACAACGTGAGCGTGCGCTTCAGCGACGGCGCGGAGCGCGCGGCCGAGATCGTCGGCCGGGACCGCAAGACGGACCTGGCGCTGCTCAAGGTGGATGCCGAGCGCCCGCTTCCCACGGTTCCCTGGGGCGATTCCGAAGCGGCGGACATTGGCGACCGCGTTCTGGCCATCGGCAACCCCTTCGGCCTGGGCGGCTCGGTGACGGCCGGCATCGTTTCCGGACGCGGACGCGATCTCAACGCCGGCCCGTACGACGACTTCATCCAGACCGACGCGGCGATCAACCGCGGCAACTCCGGCGGCCCGCTGTTCAACACCGAGGGCGAGGTCATCGGCGTCAACACGGCCATCTTCTCGCCCGACGGCGGCTCGGTCGGCGTCGGGTTCGCCGTGCCGGCCGCCATGGCGAAGCCGGTGATCGCGGAGCTGCGCCAGCAGGGCGACGTCGAACGTGCCTGGCTGGGCGTGCGCATCCAGAAGGTGACACCGGAACTGGCGGACGGCCTGGGCATGGACGAAGCGATGGGCGCGTTGGTGGCGTCGGTCGCCGAGGGCAGCCCGGCCGCGCGCGCCGGCGTGAAGCCGCGCGACGTGATCGTCGGCTTTGCCGGCGAGGCCGTGCCAGAGATGCGCCAGTTGCCGCGCATGGTCGCCGCGGAGCCGGTGGGCGCGAACGTCTCGCTCACCGTGGTGCGCGGCGGCGAGCGGCGCGAGCTGAGCACGGAGCTGACCCGGCGGTCCGACGACAAGGTGGCCAGCTTCGGCGGCGCTGATGAGGCGGAGCGGAGCGCCCAACCGGAGCGCGTCTCCACCGCCGGGTTGAGCCTGGCGCCCATGACCGAAGCAGTGCGCTCCCGGTTCGATCTGGCCGCCGGCAAGGACGGTGGTGCGGTAATCGTGGAAATCGCCCAGGGCAGCCCCGCCTCTGCGGCCGATGTCCGCCCCGGCGACGTCGTGCTGGAGGTCAATCAGCGCGAGACGGAATCCCCCTCGGCCGTGCGCGATGCCGTCGACACGGCGCGGAATGAAGGCGATGACGTGCTGACGCTGCTGGTGGTGCGGGACGGCGAGCACCGCTGGGTGGCGATGCCGCTCAGAGCGCGATGAGACGACGTATAATCAGCCTACGAGCCTCATCGCACTCTATTTCTTTCGTTTGCGGGCAGGATTCAGAGCCCCGATCGTTTGCACGCCTCTGGCGCGCGAGCTGACATGTCGCGCGCCTACGGCGAGCCGGCCTTCCGGCCTGAGCGATCCGACCTCATCATGCCCTAGTTGATCCGCTCGTACCGTAGGAAGGTGTGGGGATAGGGGTTGGTGGCGTCGGCCGGACGATCGTCCCGCCACGCCTCCCGCCAGCAGTCCCACTGTGGGTCGGGCAGGATGGTGTCGGCGTCGAAGCTGGCGTGGATGCGCGTCAGGTAGAAGCGGTCGGCGTACGGCAGAGCTTGCGCGACCAGCGCGCCGCCGCCGATCAGCATGATCTCCTCGCCACCGTCGGCGCGGCGTGCCGTGTCCAGTCCCGCGTCCAGGGACCGCGCAAGCACACAACCCTCGGCCGGTTCGTAGGCGGCAGTGCGGCTCACCACCACATTCGGGCGGCCGGGCAGGGCGCGTCCGATGGCTTCGTGCGTCGTCCGGCCCATGACGACGGGATGGCCGCGCGTGACCTGCTTGAAAAACGCCAGATCGCCCGGCAGCCGCCACGGCAGGTCGCCGTCGCGGCCGATGCCGCCCTCGGCGTCGGCCGCGAGCACGATCGTCACGCGCGAGCCGTCGGGATCGTCTGCGGGATACGACATGGCGGCCCGGGCTCGGCCCTTCAGTGAAGCCGGCCGTGGCAGTGCTTGTACTTCTTGCCGCTGCCGCACGGGCAGGGCGCGTTGCGCCCCACCTTGCCCCAGCTGCTCGGATCGTCGGGCTGGGCGTTGGCGCCGCTGGCGTGCCGGACCGGCTCGGCCTTGGCCGGTGCGCTCGGCTCGCCCGCCGCCGGGGCCGCGCCGCCGCCCGCGGCGGCGGCCAGGGCGGGTTCCTCTGCGCCGGCCGCCATCATCGCCGGCTCGGGCTGGCTTTCCGTTGCCTGCTCCGTGGCATCCCCCGCGAGCTCGGACTCCGCCGGCACCTGGCTCTGGATCTGCAGATGGGCGAGGATGAAGGTGATCTCCTCGCGCACGCTGGCCAGCATGGTCTGGAACATCTCGAAGGCTTCCTGCTTGTATTCGTGCAGCGGGTTGCGCTGCGCGAACGCCCGCAGGCCGATGCCCTGCCGGAGATGGTCCATGTTCAGCAGGTGCTCCTTCCACTTCTTGTCGAGGACGTAGAGCACGATCTGCTTTTCCGCCTGCCGCAGGATTTCCGGGCCGTAGTTGGCGGCCTTTTCCGCCATCAGCCGGTCCGAGGCCTCGACGAGGCGCTCGTGGATTTCGCGGTCGGCGATTCCTTCCTCGCGCGCCCAGTCGTGCACGGGCAGGTCCAGGCCCAGGATGCGCTTGCACTCGTCGTGCAACTCGTCCAGCGACCACTGCTCCGGATAGGCTTTCTCCGGCACGTTGCGCGCGATCATGTCGTGGATGACCTGGTGGCGCATCTCGGTGACGGTGTCGCTGACGTCGCTCGCCGCCATCAGCTCGCGGCGCTGCTCGTAGATGACCTTGCGCTGGTCGTTCATCACGTCGTCGAAGCGCAGCAGGTTGCGGCGGATGTCGAAGTTGCGCGCCTCGACCTTCGACTGCGCCTTTTCCAGCGCCTTGTTCACCCAGCGGTGGGTGATCGCCTCGCCTTCCTGGATCCCCAGACGCTCCAGCATGGTGTCCATGCGCTCGGAGCCGAAGATGCGCATCAGGTCGTCTTCCAGCGAGAGGAAGAACTCCGACTCGCCCGGATCACCCTGGCGCCCGGAACGCCCGCGCAATTGGTTGTCGATGCGCCGGCTTTCGTGGCGCTCCGTGCCCAGGATGAAGAGGCCGCCGGCCCGGGCCACGTCGTCGTGCATGCGGGCGCAGTCCTCGCGGATGCGCTCGGCGATGCGCGCGGCTTCCTCGGTGTCGGCGACGCCCTCGGTCTCGCGCTCGATGCGCATCTCCGGGTTGCCGCCGAGCTGGATGTCCGTGCCGCGCCCGGCCATGTTGGTGGCGATCGTCACCTGCCCGGGCACGCCGGCCTGGGAGATGATGTAGGCTTCCTGCTCGTGGTAGCGCGCGTTGAGCACGTTGTGCGGAATGCCGCGCGCGGTGAGCATCTCCGAGACCTGCTCGGATTTCTCGATCGATACCGTGCCGACGAGCACCGGCTGGTTCTTGTTGTAGCAGGTCTCGATCTGCCCGATGATGGCGTCGTATTTCTCGCGCGCCGTGCGGTAGATGACGTCGTCGTGATCGGTGCGGACCATCGGCTTGTTCGTCGGGATCTCGGCGCATTCGAGCTTGTAGATCTCCGAGAACTCGCCGGCTTCCGTCATCGCCGTGCCGGTCATGCCGGCCAGCTTGGGGTACATGCGGAAGAAGTTCTGGAAGGTGATCGAGGCCAGGGTCTGGTTCTCGTTCTGGATCTCGACGCCTTCCTTGGCCTCCAGCGCCTGGTGCAGCCCGTCGCCGAAGCGCCGGCCCTCCATCATGCGGCCGGTGAACTCGTCGATGATGACGACCTTGTCGTCCTTGACGATGTAGTCCGTGTCGCGGTTGAAGAGAACGCGGGCGCGCAGCCCCTGGTTGACGTGGTGCAGGAGGTTGACGTTCTGGATGTCGAACAGCGAACTCTCGGCGTCCATCAACTCGGCCTCGGCGCCCAGCCGCTCGACGTGCTCCACGCCCTCGTCGGTCAGGTTGACGCTGCGCTGCTTTTCGTCCGTTTCGTAGTCGCCGTCGACGAGGTTCTTCACCAGCCGGTCGGCCGCAACGTACATGGCCGAGCTGTCGTCGGCCGGGCCCGAAATGATGAGCGGCGTTCGCGCCTCGTCGATGAGGATGGAATCGACTTCGTCGACGATGGCGTAGCTGAACTCCCGCTGCACCATCTCGTCCAGCGAGAACTTCATGTTGTCGCGCAGATAGTCGAAGCCGAACTCGTTGTTCGTGCCGTAGGTGATGTCTGCGGTGTAGGCCGCGCGGCGCTCGCCGTCGGGCTTGTCGTGGGTGATGCAGTCCACGCTCAGCCCGAGGAAGCGGTAGATGCTGCCCATCCACTCGGCATCGCGCTGGGCCAGGTAGTCGTTGACCGTGATGATGTGGACGCCGTTGCCGGTCAGCGCGTTGAGATACACCGGCAGCGTGGACACCAGCGTCTTGCCCTCGCCGGTCTTCATCTCGGCGATCATGCCCTTGTGCAGGACCATGCCGCCGAGCAGCTGCACGTCGAAGTGGCGCTGGCCCAGGCTGCGCTTGGCCGCCTCGCGCACGGTGGCGAACGCCTCGACGAGCAGATCGTCGAGCCGCTCGCCGGCGGCAAGGCGCTGTTTGAACCAGTCCGTCCGGGCCCGCAAGTCCGCGTCGGACAGCTTTTCAAGCTCCGGTTCGAGCTTGTTGATGGCTGTGACGGTGGGACGCAGGCCGCGCAGAAAACGCTCGTTCGCGGTCCCGAACAAACGTTTGGCGAGCGCGCCGATCATGGAGGATCCTCGAAACCTGTTCGGAAAAACGCCGGGGGCGACGGCGCGTGCTCGACAGATAGGCACCGGGGGGAAGGCTGTCAACGCGAGCCGCCGGCCGGCGGCCCAGGTAAGCAGGGTGGCAACCCGTCGTTCGGATGGCCGGCGCGCTTATGCACGCACGGCTCGTGAGCCGGCGGGTGCTGGCTGCGCGACCGGCAGCGCTTGTCCCGCCGCGAGCGCGTGTGCACAAATGCGCGCCGGCTCGCGCGGGTCCGGCCGATCCGCGTCAACGATATCACAGCCAAGACAAGAGGTTCATGGGATGACGACTCTACCGTTTCGCACCCGGCTGGCGGGCGTTTGCTTCGCCGCGCTCGTGGCGCTGCCGGCGGCGCAGGTCGCCCGGGCGGCCGACGACGGCGACGGGGACGCCAAGAAGAACCCCGTGGTCGCCACGGTCGACGGCGAGGAGATCCGCTTCCAGGAGGTCATGAAGGCCACCGAGCGGCTGCCGAAGCGCTATCAGAACCGTATCAGCCAGCTTTTCCCGCAGCTGCTCGACCGCTTGGTCGACATGCGCGTCGTGTCCGCGAAGGCGAAGGCCGAGGGGTACATGGACAATCCCGAGGTCCAGGAGCGCCTGCAGCGCACGCGGCGCCAGATCCTCAGCGACGTTTACCTGAAGCAGAAGGCGCAGGACTCGGTCACCGAGGAGCAGCTGCGCGCCGAGTACGAGGAGTACAAGAAGAACAACGAGCCCGAGTCGCAGATCAAGGCGCGGCATATTCTCGTCGACAGCGAGGAGCTTGCCAACGAGCTGATCGGGAAGCTCGACGAGGGCGCCGACTTCGTCCAGCTGGCCAAGGACGAATCCACCGGTCCGTCCGCGAGCAAGGGCGGCGACCTTGGCTTCTTCGGCAAGGGCGACATGGTCGAGGCCTTCTCCAATGCGGCGTTCGATCTCGACGTGGGCGAGTACACCCAAAGCCCCGTCAAGACGCAGTACGGCTGGCACATCATCAAGGTGGTCGAGGAGCGCACCAAGGAGCCGAGAAGCTTCGAGGACATGAAGAAGGAGCTGAAGAAGAAGGTGCGCAGCTCGGTCGTGCAGGAGACCATCAAGCAGATCCGCGAGGCCTCCAACGTGGAAACCCACCCGGAACGGGCGCGCGACCTGCTGGGCCCGCCGAAGGGCGCCGGTCAGGGCCAGGGCCAAGGCGGCTCGGGGAACTGAGCCGTGGCCGGCCCGCTCCCCCGCTCGCCGCTGGCGCCCGAGCGCTTCCCCGACATGCCCGCGGTGCCGGGTGTACGCGTCGCGGCGGGTGCCTGCGGCATCGCCGGCGGGGACCGGCGCGACGTGGCGCTGATCGAGCTGGCCGACGCCTCGGCCGTGGCGGGCGTGTTCACGCGCTCGCTCACGGCCGGCGCGCCGGTGACGTGGTGCCGCCAGGCGTTGGCGGCGACCGGCGGGACGGGCCGCGCCTTTCTGGTTAATTCGGGTAAGGCCAACGCCTTCACCGGCCGCGGCGGCGATGCCGCCGTGCGCCGGGAGGCGGCGGCCCTCGCCGAGCGCCTGGGGTGTTCGCCGGAGGCCGTGCTGGTCGCGTCCACGGGCGTGGTCGGCCAGCCGCTGCCGGTGGACCGCATCGTCGACGCGCTCGGCCCGCTGGTGGACGGCCTGACCGGCGACGGCTGGGAGGCCGCGGCGGACGCGATCCGCACCACCGACACCTTCCCCAAGGGAAGCTGTGCGACGGCCGAAATCGACGGCACGCGCGTCACGCTCGCCGGGATCGCCAAGGGCTCGGGCATGATCGCGCCCGACATGGGCACGATGCTGGCGTTCCTGACCACGGACGCCAACCTGCCCGCGGCGACCCTGGACAGGCTGTTGCGCGAGGCCAACGCCAGCAGTTTCAACTGCATCACGGTGGACGGCGACACCTCCACCTCCGACACCGCGCTGCTCGCGGCCACCGGCCGGGCGGACACGCCCGCGCCCGACGACCCCGCCGACCCGCGGCTGGCGGATTTCCGCCGCGCGCTGGGCGAGGTCACCCGCGATCTGGCCCAGCAGATCGCGCGCGACGGCGAGGGCGCGGAAAAGTTCGTCACCATCCGCGTCACGGGCGCGGAGCACGACGAGGCGGCGCGCCGCATCGGCCTCGCCATCGCCAATTCGCCCCTGGTCAAGACGGCGGTGGCGGGCGGCGACCCCAACTGGGGGCGCATCGTCATGGCCGTGGGCAAGGCGGGCGAATGGGCCGACCGCGACCGCCTCGCCATCTGGATGGGCGGCCATCAGCTCGCACGCGAAGGGGTCGGCGTGCCCGGGCTGGACGAAGGCCCCGCGGCGGCGCACATGGCGGGCCGCGAGATCGAGCTGGCGGTGGACGTCGGCGTCGGCGGCGGCGCCGCCACGGTGTGGACGTGCGACCTCACCGACCGCTACATCGCCATCAACGCCGATTATCGAAGCTGAGCGCATGACCGGCACAACCGGCCACGGCTGCTGGGACGCCGCCACGCAAGCGGGCGGCGGCAAGCCCCTCGTGCTCGTCGCGGCGCTGGCGCTCGTGGACGCCGACGGCCGCGTGCTCATCGCCCGCCGCCCCGAAGGCAAGCCGATGGCGGGGCTGTGGGAGTTTCCCGGCGGCAAGGTGCAGGACGGCGAAACGCCGGAAGCCGCGGCCATTCGGGAAGCGCGCGAGGAACTCGGCATCGACACGCGAACGAGCTGCCTGGCCCCGCTCGTCTTCGCCTCCCACGCCTACGACGACTTTCACCTTCTCATGCCCTTGTATGCATGCCGCGTCTGGGCGGGCGCGATCGTGCCCCAGGAAGGCCAGGCGGTGGATTGGGTTCGCCCGGTGCGCCTGCGCGACTACCCCATGCCGCCGGCGGATGAACCCCTGGTCGCACTGCTCCGCGACTTTTTGTAACTGCCGCACCCCTCACCCGGCGGTTATCCCGGGTGTGCGCGCGTCCCCCGAACACTTGCCTTGCGCTGCCACCTCGGGTTGTCCATCATTCCCGTAGCTGGCGCACACGATGGTGTGTTCGCGCGTCTATCGCGCAGGCGCGAACGCCGATTCCTGACGGTGCCGCCGGCCTGCCTGGTCAGCACGGGGTATGCCGAGGATGTGCGAGCACCAGCGCGGGGTGCGTGCCGGGTCGGGACGCGCCGGTGGACGGTGCGCGGGGAATGCGCCGGGGCCCTGTCCCGTCCCACGCTGGGCGCACGCGCGGCGTCGCGGCAGTGGGGTGCGGGCATGAGCACCGTGAAAAGCCGCAACGTCATCCTCGACGACCGGCGGACCAGCCTGCGCCTGGAACTCGCGATCTGGGACGCGCTGGAGGAAATCTGCGCGCGCGAGGGCATCACGCTCAACCAGCTGTGCATGCGCGTCGAGCGTCAGCGCGGCCCGCGCTCGCTGGCCGCCGCCATCCGCGTCTACGCCCTACAGTACTTCCGCGAAGCCGCGACGGAGCCGGGCCATGCCGAGGCCGGTCACGGCAGCCCGAGCGACGGCTGATCCCCGGGGCTCAGCCCTGCCGGCCGGTGCCCGGCGGGGCCGCCTTGACTCCCGTGGACACCTCCTCGGTTCCCAGCGCCTCGGCCAGCCGCGCCTGCGCTTCGCCCGGGCGCAGCGGCAGCGGCTGGCTCGCTTCGGGCCGCCAGCCCGTGAGGAAGACGATCTGGAAGGTCGCCGGGACTTTGCCGTCCCTGGTGCCGTAAATTTCCCGGTACAGCTCCCCGGCGCGCAGCAGGGTGTCGCGCCGCGTCGCCGAGCGGCGGCGGTCGCGTACGGCGTTGCTTTGGCCCATGCCGCGAAGGTCCGCCATGAGCCGCAGCGGGTCGGGGTAGGTGACCGTGATCGTGTCCACGTCGCTCACCGGCAGCGCGAAGCCGGCGCGCTCCAGCAGCGCCGTGGCGTCCTGAAGCTCGGCGAACGGGGAGACGCGCGGGCCGGCCCCGCCTTCCAGCTCGCTTTCCGCCAGCAACAGGGCGTGGCGCAGCTCGTGGAGCGTTTCCCCGCCGGGCAGCGCGCCCAGGAAGAGGCCGTCGGGCTTGAGCGCGTGGTTGATCTGCAAAAGCGCGCCCGGCAGGTCGTTCGTCCAGTGCAGCGCCATGCCGCTGACGGCGAGGTCGAAGCTGCGTTCGGCGAAGGGCAGGAACTCCTCGTCCGCGGCCACCACGGGGCGGTGCGGCACGGCGGACGCCACCGCCGCCGCGCGCCGCGCCATCGCGGGCGCCAGATCGGCCTGAACCAGGGTTTCGATGCCGCCGCGCGCGCCCACGACGCCGGCGAAGGTGCCGGCGTGACAGCCCAGGTCGAGCGCCCTCGGGAAGCTGCGTTTCACGTCTTCCAGGCGGTCGCCGAGGCGGTCGGCCACCTCCGCCACCAGGAAGTCATACGCGTCGAACCCGGCGGCGGCGCGCTCGCGCCGGTGCCGCAGGGCCGCGCGGTCGAAAATCAGGATGCGTTCATCTGCCATGCCCGGAGCATGGGGCCGGCGGGCGGCGGCGCCAACACGAAGCCGCGTGCGGGTTCGCGGTGCGGCGGGGGACGGCGATGACGCCGGCGGCGCTGCGTAGCGTGCGCGTGCTTGCCGGGATGGCGCTGGACGTGGTGCTGCCCCCGCGCTGTCTTGCCTGCGGGGCGATCGTGCAGCAGCCGGGCACGCTGTGCGGCGCGTGCTGGCGCGAGCTGACCTTTCTCACCGAACCGATGTGCGCGCGCTGCGGCTTCCCCTTCGAGGTCGCGCCGGCTGGAGAGCCGCTGTGCGGCGCCTGCATCGCCCGCCCGCCGGCGTTCGCCCACGCCCGCGCGGCGCTCACCTACGATACCGGCAGCCGCGGCCTGGTCACGGCGTTCAAGCACGCCGACCGGACCGATGCCGCCCCGGCGTTCGCCGCCTGGATGACGCGCGTTCTCGGGGATCTGCCGCGCCCGGGTGTGATCGTGCCCGTCCCCCTGCACCGGCGGCGCCTGCTGCGCCGGCGCTACAACCAGGCGGCGCTGCTGGCGCGGGAGCTGAGCCGGCGCCTGGGCGTGCCGGCGGTCCCCGACGCACTCGTGCGCCGCCGCGACACCGCCAGCCAGGGAACCCTCGCCCCGGCGGCCCGGCGGCGCAACCTGGCGGGCGCGTTTGCGCCGCATCCCGAGCGGATGCAGCATGTTCGCGGTCAGCGCGTGCTGCTGGTGGACGACGTCTTCACCACGGGCGCCACGGTGGAGGCGTGCACACGCGTGCTGGAGCGCTCGGGCGCCGAGGGTGTGGACGTGGTCACGCTCGCCCGCGTTCCCCAGGCGCGGCCGGGCTGACGGGTGGACCGGGCGCCGCGGCGTTCCCAGATGCGGGCGTGGAGCGTGTCGAACCGGTGAAGGAGGACCGATGGCCCAGGTGACGATGTATTCCAGCGCGTTGTGCGGCTTCTGCCACCGCGCCAAGAAGCTGTTGAAGCAGAAGGGCGCCGATTTCGACGAGATCGACGTGACGACGGACCGCGCGCGCAAGCGCGAGATGATGGAGCAGGCCGGCGGCGCCCACACCGTGCCGCAGATCTTCATCGACGGCCGCCACATCGGCGGCTGCGACGAGCTTTACGATCTGGACAAGCGCGGCGAACTCGATCCGCTGCTGGGGGCCGCGGCGTGACCCGGCTCACGGCGGGCCTCGTCCAGCTCACCTCGGGGCCCGACTTCGAGCCCAACCTCGCGGCCGCGGCGGATCAGGTGCGCGCCGGCGCGGCGGCGGGGGCAAAGTTCGTGCTCACGCCGGAGAACACCCCCATCCTGGAGCCCGACCACGCGCGCTTGCGCGCGGTCGTGCCGGGCGAGGCCGCGCATCCCGCGCTGGCGGTCTTCGAGTCGCTTGCGCGGGAGCAGGGGGTCTGGCTGCTGCTGGGCTCGACGGCGGTGGCGGTCGCGGATGGCCGTCTCGCCAACCGATCGTACCTCTTCGCCCCGGACGGCCGGATCGCGGCGCGCTACGACAAGATTCATATGTTCGACGTGGACGTGCCGGACGGCCAGACCTATCGCGAGTCGGCCACCTTCCGGCCGGGGGAGCGCGCGGTCGCGCCCGATCTGCCCTGGGGCCGGCTGGGCATGACGGTGTGCTACGACGTGCGCTTTCCGCAGCTCTACCGCGCGCTCGGCACGGCGGGCGCGAGCCTGCTGTCGGTCCCGGCGGCGTTCACCGAGTTCACCGGGCAGGCGCACTGGCACACCCTGCTGCGCGCGCGGGCGATCGAGACGGGCGCCTACGTCCTCGCGCCGGCGCAGTGCGGCGAGCACGCGGGCGGCCGGCGCACCTACGGCCATTCCCTGATCGCCGCGCCCTGGGGCGAGGTCGTGGCGGAAAGCGACAGCGATCCCGACGTGCTCACGGCCGAGCTGGACCTGGAGCAGGTCACGCTCGCCCGCCGGCGCATCCCGGCGCTGACCCAGGACCGGGAGTTCGCCGGGCCGGACGCGAGAGCGTAACGATCACGCCCGCCGCCGGGCGCAGATGTGCTGCACGGCGCGGTGGCCCGTCGGCGTGGCCTCGATGCGGTCGCCGTGGGCAAGCACGGTCAACTCCCCGCGCACGGCGTGCAGCAACTCGCCCGGTTCCAGCAGGAAGGCCGGATTGCGCGGCCGCCCGAAGGCGGCGTGGCGGCGCGTGAAGGTTTCGTAAATCAGCACCCCGCCGGGCGCCACGGCGGCCACGAGGTCCGGCAGCACCGGGCGGTGCAGGTAGCTGGTCACCACCACGCCGGCGAACGTCCGGCCCGCGAGCGGAAACCGCCCGCCGGCTTCCAGATCGGCTTTGACAAGCTCCAGCCGGGCGTCGCCGGCGAGATCGGCCAGCCCGGAGATGGCACGGTCCACGGCCACGACCGGGTGGCCGCGCTCAAGCAAGAACGCCGTGTGCCGCCCGTTGCCGCAGGCGAGGTCGAGCACCGTTCCGCCGGGTGGAATTCGGTCGGCAAAGCGGGTCACCCACGCCGACGGCGCGCCGCGCGCGGTCACGGCTTATCGGCCACCAGCATGTAGTTCACGGCCGGGCTCGGGCTGAGCTTCCAGCCGCCCGTGCGCGGATCGAAGGCCACGCCCGTCAGCTCGCGCACGCGCAGCCCCGTCGGACGCAGGCCGGCGGCCAGTTCGGACGGCCGGACGAAGCTGTGCCAGTCGTGCGTGCCGCGCGGCAGCCAGCCCAGGATGTACTCGGCCGCCACCTTGGCCAGCAGGAACGACCGGCGCGTGCGGTTGATCGTGGCGAGCACGCACAGCCCGCCCGGACGCACGAGCTCGCCGCAGGCGCGCAGGAAGGCGTCGCGGTCGGCGACGTGCTCCACCACCTCCATCGCCAGCACGGCGTCGAAGCGCTCATCGGTGCGCGCCAGGGCCTCGGCGCTCGTGCAGCGGTAATCGATCCCCAGCCCCTGCACCTGCGCGTGGGCCTTGGCGGCCTTGATCGTCTCTTCGCTGGCATCCAGCCCCGTCACCTCGGCGCCCAGGCGCGCCAGCGGCTCCGCCAGCAGGCCGCCGCCGCAGCCCACGTCGAGCAGGCGCAGCCCGGCCAGCGGCGCCGTCTCGCTGCCCGAGCCGTCGAAATGGGCGCGCAGGTGGTCGCGGATGTAGGCGATTCGCGTGGGGTTGAGGGCGTGCAGCGGCTTCATCTCGCCCTCGGGGTCCCACCAGGCGTCCGCCATGCGGGCGAACTTGGCGATCTCGCCGGGATCGACGGTGACGGCGTCGGCCGTGGCTGTGTCGGTCATGGCGCGCGTCCGCGGCGGCGTGGCAACGGCATGGCGCGGCCCGTGCCGCCTTGCACCAGGGCCGTCCGCCAAGTATGTCTACGCTGAACGCGCCGGGGCAAGGCCGCGCGGGGCACGCGCGTCCAGGCGGTCCCTGGCCACCCGCGAGCCCGGTCCCACGACGAGAGCCCGCATGGCCCGCATCGTCATGAAATTCGGCGGCACGTCCGTGGCGGACGTGGACCGCATTCAAGCCGTTGCCCGTCTGGCCAAGCGCGAGATCGATGCCGGCAACGAGGTTGCCGTCGTGGTGTCCGCCATGGCCGGCGTGACCAACCGCCTGGAAGGCTATGTGCGCGAGATCTCGCGCCTCTTCGACCTGCGCGAGTACGACACCGTGGTCTCCGCCGGGGAGCAGACCACGGCCGGCCTCACCGCGATCGCGCTGCAGGAGCTGGGCGTGGACGCGCGCTCCTGGCTGGGCTGGCAGGTGCCCATCCACACCGACAGCGCCCACGGCAGCGCCAGCATCGCCGGCATCGACGGCGAGGCCATCGTGGACCGCATGCGCACGGGCGAGGTCGCGGTGTTCGCAGGGTATCAGGGCCTCGATCCCGAGCGCCAGCGCATCACCACGCTGGGGCGCGGCGGGTCCGACACCTCCGCCGTGGCGCTCGCCGGGGCGATCAACGCCGACCGCTGCGACATCTACACCGACGTGGACGGCGTCTACACCACCGATCCGCGCATCGTGAGCGGGGCGCGCAAGCTGGCGCGCATCACCTACGAGGAAATGTTGGAGATGGCCTCCCAGGGGGCCAAGGTGTTGCAGACACGCGCCGTGGAGATGGCCATGCGCCATCGCGTGCCGGTGCAGGTGCGCTCCACCTTCGACCCCGATACGCCGGGCACCCTGGTCGTCGACGAGGACAGCATCGTGGAACACGACATCGTCAGCGGAATCGCCTACAGCCGGGACGAGGCGAAGATCACGCTCACGCGCGTGGCCGACCGGCCGGGCGTCGCCGCGGGCATCTTCGGCCCGCTCGCCGAGGAGCACATCAACGTCGACATGATCGTCCAGAACGTCTCCCCCGAGGGCGACGCGACGGACGTGACCTTCACCGTCTCCAAGAGCGACTACGAGCGCGCCATGAAGCTCCTGGAGGACAAGAAGGAAACCTTCGGCTACCAGGAGCTGCGCCCGGACGAGCACGTGGTGAAGGTTTCCGTCATCGGCGTGGGCATGCGCAGCCACGCCGGCGTGGCGCAGACGATGTTCCGCGCGCTCGCCGAAAAGGGCATCAACATCTCCGTGATCGCCACCTCGGAGATCAAGATCAGCGTGCTCATTCCGGACGAGTACCTGGAACTGGCGCTGCGCACGCTGCACGCCGCCTACGATCTCGACAGCGGTTGACCGCCGGGAGAGCGCGATGAGCGCGCAGGAGCACGCCACGGGCTGGGATACCTCGCGCCGCCTGCTGCGGCTCCTGCGCAACATCATGAAGGAGAGCGGGGCGGCGCAGGACCGCCTCGACCGCATCGTCCGCGCCATCGCCGAGGAAATGGCGGCGGAGGTGTGCTCCGTCTACGTCAAGCGCGCCGGCGAGATCCTGGAACTCTTCGCCACGCACGGCCTGCGCGCCGGTGCGGTGCACCATACCCGCCTGCGCGTGGGCGAGGGCATCGTCGGCCACGTCGCCCGCAAGACCCAGCCGCTGCGCGTTGCCGAGGCCGCCAGCCACCCCGCGTTCGTCTACCGCCCCGAGACCGGCGAGGAGCCCTACCGCGCGCTGCTCGGTGTGCCCATCATGCGCGACGGCGGCGTGCTCGGCGTGCTCGTCATCCAGAGCGTCCAGGCGCGCAGCTACGGGGACGAAGAAGTCGAGGTCCTGGAAACCGTGGCCACGCTGCTCGCCGAGCTGGTGGCCGGCGGCGAGTTGGTGGCCGCGAGCGAGACGCAGCACGCCGACAGCAACCTGCGCCTGCCGCTGCGCCTGCCCGGCATGGTACTGTGCGAGGGGCTGGCGATGGGGCGGGTCGTGCGCCACCGCCACCGGCCCGTGGTGCAGCAGACCGTCGCCGACGACCCCGATGCCGAGGGCGAGCGCCTGCGCGCCGCCGTCGCGGAGATGCAGTCCTCGCTCGACAAGCTGCTCGACGACGCGGATCTGGACGAGTCCGACGGTGAGCACCGCGACGTGCTCGCCAGCTACCGCATGTTCGCCGCCGACCGCGGCTGGCTGGAGCGCATGGCCGAGGCGGTGCGCACGGGCCTGACGGCCGAGGCCGCGGTGCAGAAGGTGCAGAGCGACACCCAGGCCCGCATGGCCAAGGCGCGCGACCGCTACCTGCGCGAACGCCTCGCGGACCTGGACGACCTCGCGAACCGCCTGGTCCAGCACCTCACGGGCACCACGCAGGGTCCGCCGATGCCCGAGGACACCGTGCTCGTGGCGCGCTCCCTGGGACCCGCCGAGTTCCTGGACTACGACCGCAGCAAGCTGCGCGCGGTGGTGCTGGAGGAGGGTTCGCCCACGGCCCACGTGGCCGTGGTGGCGCGCGCGCTCGACGTGCCCGTGATCGGGCGCTGCCGCGGCGTCATCGCCGAGGCGCGCACGGGCGACACCGTCCTGGTCGACGGCGAGACCGGGCAGGTGCTTCTGCGTCCGGAAGGCAGCGCCGCCGCCAGCTTCGCCGAAACCGTCGAAACCCGCCGCCGCCGCGCCGGCACCGCCGCCACCGGCCGCGATCTGGAGCCGGTGACGCGGGACGGTGTGCGCGTGGGGCTGCACATCAATGCGGGGCTGCGCGCGGATCTGCCGCACCTGGACGCGCTGGGCGCCGACGGCATCGGGCTCTACCGCACCGAGGTGCCGTTCATGGTGCGGCGCAGCTTCCCCGGCGTGGACGAGCAGGCGCGCATCTACGGCCACGTCATCGCCCGGGCCGGGGACCGGCCGGTCATCTTCCGCACGCTCGACGTGGGCGGCGACAAGATTCTCCCGTACTGGCAGCCGGAGGACGAGGACAACCCGGCGATGGGCCGGCGCGCCCTGCGCCTGGGACTCGACCGGCCGCACGTGCTGCGCCGCCAGGTGCGCGCGCTGATGCGCGCCAGCGCCGGGCGCGAGTTGCACATCATGCTGCCCATGGTCAGTCAGGTTTGGGAACTCGATCACGCGCGCGAGCTGATCGAGCGCGAACGCGCGCAGACGCGGCGCCGCGGCGAGGCCGGTCCCAGCGCGATCCATCTGGGCGCCATGCTGGAGGTCCCGGCCCTGTGCTGGCAGCTCCCGCGCGTGCTGGAGCGCGTGGATTTTCTCGCCGTGGGCAGCAACGATCTGGTGCAGTTCGTCTTCGCCGCCGATCGGGGAAATCCGCAGGTCTCGCGCCGCTACGACCCGCTGTCCCCGCCGGTCGTCAAGCTCACGCGCGAGCTCGTGGCGGAAACCGACGCGGCCGGGGTTTCGCTGTCGGTCTGCGGCGAGATGGCGGGCAATCCGCTGGAAGCCATGGCGCTTATCGGCTGCGGTGTGCGGCAGCTGTCCATGGCGCCGCGGGCCGTGCCGGGCGTGCGCGCCATGCTGCGCAGCCTCGATACCGGACCGCTCAATGCCCTGATGCGGGAGAAGGCCGACGCCGCCGACCCCAGTCTGCGGCCGCTGTTGCAGACCTACGCCAGCGACCACGGGGTCGAGATCTGATCGTGAAAAGCACATGGTCCGGCGGCATCGGCGCAGTCCTCGAATGCCGGCCGCGCAACGAAAACACGCCGTGCCGCTGGACCGGCCGTCCAATCCGCGAACATCTTGGCCATCCGCGTGCGGGCTGTTGCGGCGATTGCGGGGGCCCGCTCGCATCTGCTAAATGACACGCAATAGGTATGTTCACGCATGTGAGGGCCGGGCTGGCTGTGCATTCGCATTTCGAACGCGATCGCCGAACACCGGTTATGCCGTTGTACCCAGCTGGCGGGAATTTGGGCGGTCGACGCTGCAAGCGCGCCACCAGCCGCATTTTCGGCAAAGTATTTCCCTACGTCTTAACGTGGGTCCGCATCGGGACGACCGGCCGCGGCCCGCTGCGCCGGCTCGCCGTGCCGGGTCGCTGCGCCCGCCCCGGCCCCCTGGCTCCACGGCTCGCTCACGGCGGCTGAGAAACCCGCATGGCAGACGATAACCGGCACCTCTCCACCGATCCCGCTGACACCCGGCCGCTCGACGAACCGCGTCTGGAAACCCCGGCAACGGGTGAGCGGCGCGAGACGGCCGCGCGCCTGCTGCGGCGCACGCGCGAGCTTCAGGGCGAGGATCTCGGCGAGATCGCGACGGCCCTGCGCATCCGCCATGCGTACCTGAGCGCGATCGAGCGTGGGGCCTTCGACGAGCTGCCGGGCGCCACCTACGCTGTCGGGTTCGTGCGCAGCTACGCCGCCTTTCTCGGGCTGGACGCGGACGAGGTGGTGCGCCGCTTCAAGGCGGACACCGCCGGGCTGGAGCAGTCGCAGGAGCTGCATTTCCCCGAGCCGATCAACGAGGGAAAGGTTCCCGGCGGCGCCGTCATCCTGATCGCGATGGTGCTGCTCGTCGGGGCGTACGGCGGCTGGTACGTCCTGAGCAGTCCCGAGACCTCGTTGTCGGACATGGCGCCGCCCGTGCCGGAGCGCTTGCAGGCGCTCGTCGGCGGTGGTTCGGAGGGCGAGCCCGCGGACGGTCCGCCCCAGGCCGTCGCCTCGGAGTCCGGCGAGGCCGGCGGCACCCAGGGCGCGTCGAGCGAAGACACCGGCTCGTCTTCGGAGCCGGATGGCACCGGGGAACCCGGCGGGACAGCCGGCGCGACTCAGACCGCCGCGGCGCCCGACACGGAGGGTGACACCGGCAGCGAGCCGGAAAGCGACAGCACGGCGCCGGAACCGGATGCCACGGACGCGGGTGCCGCGGCCGGCGATGCGGGCGGCGCGCAAACCCCCGATGAACCGGCCGCGACGGGCGACAGCGCCTCGGATGCCGGAACGGCGGCGGCCGACGCGGACGCGCCGGAAACGGCGCCGGGTGGCGACAATGGGGCCGAAACGGCGAGCGACACGGGGGCGGAAACAGGCGGCGAAACCGTGACCGTGGGCGAGCAGACCGGGGATATCGCGGACGCCGAGGCGAGCGGCACCGGCACGGCCGACACGGCGACCGCCGAGGATGCCGACGGTCCGGCTACCACCGACGCCGACACGGCCGATGCCGCCAGCACCGCTGCCGGCACCGATGCGATCGCCGACGCCGGCAGCGACACGAGCGAAACGCAGCAGACCCCTTCCGGGTCCGCGAGCCAGCCGGACGACGGCGGGGCGCCGCCGGTGCCGGGAAGCGACGCGGAAAGCGCCGGGGGCGAGCCGGGCGCGACACAGACCGCGAGCACCGACACGGGCCGCTCCTTCGGCGCCACCACCGGGGAGGCGGCCCTGGTGCTGCGGGCCACGGCGGACTCCTGGGTCCAGGTGCGCGGACCCGGCGACGATGTGCTCGTCTCTCGCGTGCTCGAACCCGGCGATGTCTACCGGGTGCCCGAGCGCGACGGGCTGCGCCTGCACACCGGCAACGCCGGCGGGCTGACCGTCGAGGTCGACGGTGAAGCGGTTCGCAGCCTGGGCGACTCCGGCGAGGTGCGGCGCAACGTGACGCTCTCCCCGGCCAACCTGCTGGATGGCGGCTGACGCCGGGTGGCGCGCCGCCTGCACGGGTGTGTAACCGCGGCATGCTTGTCCGCCCGCCGGGGCAGGATATACAACCGGACCCAGTAAGGATGACCGGAAAGGCGGAAAAGCGATGAGCGATCCCACCGGCGTTCGTCCCTGGCGCGACATCGAGCGGCGGCAGACCCGCCAGATCAGCGTCGGCGACGTGAAGGTCGGCGGTGGCGCGCCGATCACCGTTCAGTCGATGACCAACACCCCGACCACGGACGTCGAAGGCACGGTGGAGCAGATCCGCCGCCTGGAGGATGCCGGGGCGGACATCGTGCGCGTTTCCTGCCCCGACCAGGAATCCGCCGAGGCGCTGGGCAGCATCGTGCCGCAGGTGAACATCCCCATCGTCGCGGACATCCACTTCCACTACCGCCGCGGCATCGAAGCGGCCCGCAACGGCGCGGCGTGCCTGCGCATCAACCCCGGCAACATCGGCTCGCGCGAGCGCGTGAAGGAGGTGGTGCAGGCGGCCAAGGATCACGGCTGCTCGATGCGCATCGGTGTCAACGCCGGCTCGCTGGAGCGCCATCTCCTGGAGAAGTACGGCGAGCCGTGTCCGGACGCCATGGTGGAGAGCGCGCTGGCGCAGGCGCAGGTCCTGGAGGACGAGGACTTCTTCAACTTCAAGATCTCCTGCAAGGCCTCCGACGTCTTCATGGCCTCCGCGGCCTACATGCAGCTCGCCGAGCAGTGCGATCACCCCTTCCACCTCGGCATCACCGAGGCGGGCGGACAGCGCTCGGGCACGATCAAGTCGGCCATCGGCCTGGGCAACCTGCTCTGGGCCGGGATCGGGGACACGCTGCGCGTCTCCCTCTCCGCCGATCCCGTGGAAGAAATCAAGGTCGGCTACGACATCCTCAAGTCGCTGGGCCTGCGCCATCGCGGCGTGAACGTCGTCTCCTGCCCGTCGTGCGCGCGCGAGCAGTTCGACGTCATCAACACCGTCAAGGTCCTGGAAGAGCGGCTGTCGCACATCACCACGCCCATGACCGTTTCCGTCATCGGCTGCGTGGTGAACGGCCCCGGCGAGGCCCTCATGACCGACGTCGGCTTCACCGGCGGCGGTCGCGGGACGCACCAGGTCTACGTCGGCGGCGTGCCTTCGCACCGCCTGAAGGAAGAGGACATCGTCGATCACCTCGTCCGCCAGGTCGAGGAAAAGGCCGAGGAAATCGACGCCAAGCGCAAGGCCGAGGCGGAACTTCAGGCCCAGACGGAAGCCGACAAGCCCGCCGCCGAGTGATCCGGCCCGCCCGGGGGCCGTCCCCCGCCCCTTGCGTCAACGGGTGTGCTGGGCTAGCCACGCCCGCGCCGGAACGGCCGGCGCGGGCGCGCGTTTCGCCGGACCCCCCGCATCCCAATGGAGCCCGCCGTGCGCACACTGCAGCCGGTTCGCGGCACGCGCGACATCCTGCCGGCGGAGATGCGCCGCCACCGAGCCGTCGCGCAAACGGCCCGGCGCGTGGCCGCGCAGTACGGCTACGCGGAGATGGCGACGCCGGTGTTCGAGTTCACCGACGTCTTCAAGCGCACGCTCGGCGAGCACTCCGACGTCGTCATGAAGGAGATGTACACTTTCCCCGTCAGCGAGGAAGGCGACACCGTCACGCTGCGCCCGGAGGGCACCGCCGGCTTCGCGCGCGCCTACATCACCAACGGGCTGCAGCAGAACCTGCCGCTCAAGGCGTTCTACACCGGCCCGATGTTCCGCCACGAGCGCCCGCAGAAGGGGCGCCTGCGCCAGTTCCACCAGGTCGGCGTGGAACTGCTCGGGCCGGGGCGGCCGGTGGCGGACGTGGAAATCATCGCCATGGGCCAACAGCTCCTTACCGAGCTGGGGCTGGGCGGTTCCATCGCGCTCGAACTCAACACCCTGGGCGATCTCGAAAGCCGAAAGGCCTACCGCGCCGCCCTGGTCGAGTACTTCGAGGCGCACACCGACCGGCTGTCCGAGGACAGCCGCCACCGCCTGCACCGCAACCCGCTGCGCATCCTGGATTCCAAGGACGAGGGCGATCAGGCCGTGGTCGCCGACGCGCCCGCCTTCGGCGACTACCTGAACCAGCACAGCCGGGACTTCTTCGGCGAGGTCTGCGAAGGGCTGGACGCGCTGGGGATCGACTACCGGCTGAACCCCCGGCTGGTGCGCGGGCTGGACTACTACTGCCACACCTGCTTCGAGTTCACCACGACCGCGCTGGGCGCGCAGGGCACCGTGCTGGCCGGCGGGCGCTACGACGACCTGATCGAGACGATGGGTGGCCCCGCCACGCCCGGTACCGGCTGGGCGGCGGGGATCGAGCGGCTCGCCATGCTCATGGACCGCGACACCACGCCCACGCGCCCCATCGCGGTCGTGCCCGCGGGCGCCGAGGCGGAGACGTCGGCGCTTCGGCTGACCCAGGACCTGCGCCGGCAGGGCTTTACTGTGGACATGGGCTACAGCGGCAACATGAAGAAGCGCCTGAAGCGCGCCAACAATGCCGGCGCCTGTGCCGCCGTCATCCTGGGCGGCGACGAGCTGGCCGCCAACATCGCGACCGTGCGCGATCTGGACACGGGCGAGCAGGAGACGGTGGCGCTCGACCGGGTGGCCGCGTACCTGACGTCCTACCAGCCCGGCTGAACCATGCGGCTTCACACGGGGGCGGCGCGCGCTTACGTGCAGCGGCGTGTGCGCACAGTCCGTGATCGCGCGTGAGGAGTTTGCCGAGGTGAGCTTGCAGGACAGCCTGGACCGGGTCGTGGCCCGCTACGAGGAGCTTCAGGCCCTCGTCGCCACCCACCCGGAGCCGGGCACGACGGATTACACCGACAAGCTGAAGGAGATGGCGGACCTGGAGCCACTGGTCGAGTCGATCCAGCAGCTCAACGCCGCGCGCCGCGAGCTCGCGGACACGCGCGCCATGCTCGACGATCCCGAGATGCGCGAGGTCGCCGAGGCGGAGCTCCCCGCGCTGCGCGAGCGCATCGAGGCGCTGGAGAACGATGTCCAGCTCAAGCTGCTGCCCCGCGACGCCGACGACGCGCGCAACGCCATCCTGGAGGTGCGCGCCGGCACGGGCGGTGACGAAGCCGCGCTCTTCGCCGGCGATTTGCTGCGCATGTACCAACGCTACGCCGCCCACCGCGGCTGGCAGTTCGAGATCATCAGCATGCAGGAGTCCGAGCAGGGCGGCACCAAGGAGGCCACGGCGCGCGTCTCGGGGCAGGGCGTGTTCGCCCGGCTCAAGTTCGAGTCCGGCGTTCACCGCGTCCAGCGCGTGCCGGTGACGGAGTCGGGCGGGCGCATCCACACCTCCGCGGCCACCGTGGCGGTGTTGCCCGAGGTGCAGGACGTGGACGTCCACCTCGAAGACAAGGATCTGCGCATCGACACCTTCCGCGCCCAGGGCGCTGGGGGGCAGCACGTCAACACCACCGACAGCGCGGTGCGCGTGACCCACCTTCCCACGGGTGTCGTGGTGAGCTGCCAGGAGAACAAATCGCAGCACAAGAACCGCGCGCAGGCCATGCAGGTGCTGCGCGCGCGCCTGCACGACCTGGAGCGCCAGAAGCAGCAGTCGGAACGCGAGGAAGCCCGCCGCAGTCAGGTCGGCAGCGGCGATCGGTCGGAGCGCATCCGCACCTACAACTTCCCGCAGAGCCGCGTGACCGACCACCGCATCAACATGACCACGCACAACCTCTCCGCGGTGCTCGACGGCCACGGGCTGGACGAGCTGGTGGACGCGCTGATTTCCGAGGACCAGGCCGCCAAGCTGGCGGACCTTCAATGAGGCTGCTGGCGTGAGCGCGACCGTCGGCGAGCTGCTGCGGGACGCGCGCGCCCGCTTGGCGGCGGCGGGCGTGAAGACCCCGGCGCGCGACGCCCGCCTGCTCCTGGCGGATGCGCTGGGCGCGGAGGTTTCGGCCCTGATCGGCGCCGACCGCGAGCCGGTGGCCGAGAGCGAGCGCGAGGCGTTCGCCGGCATGCTGACAGCGCGCGAGCGCCGCACGCCGGTCAGCCGCATCCGGGGCCGAACCGAATTCTGGAGCCTGCCGCTGAGCGTTTCGCCCGCCACGCTCGATCCGCGGCCGGAAAGCGAGACCCTGGTGGCGGGCGTGCTCGACCGCGTACCGGACACCTCGCGCCCCTGTCGCGTGCTGGACCTGGGAACGGGAACGGGCTGCCTGCTGCTGGCGCTGCTTTCGGAGCTGCCGAACGCCCGGGGGGTGGGCATGGAGTCCAGCCCTGACGCTGCCGCCACGGCGGCGGCCAACGCGCGCGAGCTGGGGTTGGCCGGGCGCGCCGGCTTCGCGGTGATGGACTGGGCGGATGCGCTTGACGGCAGCTTCGACGTGATCGTCAGCAATCCGCCCTACGTGCGCGCGGGCGACCTTGCGGACCTGGCGCCCGAGGTCGCGGCCCACGACCCGCGCGTCGCGCTCGCGGGCGGGGACGACGGCTTCGCCGCCTACCGCCGCGTGCTCCCCGCCATCGCCCGGCTCCTGGCATCCGACGGCGTCGCCGCCGTCGAGCTGGGCGCGGGGCAGGCGGAGTCGGTATGCGAGTTGGCCCGCGATCACGGCCTGGCGCCGGCGGCGGCGCTCGCCGATCTGGCCGGGATCGATCGCTGCGTGCTGCTGGCCCATGTCCGGGAGCGTTGCGTGAACGCCACGCCCCCTCTTGTGTAAACGGCACAGCGCCAAAAAGGGTTTGGCGACCGGGGTGTTCATCCCTAGTGTGCGCTCAGCGGAGCAAGGGCCTTCCGCGCGCCGGCCACGGCCGGACGCGCCGGAGAGCAAAGCAGGGGTGCGCCGCCGGAGCCGCTTTCTGGCTTGCCGAGCACGCGCACGAAATCACCTTCCCGCAGACGCAAAGGAAACCATGAGGCAAGGCACGAGTGGACGGCGGACGCGTGGCCGGTCGAGTGGCGGCGGCCGCAAGCAAGTCCCGCTCAAGATGCAGAATTTCGACAGCAACGGCCCGGACGTTCGCGTGCGTGGCACGGCGCAGCAGGTCTATGAGAAGTACCTGACCCTCGCGCGCGATGCCAGCGCCTCGGGCGACCGCGTTGCGGCGGAAAGCTATTACCAGCACGCCGAACACTATTTCCGCATCCTGAACGACAGCACCGATCCCCAGCCCGAGCGTCCGCGCGAGCGCGAGGAGGCCGAGGACGGCGGCGGTCAGCCCCGGCCCTCGCGCGCGCACCGGCGCGAGCAGTATGACCAGCAGGAGCGCGAGCAGCGCGCGCCCGAGTATGCGGACGGCGATCCGGACGAGGCCGCCGAAGAGGCCGAAAGCGGCGACGGGGTCGCGAGCGGCCGGCGCCGCGGTGGCGGCCGCAACCGCCGCCGCTCGGGCAACGGGCGCGGCGCCCGGCAGCGCGACGGGCAGGCGGACGGCCACGCTGATGGTGAAGGCGACGAGCCCGACGAGGCCGCGGCCGGCGATGGCGAGGACACCGAGATCGGCCATGCCAACGGGGCTGGAGACGGTGACGCCTGGACGGACTCGCCCGGCTCGTAAAAACCCGTCCGACACGCGTGTTTGTCTGCCCGGTGTGGGGGCGGCTCAGGTGGGGCCGTCTTCCGGCGCGGCGACGTTGTCCCCGACCGACACCGGGCCGCCGGCAAGCACACGCGCGTAGACGCCCATGTTGATATGGCTGTAGGCCCGGCCGAGCGCCTTGGGGATCTGTTCGTCGCGGGTGCCGGTGTCGGGGTTCACCGTCGTCGCGGCGCAGCGCTGCGTTTCCTCGGTCACCCGCAGCCGCACGGAACCGAGCGTGATCTCGCGGCCCACCCAGGATCGCTCGGCCCACGCCGCCAGGCCGTCCAGGTACAGATTGCCGCGAAATCGGCGCGGATCGACATCGCGCGCCAGCATCCGCCCCAGATCGCCCACGCTCGCCAGGTTGATGAGCGACACCACGGCCTCGTCATTGTCGGTCAGCGCGGTGTCGCCGGCATCCACAAGCCGCGGCGTGGCCGCCACCTCGTCCATCAGGATTTCCGCCAGGGCTGCATCGGCCGCCGCGCGGCCGGCGGGCGTGGTGATGCGGTCCCGCGCGAGGCGCTCACCGTCCCGGCTGAGGGAGAGCACGCCCGTCTCCGCGTCGTAGGCGGCTTGAAGCTCGCCCAGGCGCGCGCACCGGGCGAGCTGCACGAACTGCGTCTTGGGTGCCCAGCCGGGGTCGTCCACGGGCGGGCCGGCATCGCCGCGCGCGATGCCGAACCGGCGGTCCCCGGGCAGCGCGCGCCCGGCCGTCAGCTCGACCGTCTCCAGGTCTTCGCCGCTCATTCCCTTCACCGGGTAGCGGCGGATGCGCGTGATCCGTGGCGACACCATATCCATGCGCTCCCGCTTCTCGCGCTCGTTCGCGCTCCGCGCCCGATGGCGCCCGTCGCAGGAAAAGCGGCGCCGCCGCGCGGGTGTCAACACAAACGCAGCCCCCGGCGCCGCGTCCCGTCTTGTGTTGCATTCATGCACCACCATATCCGGTGATGGCGCCGTTGTTTGGCGGCCAAGGGACGCCGCTCGCCGCTGAACCGGGGGCGGCCGGAGATGGTTCGGCATCGTCGCGTCGCACGCCACGAGAAGCGGGTGCGAACGAGGAGGGCACAGCATGGACTTCGAGAAATACACCGAGCGGGCGCGCGGGTTCCTTCAGTCGGCCCAGGGCCTGGCGCTGCGCAGCAACCACCAGAAACTCACGGCCGAGCACCTGCTCAAGGTCATCATCGACGATGAAGAGGGGCTTGCCGCCAACTTGATCGCCAACGCCGGCGGCGATCCCAAACAGGCGCGCAGCCGCGTGGAACAGGAGCTGGGCAAGCTGCCCAAGGTCGAGGGCAGCGGCGCCGGTCAGCTTCACCTCACGCCCGAGCTGGCGCGCATCTTCGAGCAGGCGGAGAAGCTCGCCGAGAAGGCCGGTGACAGCTACGTCACCGTGGAGCGGCTCGTCCTCGCCATCGCCATGGCGCAGGAGACGGCGGCCGGCAAGGCCATCCAGAAGGACGCCGGCGTCTCCCCGCAGGCGCTGGAGCGCGCGATTTCCGAGCTGCGCGCCGGGCGCACGGCGGATTCCGCCAACGCCGAGGACCAGTACGAGGCGCTGGACAAGTACACCATCGACTACACCCAGAAGGCGCGGGACGGCAGCCTCGACCCCGTCATCGGCCGCGACGACGAGATCCGGCGGACGATGCAGGTTCTCTCGCGGCGCACGAAGAACAATCCCGTGCTGATCGGCGAGGCCGGCGTGGGCAAGACCGCGATCGTCGAGGGGCTGGCGCAGCGCGTCGTGGACGGCGACGTGCCGGAAAGTCTGCGTGAGAAGCGTCTCCTGTCGCTCGATCTCGGCCAGCTCGTCGCCGGGGCCAAGTACCGCGGCGAGTTCGAGGAGCGCCTCAAGGGCGTCCTCCAGGAGGTCAACCAGGCGGGTGACGTCATCCTCTTCATCGACGAGCTGCACACCCTCGTCGGCGCGGGCAGCGCGGAAGGCTCGATGGATGCCTCCAACATGCTCAAGCCGGCGCTGGCGCGCGGCGAGCTGCACTGCATCGGCGCCACCACGCTGGACGAGTACCGCAAGCACATCGAGAAGGACGCCGCGCTCACGCGGCGCTTCCAGCCCGTTCACGTGACCGAGCCCAGCGTCGCCGAATCCATCGCCATCCTGCGCGGGCTGAAGGAGAAGTACGAGCTGCACCATGGTGTGCGCATCTCCGATTCCGCGCTCGTGGCGGCGGCGCAGCTCTCCAACCGCTACGTCACGGACCGCTTCCTGCCCGACAAGGCGATCGACCTGGTCGACGAAGCGGCCAGCCGCGTGCGCATGGAGGTCGACTCCAAGCCCGAGGAGATCGACGAGATCGATCGCAAGATCATCCAGCTCAAGATGGAGGAGGCCGCGCTCAAGAAGGAACACGACAAGGCCTCGCAGGACCGGCTGGAGAAGTTGCGCAAGGAGATCGCCGAGCTGGAGGAGCGCTCCGCCGAGCTCACCCGGCGCTGGGAGGCCGAGAAGCAAAAGCTGGCCGGCGCGCAGAAGCTCAAGGAGGAGCTGGAGGAGCGCCGCAACGAGCTGGAGCAGGCCCGCCGCGAGGGCAAGCTGGAGCGTGCCGGGGAGCTGATGTACGCCGTGATCCCCGATCTTGAGCGGCGCATCAAGGAAGCCGAGGCCGCCGAGGCCAGCGGCGAGGGCACGGACGACCAGGAGTTGATGGTCAAGGAGGAGGTCACCGAGGACGAGGTGGCCGCTGCCGTCTCGCGCTGGACTGGGATACCCGTCGAGCGGATGCTGGAGGGCGAGCGCGAAAAGCTCTTGCGCATGGAGGACGAGCTGCACAAGGCCGTGATCGGTCAGGACGAGGCTGTGCAGGCGGTCTCGCACGCAGTCCGCCGCGCGCGGGCGGGGTTGCAGGACCCCAACCGGCCGATCGGTTCCTTCATGTTCCTCGGCCCCACGGGCGTGGGCAAGACGGAGCTGTGCAAGGCGCTCGCGGGGTTCCTCTTCGACGACGAGGCGGCGCTGCTGCGCCTGGACATGTCCGAGTACATGGAAAAGCACGCCGTCTCGCGCCTGTTCGGGGCGCCGCCGGGCTACGTCGGCTACGAGGAAGGCGGGGCCCTGACCGAGGCCGTGAGGCGCCGGCCGTACCAGGTGATTCTGTTCGACGAGATCGAGAAGGCGCACCACGACGTCTTCAACGCCCTCCTGCAGATGCTGGACGAGGGCCGGCTGACCGACGGCCAGGGGCGCACGGTCGACTTCCGCAACACCGTGATCGTCATGACCTCCAACCTGGGCTCGGACATCATCGCGCAGTCAGCCCAGGGCACGGCGAAGCAGCACGTCCGCGACCAGGTCATGGAGGTGGTGCGCGGGCACTTCCGGCCCGAGTTCCTCAACCGCATGGACGAAATCCTGGTCTTCCACTCGCTCACGCGCGAGCAGATGGCCGACATCGTGGAGATCCAGGCAGAGTCCTTGCGCGCCATGCTGGAAGACCGCAACATCGAGCTGGAGCTGGACGACGCCGCCAAGCGGTGGCTCGCGGAAGCGGGCTACGACCCGGTCTACGGCGCGCGGCCGCTCAAGCGCGTCATCCAGCACGAGGTGCAGAACCCGCTGGCGCAGATGCTGCTGGAAGGCCGCATCAGCGACGGTGATACCGTCACCGTCACGGCGGGCGACTACGGCCTCGTCATCCAGGGCGAGAGCACGGCCGCCGACGCCGCCTGATCCGGCTCGCCCGAGCTTCCACCACGTGAATCGCCCCCGCCGGTACCGGCCGGCGGGGGCTTTCACGATTCGCGGTGTTCACCGCCCGGTCGTCAGCAGGCGTCCTTGGCCGCGGCCTCCGCGTCGCCGTCACGCTGATTCTCGCCGCACGCGGCCTGGGCCACGCGCGTGGGCTCCTCGGCCTGCTCGCGCATGCGGTCGATCTCGGCGACGCGCTCTTCGAACGCGGCCAGCTCATCGCCGTGCAGCTCGTGACCGGTGGGCAGGTCCAGACTGCGCGGGTCCACGGCATTTCCGTGTTTGCGGATTTCGTAGTGCAGGTGCGGGCCCGTGGACCGGCCCGTGTTGCCGACGTAGCCGATGACCTCGCCCTGGTTCACCTGGGCGCCGGGCGCGACGCCGTCGGCGACACGCCGCATATGGCCGTAGGCCGTGGTGAAGGGCTCGCGGTGCTCGATGCGAACGTAGTTGCCGTAGCCGCCATTGCGGCCGGCGTAGCGGACAACCCCGTCGCCCGCGGCGTAGATCGGCGTGCCGCGCGAGGCGGCGAAATCCACGCCCTCGTGCTTGCGGCTGTAGCCGAGGATGGGGTGCTCGCGAACGCCGTAGCCGGACGAGATTCGGGCCCCGTTGATCGGCGTGCGCATGAGCAGGCGGCGAACCGACTTGCCCTCTGGGTTGAAGTAGGTAACGCCGGTGTC
>Ga0207714_1000430_pt1 | contig 29293 bp, 24 predicted proteins | sample PonA232FremontCA_2_FD_187270 | JGI IMG/M metagenome (GOLD analysis project Ga0207714, IMG submission 187270) | Marine sediment microbial community from Fremont, CA, USA - Pond A23 Sediment 2 (SPAdes) | ecosystem: Environmental > Aquatic > Marine > Unclassified | place: USA: Fremont, California...
CATCGGGCAAAAATTCCGTCAAGAGCCAACAAAAAGTTACGATCTTGCCTGCAATTTGAAAGATTGGGTGGTATTTTTCGGGTTTTCCTGCCGAAAATTCCCAGGCCCACACGAAAGATCGCAACTTTCGGCTTCGAACCCGGGACCCGGGACACGAAACCAATTCAACAATAGAACAATGGAACCATTTTTTATACGTGTTGATTCAACTCTTCTTCTGCTTCCTCTTCCTTTTTCTTAAAATCTTCCTGAATGTCTTCGAAATTGAGGTAGGGGAATATCATCGGGGCGAACTCCGACAGCGGCTGGTAAAGCAGGGATTTTTCAGTGTTTTCTTCAGGCATAAAGTTGTACTTGTCATTTGCCTTATTTACCAACACCAGGATGATACTGATAATAAAAGCAATTTTAGCAACACCAAAAACAACACCCAAAAGGCGATTTATAAAACCAAGCGCAATTGCCTGAATGAGCTTTTCGATTAGTTTTGCAACTAAATGTACGGCAATGACAATCGCGATGAATGTTACTGCAAAAGCAATAATGTGAATATATTGATTCGAAATTTCAAAATTTTCTGTGAGCAGTGTTGCGGTAAAATCAGAAAATTTAATTGCGCCGAAAATGCCAAGAAGAAGGGCAGCCAATGTGGATAGTTGCAGAATAAAGCCTTTTCTGAATCCTTTGTATGCGCTCCACAACAGAATAATCAAAAAAACCAGGTCAATAACATTCATTTTGATAAATTTTTATGGTTCTATGGTTAAAATTTTTTTATTACTGTTAGAAAGGACCGTTCTGTACATTCTCCTTTCTTACTGCCCCTTGTTTGTGAATGGGGGTTTATTTTTTGATTATAAAAATAATAAAAATGAACCATCCTGAATAGAATCGATGCCTAATTATTTTCGGCTGTATTAATATTTCGCTGGAAATGAGCGAAAATTTATTTTTCTTACATATTGTTTCTTGAAAACAGAAATGTATGTACATGTCTTTTGAAAACAGTGGGCTATCTTTGCGCAACGTTTTGGTACAATTTTCGTTATTATTTTTATTGATTTAGTTTATTATTGTAAAGGAAAGCTTTTTAGGGCATGAGAATTATAAAATCTATAATTAGCGGAATCTTTTTTTCTATTTTTATTATAGTAGTTATTTCACTTTCTATTTCTTTCATTTATGAGGATGAAGTTTCCAAAATTTTTCTAAAAGAAGTCAATAAACGCATTGAAACAGACTTTCAAACCGGAGAAGTCAAGTTGTCCCTGCTTAAAAAATTCCCGAATGCTTCACTTGTCATTGATGATGTAGAGCTTACCTCTCAACATGACAAAGATACTTCCCTTTCAATCTCCGTGGAAAATTTGTTTCTTCAGTTTGATATTGTAGATATTTTCCTAAAGAATTATTCAATTAATCAAGTTCATGCAAAAAACTGCGTAATTAGATATAATGCTGGCCAGAAGACTAAGGTAAACATTGAAAAGAAAGACTCCGGAAACTTTAATTTGGATGTCAAAAAACTAAAAATTAGCAGCTTAGATTATGTTGTTGAAAATAAAAGTAAAGGTTTTAAATTGAAAGGCCATAGCTCTGAGACTATTTTAAACGGCAATTTAGCTTCCCGGACTTTTTCCCTGGACCTGGAAACCGATACTGATGTTGAATCTTTAGTAGCTAATAATTTCAGATATCTCTACAAAAAGAACATTTCCATTGATACTGATGTTTTTGTTTCTCCTTCTAAATTCCAAATTGAAGAAGGTTTTTTTCAATTAGAAGGCATACCTGTTCGGATTGAAGGAAAACTGAACCGGGAGAATAACTACCTGGATTTAACCTGTCAGGGAGATAATTTAAGCATTTCTGAGCTTAAGATTAATGTTCCATGGAACGTTCAACAAAAAATGAAAAATATAACAATCACTTCAGGAAGAATCAATATACTTGCATCAGTTAAAGGAAAAGTTGAAGGTCAGCAACCTGAAATTGAAACCGACCTTAAAATTAGAAGAGGAAAGTTCAGGTTTAAAAATTTAAATGAAGCTGTGCTTTCAGATGTCAGTGCATCAATGTACTATACGAATGGTATCTTTAATGCGCCAAGATCTTCTTTCATTAAATTTAGCAATCTTAAAGCCAACTATAAGCAGAGTACCCTTAACGGTAATTTTTCAATTAAAAATTTTAAATCGCCCGAGCTAGAAACGAATATGAATTTAAATTTAGCTTTAAAAGACATGAATTGGATTGCTGATAGTTTGGATGTTAATGAACTTGATGGTTTGCTTTCTTCCAAAGTAAATTTAAACGCTTCTTTTGAACAACTAAAAGATTTTGAACAACTCATCGCTCAGAAAAAGTTGACTGCCGATATAAATTTTGATGATGTGAATTTTAATACAAAAGACTTTCAGATTCAGAACCTGAATGGATTTGCATATATCGACCGTTCTTTATACTGCAACACGATTGATTTTTCTTTAAATGGCACCAGTGATTTCAACTTTTCGGGGAAACTGGATAATTTTTATTCTTTTTCAGAAAAGAGTCCTCTGGCTATTAAAGGAAAGCTTCAATCAGAGAATATACATCTTGGTGAGATAATAAGAAATCAAACTCCTGAAGCAGAAAAGCACGCTTTTAACATTCCTGATAATTTTACTTCTGATATTAACATATTAGTTGATAATTTTTATTATAAGAAACATTCTATCAGAAAAATAAAAGGTACTGTAAAACTACAGCCACATTTTATACAATTTGGCTCACTTTCTTTTAATACACTTGACGGAAATGGACGCATTAACGGAAAGCTTAGTGAAGCGGAAGGAGATAATTTTCAAATTGACGGACGATTTTATCTAAATAAAGTAGATATCAAAAAAGGGTTTGAAGTCTTTAAAAATTTCGGGCAGGATTACATTCAATCTGACAATATAGGAGGAAACCTTACAGGAGAATTTTATCTAAGTGCCCTGACTGATTCAGCCCTGAATATTTATCCTGCTTCGATAGAAAATATTAGTGATTTTAAAATCCTCCAGGGGGAATTATGGCATTTTGAACCTCTTCAGGAATTATCAAAGTTTATAAGTGTTTCTGAATTGGAACATGTTAAGTTTTCCAAACTTTCAAACCGCATAACCATAGAAGAGGAGCGAATAACAATTCCAAAGATGGATATTCATTCTTCGGCACTGGATCTTACCATTTCCGGATATCACAATTTTGACGGGGTTTATTCGTATAATATGAATTTATTGTTATCAGAAATACTCTCCCGAAAAGCAAAATCAGACGTTCAAGAACATGGGATTATACAGGATGACGGAGTAGGCAATACCCGAATATTCTTGCTAATGAAGGGAGACACAACAGAAAGCACGATTAAGTATGACAAACAAGGCGTAAAAGAGAAAATTAAACAGGATATTCAAAAAGAAAAGAATAATTTAAAACAAATCCTTAATGAAGAGTTTGGCTTTTTTAAGAAGGATTCTGCTTTTAAGGATAAAGATTCAAATCTAAAACAAAGCGATGAGTTTGATATTCAATGGGAAGATTCCAAACCAGCGAAAAAAGAGGAGGAAAGCCCGAGGCAGAAAAACGAAAAACAGGAATCTAATACTAAATTTAAAATAGAATGGGATAAGGATACTTTAAAATGAAGAAGCAAACGGCTGAGGTTTATTATAAAACTAATTCTTACAATAGTGACTTGCGAATGAAGTGAGTGAGCGAAATGAGTTGCAGTTGCTGTGGCAGGAGGAATCAAATCGGTAGAACGCTGTAATAAACTTATAATCATCAAATAGTAATTGAACTTTAACCCGGTACTCGAAACCTGAAACAATCGAATGACAATAAAACAATGAAACAATAGAACAATAAATCACTACGAAACATGAATATTTATTCAAAAAAACAATGGTGGAAACTGGCTCTGCTTATTGCCGCTTTGCTTATAGCTATAGGTTCTTTTTGGTTCACAAATAATTTAACTAACAAGCTTGCAGAAGAGGAACGAAAAAAAGTTGAATTATGGGCAATGGGCATGAAGAGAATTGCTCAGTCACAAAATCTTGATGAAGATTATCGCCTTAGTTTGAAAGTTATTTCAAGCAATGAAACTGTTCCTATGGTTTGGGCAAATGACAGGGATAGCGTTCTTTCTTCCAGAAACGTAAAAAGTAAGTACAAGGAAAATGACAGGATGCAGGAGTTGATTCATGAAATGAAAGCCGAAAATGAGCCGATAACTATTGAGCTCCCAAGTGGGGAAAAACAATTTATTTATTACAAAAATTCCACTTTGCTTACCCAATTGTTCTACTTCCCTCTTATACAGTTAGGAGTTGTGGCACTTTTCCTGCTGATCTCCTATTATGCATTCAGTTCTTCACGCAAAGCAGAACAAAATCAGGTTTGGGTTGGTATGTCAAAAGAAACTGCTCATCAGTTGGGTACTCCAACCAGCTCATTAATGGCTAATCTGGAATTGCTTAAGTTAAAGCTCGAAGATCAGACAATTATTGATGAAATTGAAAAAGACATCAACAGGTTAAATAAAATTACGGAGCGGTTTTCAAAAATTGGTTCTTTGCCCTCGATTAAACATGAAAATATTGTCCCTGTTTTATTGAATACGCTTAATTATATTAAATCAAGAAGTTCAAAAAACATACGTTTCGAAACGAATTTTGAAGAAAGTAAAACAGTTTATGCACCGATTAACCTGGCCCTTTTCGAATGGGTTATAGAAAACCTGGTGAAGAATGCTATTGATTCAATGAATGGAAAAGGAACGGTTCATCTTAATCTTTCGAAAAAAGAGCAACAAGTTATTCTGGATGTCAAAGATGAAGGCAAAGGCATTCCGAAGGCCAAACAAGGCACAATATTCAGGCCCGGATATACAACCAAAAAAAGAGGTTGGGGATTAGGCCTTTCGTTATCAAGGCGGATCATTGAGGAATATCACAACGGAAAGATTTTTGTCCACCAAAGTGAAGTCAATAAAGGAACAACGATAAGGATTTTGCTAAAGGAGAGAAAATAAGAAGGCACATTCAGAAGTAGAGGCAAATATTAAAATGAGCATCAATTATATAATGAGTAAGCAGTTGCTGTTGCAGTATGCAGGAAGGCATATAAAGGATAATAAAATATATTTCGTAATATATTTAAGAAAAGGTTTTTGACTTTAGTCTTTGGTTTTTAACAAGTTTTTTCATTTTCGTGCTACTGCCAATTCGTAGTTTTGCTTTTTGGGCGTTTTCATGAAATCTTGAGGTTATTCTGATGCAAATTATGGAGAACAATTTGTTTATCCATTACATGCTGCATGCTCACTGCCTACTGTAGAGTGCTTACTGCTTACTCATTGGCTAATTGACACTCATTTTAATATTTGTCGCTATTTCTGAATGTGCCTATTCTAATGCGAATTACGGGAAGTTATATTTTTACCCTTTTTATGCTGCATGTTTCCCGTGCTTACTGCCACTGCCACTGCCACTGCAACTGCTACTGTATTCCCTGTTATTATCTTCTACTCACAAATGTGCCTATTTAAGAAGATTCGTTTTCGTCATAGTAAAAACCCAGAACCATTATGTCGTCAATTTGAATTCTGGAACCTTTCCATTCTTTTAAAGTTTGGTCAATGGTTGCTTTTTGGTACTGCATATCATTGGAGTGAATTTGCAGAAGCAGGTTTTTAAAAGATTTTTTACCGAATTTATATCCCTTTTCGCCACCGAACTGGTCAAAATAACCATCGGAGAAATAGTAAAGCCGGTCTCCCTGCTGCAGACAGACTGTTTGAGCTGAAAACGGTTTATCCTGGTATACTGAATGTACACCTATTGGCATTCTATCGGCCTTAATTTCCTGAAGCGCTTGATCTCTGATAAGATAAACAGAGTTGTAGGCTCCTGCGAAGTACATTTTGTTTTGCTCTGTGTCGATTACGCTGAGTGATATATCCATACCATCTCTTGAACCCCGTTTTTTTGCGGATTGATGAAGAGCATCAATAACTTTACTTCTTAATTGGTTCAATATTTCATCCGGATTAACGATTTTGCTTTGATTTACAATTTCGTTTAAAAAAGCCACGCCAAGCATACTCATAAAAGCCCCGGGTACCCCATGTCCGGTGCAATCTGCCGCAGCTATTATTATTTTTTGGTTAATTTTTGAAATCCAGTAAAAATCTCCGCTTACAATGTTTTTGGGTCTGAAGAAGATGAAATAATCCGGAAAGAAAGTTTGAATGGTTTGTTCCTGTGGCAATACAGCTGTTTGAATTCGGCGGGCATATTCGATGCTTTCAGTAATGATCCGGTTTTGTTTCGCGATCTGGTCTCTTTGTTGTGTTGCCGTATCTCTTTGAGCTTCAATTTCATCGCGTTGGGCTTGAATTTCTTCATTCTTTTGCTCCAATATTATATTATCTCTGACTTTTCTTCTGTAGCTTTTATAAATCACGAAAAGCAAAAGTCCCAGGAGAATAAAACCTGCAATAAAAGCATATGTAATCAGTCGTTGCCTTTTAAGTTTAGCTTTTTGTCTGGCTGCTTCCTGTTTTTTCTCGTATTCCAGTTTCTTTTGTTCTTTTTCAAATTCGTATTGCATTTCCAGTTTGTTGATCTTTTGATTGGCCAGGCTGTCTTTTAATTCTGAAAAAGCAATGTAATGTTCTAATGCTTTTTGAGGCTTGTTTTGGTTTTGAAAAATTTTTGAAAGCGCCCGATAACTCTCTTTTTGTTCTTCTTTTAATTGTTCTTCTTTAGCTTGCGCAAGGCTTTTTTCTACAAATTCCCGGGCCCGATTGTATTCATTCATTTTTAAGTAATTTTCTCCAATTTTTCTCAGTAAGGAAGGGATTTCAACTATATCATCCAACTGCTGCTTTAGTTCCAGGGACTGTTGTAAGTAGCTTAAACTTTTTTCATAGTTGTTTTTTCTATAGAAGATTCTGCCGAGATTAGCGTAGGAATTGGCGATACCGTATTGATTGTTATTCTTTTTGTTTCGCTCCAAAGCTTTGCGGCTATATTGCAGCGCTTTGTCAAGGTCGCCGGATTTCACATAAATCAGACCATACTCTTTCAGGCAAAGTGTAATTCCTGTTTCTACGCCGGTTTCTTCTGCTATAGTCTGGTAGATTTTCATGGATTTATTCAGGTATTCCAGAGCCTTGTCAAAAGATTCATTTAGTTTAAACAGGCGTGCGATGTTTAGCGTAGTCCATGCTATACCATCTTTGGTTTCGGTTTCTTCAAAAAGCGATAAAGCTTTTAAATGAAACTGAATGGCTTTTTCATATTTTCCGAATGTTCTGTATACACTGCCTATGTTTGTGAGGCTTCTGGCTATTTCCTTATTGTTTTTTTCTTCCTGGTTTATTTGCAGGGCTTGTTGATAATAACTCAATGCTTTGTCATAGGAGCCCATTAGCTGAAAAGTATTCCCCAGTCTGTTTAGAGCCAGCGCTTTCCGGTCTTTGAGATTTAGCTCTTGACTATAGACTAACGATTTGGAAAAATAAGTTTTTGCCGAATCATAATTATTTTGATTATAATGGGCGTATCCCAGTAAATAGTAGGCTTTTGGTAAGAGGGAGTCTTTTTCAGAATTTTTAATCAGATTTAATGCTTTTTTTGCAGACGCTGCTGATTCATCTGGAATTTTACTAATTTTTGACCGGGAAAGTTTTAGATAAGTGTTTATTTTTTCTTGCCGTTCTGCATCTTTAAGTAAAGAAGGGATACTATCAGAATCTTGTGCTTCAGCAAAAGATGAGGCGGCAAGGCATGTCGTCAAAAATAACAGAAAAAGCTTTTTCATATTTACAAGTGATCTTATGATTTCCCTGTAAATGTATGAAAGATTATTTAAAGGGAGTAAAATTATTTGCGGCTAATTGTTAACGCTTTATTTATATTTTTGAACAACTTTATAGCTTATACTCTATATATTGCTATTTTATTGTGCATCAGATTGTTTTATTGTCCTGTTGTTTAATCAGGCAAATTCAGAGGTGAGTAATGTGTTGAAATAAAGGCGGTTATATACAGAGTTGAGTAAAGCGACACCCTGAAAAATACAGAAATGATTAAAAGCGAGGTTGCGGAATTATTGATCTATAAAAGAAACTCACAAAACTATGGGTTATTGTAAAACGAATTATGGAGGCCAATTTGTTTATCCATTAATTGCTGCATATTCACTGCTTACTGTAGCCTGCCTACTCATTAGCTAATTGATAATCCTTTTAATATTTGTCTCTACTTCAGAAACTACCTTCGGAACTGCCTTCTGAAGCTAATTTGTTATATCTTGAATCCCATTACTGTCATATCATCTATTTGTTCGTATCTGTCTGAAAGCCAATTTTTCATTGTTTCGTCAAGTATGCTTTTTTGCTTTTGCATTGGAAGGAAATGGTTTTGTTCTAACATTCTGCGGAATGAAACAGACTTAAATTTCTTTCCTTTTGGACCACCGAATTGATCAATGTATCCATCGGTGTATAAATAAAATTTATCACCTTTTTGATATGTTAATTCAAGCAATGAAAACGGACGCATTTTGTAATGATAGGATACGGGCATTCTATCGCCTTTGAATTCGTATATCGCTTGTTGTTCTTTGTTTTCTAATTCGGGTATGAAACAAAAGGTTGTGTTGGCTCCTGAAAACTTGAATTTTTTATTTTCGAAATCAAGTTGCACAACCGAAATATCCATTCCATCTTTGGGTTCATATAACTTTCCTTCCTGGTGAAGCGAGGAAATAACATATTGCCGGAGTTTATTTAATATCTTGTCGGGTTCAGTATATTGATGTTCATTTACGATTTCGCTTAGGTAGGAAAATCCTAAAATAGTCATAAAAGCTCCGGGTACTCCGTGTCCTGTGCAATCTGATACTGCAATTATCAATTTATTATCAATTAATGTGGCCCATGAAAAATCTCCGCTTACTTTTTCTTTTGGCTTAAAAAAGACAAAATGGTCAGAGAAATGCTCTTGAAGAAGGCCATGATGCGTAAACAGTGCATTTTGTATTTTTTGGGCATATCTAAGACTGTCAGACATGTTCTTTTGTGTTTTTTGCAATGAATTGTAATGCTTCTGAATGAGTTCGTTCTGGGTGGTTATTTCTTCATTTTTCTGGTTAATTTGTTTGTTGGCCTCTTGTAAATCATTAAATGCCTTCCCTAATTTTTTGTTAAGCTGGTAATATTCCATGAAATAACTGATAATCCATCCATTAAACACACTGAAGAAGAGAATAAATACAGTAGTATAAACCCCTGCCATTATAAATTTATCTATCATGAGGTAAAGCACGGCATTGGCGACGATTGTAAGGGCAGAGCTATACAAGACTGTTTTTTCATTTAACCTTAGAACACTGAGCGCATTAATGAAAATTAAAAGGAAGCTTACCATAAGGATATATTCCAGTTTACTTAGAGGCATAATGGTTTGCTCAGATAATATAAAGGAAAGACCGATTAAAAATACTATTAATATGTCAACGAAGATCATTAGGTATTTAATCTGGAAGTAATATTTGTTTTGTCTTGTTTTATTGTGGACTATGAGTAATAAAGGAAGTATGATTAAAAAAAGAATCCACCCTTTGGATTGGGTGAGTTCGGAAATAGAGCGGTCCTGAAAAGTAAAGTGTCCGATCGTATCGATTAAAGCAATTAGTGAAATGATTAAGAATCGAAATGTATTAATACGATGTTCGACTCTCATTTCCCTTTTTCGATAGGATTCTATAGAATTATTTTCGTGCTTATCTGTTTTATTATTGCTCATATCATAATTTCCACTTAAAATATTGCTTTTTTCTCTTAGCTTAAAAATATACTTCCAGCTTTGAAGTTAATGTGATAATTATTTATCGTAGTTTTTTGTAAACAAGCGTATATAAATTCAAAAGCAACGTAAAATTATAAAAATTCTTTCTTAAGGTTTTAACGGAATACCCTCAAAAGGGTTTGAAAAAAGAAAGATGTAGTCTGCTGCTTTTGATGAACGGCCTTTATTGTTTGATTAACGAAGCCTTGTCAAAAACGAGAAGCAATAGTCAGTTTATATTATTTTTGTTAGCTGATTTACTTATTTGAATAAGCGGTGAGGTATGGAAAAATAAGAGCAGCCCCACCAGGACTCGAACCTGGATCTAGAGTTTAGGAAACTCCTATTCTATCCCTTAAACTATGGGGCTATACGGGGGCAAAAATATTATAATAAATAGAATAAACAAAATTGAATCATTAACTTTTTATCACGCTGAAAGATGGGAAATGATTTCTTTATACCTTGACTGGTGACTTCAGTCCCCGCGTTTCTTAGTCACAAAAATTATTATTTATTAAGTTTTCGGAGTTCTTCAATATACATGTTTCTTAGTTTTTTCATTTTTTCAGGATCTTTTTCCCGATCATAAATACGTATCACATCCACAAGTTGATTTGACCTGTATAAAACTCCCAATGCCGCATCAAACATATAGTTAACTAAGTTGTTTTTAATATTTGAAGTAATTGAGTCAAACGTATTCCATTCTGGTTGCTTTGGAATTTCAAGATAACATTTAAAATCATCATCTACATCTTTGTAAATACCTCCCTCTTTTTCATAAACGCGAAATACCTTGTTGATTTTTATAATTGCTTTTTTATTAATTTCTTTTTCTTTATGAAATTTTATTTTTTCCTCTTTGTATTCTTTCTGAAGTTCAGGTAGGAAGTTAAAGCTTGGCAGGTATTTTACCCGAATACAGCTGTATTCGTAGGGAGTGATGAATATTTTTCCTTCAGAAGCATTGAAATCGTGTTGAAAACGCTGTTTTATTTTCCTGGTTTTTCTTGCAATTTCTTCGAAAGTGTATGCTTCGCTTGTTAAAAAGAAAATAGACCTGGGTTGAGATTTGTCCGGGAAATTGCTCCCATAGTAACCGGGGAATGGGTGCAGACTTTCTAATACACAAGTGTTGGACATTATATTATCACCTACAGGAACAAGCTTTTCTTGTTTCATTATGTAGCCTGTAACTTCAATCATATTGTTTGATGGTTCCATATTTTTTTATGTAAAAGGTAAAAAAAAACGGATTTTAAGTCAATTATTTATAGTTAATAATAATATATTCTAAATGACTCTAGTTGCCTTTTGATGTTTTATAAGACTTTTGCCATTTTCTTATAAATTATCTTTTTTTATCCGGTGCAAAATGGATTTGTTATTTTTGCAAATAAACGAACTGCTATGCAAATGAAGAGGGAAGATATAGAAATTATGGCCCCGGTAGGATCTTATGAATCCTTACAAGCTGCCATTCAGGGAGGAGCCAATTCTATCTATTTTGGCGTGGAGAATTTGAATATGCGTTCGAAATCTACCTTTAATTTCACCATTGATGATTTGCTACAAATTGTTTCAAAGTGCAAAAATCATGGCATTCGTACATACCTTACCGTAAATACTGTGCTTTACAACAATGAACTTGATCAGATGCGGAAAATAATTGATGCGGCAAAAGAATATGGTATTGATGCTGTTATCGCTTCTGATTTCGCTGCAATACAATACGCCCACTCAAAAGGAATGGAAATTCATGCCTCTACGCAGGTAAATATAAGTAATATTGAGAGCCTGAAGTTTTTTGCCAATTTTGCCGATGTTGTTGTCTTGGCAAGGGAATTGAGCCTGGAGCAGGTTGCAGAGATTGTAAAATTGATTGAAGAACAGGATATTCGTGGCCCCTCTGGTGAGCTGATTAAAATTGAACTTTTTGCCCATGGAGCTTTATGTATGGCTGTTTCAGGAAAGTGTTATTTAAGTTTGCACGAAAAAAATTATTCGGCTAACCGGGGGCAATGCCTTCAAACCTGTCGGAAAGCTTATACTGTCAGAGAAAGAGAATCCGGCTATGAGCTGGATGTTGATAATGAATATATCATGTCGCCTAAAGACTTGATGACGATTGATTTTCTGAATAAAGTTCTGGATGCAGGAGTTAAAGTGTTAAAAATTGAAGGCAGGGCCCGGTCTCCTGAGTACGTGAAAATCGTTACTACTTCTTATCGCGAAGCTGTGGACGCTTATTTTAAGGGAACATACAACGAAGAGAAAATTGAACACTGGAAGCAAAGGCTTTCTTCTGTGTTTAACAGAGGTTTCTGGGACGGGTATTATCTAGGCAGACGACTTGGTAAGTGGAGCCATAAATATGGTTCGCAGGCAACAAAGAAAAAGATTTTTGTAGGCAAAATAACGAATTATTTTACGAAGCTTAAAGTGGCCGAATTACTGACAGAAGCCAGTGAATTGGATGCCAACGATGAAATTTTGATAATTGGCCCGACAACAGGTGTGATTGAAACAAAATTGACACAGGTGAGAGTTGAAGATGAAAACGTCCAGTCGGTGCAAAAGGGTGTTAGATGCTCTTTCCCTTCAGGAACGAAATTGAGAAGGTCTGATAAGGTCTACAAGTTGGTTGAAAAAGATAAGGTCAGAAGCAGAAGCAAATATTAAAAGGATCATTAATTTGATGGAGAGGAAGCAGTTGCAGCAGTCGGCAACGGGAAAACCTGACAGCGCCTTCAAGGCCTGTCAGCGTTTGAAGAGAGAAAGAGGGGGAAATAAATTGGAAGGCAAATTCAGAAGTAAAAGGTAATCTTAACCTGAATTATTCAGGATAAAAGGGATATTATATTTATCCGGAATTTATATTATTTTTCTTCATCCCAGGCAGAAACAGTCCCTCCAAGAAATGTGTTAATGTCTTTAATATCAGGTTTTCCAAAATAACTAAAATCTGATCCGGTATTAATTCTTGCTTTAATTTTCTCTTTGACTGTTATCTCTCCTTTGCCGCCGGTGTTCATTTTAACAGTTGCTCTTTGAACGATTAAATCGGTGGCAGATAAAATACCTCCTGTATTGACGTAGGCATTGAGCGTATCTGTTTCCCCTTTTATTTCACCTTGTCCCCCCTGATAAGCTTTTATTTCAAGATTTCCGCTTTCAATAGCCATTTTTACGTGGGAACCACTTGTCGCTTTCAATTTGAAAACAGGTTGGATGATAGGTTTTTCAAACTCTACATCTGCATCAGCCAGGGTGGTTAGCGCATCTAAATCCTGAAAATAAATTTCAACAAAAACTTTTTTGTCTTTGTTAAATAAGCCTTTTCTTACTCGTACCTGCAGCTCTTCTTCTTCAACCTTAGTTTTTACAACATCGGGATCAATGCCTTCAGTTTCTATACGCACTTTGGGTTCACCTACAATCAGGCTGGCTTTTATGTTGCCGAATATTTTAAGTTCTGAATATGAACTCACTTCCCTTTCTTGAAATCCCTGTGCTGTAAGGTAGAACGGAAAAAGTATTAAGATTAATAGGATGATATTTTTTTTCAGCATAATTTCTTTTTTTTAGAGTTGTGTAACGTTTTCTGTCACGATGTGTCCGTCGAACAAGTGTACTATACGTTTTGCATAGTCTGCGTCTGATGGCGAATGGGTTACCATCACTATTGTCGTTCCTTCGTCATTTAGTTCTTTTAGCAAATTCATCACCTGTTCGCTGTTTGCTGAATCCAGGTTTCCTGTAGGTTCATCTGCCAAAATTAACTTTGGGTTAGAGACGAGGGCTCTTGCCACAGCTACACGCTGCTGTTGTCCACCGGATAGTTGTTGAGGAAAGTGTTTCCTACGGTGACTCATCTTCATGCGCTCCAGCACATTTTCGACCTTCTTTTTTCTTTCAGAACCTGGTACCTTTTGATAAAGTAACGGCAATTCAACATTTTCATATACATTTAGCTCATCTATAAGATTAAAACTCTGAAAGACGAAGCCAATATTGCCTTTTCGCAGATTTGTCCGCTTTTTTTCACTGAAACTGGATACGTCGGTGCCATTAAAATAGAGCGCTCCGCTGGTTGGATTGTCCAAAAGGCCGATGATATTAAGTAGCGTGGATTTTCCACACCCTGAAGGCCCCATTACTGCGATAAATTCGCCATCCTCAATGTTTAAATTCACTTTATTAAGTGCAGTTGTTTCAACCTCATCTGTGCGAAAGATTTTTACTAATTGTTCTGTTGTTACCATGATGTTTTTGTTTAAAGTAGAAACTTCTAAGTTCATAACAATTTAAAGAAAAAATCTTACATCGTCAACGGAGACCATTTTTTGATAATGATAAAGTCCCCAATGTTATTTTTCAGAAAAAGATGGATTGGGGACTATTTGAATTTACGCTTCTATATTTTACCCATATTGAGCGACTTTATTCGAATAAGAATTCGAAATCATCATCCGGCCCAAGTTCAAGCGGTTCCTCATCTCCTTTGAAAATTCTTGCTTTCTTCGGACCGATAAGAGAAATTTTCCCGGATTCGATTTGTAACATAGTACCTTCGCGCAGCCCAACTGTATAAACATACGGATTGATAATGAGAAACTCATTTATGCGCATTTCTCTTGTCTCCCCGGCATGTCCTTTTGGGTTGGCGTCCAGATAGTGTGGGTTAATTTGGAATCTGACTAAATTTAGTGCGTGAAAACTGTCAGGTTCAGTAATAGGCATATCATTTGTGGTGCAAATTGACGGGCACGCAACATTTGAACCTGCAGACCAACCTATGTACGGAGTGCCATCAATTACAGCATGGCGCATTATTTCAATTAAATCTTCCTGCTGCATAATTTTTAGCAGATGGAAGGTGTTTCCGCCACCTACAACAATTGCTTCCGCATCCTGAACAGCTTTTTTCTTTTCATTAAATGCATAGTTATGTAAAGAATCTACCTTCACACCAAATTCATCAAATCTTTTCTGAACTTTTTGTTGGTATTCATCATAAGAGAAACTAACTGCAGCATAAGGTATAAAAAGCACTTTTGAAACCTTTCCGCCCAGAAAATCTTTGATGTTGCCTTTCGCATGTTCCAGATATTCTTCACCGGCATTTGTTGAATTACTTATTAATAGAAGTCTCATAGCATTAATTGTTTTACAGGTTTAATTTGGGTAAAAATAACAAATTCCGGATGAAATTAGAAACTTATATTGAACCCAACGGTAAACGGGTGAAGTTCAGGGCCTTTATCTTTTTGAAATAAGGGGGTTTCATAATAATTTGCGAAAACTTTCAGGAAACCATATCCCATTTTCAGAGTATATCCATAACGCAATGGTGAAAGATAAAAGTCGCCTCTGTTTTTTTCTTTTTTCCTGTCTCCGTCTTCATTGTAAACTATTTTTGTGTGCGAGCCAATTTTTATCCCGCCAATAATTCCTGCTGTGATGAAAAATTTGTTGTCATCACCTGCCGGAGTTTGGTATTCAAATAGGATCGGAACTGTAATGTAAGTTGTAGTAAGTTTGGCTTTTTCCACATTCACGTTGTTGTATGAGGTGTCTCTTATTATCTGATCATTTTCTTTTTTTATTGGAGACAGATTGTCGAACCGGTAATCGTTGAATTCGAGACCCATTCCTGTTCCTATTCCAAATTTTTCCCTGACAATGGGAACATCATATTCAATAAGGTTTAAATTTATGTTCCACGATTTACTTGTATTTAACTCCATAAAGCTATTTTCTTCGGAAAGATTCATTGAAAAGTCGTTGTTTAGGTAATTGTTTATACCAAACTCAAAGCCAGACCAATGAATGTCAAAGTTTCCTTTTGATTGATCGAACTCAAAGTCAATATCACTGTCGCCGTCATCATCATCATCAAATTCTGAAGACTCTTTCCATCCTTCTCTTTTTACATCGATAGAGGTTCCCTCCTCATCACTTGTTATTGTAATTTTTTTCTTTTTAAAATTAATTTCCGTTGTATCTTTTTTTGAAGTGTCTTTTTTGGATGGTTTAATGGTATCATTTGTGTCCATTTCGGGATTGGTCACTTCATGCCCTGTATTAAAACTTTTAAATACAGATGCTTTTGTGTTGTTAACCAGAATAATAGTTAAGCTGATTAAAAGTATGAATGTGATTTTTTTCATAAGGCTTAATTTTTTGTTTGATTTTTGCTGTAGGACGATGGGGTTGTGGAATTGTTACAAGAAAAGAAAATTATTCATTCATTTTAGTTGAAATAGAAAAGCTTTCTGTTTTGAATGCTAGTCTTTTAAGTTCTCCATTTTCATTGTAACTTCTTTTCAGTTCGATTTCTTTACCTGTTAATTTGCTGATACTTTTAAACCCCAGGTCAGCTAAATCGAGTAAGAATCGATTTGGTTGTTCTTTGGTGCCAGAGTGATTCATCGAATTTATGTTGGTTCTTCTTTCGGCAAAGCGCATCTTTATATCTGCTTTTGCGTACATTTTTGTTGTGTAATCATTTTCGCTTACTGTTTTCAGTTCCGAAAAATAAATTGGTTTTATCTTTGAAATGGAATTATTACTTGAAGTAAAATTGTTTTTAATTTCAATTTTTGCAATAGGTAATAAATTATTATTTGGTGAATTTATATGTTTTATATTTTTAGAAGAGAGTTGAATTTTGTTTTTTGTTTTTTTGATGGATACAAAAATTGGAATGTCCTTTTTAAAATATTCTAAGTTAGCATATTTATCGTTATTAATTGAGCTATCAGTTGAGGTACTTAAAAATAAACCGACTATTAAGGCAATACTTGCAGCTAAGGCCAAGATATGTTGATAATTTAGTTTGACTAACTTGCTTTTTTTGGCTTTAAGGTTTTCTTTTTCAGAAAAAACTATTGATTCGTCAGGTGTGAGTTTTATCTGAGTATAGTGGTTATATATTTTTGCTTTTTCTGGTTCTTCTTTAATGTACTGGTCGAACAGGGCCGCTTCACTTTCTGTTAAATCTCCTTCTGTTTTGGCTATACAAAGTTCTTCAAAAGGAGATTCCCCTGGAAAAATTGAATGAGTCTTTTTTAAGGTGCTTTTTTCAGCAAACTGAATGTTTGTGTCCGGAATCATCCTGACTTGTTCCCATGACTGCAATTCTTCTTTTATATCTGGATTAGAATCCAAAAACGATATAAATTCATTTTTTTTAGAAGAAGTTAAATTTCCTTCTATATAGTCAATAAAAAAGGCCTCGTAATTATGTCTGGTTATTTTAGCCATAGTTTTGTTATAAAACTTGTTCAAGACTTCCTATAAATTCTTTCATTGCTTTTCTGGCGCGATAAATATAAACTTTAACCTGCGATTCATTTAGTTGCGTTATTTCTCCAATTTCTTCATAAGAATAACCTTCATAATCCCTCAGGAGAATTACCGAACGTTGAATTTCAGGTAATTTTTGTAATCCTTTTTCCAGTATTTCATTAATTCCTTTATATTCAAGAAAATAGGAGGCTTCGTCCTCTTTTGTTTCAATCATTTCTTCCATTCGTTTGTCTTTTCTTATGGTGTCAATCATCGTATGATAAGCTGTTGAGAAGATATATGACCTGGCTTTATTGAAGGATACTCCATCAGCTTTCACCCATAATTTTTCATAGGTTGACTGAACAATATCTTTTGCTTTTTCCTCATCTTTTAGGTTTTTAAGAATAAACCGATAAACACCATCGGAAAATTGATCTACACATTGATTATATTCTTGTACAGTCATATCTTTCTTTTGTCTTTTAGGGTGACGATTAAAATCCGCTTTAGTTACAAGTAAAATGGAAATTTCTATTAATTTATCAAAACGTGTGCCAGTGTTATAATGTTCAGATAAAGTGAGGTTTATGTTCTGAGTGGTGTACGAAGATGAACTTTCCCTGTTCGGGAGCGAACAATTATTTGACTTTATTGAAAATAAATATAATCTTTGTATAAAGGACTAATCAATTAGGTTAAAAACTATTTTATTCTTTTAATTCGTTTTTTTATCAAGGAGGTGTTAATTATGAATAATCATTTTCTTTGTCCAAAATGCCGTAGCTTTCTTAATGTTGAAGATAATTTAATCTTTGCTGTGAAAGCAGATAACGGAAAAACTGGCTTAGTTCAACTAAGTCCGGTGTTAGGAAATTACGCAGTGAGCACAAATCCCCATTTCAATATTGAAGAGGGGAAGAAATATGAATTTTATTGTCCCGTATGTAATACTGAGCTGGCAAGTGAAATGAATGAAAACCTGACTCATCTCCATATGATTGATGAAGAGGGTAAAGTGTATGAAGTTATGTTTTCCAAAATTGCCGGAGAGAAAAGCACATACACTTTAATCGGAGAAAATGTTAAAATGTATGGAGAAGATTATGGAAATTATGTAGATTTCGTAAATCTAAGTAAAGTTAAATGATTGGGTGTTTCAAGGGCTTAGAAATTTTCTGTCTGTGCAAAAAAAGTAATGCAGAATACATTATTGACCCGTATTCTGCATTACTTTTTTGATATTTTGGAAAATTTATTTATTCTCTATCACCCGCCAGTTGAACTAAAACTTCCATATCTGCTAAGGTCAGTTCTCGGATTTACGCACATTACCGGAATTCTTTCATTGTTGGCGATAATATATTGTTCTTTTGCACCCAGCATATAATCTGTAAAACCAATACCTTTAGTTGTCATTATCAGTACAATGTCGGCATCAATCTTTTTGGCATAATCAATAGTTTGCTCTCCTATTCTTGATTCCTCTGTGTTATGAATGTCGTATTTAACGCCGTGGTTTTCAAAAATTTTCTCAGCAAAATTAATGTTTATCCGCAATTTCTTTTGCAGGCTTGAATCTTTTAGTTTCGGTGCAATGATATGGATTTTAACATCAAAATATTTTGCAAGAAATAGTGCCCAATTAACTTTTTCTTTATTTTCTTTCTTGAAATCGAGGGGAAATACAACATCTTTAAAAATCTCTTTCTTTGAAGGCGGATCCTGAATAACAATAAACGGGGTTTTTGACCCAACAATGACCTTAAGCGCCCAGCTTCCGGTAACTTTTTGCATCCCGCGAATACCATGTGTACCCATAACTACAATACTTACGTTGTTGTTAGAGGCATAATTACTGACTTCTTTAAATAAATTTCCTGCAAGCACTACCGGGTCAAGATCAATTTTGTACTCTTCTGCTAATCGCTTTATTTCTTCTTTTAATTTGGTCTGGGCTTCTTCAATCTGATCATCCGATTTAACAATATGAATAAGTTGAATCCGGTTTTTTAGATGTGTTGAAATTTTGATAGCATGTTGTATTGCATATTCTGCTTTTTCTGTAAAATCATAAGGGACAAGTATAGTATCTTTTTCCATAATTGTAAAAATTAATATTTGTAGCGAAATTTAATTAATTATTTAGTTATTTGCAAAAATACCTTAATCTGCATTATTCATAAATTTTTGTAAATATGAATTAAATGCAGAGCCTGTGCCGCAAATCGCAATTACTATTTGCTCAGCTGTGGCGACTAAGTGAAGGCAATGCCGACTTAGAACTTTAGTATACCGAAACGAAGTCATCTCACCGAATGGAATTTTTGTCGCTGTCGTTGACAGGAATAATTTGTAAATATATTTGCGTTAAAATATCCGATAGATAAAAAAGCGGTATAATTGTTTGAATTATTTATTCATAATTGTAAATTTGTTATTCATTAATAATCCAAAAAAACAGGAATATATGAAAGTCAAAAACTTATTATTTTTGTGCGGCCTGTCATTGCTGCTATCTTCACAGGCTTTAGCACAAGCTCCTAAAATTCAATTTGAAGAATACGATTTGGATAATGGTTTACATGTAATTCTTCATGAAGATCATTCTACTCCTATCGTAAATGTTTCGGTTATGTATCACGTCGGGTCAAAAAATGAAGACCCCGAATTAACTGGTTTTGCTCATTTATTCGAGCATTTAATGTTTGAAGGTTCTGAAAATATCGAACGGGGAAAATATTCAGAGTATGTAGAAAAAGCCGGAGGAACGCTCAATGCAAATACTTCGAGTGACCGGACCTTTTATTATGAAACGCTTCCTTCAAATCAACTAGAGTTAGGAATGTGGCTGGAATCTGAGCGCATGTTACATGCAAAGATTGATTCGGTTGGAATTGCTACTCAGAAAAACGTTGTTGTTGAGGAGAAGAAGCAACGGGTTCATAATCGACCTTACGGCAGCGTATTTGAAGAAACGATGAAACGAGCATACAAAAAACACCCTTATCGCTGGACAACGATCGGTGACACTACACATATCCGTTCATCATCTGACCAGGATGTAAAGAATTTTTATGAAACTTTTTATGTTCCAAATAACGCGGTTTTAACAATTGCCGGAGATATCGATAAAGAAGAAGCAAAAAAATATGTAGAACAGTATTTTGCTCCAATACCCAAAGGAGAAAAGGAAATTCCCAGGCCTGATGTAGAAGAGCCGATAAAGAATGGAGAAATACGAGATACTGTTTATGATAACATTCAGTTACCCGCAATAATTCAGGCATATCATACACCTGCAATGGGTACAGAAGATTACTATGCTGTTGATATGCTCAGTACACTTCTTTCCGAGGGCCAAAGTTCCAGATTGTATAAAACACTGGTTGATCAAAAAGAATTGGCCATGCAGGTTTCATTAATGCCAATGCCGATGGAAGATCCCGGTGTGGCTCTTATGTTTGCATTGCCTAATAGCGGAGTAGATGCTAAGAAATTAGAAAAGGCGATGGATGCTGAAGTAAAGGATGTAAAGAACAACCTTATTTCTGACCGGGAAATGGAAAAGCTTAAAAATCAATTTGAAAGCAAAATCGTCAGGCAGAATAAAAGTATTTCCCGAAGAGCCCAGAATCTGGCGAGAAATTATACCTATTTTGAAGATACTGATTTAATTAATCATAGGTTGGATAAATATTTGAACGTTACCAAAGAGGATATTAAGCGAGTGGCCAATGAATACTTCAGTAAAGACAATCGTGTAGTCCTCTATTATCTGCCTAAATCTCAAAAAGAAAATGAATAATTTCAATTTAAAATAAGATATATTATGAAAACCGTGAAATTCAAAATATTATATACCATAGTTTCACTATTATTAATTGGTGGACCTTTATTCGGTCAAATTGACCGAAGCGAACCTCCTAAGCCAGGTCCTGCACCTGAGATTGAATTTGAAGAACCAGCTTCTTTTACATTAGATAATGGCTTACAGGTGATTGTTTCAGAAAATCATGAGATGCCGCTTGTTTCATTTCAACTTGCAGTTGATGTGGATCCGGTAAAAGAAGATGATGCTGTAGGTTATGTGAGTGCAGCAGGTAATTTGTTGCGAAATGGCACATCAAATCGTGATAAGGCGGAAATTGATGAACAGATTGACTTTGTTGGCGCAAGATTAAATACATTTGAAAATGGGTTGTATGCTTCATGCCTTTCAAAACACTCTGATGAACTTCTTGATGTTATGGCTGATGTGATAAAAAATCCAACTTTTCCGGAGGGCGAAGTTGATAAATATAAAAAGAAAAGCAAATCTCAATTAGCTTCATCCGCTACTAACGCTTCTTTTATTTCCAGAAGAGTCGGGAAGAAATTAAGAAATGGCAACCATCCCTATGGTGAAATAGAAACGGAAGAGACAATTGATAATATTTCTCGTGATCTATGCGAGCAGTATCACGGACAATATTACAAGCCGAATACTTCTTATTTGGTAATGGTTGGTGATATTACGCCGGAAAAAGCAAGAGAATATGCTGAGAAGTATTTCAGTGATTGGAGTAAAGAGGAAGTACCAACTCATTCTTACGAATTTCCTGAAAGAAGCAAAGAAACCAAAGTTGCTTTGGTTAACAAAGAAGATGCCTCGCAATCAGTTATATCTGTAACTTATCCTGTTGACCTGCAAGTTGGGGATCCGGACGCTATCCAGGCAAGGGTTACCAATAGCATCCTTGGTGGTGGAGTCTTTTCCGGATATTTGATGCAAAACTTGAGGGAAGATAAAGGCTATACTTATGGAGCAAGGTCTACTCTTTCTAAGGATGAAGAAGTGGGCTATTTTAAAGCCAGTGCCGAAGTCGGTACAGAAGTCACAGATAGTGCTGTTCATGAATTTCTGCATGAAATGAACAGAATTCGAAATGAAAAGGTAGATGAAGACCATTTAAGCCTTGTGAAAAGTGTAATTACCGGAAGTTTTGCACGTAATCTTGAAAGTGCCCGCACCAAAGCCCGGTTTGCTTTGAATACGAAACGATATGATTTGCCTGCTGATTATTACGCTAATTATTTAAAAAATGTAGAAGCTGTTTCTGTTAAAGATGTGAATAAGACAGCTAAGAACTACATTTTGCCAGAGGAATCAACTATTTTAGTTGTAGGAGATAAGAAAGAGGTTTCTGACAAGCTAAAACGTTTTGCACCAGATGGTCAAGTGGAATTATATAATAAAGTTGGCGAGCCGGTTGAAGAAGCAAGAGCTATGCCCGAAGGTGTAACTGCAGAAAAAGTTATTGAAGACTATATTGAGGCGGCTGGTGGTCGTGAAAATTTCAAGAAAGTTGAAACTTTCCAGCAAATTGGTTCTGTCACCATGGGTGCAAGAACAATTACTATTAAAGAGTTTAAAATTGAGCCTGATAAATTTGCAAACATAACCGCAATGAATGGCCAGGTTGTACAAAAACAGGTATATAACGGAGACAAGGCAATGGTTACTTCTATGGGTCAGGAGCAGGAAGTTAAAGGCGAACAGCTTAAAAACCTGAAATATGAAGCTAAATTGTTTAAGTTCCTGAATTATGATGAACTAGGCGTTGAATTGGAATTACAGGGAGTAGAACAAGTCGACGGCGAAGATGCCTATAAAATAAAAGTTACAAATCCTGCCGGTAATCATCATTATGATTATTACAGCATGGATAGCGGGTTGAAAATTAAATCAAAATCTACCCAACAGACTCAACAGGGAGAAGTGACCAGTATTCAGAAATTCTCTGATTATAAAAAAGTCAATGGAATAATGTTGCCTCACACTATCAATATTTCTGGTGTGAGAAGTATGACATTAACTGTTGATAGTTATAAAATTAATGAAGAGATTGATGAATCCCTATTTGAACTATAATAATATTTCATCACTCAACAAAATTGCCACCGGTTTCCTTAATCGGTGGCTTTTTTTATTTATAGATTTCTATTAATTTTACTTGTTCATTTGATAAGGGAAATATAATGTACACATTTGAAGATCTGCAACATATAGTTAATGAGGCGCTTGCTCAGGAAGAATTTGTTAAAGAACCCTCCGATCTTTATGAACCCATTCAGTATGCATTGGATTCCGGGGGCAAACGCTTGCGTCCGGTCCTCGCTCTGATGGCTTATAATTTGTTCGAAGATGATATTCATTCTAAAATTAAGCCAATTCTTGGGCTGGAAATATTCCATAATTTTACTCTTATCCATGATGATATTATGGACCGGGCTAATATGCGCCGAAACAAACCAACAATTCATAACAAATGGAATGATAATGTAGCCATTCTTTCAGGTGATGCCATGTTTATAAAAGCTTATGATTATCTTTTTCAGTATCAGGGGAATAATTTTACAGAGGTTTTGAAAACTTTTAACCAAACAGCACTCATGGTGTGCGAAGGACAACAATATGATATGAATTTTGAAGGACAGGATTCTGTTAAGGAGCAGGAATACCTGCGCATGATTGAATTAAAAACTGCTGTTTTATTAGCTTCTGGCTTGAAAATAGGTGCCTTAATGGCAGACGCTTCTAATGATGATGTTGGATTATTGCGTCAATTTGGGCTGTTTATGGGTATGGCCTTTCAGCTTCAGGATGATTATCTCGATGCTTTTGGCGATGCAGAGGTTTTTGGGAAAAAAATTGGGGGCGATATTGCTGCTAATAAAAAAACATACCTTTTTATTAAAACTCTGGAAAAGGCAAATGAGCAGGATGCCAAATTTTTGTTAAACGTATTTCATTCTGAATTTTCAGGTAACGCAGAGGAAAAAATACAACAGGTGATTGCCATATATAAAAAATATGACATTCATAAATTGACCCGGGAGAAGATAGAAGCATATTTTGAAAAAGCTCACGAAGCTCTTGCTAAAGTTAGTGTGAATCCTGACAGAAAAAAACACCTTTCTGGTCTTGCCAATAAGTTAGTTAAAAGAAAAATGTAAGTTGAGGCAAAAACAGGATTTAAAAGATTAGGTAGGCACATTTATAAAAAACAATTTGTTAAATTATAAGCGGGTTGTGACGAAATCATAAAGAATGAAACCCCGGAAAATGCAAAAGTCTCTAAAAATCGAAGTTGCGGAATTGTTAACATATGAAACCCTCATCCACAACATGTAGACAAACGGAGATGAATAGAACGCGGATGACACAGATTGAGCGGATTCGTCGGTTGCCGAACACAGTAAACGCGGATTTATTTATCAAAATAAATAATCCCCTTAAGTTTAGTTTTACAAATCGTTCAAAATAAGCACAATAAATCCAATTTATTCAAATAAGGAAATAAAATAAAAAAACGGTATTCTAAGCAATTCCTAACTTATATGAACTTAAATGCCTTCTATGTGGTTCAAAAAAATGATATTCAAATGAAAAGAACAAACAAAACTTTAGGTTATTCCAATACGAATTATGGAGTGCAATTTGTTTATCCATTATGTTTTACCTATTCACTGCCTGCAGAGTGCTTACTCATTAGCTAATTGATGCTCATTATAAGGTTTGCCTCTACTTCTGAAAGTGCTTAGCCTGGGGCTCAGTCCAGCATCATATTTATGCCAATCATTGCCATGATTTGGGCTGATGAAGTTGTCACATATTGCAGGTATTTGCCTTCTAAAAACAATTCTATATCATGTTTGATGTCGAATTTTAATCCTGCTCCCGCGCTAAGGCCGGGATATAATCCATATTTTGTAAAATTGACTTCTCCCTCTACCGGGCTTTTGCTGTTATTTTTAAAATACCATCCACTAATGTTTATTCCTCCGAATAAATAAGTGCGGATCATATCTCGGGGGTTATTTATCTTATATAAATTAATATTTAAATCGGTAAGCGTGGTGGTTGCTTTTCCTCCTTCTAAATCTTTTGATTTTGGAAAGAAAAAAGCAATTTTTGGGACCAATCTAAGCTTATGATCTAACTCGTAAGTTGCTTTAAGATGCATTCCATAACTGCTTGTTAAATAATCTTCATTGTATTTGTCGATATTTATTGAAGTGCCGTCGGATAAATTAATGCCTCCGCCATAGGATATAAATTGCGCTGAACTTTGTAATGAGATGAGGAGAAAAAGTATAAGAATAATGGTTGTTCGGATATAACTACTTGTGCTTTTCATAAATGTATTCTGTTTGCTTTTCAGTTTTTTTATAAGTTAACTAATACCCCAATTTTTATACTTGCCTCCGGCTCAATTTGCTTTATAATGTATTTTGATTCCCAATATCCAAAAATGCGTTCTGTAAAACCATACATGAACCCGGCGCCAACATTTGCCCCAAAATTGGAAGCTAAATTGACCCCGCCTATTCCGTAAGCATTAATTCCAAAATTTGAAAGAAAAGAATAGTGGATATCAAAATTTCCTTCAAACTCAGGAAGCACCATCATGTCAGCAGATGAACGGAGATTTTCATCAATAAAATCCAGTCTGTAAGTAGCTTTTGCTATTAGTCCGGCAGGTGGCCTTCCTCGTAGTTCTACACCGGCACCAACTTTTATAACCTGAGCCTGGTTTTGTTTAACAACTAAAAACAACGATAAAAACAGCAATGTACAAACAAATATTTTCTTCATATCCATGGTAATTTTGTGACTTTTGCAATTTAACAAATTTGTCTTAAAAAAATGAAACCCTCATTCTAATGATGTAGATAAAAGACGATGAATAAAGCAGGAGGGTTCCATGGGTTCGAAATCTTAGAATGATACTATTGATGATAAGAAATCAATTAAACTTCAATAATTTGATTCTAAACTCTCAAAACACTAAAAATAAGCAAGTTAACTATAATATATTAAAAAGAGGTAATAACTTTAAAAAAAAACGATATTTAAATGAAACATCTAAGAAACACATTCGAATAATGAAGCGATAAAAATACTAACTTTGTAATCATTAATACTTCAAAATTAAATACTCATGGCTGAAAATTTTGGTGAAGTTACTCAGGTTATAGGCCCCGTACTAGATGTTAGTTTCGAAAAATCAGGGATAGATGTTCCAGGTATATATGATGCTTTAGAAATAGAAAGGCAGGATGGTTCTTTACTTGTAGCAGAATGTCAACAACATATCGGGGAACATACTGTTCGGGCAATTGCTCTGGACTCAACAGATGGCCTTCGAAGAGGGATGAAAGTTAAGGCTACTGGTGCGGCCATTAAAATACCCATTGGCAGCCAGGTTAGGGGCCGATTGTTAAACGTTATCGGAGAGCCTATTGATGGAATGCGAAAGCTCGATAAAACAGATGGCTATCAAATTCATGGAAAAGCACCTGAATATACAGATTTATCGACACAGGAAGAAATTCTATATACAGGAATTAAGGTGATTGATTTGATAGAGCCTTATTCAAAAGGTGGTAAAATCGGATTGTTTGGTGGAGCTGGAGTTGGAAAAACAGTCTTAATAATGGAAATGATTAATAACATTGCTAAAGCTTATTCAGGGTTGACTGTTTTTTCAGGCGTAGGAGAGCGAACACGTGAGGGTAACGATCTGCTGAGAGAGATGATTGAAACAGGTGTTATCAAATATGGAGATGAATTTCAGAAGAGCATGGAGGAAGGCGGATGGGATTTATCCAAGGTTGATGAAAAAGCCCTGAATGAATCACAGGCAAGCCTCGTTTTTGGTCAGATGAATGAACCGCCAGGGGCACGCGCAACGGTTGCACTCTCCGGTTTAACACTTGCAGAGTCATTCCGTGACGAAGGCCTTAAAGAAGGCGGTGAAGGTAGAGATATTCTGTTCTTTGTAGATAACGTGTTTCGTTTTACGCAAGCAGGTTCAGAAGTTTCCGCCTTACTTGGACGGATGCCTTCTGCAGTAGGTTATCAGCCAACGCTGGCAAGTGAAATGGGTGAAATGCAGGAGCGTATTACTTCAACAAAACACGGATCTATTACTTCAGTACAGGCTGTCTATGTGCCTGCGGATGATTTGACAGACCCCGCACCGGCAACTACTTTTACTCACCTTGATGCTACAACGGTTTTGAGTAGAAGGATTTCAGAGCTTGGCGTTTACCCGGCTGTTGATCCTTTGGATTCAACTTCAAGAATACTTACTCCCGAAATAGTCGGAGAAGAGCATTATAATGTTGCTCAGCAGGTAAAAGAAATATTGCAGCGAAATAGTGAACTACAGGATATCATTGCGATTCTTGGAATGGATGAGTTATCTGAAGAAGATAAGAAGACAGTACATCGAGCAAGAAGAGTTCAGAAGTTCCTTTCACAACCGTTCCATGTTGCTGAACAATTTACCGGTAAGCCCGGAGTATTTGTTGATATAAAGGATACGATTAAAGGATTCAAAATGATTTTAAACGGGGAGGTAGACAAATACCCGGAGTCAGCCTTTAGTATGGTGGGCACTATCGATGAGGCGATTGAAAAAGGAGAGAAAATGCTTGCTGAAACTACATAGTATGAAGCGATTAATGGTTGAGTTAATTTAAAAACGAACAAATGGAATTAGAAATCATAACACCTGACGCAACTCTTTTTGAAGGGAAAGTCTCTTTGATTCAGGTTCCCGGAAGCATGGGCAGTTTTTCAATTTTACAGTATCATGCTCCAATAATTTCCACCCTGGAAAAAGGTAAGATCCGGGTGGAGGATTCAGGAGGGTCAGCTCAATACTTTGATATTGATGGAGGAGTTGTCGAGGTTCAGCGGAATAAGGCTATTATACTGGCCGAAGCCTCCTAGATAGTTTGTTTTTATAACCCCGTCGTATAAAGTTTTCATTATTCATGCAACCTGTTAAATTTTTAATATTGAGATTCAGTTCAATAGGTGATATTGTGCTGACTACCCCAATTATCCGCGGATTAAAGCAACAAGTTGAAAATGCAGAAGTACATTACTTCACTAAACCTGCATTTAAAGAAATTCTCGAAGCAAATCCATATCTCGACAAAATTCATGTATTAGAAGATAACTTAAAAGTACAACTGGAAGAACTAAAAAAGGAGCGGTTTGATTATATTATTGATCTCCATAAAAATTTACGGACAGCACGTGTGAAATCGGCTTTAAAAACAATTTCGTTTTCTTTCGATAAGTTAAATTTTCAGAAGTGGATGCTTGTTAATTTTAAAATTGATAAACTCCCCCAAAAACACCTTGTTGACAGGTATTATGAGAGTGTAGATGTTTTCGATGTGCATGATGATGGAAAAGGGTTGGACTATTATGTACCGGATAACGATTATGTAGACGTATCTTCTTTAATGCCAGAGTTGAAAAGAAACAATTACATCGGCTTTGTCATGGGGGCTAATCACAACACCAAAATGCTCACAGAGCAAAAGATAAATTCCATAATATCAGAAATCAATCACCCGGTGGTTTTACTTGGGGGCAAAGATGATTACCCGTTAGGAATGAAAATAAGGGAACAATATCATGATGGAGTTTTTAATGCTTGTGGCCAATTTTCTGTCAGCCAATCAGCCTCGTTAGTTCAGCAATCCAGGGTTATGATAACACCCGATACCGGACTTATGCATATTGCTGCTGCTTTCAAGAAACCTCTCATTACTGTTTGGGGAAATACTGTACCAAAATTTGGTATGTATCCCTATTATCCAAATTCTAATTCTTCTATTTTTGAAGTTAAGGGACTAAGTTGCAGACCTTGCTCTAAACTGGGATATAAAAAATGCCCGAAAAAACACTTTCGTTGTATAAAAGGACTTGATTCTAAAAATATTGCAGCAAAAGCAAATGCTTATTTCTCTTCTTTATAGCGAAGCACCACCAGATTTTTATTTATATTATTCATTCGCAATTGTAAAAGTCACAGAAATTGTTTTGATTTTATTTCGAGCATTAATACTAATATCTTTTTGCTTTTATTATCTGCATGTATTCTTGCTTGTATTTCCTGTCTTCAATAGCTGGAAGCCGGTGTTCCATGCAGTTTTCTCTCAATTCTCAGGGAGGTGAAAGTTGTCACTCAAATTCAGGAACGCCGCCATCCTGGCGGTACTAGATATTTCTCTTTTACTAAATCAAAACAGTTTCT
>Ga0207714_1000431_pt1 | contig 29275 bp, 34 predicted proteins | sample PonA232FremontCA_2_FD_187270 | JGI IMG/M metagenome (GOLD analysis project Ga0207714, IMG submission 187270) | Marine sediment microbial community from Fremont, CA, USA - Pond A23 Sediment 2 (SPAdes) | ecosystem: Environmental > Aquatic > Marine > Unclassified | place: USA: Fremont, California...
GGCCTCAGCGCCACGTGCCGCGAAGGAATGCTGGGGATGGGCGCTCCGGCGGACGTCCGGATACGAGCGGAAGCATTCCGGAATCGCCCCCATCCCCTGGGTCGGGGTCACAGATGGTCGATACGGGGGCATTTGCTCACGGATGAGTTCGTACCAGGCCTCCGGAACCGGCGGATGGTTCATATTAGCCGGGTCTCTGTTTCCGGGCGAGTGCGTGGGCATCACGACTGTTCCTCGCTCACCGACGGCCCGCTGGAGCGCATCGACGACAGCAGGGGCCCCACCGCAGACCCAACCGAGCGAAGACAGTGAGCTGTGGACCAGAACCGTCTGGCCAGCCTCGACGCCGAGCGAATGGAGGTCGCTGACTAACGACCCAGTGGTAATTGGTTCCGGTGGCGGTTCTTCGGGGAGCGGCTCGCTCATGAAGGGGAAGATAGCAAGACTGACCATAAATTTCGGGTCGGCGAGTGCGTATCGCTGCAGACAATTCGCCAGTCCAAACATGGCGGCGTGGAGACGACGCCCACATTCCCCGTGCAGACTGCGCGATTAGTCAAGGCAAAGGTTCACAAACTCGTGGCCCTTCTCGGTGGATATCAAAATCGGAACCGAGCCCTTCGATACCGTCGAAGCCGGCCTTCAATCCGTCCTCGTCCGGGGTCGCCCGGGGGACGAATCAGCTGCCCACGGTCCGGAGACAGACCCGACTACGGAGTTACCCTGTGTCACCTGAGCAATTGATAGCCCTCGACCGACGCGAGTTCCTCACGGGAGTTGTGGGGACAGCAGCGGCAACCTCCCTCTCGGGATGCAGCGCCTTCAGCCGGGACGACGATGGGCAGACGAACGCCATCGACGACGAACGAGCCCGCGAACTCGCCGAGGAATACGCGCCGACGCTCGTCTTCGACGACCACGAACAGTGGTTTCCGACGGACCCCCGGCCCTACGAGCGCGAGCAAGAGGGTGCGACAGTCGTGGACGGCTTCGACGCCCTCGACGGGTACACCGAACGCTCGACGGACGGCGAGGCCCCGCCGGATCCGACGGTGTTTTATCACGTAATGGAATATGAGAAGAGCCCGCTCGCCGTCGTCCAATTCTGGTACTACTCGGTCTTCGATCAGTTCACGACGAATTTCCACTGGCACGACTGGGAGGTTTTGCACGTGTTCGTCGACACGGACACCGAGGCGGCGCAGTTGTTCGTCGCGAGCTCCCACTCGGGCCGGGTCCCGAACAATGAATTTCTGGACCCCGGACCGGATCTCGCTCCACGGGTCCTCTCGGAACTTGGCTCCCACTCGAGTGCGCTCTCGCTCAACGACATCCAAAATCACTTTCAGCGGTTCGCCTTCGAAGACACGTTCGCGGACATCACTAACAGCGCCATCGAGGGTCTGGAAGACATCGCGAATATTCCGATCGCCTACGGACTCCCGCGAGACGAGGGCTCGCGGCTGCCCTACACCGTCCCCGAACTTGACGGGCAACCGCTCTACGAACACGATCGGCTGCCGTCCGTCGAGGCCACGGACCTTATCGCGGACCAGTTGACGATCCGGTCGTTCGCCGATCTCACCTCCCCGCCCGGTGACCTCCCAGAGCGATCGACGGGACTGGTATTCGAACCCGGAGCGGACGATGTGGAGGGGAGTGTGGCGTACGATCTCGTCTCGACGACGGAACTCGAACATATCGAGGAGTTCACCGGGCCGCAGTTGAGCTTCGAGTTCGCCGTCCCGGACTACGCGGAGGACGCGATAGCGAGCCACATCACGACCGTCGGCGTCCCTTGGGACCAGGCCCGCTACACCGACCCGGCCGCGGACATCACCGAACCGAACCACCGGGCTGCGCTGTCGGACCGATACGACGCGATTGCCGAACCGTCGCCGAGCAACATGGTCCTCGCCTCGCTGTCGGAACTGGTGAGCGACGGGGACGCTCCCGAGGGCGAGGGACTGACTACTGGTGACCTCTCCGTCGAAGCCGTCGCGCTCCTGGAGAGCGAACCCATGGCGATTCCCACGTTCGGTGGTCTGGCAGTCGCCCGCGACGTCCCTGCGGGAGACCATCGCTTGACTGTCAACGGCGCCGGTGTCGCCCCGCACAGCGAATCGATATCGGTCGACGAAGACGAGACTGGGCCAACAGCGGCAGGCGTCGAGGGACAGATCCCGCTGGTCGCCCGCGAGAATGCGGTGAAACTCGACGTCGACCCGTCGACGGCGGACAGCGAGTTGTCCACCTTGGCCATCGAGGACGACTTCGCGGGTCGCATCTACGAGGCGCCGCTGACCGAGAAAGACGGCGTCTACCTTCATCGAGGCGGGGCCTTCACCTCAGAAGTCAGGGACACTGAGGGGGCGATCGGCGCCTATCGAGTCAATCCCGACGAGGAATCACGGGTGCGCCTGGACGAACTCAAGACCGGCAAGGGGTCGCTGGCGAATTATCTCGCCGACGTGGCAACGGAGACGGGCGCGGCCATTGGTGCCATCGCCGACGAACGGGAGGGACGTGACTCGGGTGGTGGTGGAAGCGCGGACGGCAAGGAGAACGCGGTTCGGGGACTCGCTCGCGCACTCGAGGCCGTCGCCGAGGCGGCTCGCCGTGCAGCAGAGCGGGCGGAGGCCGGCAACGGGAAACGAGCGGACGAGAGTTTGGATGCCGTTCGAACTCGTCTCGAACGTGTCGAAACTAGGCTCAGGGAGGCGAGTGGGGATCTGCCTGGCTCCCTCGAACGGGCGACTGACAACCGACTTGAGCAGTTAGATCGCCGGTCTGAGCAGGCGAAGGCTTCGGAGAAGCTGTGAATTCGGGGTTCGTTTCGCGTCGGTTGATGCCATTGTGTTGGTTTTCGATCTTACTGATGAACTCTCCGCCGTCGGGTGCGACGATGAATTCGGCCGTTTAGATCCGCTGGTGCGCATTCGCGTTTCATGAATCCAGAGGTAGACCGTATTCCGGTTGTCGCGAAGTCGGGTGTAGGCATCACGGGCGACGGCGAACTCGATGCTGGCGAGCTCACGCCGAATCACCTTCGTTTCCGGGGATCACTTCGGTGCCGTGCTCGTCGAGATAGTGTTTCCACCGCGGCTCGGAATCGTCGAACTGATGGCCGCAAAACGGACACTCGACGAGCTTAACGAATCGCTGGGATCGCCCGTAGGTGGTGATCTCGAGGACGCCCTGGCGGTCGACGGTCGGCTCCTCGACGCTCATGGCTCACACCTCCCGTCGTCGAGCGCGGGACACCGCTGGTTTTCCTCGGTGATCTCGGTCCCGCAGTACTCACATACCAGTTGAATATCACTCTCGAGGAGTGGCTCGGTACTCACGCCGACCACCCCAATTTACCACTTGGTAAAGGAGTCGGATATTGCCGAGTTAGACGCTCTCCGGCTTGTTGTTGAGCGTCACCGAAGAAATGTATGGGACCGCTGAGATTCGAACTCAAGTCCGACGCCCCCCAGGCGCCGAGGATACCAAGCTACCCCACGGTCCCGCATGCGGGAGGAGGGACGAGGTCGGGTTAAGGCCTTCGTTTCCTCAGTTTAGACCAGGACTGCTTCGAGGTCGACGACCGTGCCGGTATCCCGCTCCGGATCCCCGACTTGCGTTCCCAGACAGACTGCGGCGCCGTCCGGCGTCGTACACACGACCAGGCCCTCCGGCGGCGATGCGGGCGCCTCGATGACGCCTGGTGCGTACACCGGCGCCCCGTTTGCCACCTCCCGTGCTGCACTCGGGGCGATGACGACCGTGGGCAGATGCTCCAGGGCTCGTTCGGCCGGTTTCACGACATCGCGCAGCCAGTCCTCCCGACCGGTCTCCTCGTAGCGCCCCAGGGCGTCCGATAAGTCCTCCAGGGTCTGCAGGTCGGTGTCGTCGAACGGGGTTGTGGCCGTCCGGCGGAGGTCGCCCATGTGGGCGCCCGTCCCCAGCGCGAGACCGATGTCGTGACAGAGCTTCCGGACGTAGGTCCCGCTCGCCACTTCCATGCGCAGGAGGGCCTGGCGATCCTCGACCTCCAGGACCTCCAATTCGTGCACCCGCCGGGTTCGGAGCCGCCGAGCGACCGCGCTTTTCTTGGGCGGCTTCTGGTAGATTTCCCCTTCGAACTCAGCGACTGTGTCCGCCAGGTCCGTGGGGGCGGTGGCGTGAAGCTCCAGCACCGCGACGTACTCCTTCGTTCCCTCCAACAACGCCGGGACGAGGCGGGTCGCGTTCCCCAGCAGGACCGGCAGCACTCCGGTCACTTTCGGGTCGAGCGTGCCGGCGTGGGCCGCTCGGTCGAGGTCAGTCAGCCGCTTGACCCAGGCCGAGACCTGATGGGCGGAGGGGCCCGGGGGTTTGTCGAGGTTCAGCACGCCGAACTGCAACAACGACTCGACCGATCGCTCGCCCGGCGGCCCGCGCAGGGGATCAGAAGTCATACTCCACGCCAGTTACCGGGACCGCCCCCTCGTCGTGGTCGGCCTGGTAGGCCTCCACGGCCTCCCGGACGATCGCGAGGACCGATTCGGGCGGCCAGCGGGCGGTGTTGATCGCGATGTCGTAGATCGACCGGTCCGCGAAGTCGATCCCATAGTAAGCCTGGTAGCGTTTGGCCTCGCTTTCGGCCCGCGCTCGCATTTCGTCGAGTGCGGTATCGAACTCCCGCTCCTCCCGGTCGGCGACGCGTCTGGCCCGGATCTCCTCCGGGGCGTCGAACCAGAACTTCAGGTCGGCGTACTCCCCGGCCATCCAGCCGGCGAGACGGGATTCGAGGACCAGGTCGTCCCGCTCGGCGGCGATCTCGCGCAACCGCTGGTCGAGGTCCCGATCGATCTGATCGTCTTCCTCCGCAAGTTTGTTGAATTCGAGCGGCGTATAGCCGCGTTCGGCAGCGAGCTCCCGGAAAATGTCACCGCCGGAAACGTGCTCGTAGGAGAGCTCCTCGGCGAGGGCAGCCGCGACCGTCGACTTGCCGCTCCCGATAGGTCCGGAGATGGTGAGTAGCATACGATTCCTCCGTGCGGGCCGCCCAAATCAGTTGTGAACCGGGCTTAGGTGGGCGAGGTCTGGATGTTCAGCGCCTTCCGGATGATCTGGGAGAACCCGATGGAGTTGAGGATGTACCAGAGGATCCAGGCCTGGAGCGGGCCGACGACCCCCGCGGCGAGTTCGACCTCGCCGACCATCGGGAGGATCATGAACGCCTCTTCGGCCGGGATGTGACTCGGGGGCCGGATCTTCCAGTACATCCACAGGAAGACCGGAATCGTGATGACCATGATCCAGACCATCGGGCGGAACTGCTCTTTGAACATGCCCAGCTGATCGCCCATGGCGTCCATCTGTTCCTCGCGGATGCGCTCGACGGCATCGTCGTCGCCCCGCTCTTTCGCGGCCTTCTGTTTTTCCTGGATCTCCTGCATCCGTTCCTGATAGGCCCCCATTTTCTCCATGTCCATCAGGGCGTTCTGCAGGATCGCCGAATACAGCCCCGTGATGATCGCGAGGACCATGATGACCGCGAAAAACGGGAGAATCGCGTCCAGCGGGCCGAGGAAGAGATCGAGGACGTTCCCGACCGCGGATCGAACCGAGTTGATCGAGTACCCCGCGAACATCGCCAATGCGCCGACGGCGGCTGCTTTGTCGTAGATGCTCCAGGAGGTCTCCGAATCCTCGATGTCGACGTCGCTTTCGAATTCGATGTCCTCGGCCGTGGTCAACGCGTTCTCGACGGCCTCCCTATCGGCGAACGTGAACCCGTCTCCGGACTCGACGAGGATGTCCTTCTGCAGGAGGCGGCCCCACTGGCCGCTGGTCATCTCGTCTTTCACGTCACGCCAACGGATTTCTTCGTCCCGTTCGAGGAGGTCCTCGAGGACTTCCTCGAACTCCGGGTTTTCGCGGACGAGGTCCGCGACCTTCTCCGCGATACGTGCCATTACCCGACAAAATGAGAGGGACGGTAATGAACCTTTTAGTCCTGGTCCGTGCGCGCCCGCACCGCAGCCTCGAGTTCCTCGAACACTTCATCGGGTGCCTGCTCGCCGTCGATCTCGACCAGATCGCCTTGCTCCCGGTAATACTCCACGACGGGGGCGGTGTTCTCTTCGAACACTGAAATGCGCTCCCGGGCAGTCTCCTCGGTGTCGTCATCACGCTGGTAGAGGTCGCCGCCACAGGCGTCACAGACCCCTTCTTCCTCGGGCGGATCGTATTTGACGTGATAACTGCGGCCGCAGTCTTCACAGACCCGCCGCCCAGTCAGGCGATCGATGAGTTCGGACTCGCTCACGGAGAGGGAGGCGACGACGTCGAGGTCGGTGATCTCCTCGAGGTACTCGACCTGGGACTCGTTCCGGGGATAGCCATCGAGCAGGAAGCCGTCGGCGTCCTCGATCGCGGCCGCAACTATCTCGTTGACCACTGGGTCCGGCACGAGTTCGCCGGCGTCCATGTACTCCCGTGGCGTGCCGTAGTCGGTCTCCATGTCCTTGTTCGCTCGAAGGGCGTCCCCGGTCGTCACGTGCTCGATGTCGAAGGCCTCTGTCAGGCGGTCGGCCTGGGTGCCTTTCCCGGCGCCTGGCGCTCCGAGCAACAAGATGCGTGGTGCTGTCATGCCTTGTCCTTTCCGCGGTCAGTTTAAGGGATTGTCGAAGCCCCGCAGGTCAGGACTTAACTGCCCGCCGCGGCGAGCAGCCCCATGAGCAGGTTCGCCGGTGCCACTCCAGACGAACGGGAATCCCTCGTAACGGCGGCGATTGAAGCCCACCGCGAGCGAAAGAGCCCCTATCTCACTCTCGAAGCCGATTCGACCGACGCGAACGAGGATGAGGTGGCTGGGCCACCGCCCTGGATCCAGTATCGGGATCAGGACGGCCAGCTTAACCTGGATTGCACCGACGCGGAACTGGAATCGATGGAGGCAGCAATTGACTCACTGGGTGGGGTTCGGGTGACCGAGCGATCCGCCGATCCCGAGGCGGGGACGAACCTTCGCATCACGGTCAATGGCGACGACGAGCGCATCGCGATGATCGTGGAGACGCTGTTCGTGGACGGGTTCGGTCTCCCGGAGGAAAAGCGGATCTGGGCCGCCGAGATCTGATCAGCGATCCCGAACACCGGTGACGAACAGCGCCAACACCGGGACGATTTCCAGCCGGCCCAACCACATGAAGAGGGTCATCAGGAGCTTCGAGGAGTCCGGGAAGAAGAGATAGCTTCCGAACGGCCCCAACCGGCCGAATCCCGGTCCGATGTTCCCCAGGGTGGCAAGCGAGGCGCTTGCTGCTTCGAGGACGGTGAGGTCGAACCCGGCCCGCCCCGCGTCGAGTCCCAGAAACACGGCGCCGACGCCGAAAAGAATCAAATAGAGCATCGTAAAGGCGGTAATCCCACGGATCGCGTCCTCGCTGACGACGGTGCCGGCCAGCCGCACCGGTTCCACGACCTCGGGGTGGGCTGTCGTGTAAAGCTCACGCCGGATGGCCTTGAGGACGACCAACCAGCGAACGACTTTGACGCCGCCGCCGGTCGACCCGGCCGAACCCCCGACGAACATCGCGAAAAACAGGAAGATCTGGGCGGATTGATTCCACTGTGCGAAGTTCGCGTTCGCGTAGCCCGTCGAGTTCAAAAGCGAGCCGATCTGGAAGGCCGCGTGGCGGAGCGAATTCTCGGCCAGGCCTTCCGTCGGCCCACCGATCTCGAGAACGGGAGCTGCACCGCCAAAGAGGATGGCAGCCAGCACCGCGGTGAAAACGGCGAGGAGTCCAGTGTAGGCCCGAAATTCGCTGTTTTGGTACAACCGCTCGGCTTCGCCTTTCAGCACGTGCCAGAACAACGCGAAGTTGGTCCCGGCCACGACCATGAACGGGATGATCGCCCACTGCACGGCCGCCGAGAACGCGGCGATGCTATCGGCTTGTGGTGAGAACCCACCGGTCGGCAACGTCGTGAAGCCGTGGGCGACGGCATTGTAGAGGTTCATTTTGGGCGCGAATCCCGCCAGGTGGAGCCCGTAGAGGATCATCACCAGGAGCACTGTAAACCCGAAATAGAGCAGCCAGAGCGCCCGTGCGGTCTCGGCGATCCGTGGGGTCAGTTTCTGGAGGTCCGGGCCAGGTGCTTCGGACTGCATCAACTGGGCACCGTTGACTGCCAGTTCCGGGAGGATCGCGATCATCAGGACGATGATCCCCATCCCGCCCAACCACTGGATGAGCTGCCGCCAGAGGAGGAGGGCGTGTGAGTGCCGTTCGAGACTGATCTCGCCGAGCACCGTTGCGCCGGTGGTCGTAAAGCCGCTGGTCGATTCGAAAAGCGCGTTCACGATCGAGCTGACGGCTGCAGACCCCGACTCCAGCGAGAGCCCGATCGTCGATTCGGTTCCCAATCCACCCAACAGAAACGGGATCGCCCCGAAAATCGAGGCGGTCGTCCAGGCCAGGGAGACGAGCAGCAGCGCTTCACTGGGCCCGAGATCCGGTTCCTTTTCGAGTTGTTCGAGTGCAAAGCCGGCTGCGGCGGTGATCGCAATCGAGAGCAGAAACACCCAGATGTCCTCGCTGTACACGACCGCGACGAAAAGTGGGACCAGCATGGAGATCGAGAGGTATTTGACCATGGTCCCCAGATTCGCGAGGCTCGCTCGCCACTCGATGTTCCAGGCCACTTACTCCCACCCGCCTGTCATTGCTATCCTTTGGAACATGGTGGCTAAAGAATCACGTGGAATGATCGTCAGAACCGATGGATGATCTCGTCGAGGACGGTTGCATCCACGAAGACGACCACGTGGTCTCCTGGCTCGAAAACGGTCGCTCCGCGCGGGCCGAGGAGCTCCCCATCCCGAGAAATGGCCCCGATGACGACACCGTCCGGAAGCTCGTCGACGACATCGACGAGTTCCCTCCCGGCCACCCAACTCGTGTCGTCGATTTCGACCTCGAGGACCTCCGCCCGATCGTGTTGCAGCATGACCACCTTCTCCGTGTGTCCCTCACGCGTGAACCGAACGATCTCCTCTGCGGTTTCCAGACGCGGATCGATCGCGATGTTGACACCGATCTCCTCGAAGAGGTCGGCGTACTCGGCGGTTTCGACGATCGCGAGGGTTCGTTTCGCGCCGATCTTCCGGGCCAGAAGCGAGGCGAGCAAGTTCTTCTCGTTACTCTCCAGGCAGACGATGACGACGTCTGCGTCCCCGACGTTCTCCCGTTTGAGAAACTCGGTGTCAGTCCCGTCACTTTCCATCACCGTGGTATCCGTGAGTAGTTCAGAGAGCTCCCGGGCGCGGTATCGGTCCTGCTCGATGAGTCGTGGGTGGTAGCCGTTTGCTTCGAAGAGGCGGGCGGTCTGATAGCCGACCTCGCTCCCACCGATGATGACGACGTCGTCAATGCCGTTTGGCGATTCGACCGCCGTTTCGGCGGCGAAATCCTGGACCGCTTCCTGGCTCCCGATGACGACGAGCTTGTCCCCGGCCTCGATCGTGGTGTCCCCGGTGACCACGATCAGTTCATCGTCCCGAAAGATGCCGGCAAAGGTCAACGTCTCTGCTATGTCGACGTCCGCTACCCGCTGGCCGGCGATCGGGCTCCCAACCTCTATGTTCAACTCGACCATCCGAATTAGGCCGTTCGCGAAGGTGTCCACGTCGTGGGCGTTCGGAACCTCCGAGGTCCGGAAGATCGCCTCGGCGCTGATCAGGTCCGTACAGACCATGAAGTCCACGCCGAAGGCCCCTTGGGACTGCTCCCAGGTCGTGAGAAGGCGTCGACGTTTCACGCGCGCGATCGTAAATATGTCCGCGATCGTTTTCGCCGTCCCGCTGATCACGATGTTCGTTTCGTCGCTATCGGTGGCCGCGATGACCATGTCGGCCCGGCGAACATCCGCTTCTTCGAGCACCTCCAGATCAGTGCCGTCGCCTTGGACGGCAAGAACATCTAGTGAGAAGTTCAGATCCTCGACCACTGCTTCATCCGTCTCGATGACCACGACATCGTGGTTTTTCGCCAGGTTGGCCGCGATGGAGGAGCCGACTTCGCCGGCGCCGACGATGAGAATCCGCATTATAGATCACACCGTAATTGCATGAGTGCGGAAATGGGTGCCGGCTTATTAAAGTCCAACTTCTCAAAGCAGACATTCGCGGGTGAACTGGTCGGTGAACCGTTGTCGTTTTTGGCCGCGACACGAAGCATTAGGTGATGGCGGGGTGGGCGCTTTTCCTCTTTGGAGTGCTCGCAGCCACCTTCGTGGGTGTCAACGTCGGTGGGTCCTCGACTGGAGCCGCCTTTGGGCCAGCTACAGGCAGTGGTATTCTGTCGATGCGTCAAGCAGCCACCCTGATGGGGATATTCGCCCTGTTGGGTGGTGTCACCGTCGGACCCCGGGTCGTCGACACGCTTGGCACGGACTTCGTACCGGGCGCATATTTCACGCCGGCGGCTTCGATGGGGATCTTGCTCGTCATCGGGGGCGGCATCCTGCTTGGGAACCTACTCAAAGTCTCAACGAGTACGAGTCAGACTGCAGTCGTCGCAGTGGTCGGGATGGGCGTGGCGGTCGGAGCCTTGGATTGGCAGGTCGTCGGCATCGTCGTCACCTGGTGGCTCATCTCGACGGTCATCGTCTTCTGGATCGCGGCTTTTGTTGGTCGCTACCTCTACGATTCGATCGTCGCGGTGCTGGAACTGGAAGAATCAGGGCGGGCGGCGGAATTGCTGGTGATCGCGATCGGCTCGTACATGGCCTTCAGCGCCGGGGCTTCGAACGTCGCGAACGCCGTGGCGCCGCTCGTGGGCTCCGGCCAGATCGACATGCTTCCAGGCGTCCTGCTCGCTGGGGTGGCCATCGCTGGCGGGGCCTTTTTGATCGGCCCCCGGACCATGGAAACCGTCGGCGAGGACATCACGGATCTCACGCTCGAAGCGGCGCTTCTCGTCGAGGTTATCGCGGCGACCACGATCACGGCGCTGAGTTGGCTCGGCATCCCGGCCAGCCTGGCGATTACGCTCACGGCGGCGGTCATCGGTCTGGGCTGGGGGCGAGCGAGTCGAAAGGTACCCCTGGCTGCCATCACGAGTCCGAACGGGTTGACCGAAGCCCAAACTGAGTCGTGGGCCGAAGAGCAACTCTCGCTGTACGATCACGGCACGGTCAAACGAGTCGTCGCGACGTGGATTGCCGGGCCGACGGCGGCTGGGGCTGTCGCCTTCCTCGGGTTCGAAATCGCCTCGCAACTGGGACTGTTTGCCCCCTGATCGAGTCAATTTTTAGTTCGATCGTCCCGAAATTCCGGTGATGTCTTTCGGCCGTTCGTTCCAGGGTCGACAGACGCAGTTCTACATCGAACTGCTCTACGGGGCCCTCTTTATCGCCGGGTTCGGATTTCTGGTCTTCCGAACCGATCCACGGGTGGCTGCGTTCGAGGGTGGGCTCGTGGTGGGCTACCTGCTGCGGATCTGGGAGAAGATGTCGATCTACGAGCGGATTCTCGCAGCGGCAGTCTCGCGCGAGGCCGAGGCCCAGGTGGAAAGCGAGGTCGAAGACCAAGTCGAAAGCGAGGTCGAGGAACGCGTCGAATCACAAGTCGAGGCAGAGGTCGACGATCGGGTTCAGGAGGAGGTCAAAGACGAAATTGAATCAGTGAAAGACCAGGTCGCCGACGAGGTGCAGGAGGAGGTCGACGCCGAGGTGAGGACCCAGGTCGAACAGGCAGTCGACGAACGGGTAGACTCAGAACTGCAGGACGCTGGTGAGGAAGAAGCAACCGACCAGCGCGAGGAACCCGAAGAAAAGTAACTCTACCTGGGGGCGGAAGTCCCTACGTTTCGATCGGGATTTCGGTGCCCGTGACGGTGGCTCCGGTTACCTTGGGCAGCCGAACCTCCAGGATGCCGTTCCTGTAGGACGCGGCAATGTCCTCCTCGGAGACCTTCTTGGGGAACCGGAACCGACGGTGGTAGGTCTTCTGCTGGCCCCGCGTCTCGTCCTCGTGCTCGGCGGCGATGTTGAGCACGCCGTCGTCCCAGGTCACCGTGATTTCGGCCGGGTCGAACCCCGGGAGTTCGAGACTGAGGACGAAATCCTGGTCCTCCTCGTACAGTTCGTAGTCGTTACCGCTGGTTTCGAAGAGCCGACTCGGCAGGTCGAGGGTGTTCATCCATGATGCGGTGGGTCGCGTTGGCAGTGCCATGGCTGATCACCTCGATTCCAGGTAATCCTATGTTTGTACTTCGTAATAAACCTTTGGAAAGGCACTATCGCGTATTTCTGACTACTGTGGCGCTCCCACCTCGGTCGACGTCGACGAATTGTGGCAGTTCCGAGACGCAGGACCGACAGCGGCGATACCCCTCCTCGTTTGTCGTCCCACACTCCGGACAGACGACCCCCGTCGCGTCGGCCTGGTCAGTAACCGGTCCCTCACGCGTGTTTTCCCCCTCCTTTCGGGCTCGCGGATACTGCAGTACCAGCAGGACATAGAGGACAACGGTCCCGATGAGGAGCCCGATTTGCCAGGCGTGTTCGAACATTGTTACCGTCTACCTTACTGTACGATGCGCGGTGGTGTAAATATTTCCCGGGCACTCACGAACCGCCCGTACTACTCGAACTCGATTTCGAACCGGGCGCCCCCGAATTCCGCGTCTGTCAGTTTGACAGACCACCCGTGGGCTTCGACGATGTCCGCGACGATCTCCAGGCCGAGCCCCGTTCCGTCCCTGGTCGTCGAGAATCCCGATTCGAAGACCTTTTCGCGTTTGTCCTCTGGAATCCCTGGGCCATCGTCGGCGACGTAAAAGCCGTTCTCCAACTCCCCAACGGTTACTGTCACCCCGGGACCGGCGTGTTCGATCGCGTTCCAGAAGAGGTTCTGCAGCACCCGCCGCAGCCTACTCCGATCGGCATACACCGCTCTTTCCGTTTCGACTGCCAGGCTTCCCTTCTGGGACTCGACGCTTTCCCAGGATTCGGTGGCCAACTCGGCCAGGTCGATTGCTTCCCGCTCGGATTCGGTGACGGTTCGGCCCTTGCGAGTGAGCGTGAGAACGTCATCGATAATTCGGTCCATGCGATCGATCGCTCGTTCGACAGCTTCGCGGTGGTCCTCCTCGCCAGCTGGTTCGATCATATCGAGACGTCCCTTGGCGACTGTCAGCGGGGACCGCAGGTCGTGGGAGACGATGCTGGCCAACTTCTCGAGTCGTTCGTTTTCCCGTTCGAGCTCCTGCTCCCGCGCCTTCTCCTCTTCCAGGTCGACGTAAATCGCCAACGCCTCCGGATCGCCTTCGGTGTCGAGTCCCGACGATCGAAGTCTGAAGGTTCGCTTGCCGTCGGCAGCGGTCCGGATCACCTCCCGTTCGGTTTGGCCCGTGGTTGACGCCTGCCGATCTAAATCCTGGGCGGGCCCCATCCTGTCCTCGGGGACGATCAACTCGTTGATCGACTCACCCTGGATAGCTGTCATGTCGTACCCGAAGGTGGCTTCGAACGCCGAGTTGACCCGCACGACGATCGGCTCCTCGGACTCGTATCGAACGTGAACGATCGGTTCCGGGACCGCTTCGAGGATCGCTTCGAGCCGATTGCGTTCTCGGCTCAGGAAAGCAGTCTGCCGCTTCAACATCTCCATGTTCTGGATCCGGGCCAGTGCATTCTGTCCATGGGAGACGAGCAACTCCGCCAGGTCGACGTCGACCTCGTCGAAGGCACCAGGTTTCTGGTCGACGGCCTGAAACACCCCGAACTCCCCGATTGGGACTGACAGCACAGAACGGAATTTGGGCGTTTCTTCGTCCGTGTCCGCCGCATGATCGCGTTCGAGAATCGTTTGGTTCCGTCGATAAGCTTCGGTTCCGAGTTTGGTCTCGTCGTCGATCGGGACCCTGTCGTAGTAGTCCTCACCGTCGACTTCCTCCGAGACCGCTTTGGTCACCAAACAGTCGCCTTCGGCGGCATCCGCGATCGCGACGTCGAACTCCAAGACGTCCTCCGCCGTTTCGACGAGCTTCGAGTAGACCGCCGATTCGGCCTCCACCTTCTCCATGTCCGTGGCCACGTCGTGAAGGGCCTCGATCTTCGCGTTCTGTGCCTGGAGGCGTTCTTCGCGGGGTTTGACCCCCGACCCTTCGTAAAACTGGGCGTGCACCCGATCGACCGCTCCGTCGCTGTAATCGACTGCCCATTCGATTCGGACTTCGAGCGTGTGGCCCGCTGCGTGACGAAGTTCCAGTTCGATGCCATCGATTCGGCCGCGACAGGAAAGCGCGGAGAATTGGGCGTCAAAGCGGTCTGTGGCTGTAGGCGTCAAGAAATCGGCAAACGGCCGGTCGAGAACGGCCGAGCGTTCGTAGCCGAGGGTGTCAAGCCACGCTTCGTTGACCGCTCGTAGTTCGCCATCCGCCGAAAGGACTTGATAGGGAATCGGTAGGTTCGATGGCCGAGGGGCCGTCGATTCCGCCGAACGACCCGTCGTAGAAAGCTGCCGTTCGGTTCCCTCCTTCCCTTTCACTTCTGATCAGTATGCCACATATTACCTCTCCCCTTAATAAGCCCTCTGTCCGTACACTGTTCACACATCTGTGGGAAACTGCATCGAACCGGGACGTTCAAACCCAAGCAGTAATTTCGATCATGTATGTCTGAAATTCTCTTCGAGTTCCTGGGCGAGGCCGTTGGCCTCCTCGTGATGGCGATCGGTTCGGTCGGTTTCACCGTCCTGGGCGTGATCGGTGAACAAGCAGCGGTCTCGAACCTTTTAGCTGGGCAAGCGGCGCTTGGCCTCTGGGAACTGTTCATCGCCAGTTGGGCGTTGTTCGTGGGCGTCTATCTGATCGGGGTCAAGCAGTTCGTTCCGCGGATTTCCGCCATCCTTTCCGAAACCTCGGCTCAGTAATTCTCCCGGAATTCGCCGTTTTCCTTCTCGAAGTTTCGATCCCGCTTCGAGTAACACCCATCCAAGTGAGCAGTCCGAGCCCTGCGGACAAGCCAGTTCCACTAGCGAGTTTCTGACCCTGAAACAGCGTTTGACCCCTTTTCAGTGGGCCGTAATTCTAGCAAAGCGCAGATGAGCAATCGAATCGATGCCCTCCTCAAAGAGGTTGTGAGTTCATATGCCGTTCTTGCGGTGATCGGAATCATCGTGGGGGCGATCTTGATTCCCCCAGCAATTGGCGCGGCGACCGGCCCGGACGGGCGGGTTGCTGTCGTCACGATGGACGAACCGATCACGGGAGCCACGGCGGACGAAACGGTCCGAGAACTGAACGACGTTAGGGAAAACGAGTCGATCGACGCGGTCGTGCTTCGGGTCGACAGTGGCGGCGGTGCCGTGACTGGTAGTGAAGCCCAATATCGAGCCGTCAAGCGGCTTGCTGCGACCAAGCCGGTAATGACGAGCGTACGAACGATGGCGGCCTCCGGAGCCTACTATACCATTCTCCCGAGTGAGAAGATCTACGCCGAGCCGAGTTCGATGGTCGGCCACGTCGGCGTCATCGCCTCCTATGCGGCTAGTGACGGAGTCCCCGGCTCGATGACCTCGGGTCCGGACAAAGCCTCGGGCGCCACGATTGACGAGTTCAGGGCGCAGTTGGAGACGCTGAAACAGTCCTTCGTGGGAACGGTGATGGACGAGCGCGGAGAGGAGATCACTCTTTCACGAACGGAAGTGTCACAGGCCAAAATTTACGCCGGAGCGAACGCCGTCGAAAATGGCTACGCTGATGAAATCGGCGATCTCGAAATGGCGACCGAGGCCGCGGCCGATGCGGCCGGCCTGGAAACCTACGAAACGGTTTACCGCGATCCGTCGTCGATGAGCAGCATCTTTGGCTTGCTCGGTGGCGAGAATGCCGAAGCCGTTTCCCAGACGCCTTACAGCACGCCCGGCGTCGACCGCGTCCGATATCTCGCTCTCTGGGGCGAACCCACGGCAATTGGCAACTCGACGGAGGTGATTACGTATGAGGGGTAGTGAAGTAGCCAGTCGCGTCGGACTGTTCGTGTTGGTCGTTTTGATTGCCGGAGCCCTTGCGACGGTCCCGATGCAGGGGACCCAGGCTGCCGATGATACGCCGGAGATCCAGGTGGAGAGCCACCAACCTGAAAATATCGTGGTTGATGCGCCCAAGGAAACCGGTTCGATCGACCTGGCGGCGACGAACGAATCGAAACACGTGGTTTTCGACGTTTCACACGGCAATGACGTCGACCGGGGCACTGTTGCTCCCGTCCTCGAAGCGCTGACGTCCGCGAACCACACGGTTTCGTTTTACGCCGGTGACCGACAGGCGTCGATAAACGAAACGCTCCGAACCGCGGATTCCTTCGTCATCATCTCGCCACAGGAAAGTTACACCCGCGAGGAGCGGGCTGGAATAGAAGCCTTCACCGCCGCTGGTGGACACTTGCTGCTGGCTGGCGAACCGCCGAGCCAGGGTAGTGCTATCTCCTCGCTGTTCGGATTCGGGACCGTCGGGAGCTCCTCGAAAGCTCCCCTGAACGGAATCGCGTCACCGTACGGCCTCTCCTACAGTGACGGGTACGTCTACGACCTCGAGTCGTATGACAACAACTACCGCAACGTGTACGCGACACCGGATAGCTCGTTTGCCAGCTCGGAAACGAGCGTGACGCTGCACGAGGCGACCCCGATCAGCGGTGGGGAGTCGATCCTCGAAACCCGGTCCTCCACAAAGCTATCGAGCGACCGGGAGGCACAGGCCTACACCGTGGCCGCTCGGACCGATTCAGTCGTGGCTATCGGTGATACCTCCATCTTCGATTCCGAATGGGTCCAACGGAACGACAACGAGGCGTTCGTCGGATCGATCGTCGATTTCTTACTCGAGAGTGACAAGGAGCCCGGTGCACCGGCCCCACCCGAACCTCCAAGTGGTCCGTCGACCGGTGCCCCCACTCCGTAAGGAAGTTTCAGGCTCAGAAACTCGGCGGCCCCTTCTTTAGGGATTCATCGCCACCGTAAACGTGCCCGCTCACCCGTTGACCGGCCCTCCTATGGCGCCTTTCAGCACACTCGCGGGTTTCGACGGGATAGTCCCCACCCACAGATTATCCGTTTTCAAATCGTTGCCCCACATGATGGACGAGGACGAGGAAGCGTTGTTGGCGGCGGTCGAAGACGACTACTCGCGGGCGATTCTCGACCGGATTTCGACGGAGCCGCTCTCCGCTCCAGAACTGGTCGAAGCGATCGACGCTTCCAAACCGACCGTCTATCGTCGCTTGTCGACCCTCGAAGAGTTAGACCTCGTGGCTGCAAAAGTCGATCCGGACAAGGAGGGCCACCATCGAAAGGTCTACGTCGTCGCCGTGGACGCCATGCACGTGAAATTCGAAACGGAGGGGGTTACCGTCTCCGTCGAGAAATCGGCCGAAGACGCCGTGGATCGGTTCCGGAAACTCGTGGGTGATCTATCGTGAGCAGTCCCCTGCCACTTGCCGTGAGCAGTTCAGTGCCGGTCGGCGTCCTCGCGATACTGGTCCTCGGCGCTGTGGTCCTGTATTCGCTGTGGATAGCGGTGACGCTTTTGAACGGCTATCGTTCGGCTTCCTCGTACAGAAGCGGTGGCCTGGCCGTCGGTCTCCTCCTTCTGACGACGGTTCCAATCTCCCTTCGCTTCGGAGTCGCCACGTTAGGGATGCTGTCGACGCCAGCGATTTCAGCCCTGGCCCTTTCGGTCGAGGTGGTCGGGATTCTGATGATAATCTTCAGCCTCTACGCTCCGGGAGGTGAGACTGAATGATTGCTCCTGCCGTCATCGAGACCCTTGTAACCCTATTACAGGGGTTGGTGATCCTATTGGGGGCGTTTCTTTCGTTCCAGGCCTATCGGGGGTATCGTCGTTACGGCGACCAGCGGATGGCCTTCACCGCCCTCGGAATTGCCTTTTTGACTGTCCTCCCGGGTCTCCTGGCAGTGACGACGGCTCTCTTCCCGATCGGATCGGACTCCTATCTGCTTCTCTTCGAGGCGCTCCTCTATTTGGTTGGCCTTGGGGCCCTCGATTACGCCTTGAATCACACTAGATGAAGAGGAGGATTTTGGCGAGCTCGAAGAGGCCGACCGGTAACACGGCCAGGACAGCTTGCCAACGCTTTACGGCTCGAACTTTCGAAACGGCGACGGTCCACAAGCCAAGCGACCAGAGAGTACCGAGGTAATCGAGCGGTTTCGTGAACTGGACCAGCACTGTATCCTGAACGGCCTGGACGAAGGCGCCGTTCCCGGCCGTCATCGTCGGCGCTGGGACCGAAAACGCGCTGAGAACCATCGCGAGCAGCCACACAGTTCCGGCAAGCAACCATGGGAGAAAGCCCCATCCGGACAGCCAAAATAGCGTTCTGAACGTCCCGTCCTCCGCGAACGGGATCGTGAGAAGGTAAAACGTCACGCTGTAGAGGAACCAATAGCCGAAGACGTGGCCAAAGCTGATAGCCGCCCCGCTGACGGTGAGGGCAGGCAGCGTCACCTGGAGGGCGTGGGTAACGTATTCGATGGTCGGCTGATCGCCGATGACGCTCATCGAACTGAGAAGGAGTTGGGCACCCAGCGTTATCCCGCCAGTGAACGCCACGATCAAAAGTGGCGGCCACCGGTCGAAATCGGCCCGTCGGGCGTCGAAAAACCGCGATGGAGCGGTGAGTAGAGCGGAGACTGAAAGAGTCATTGTACCCGTACGTTATGGGGTGGGTCTTTCGAACGTTTGGCAACCGGTCTGTACTGCCATATTGTTTCCACTTGGGATTTTGAATTAAAGCTGGCTGTTTCGTTCCGAGTTCTCAAACGGGTGGTGAAAACCCATCTCGCCTACCGATTTTTGTCTACCCAGGTGCGTGCTTCCTCGATCGTGACCGGCGGGTCCGAGAGCTCGGCGTCAGCAAACAATTCCACGACACAGGGTGGCGAGAGTCCGGCTGCGCGCAGTACATCGACAGCCGAGAGCGCTTCCCGCGGCGGCCCGAGTGACACAAACCCACCGTCGCCGTCGAGAAGACAGACCCTGTCCGCGATTTTCGGGACGATGTCCGTATTCGAGGTCGCGATCACTTGGGTCATCCCAGTCTCGTTTTGCTCTGCGAGGAGGTCCATGGCTTGCCGCCGATAGTTCGCGTCGATGTCGCTAAAGGGTTCATCGAGAAAAATCAGTTCGGGATCGGTGGACAGGCCGGCCGCCAGGGCCGCCCGACGCTTTTCGCCACCGCTCAACCGAAACGGGGGCCGCTCGAGCAGCGCTTCGAGGTCGAGCGCTTCGGCAAGGCTCGAAACCGTGTCTTCGATACTGCTTTCACTGAGACCCATCTGTGACGGCCCGTACCGCAGATCCTCCCGGATCGAGGCGTTGAACAGGTAATCCTCGGGCTCCTGCAACACGACGCTGAATCGATCTCGAAGCGTCTCGGCGTCCGTTTTGCCGTCGAAATAACGCACTGTCCCACCGTCGGGTTCGAGGAGGCCACCCAGCAACTGCAACAGAGTACTCTTCCCCGATCCGTTCGGGCCGAGGATCGCGATTCGCTCGCCCCGGGCGGCACTGAAATCGATGCCTTCCAGCACTCGCTCGCCCGTGGGGTAGGAATAGGAGAGGTCCTCGGCAGTCACCACTGAGGTCATAGGAAGATCCCTATGAGTACCACGGCCCCCACGATCCCGACGAACGCGACATCGCTCCACCCGGGACGGTCCCGTTCCGTCGTCCCCTTGGGCATCGCCCCACCTCGGGCCCGGACGGCGCGATCGACCCGTTCTCCCCGCTCGAAGACTCGAAGGAGAAACATGCCAAGGAGCGGGGCGAGCCCTCGCCAGGTTCCCCGATACCCCTTCGTCTCGATCGACCGACTCCGGTATCCACGACTCATCCGCGAGAGCTCGTCCGCAGCGACCACGAGATACCGGTAGGTGAGCGTAAAAATTTGGATCGCTATCGCAGGGACGCGGATTCTGTGGAGGGTCCCAACGAGGACGTCGAACCGAGTCGTCTTCGGGACTAACAGGGCAATCGAGACACACGTCCCGACACGCAAGCTGAAAATCCCGACGTAGGCCAGGCCGGCCGTCGAGAGGCCCGTTCCGGCCACGCTTGGTCCGGATATCAGCAAGGCCTGTGGCGCCACGATCAGCAAGGCAAACCCGGCCGGGACGAGCAGGCGCCCGACGTGACTGCGGAGCGAAACGTTCGACGCGAAACCGAACACGACAGTCAATACAAATACTCCGAACAGAAGAATTGGGTTCGTGCTCCCGCCCGAGAGCACCAGCAAAACGAACAAACCTGCCAATTTGACGTCCGGATGCAGTTCTTGGAGATATCCCTCCCTCGTCGCCGTCCTGGTCGAATGGACGACGGTCCGAATATTACCCCCCAAGCGGCCAGCCACGTCGGTTTGACGCACCCGATAACTCATTGGGTGAGGAATCGACCGATGGCCACTCCAAGGGCGAGGGTCACTGCCGTTCCCACCAGGCCCGCTACGAGCGTTCCGACCCAGGGGCCGAGACCCGGTATCGAGTAATCGGGGAAAAGTCCCGGCAGGATGGTACTCGCAGCGCTCGCCGCCCCGGTTACTGCGGCTGCATGCTCGAGCGGTTCGGCATAATTGACCGCCTCAGCTGCCCAGGCAAATACCGGCGACAAGAGGACGAGGATAGCGAGGACTACCAGCGACTGGCGGAACCAGGGCCGGTGGAAGACGCGTTCAGTCATCCGCTCACCCCGCTTCGGACCCGTTCCTGGAAAACGTCAGGTCGGGTGGCTACGACGGCCCGGAACACGAGGATGGTGATCGCACCCTCGATGAGTCCCAAAATCAGATGGCCGCCGCCCATGATAGTGACGGTCGTAACCAGATCGTAGGCAAAGGCCTGGGACAGACCGAGTTCGATCCCGGCCGCAAGGGCGGCCGCCGTGATGCCGAGCCACCCCGCCCCGAAGACGGCCACCGATTCGTTGTAGGGTCGGAGGACTCTGTAGACGAAGTAGGCCACGTAAACGTCGACGATGGCCATGTTGAACACGTTGGCTCCGAGGGCGAGGACACCCCCGTCACCAAACAAAAACGCTTGTGTCGCCACGACACTCGCCATCGCCAGTGCGCCCAAATGCGGGCCGAGCAGAATGGCGATCAGTGCACCGCCAACGAAATGAGCGCTCGTCCCGCCTGGAATCGGCCAGTTGAGCATTTGGGCGGCGAATACACCAGCAGCGACGACCCCGACGACCGGACCGGCCCCCCTCTCGATGGCTCCCTCCGCACGCCGTGCGGCAACACCCAATACCAGCACCGAAACACCGGCGATTACAACGGCTTCCGGAACGCCCAGGAACCCGTCTGGTATGTGCATACGTACCTATTCAAATGTAGCTGCAATAATACTTTTGCCGATCGCAGTAATATTGTAATCCGGTTTTCAGTCTGCAGAGTGCCTAATGCTCACGGTCAGGTGTATGAAGTTTACCGGTCGATCCCATACTGTTTTCCCATGCTTCAACCCAACCGCATCCAATTGGAATTGTAGCTGGAGTTTTAGGACCGCCGGCCGAAGTATCGGACATGGCCCAGGATTTGGATCGGATCAGTTTGACGCTCCCGCCGGAGATGGTGACCCAGTTAGACGCCATCATCGAGGACTGGGACTATTCGAGCCGGTCGGAAGCGGTGCGTGATGCCCTCCGTGATCTGATAACCGCCTACGACTGGGAAACCGAGGGATCGGGAACCTACCACGGGACGATTACCCTCGCCCACGATCACCACGAAAACGACATCGCGGATCATCTCCAGGCAGTGCAACACGATCGGACGGACATCATCACCGCCACCCAGCACATCCACATTTCACACGATCAATGTCTGGAGACGATTACCGTCGACGGCCCGAAAGCCGAGATTAGCGAACTGGCGAACGAACTCCGCTCGATCGAAGGCGTGCAGCAGGTCAAACTGGTCGTCGTTGGCGAGTGACTGGTTACGCGCGGAACGCGGTCAGATCGTGTCCGTCCGTTTTTTGCGGTGTGAGAATACTCGATAAGCCCCGACGTATATTATCGTTGCTCTCGTGATGCAACGTACCCGTGGCGAGTACCTTGGTGCCGGTCGTCGCGATTATTCTCATCACGGGATTAATGGTCCAACTACTGGCACAGCGATTCCGAATCCCCAGTGTCGTCTTTTTCCTCCTGGTGGGGGTCGTTTTGGGCCCGGAAGGGCTTGGACTCGTGACCCTCGAAACCTTCGGCGACGGGCTCGAAACGATCGTCGGGCTGAGCGTGGCGATCATCGTGTTCGACGGGGCCTTTGTGCTCCGGGCCGATCACATACGGAAGGCGTCTACGGCCTCGCTTCGCTTGGTGACGATCGGCTCGGTCATGATGTTTCTCGGAACCGCCGTGGCCGTCCGGCTGCTCGAAGGAGTGACCTGGGAGATTGCGATGGTTATCGGTGCCCTGCTCGTTGCGACCGGTCCGACTGTCATCACCCCGATCCTGGAGGTCGTCAGGGTGAGAGAGCACGTTGCAGCGGCTCTCGAAACGGAAGGGATCATCAACGACGTGACCGCAGCGATCGCGGCGGTCGTGATTTTCGACGTCTTGTTCCTCGACGATCTGGGCGTTCCGGCGACGGTCGTCTCCTTTCTTCAACGGATCAGTATCGGCGTCGCAGCGGGCCTCCTCGCCACACTGCTCATTTTCCTCGTTCTTCGGTATCAAATCGCCCCCAAAGAGGGACACCAGGCGGCCCGCTTCATGCTTTTGAGTGCGGCCATCGGCTCATTTGCGGTGGCCGAGACCGTTGCCGCCGAAGCCGGAATTGCGGCGGCGGCGACGGCCGGACTCGCCGTGGGCAATCTCGACTTGACCTATCGGGAGACGATGGAGGAATTCGGTCGGGACGTCACGCTCATCGCGCTGGGATTCGTGTTCATTTCTCTCGCTGCGCTCATCGATTTCGAGGCCGTGCTGGGCCTGGGAATCGGCGGGCTGTTGCTCATCGGGACTGTTATGCTCCTGATTAGACCGGCCATCGCCTGGGTGGCCACGTGGGGTCTCGAGCATTTCGACCGGTCGGAACGACTGTTCCTGGCGGCGATCGGTCCCCGAGGGATCATTCCGGCGAGCGTGGCGACGCTGTTTGCAATCGAACTCGAGTTGGCGGGGAATATCTCGGCGGCCCAGTCGTTGCTCGGTACCGTTTTCATCGTGATCCTCGCCACGGATATTATCGAGGCGGGGTTTGCCCGACAAATCGGCGACTTCCTCGGAGTGACACCAATGCGTATGATAATCGTCGGCGGGGGCCGGGTCGGATTGGCGCTCGCCAAACGACTGGAGAACAGTGGTGAGTTCGTCGTCATCGTCGAACGCGATGAGGAACAGAAAGCACGAGCCGAAAGCCAGGGCTTTACCGCCTACCACGGGGACGGAACGGACGAGCGGGTGTTACAGGAGGCGGGTATCGACGAAGCCAAAGCCGTCATCGCGGCCACCGGCAAAGACGACGTCAACCTTCTGGTTTCACAAATCGCCAAGACGAAATTTGGGATCGAAAACTTGTACGCGAAGATCAACGAGCCCGCGAACGACGACGCCTTCACCTCGTTAGGGGTGCGGGCCGCCAACGCCCCGGATGCGACCGCTTTTGCCCTCGAAAACGAGATCGAGCGACACGAACTGGCTAATTGGATTTACGACCCGGACAACGACCACGCCGTGAAAGAAACCGTCGTCACTTCGGACACCATCGGCGGTCAGACGGTCCGGGAGCTCGCGGACGTCTTTCCGGACTCGTGTCTGATCATCGAAATCGGCGAGGACGAGAACGCCCACGTCCCCAGCGCGGACGAAGTGATCGAAGTCGGTGACAAAGTTACGTTCCTGGGCGATTCCATAGCCGTGAATCGGGCTGTGAGGTTGTTCCATCCCCACGCATAGCCGATTGAGACCGTTCACGAGCAGTCGTCGCAATTACTAGCGGCCGCTCTTGACGAGACAATCACTCCGAATATCGTGGTTGGCCGTTCGGAGAACGAGTGGGTCGGGGCGGATTCGAACCGCCGGCCTGCTCCGTGTGAAGGAGCCGTCATAGCCTGACTAGACCACCGACCCGTCACCCTCACTTACCGCAGGACACTCTTAAGCGTTGTCGATTCAGTGCTTCGATTAATAGCTCGGATTCCGTTCAGACACGTCCTCCCGGCTATTGACCACCCTGGCAAGCACGTAGAAAAGATCCGAAAGCCGGTTCAGATAGACGACTGTCCGCTCAGAAATCGGCTCTTCTTCAGCGAGTGCCGTCAGAACTCGTTCGGCCCGCCGACAGACCGTCCGAGCGTGGTGCAGCCGCGAACCGGAAGCCCCGCCGCCTGGTAAAATGAACTCGGTCTGCGGTTCCAACTCCGCGTCCATCTCGTCGATCCACGTTTCGAGGTCTGTGACGTGACCGGATTCGATTTGCTTCCCGTCCTCTCCTGGGTTCGCAAGATCCGCCTGAAGCACATGAAGCTGGTTTTGAATCGCGACGAGTTGCTCGTCCACGTCCTCGAAACCGGTTGGATGGGCGACGCCGACGAGGGCGTTCAGTTCATCCACGGTCCCATAGGCCTCAACCCGAATATCGGATTTCGAGACCCTGGATCCGTCGAAGAGGTCGGTCTCGCCCTCGTCCCCGCGACCGGTGTAAATGGTCATGCGAGCGTGGTTTCAACGTAGTCGACGATTCGGTCCGTCTTGGCCATGACGACAGAGCGTTCGTCGTCTTCCAGCACCGGGACGCTTCGTTGGTTGGTAAGCTCATACACCACGTCTCGCGTGGAGAAGGCGGCTTTGACCCACTCGACTTCGTACTCGACGTTGTTCGCCTCGAGGGCGTCCATCACTCGCTCGCAGTCCGGACATCCGTCCAGCGCATACAGCGTGACTGTCATACTCACAGGATCGGGCTTGGGGAGTAAATGTGTTCGGCACACGGTCACGGTCGCGGGCACCGACGGCTCCAAACCAGTATTTTGAATGCCTCCGGTCTCGAATAGTGGGTTGATGGAAACCGAGCACTACTGCCCACAGTGTGAATCCGAACAGACATTCTCCCTGATGGCCAGTGAAGCCCTGCAGCTGGGCAAGAAGACGAAATGGTGGTGCAGGGAGTGTGGCTACGAAATGGTCCTCATCGGCGAGGAAGTCGATAGTGCGGCCGCTTCCGCCTGAATTCTGGAAGCAAACGGCCTTTGGGGTGGCCGGAAAGGGGTGGCAAATGGGAGTGTATTCTCGGCCGTCCTGACCGAGGATGAGTGTTTTCGCAGACGTAGCATTCGACGGCCAGCAGCGTTGCCACTCGACAATCCCAAGAAAGCAGAGAAAAACGAGCGCGTGGCCTGCCCCTATTCGTCGTCGAGGGCGTGCCAGGAAAGACGGGTGTTCCGTGCCGCGTCTGCCTGGTCGATGTGTCGGGCCGTCGTACGATGTGGTGCGGTGTGAAGTTCCTCTTCAGTGGCCTCGAAGGCGGCGTTGAACGCCTCCGCGAGTTCGTCGAGCGTGCGCTTTGACTCGGCCTCGGTCGGCTCCGTCATCAGCGCCTCCGAGACGATCTCCGGCCACTTGGTCGTCGGCGGGTGCACACCGAAGTCGAGCATCCGCTTTGCCATCCGCGCGGCGTCGATGTCGCCGGCGCTGGCCACGAACTCGTGGTGGAACGGTTCGTAGGGGATGTCGAGATCGATCTGCTCGGCCAGGTAATTCGCGTTGAGCACCGCGTTCGCGCTGGTGTCACAGAGCCCTTCTTCGCCCAGTCGGGCGATGTAGGCCATGGCCTTGATCAGCACGAGCCAGTTGCCCTGGAAGTCATGGACCTTCCCGATTGACTGTTCGGGCTCGTAGAGCTCGAAGGACTCACCGTCTTTCTCCACCTGCGGTGTGGGGAGGAATTCGGCGAGGTCCTCGACGACACCGACCGGGCCGGCGCCAGGACCACCGCCACCGTGTGGGGTGGCGAAGGTCTTGTGCACGTTGTAGTGCATGATGTCATAGCCCATGTCACCGGGTCGCGCCCGGCCGAGCAGGGCGTTGAGGTTGGCGCCGTCGTAGTACACGAGCCCACCGGCTTCGTGGACGATGTCGGCGATGGCCTCGATGTCACGCTCGAAGAGCCCCAGCGTGTTGGGGTTCGTGAGCATGAACAGGGCCGTCTCGTCGCCGACCGCGGCTTCGAGCGCGTCGAGGTCGACGCGACCGTCTTCCGCGCTCGGGATCTCGACGACGTCGTAGCCCGTCATGGCCGCACTGGCCGGATTCGTACCGTGGGCCGTGTCCGGGACGACGACTTCGTTACGGTGGCCTTCCCCGTTCGCTTCGTGGTAGGCTGCCGCAATCCGGTTGCCGGTGAACTCGCCAGCTGCGCCGGCGGGTGGCTGGAGCGTCACCGCGTCCATGCCCCCGATTTCGGCGAGGTATTCCTGCAGCCAGTAGAGCAGTTCCAGGTTCCCCTGGACCGTCTCGTCCGAGCGGTCGGGATGGACCATCCCGTTCGGATCCGCCGCGACGTCCTCGGTAAAGGGCGGATTGAACTTCATGGTACAGGACCCGAGCGGATACGGGCCGGTCTCCACGGCGTAGTTCTGTTGGGAGAGCCGGACGTAGTGACGGGACAGTTGTGGTTCGGACGGGGCCGGCAAGTCGAGGGAGTCCCGCGTCAGCTCATCCGGAAGCGGCGTGTCCTCTACTGACACTTCGGTGCCGAACTTCTCGGAGAGCAGCGGTTCGTAAACGTCCGTTCCCTCCTGTTTGAACGTCGCCTGATCGTACAATCTCATTGGCCGATCACCTCTTCGACGGCCCCGACCAGGTCGGGAATCGCGTGTTTGTTGGTCTCGGTCACGGTAAATTGGAGTTCGTGGTCGTCGGTCGCATGGACGGCGAAGCCTTCGGACTCGAGTTCGTCGGCGATCGCCGGTGCGGAGTCCTCGGTCCTGGCGACGAACTCACGGAAGTGGTGACCGTCGTGAACCGGCGCTTCGATCCCGGAGATGGCGTCCAGTTCGGCGGCGAGTTCCCGTGGGAGCTCGACCATCTGACTTGCCAAGTCGACGAGACCGTCCGGCCCCAGGTGGGCCGCATGCATGGCGGTCCGAAGCGCGACCCACGCCTGATTCGAACAGATGTTACTCGTCGCCCGCTCGCGACGAATGTGCTGCTCGCGTGTCTGCAGCGTGAGCGTGTAGGCTCGATTGCCGTCCTGGTCCTCGCCGATGCCCACGAGTCGACCGGGTACGTGGCGAAGGTAGTCCTCCCGGGTCGCGAAGATGCCGATGCTCATGCCGTAGGCGTTTGGCATCCCGAGGACGCCGTCGCCCACGACCACGTCCGCGCCCTGCTCTCCAGGCGGTTCGAGCAGGGACATCGCGACTGGGTCGGACCCGACGGTGAACATCGCGTCGTTCTCGTCGGCGACCGCACCGATTTCCTCGAGTCGTTCCTCGATGAGGCCCTCGGGAGTCGGCGATTCGGCGTAGACCATCAGCGTTTCCTCGTCGACGGCGTCTTCGAGGGCGTCCAGATCGACGACACCGTCAGCGACGGGCAGTCGCTCGATTCGCATGTCGTGGCCCGAGACGTAATTCTCGACCACGCTGACTCGGTCTTCGCGAACGTATTCGGGCAGGAGCAGGACGGAGCCGTCTGCATCTCGAATGCGAGAGGCGAGCAGGGCTGCCTCTGCGAGGGCGCTGCCCGCGTCGTACATCGAGGCGTTCGCGATCGAAAGGCCGGACAGCTCGACGAGAATCGACTGGAACTCGAAGAGAGCCTGCAGGAATCCCTGCGCGACTTCCGGCTGGTACTGCGTGTAGGAGGTCAGAAACTCCGACCGCCCGGAAAGCCGATCGACGGCCGACGGCACGTAATGGTCGTAGTACCCGCGGCCGAGGAACTCCGTCAAGTCGTCGTTTTGGGCCAGCATGTTCGACACCAGGGTCTTGGTTTCCGATTCGGATCGGGCCTGAATGTCGAACTCGCCGTCGTACCGGACCCCTTCGGGAATGTCGAAAAGCTCCTCGACGTCCGATACCCCGACAGCTTCCAGCATCGCCGACTCGTCGTCCTCAGCGTTCGGCGCGTACGGACTTCCGGACATCACAGATGGGACTCGTACTCCTCTGGCGACAGCAGCGACTCGACTTCCTCCTGGGAGTCCAGATCGAACTGGACCAGCCACCCGTCACCGTACGGATCTTCGTTGAGCAGTTCGGGCTCGCCCTCGAGGTCTTCGTTGACGTCCGTGACCTCGCCGCTTACCGGCGAGTAAATGTCGGAGACGGCTTTGATACTCTCGACCACGCCGAGTTCGCCCTCGGTTTCGAGATGGTCGCCGACGGCCGGGAATTCGACGAAGACGATGTCGCCGAGTTCGTCCTGTGCGAAGTCGGTGATGCCGACTTTGCCAGTTTCCGGGTCGACCCATTCGTGCGATTCCGTGTAGTACAGATTGTCGGGTATGTCGAAGCTCATTGTCCTATGAAGGGTGGTTTCGCGATCGTCGCTTGCTTTTCTTGACCCCGAATGGATATAAACACTTTCTCACCGTCCTCGGCGTGTTCTGCGGTAACATAACCCAGGCCGATTGGGGCTTCCAGTGTGGGGCTCATCGTTCCGCTCGTAACGACCCCGATCTCCTCGCCGTCGCCGTCGAGGATTTCGTAGCCGTGGCGCGGAATACCCCGTTCGTCGAGCGTGAACCCGACGAACTGTTCTTCGGGACCAGATTCGTTCTGCTCGACCAACGCGTCTCGGCCCACGAAGTCGGTGTCCAGATCCACGGCGAAGCCGATGCCGGCTTCCAGTGGCGTCCGGGGCATCTCCTCGTGGTTGAAGTCCTGGCCCGACAGCAGGAGGCCATACTCCATCCGAAGCGTGTCCCGGGAGCCAAGTCCACAGGGCTGGGTCCCGTCGAAGGCGTCCCAGACGAGTTCGATGTCGTCCATCGGCGCCACGATTTCGTAGCCGTCTTCGCCCGTGTAACCGGTCCGGGCGATCCAGCAGGGGACGTCTTCGATGGACAACGCAGCGGCCTCGAACCGGCCCAAATCCGCCGCGGCTTCCGCAGCCGCTTCCGCAACCAGATCTTCGGCGTCGGGTCCCTGAACGGCGACGATGCCGAAGTCCTCGGTTCGGTTCTCGACGTCCGCGTCCAGGCCCCACTCGTCGCGGTGGGCCGTCCACCGCTCTGCCATCTCCTCGTCGTGGCC
>Ga0207714_1000432_pt1 | contig 29266 bp, 22 predicted proteins | sample PonA232FremontCA_2_FD_187270 | JGI IMG/M metagenome (GOLD analysis project Ga0207714, IMG submission 187270) | Marine sediment microbial community from Fremont, CA, USA - Pond A23 Sediment 2 (SPAdes) | ecosystem: Environmental > Aquatic > Marine > Unclassified | place: USA: Fremont, California...
AAAAACCGAACCCCGCTAAGCGGGGGGTGAAAAAAACCGGACCCCGCTAAGCGGGGGGTGAAAAAAACCGGACCCCGCTAAGCGGGGGGGAAAAAAACCGAACCCCGCTAAGCGGGGGGGGATTAAATTCAAGGCAGGGGCTAAACCTTAGGCCGGGCGCATCGTCATAATAATTTTACAAAGGATACAAAATGAAAACAACCATAAGAATTCCCTTGTTAGGGCTCATTGCAGTGGGATTCATACTCATCGGTTCCTGCAGTGATCAAGTCCCTTCCGAAGATGTCATTGAACTGGCCTACCAGAACAATCAGTCGGTTACCTACCAGGAAGCCATCAATAAATATCAAAAGCTGGATCAGGTCTTTGACCGGGCCAGGCTCATCGAATGGGGGCAGACCGATGTGGGCAAACCCTTACATTTATTTGTCATCTCGCAGGAAGAAATGTTTCAGCCTTCCGATATCCAACAACAGGGCAAGCGGGTTTTATTGATCAACAATGGGGTTCATCCTGGCGAACCCTGTGGAATAGATGCCAGCTTACAGTTTGCCAACGACATCCTGCTCAACAAGGAGGGAACGGGAAAATATCTGGAAAACACGGTCATTTGTATTGTACCGGTCTATTCTGTGGGCGGGGCTTTAAAGCGGACCCCCTATATTCGTTCCAACCAGCTCACCCCGCATGCCAGTGGCAGGAGGGGCAACGGCAGAAACATTGATCTGAACAGGGATTATGCCAAACAGGATACGAGAAACGCCCAGTCAATGGCCCGGTTGTTCCAGGTCTGGCAACCCGATGTATTTTTGGATACCCATACCACCAACGGATCAGACCACCAACATACGATCACCCTTATATCGGTCCAGCCCAATACATTCCCCGAGGCGCTCGGTGGTTTCCTCCGCGATACGATGCTCCCCGAACTTTATCAGGGGATGGAAAAAACCCCTTACGACATGATCCCCTATGTGATGTTCAACAATCAAAACCCGCGACAGGGCATTACCTCCTACCTGCAATCGCCGCGGGTGTCGACGGGTTATGCCCGAATGTTTAATGTACTGGGTTTCATGACTGAAAATCATGTCTACAAGCCATATCCGGACCGGGTAAAATCGGTGTACCACTTTATGCAAACCCTGGCACAATTCACGCATCAACACAGCGGGCAAATCCAACGCGTCAGGAAAAAAGCCAGGCATCAAACCAACCAAAAAAACATCTATACCCTTGACTATAAGCTGGATACGTCCAAGAAACGGATGATTCATTTCCGGGGTTACGACAAGGGCGAAGTTACCAGCAAGCTAACGGGTTTGACCTATCATGATTATGATCATTCGAAGCCTTACGCGGACAGCATTCCTTATTATAATCATTACCAACCGACCCGGCAGATCGAAGCGCCTGAATACTATATCATTCCCCAGGCATGGCGCCATGTAATTCATCGCATGAAAATCAACGGAACGCTCATGCACCGGTTAAACCAGGACACCACCCTTGAAGTGGAGCAATATTACATCACCAGTCACGATCAGCTAAAAAGCTCTTACAACGGGCGGCATTATCATAAGAAGGTTGAGTTGGAAGCCAGGGAAGAAAAACGCACGTTTTACCGGGGTGATTATGTGGTGCCGGTCAGCCAGGTCAACAATCAATACATCATTGAGATGCTGGAGCCACAGGGAAAAGACTCCTTCTTTCGATGGGCCTTCTTTGATACTTGTCTTGAGCGGCGTGACTGGAACCATCCCGGCAACTCGTTCGAGGCCAACGCCATCAAATATTTAAACAACCATCCCCGGCTGAAAGAGCAATATCAACAGAAGAAGCAACAGGATCCGGCTTTTGCCCGCGATCATCAAGGGCAGCTTGAATACATCTTCAACCATTCACCCTGGTCGAAGAGCATCATTGGCCGTTACCCGGTGGCCCGAGTCAATCAGGGTGAGCGCCTGAGCCAGCTTTGGTAAATCAATGGGCCTTAAACGTTCCGGGTAGATCCCGGTCCCTAACCCCGCCTTAAACGCTGAGCATCGCCAGGTCATACAATACCCCCGGGGGCCAGGCACCGGAAACACATTATGCCCGTTGAACAGAGAAGGGCTTTACTTACCCAGTTTTTCACGGATCTTTTCGATCATCACCCGGGTCATCTTTTCCAGGTCATACTGGGGTTGCCAACCCCAATCTTTCTGAGCGGCTTCATCACTGATGCGCCGGGGCCATGATTCGGCAATTTCCTGGCGGAAATCGGGTTTATAGGTTACTTCCAGGTTCGGGATGTATTTACGGATTTCATCGGCCAGTTCTTTGGGGGTAAAACTGATGCCCCCAAGGTTATAGCTGGAACGCACCTTGACTTGATCGGCCGGTGCTTCCATCAGTTGTATGGTTGCTTCCACCGCGTCGTCCATGAACATCATGGGCAAGGCCATATCTTCACTCAAAAAGCATTCATACTCGCCGCATTTGATGGCCTGATAAAAAATCTCAACGGCATAATCGGTGGTGCCACCGCCGGCTTCGGTCTTATAGCTGATCAGGCCGGGATACCTCAGGCTCCTGATATCCATGCCATACTTATGGTGGTAATATTCCACCCACCGCTCTCCGGCCAGCTTGCTGATGCCATAAACGGTAGTGGGTTCCATAACGGTTACCTGGGGGGTGTCCCATTCCGGGGTTGTCGGACCAAAAGCCCCCATTGAGCTGGGCCAAAATATTTTACTGATCCCTTTTGAGCGGGAAACATCCAGAACATTGAACAAACTGTTCATGTTCAAATCCCATGCCCACTTGGGATTTTTTTCGGCATTGCCCGATAGAATGGCAGCCAGATGATATATTTCTGTAATGCCATAATCATCAATGATAGACTGCAGCTGTTTACTATCCATGGCATCCAGCTTGACAAAAGGCCCTTGCTGCATGATATCATCGCTGGCCAACTTGATGTCGGAGGCTACTACATGGTCCCTTCCAAAGCGGTTGCGAAGCTCGAGGGTTAAATCAGTACCAATCTGACCGGCTGCTCCTATAACCAATATTTTTTTCATTATCAATGGGTTTTTGTATTCGAGTGAATTTGTTCGCTAATATAATATAAATCAAAAACTTTACAGGTGATCTATAACAGGTCGGGGCGGTTTAAAATTTCATCCATCACCACCAACAGATTCACAAGAATTTGCTAAATTTACCATTCCAGAGGGAAGAACTATAATGGCCTTAAAATTAATACATTAGATATATTACTGTTCAAAAAAAGGAGGTTTTATGGCACTCAATAAACTGAACCAAGCGCTTTCCAATCATGTACGGCAGTTGGAGGAAAGTGGAAGGGCCAAAGGCAAGGAAAAAGTAGTAAAACAAATCATCGGGCCGCGCGACGGGCGTGGGCCGCGATATCTTCTGGACGGATACGGGGACAAGGAGTTCATCCGGATGAATTCCAATTCTTATCTTGGGTTATCCCTGCGGCAGGACCTGATAGAAGCCGAAGAAAAGGGGGCCCGGGAGTTTGGGGTTGGCCCGGGAGCCGTTCGGTTCATTGTAGGGACCTATCGTTCTCATATCAATCTGGAAAACCGATTGGCCGGTTTTCACGGCCGCGAAGAAGGGATGATTTTCAGTTCGGCCTATGCCACCAGCCTGGGGGTGATTTATCCGCTAACGACCAAGGAGACGGTGCTGATCAGCGACGAGCTGAACCACAACTGCATCATCAATGCCATCCGACTGGGCAAACCCATGGGCAAGGAAATTTACAAGCACAACGACATGGATCAATTGGAGGAAGCCCTCAAGAAGAATGCCGGTAGGGCGAAGCGGGCATTGGTGATCACCGACGGCATTTTCAGCATGCGGGGTGACCATGCTCCCCTGAAGCAATTGAGCGAATTGTGTGAAAAATACCAGGACCAGTATGAAGAGGGCGTGATCTCGATTGTTGATGATTCGCACGGGATTGGGGCCATCGGAAAGACAGGCCGCGGCACGGAGGAATACTGTGATGTGAAGGTTGATGTGCTGGTGGGCACCCTTGGAAAAGCCTTTGGGGTAAATGGGGGTTATGTGGTATCTTCTTCCGAGGTGATCACCTTCCTGCGGGAGACCTCCCCCACTTATGTCTATTCCAATCCCATCACCGTATCCGAAAGCGAAGCGGCCATTCAGGCTGTAGACATACTGGATTCGGATGAAGGGCGTAACCTGCTGAACCACCTCAGCCAGGTAACCCAGCGCTTCCAGGATGGACTGAAGGCAGCCGGTTTCGAGACCATTGAAGGAGCTCATCCGGTGGTCCCCCTGATGGTAAGAGATACCCAAAAAACAAAAGCCATCGTCGGGTATCTTGCTGAAAACGGCATCCTGGCCACCGGCCTGGCTTACCCGGTAGTACCCCAGGGCGATGAGGAAATAAGGTTCCAGGTTTGTGCTGATCATACCCAGCAGGACATCGACTATGTGCTGGATGTACTAAAAAACTATAAAGGCTGATCAACGCCATCTTCGTCATGATGGACCGGCCTGATCACTACAATCCTGATCAGGCCGGTTTTTTTTCGCCTTGTTGTGTATCAATTTGTATATGAGCCATCTGTGCCTTATTGTGCAAAACTACATGGTACGGGCCATCTGTGCCTTATTATAGAAAATACATGCGGGCTATCGGTTGAGCTGTTGTGAAAAAAAAATACATACAGGTCTGTTTAAGGGGAGAAGGGAAGCCAGGTTAAATCACAATGATGTTGTGGTCGAGCAGGATGAAGATGGCCCCCAAAAGCACACTATATACCACGTACCACTTAATAGGGATGTACCTTTGAGGGGGAATGTCCAGGCGCACATAATTATAAATGATTAAAGTGACTTTGGCCAGGAAATAGGCAATGATCGTACCCAGGGCCACACCGACGGTGCCGTAATGATTCACCAGCCAGAAACTCAACAGGACGTTGACGATGACTTCACCCACGGAGACAATCAAAACTGCACGTGTTTTTTTCATCCCCATCAGAATGGTATGGGGAAACAACATGCGGCTAAGGATGGTGAGCAGGTAAACCACAAAAATATCTGCACTTCGGGTAAATTCCGGGCTAAACATCAATTTATAAAGGGGATCAGCAAACAAAAGCAAGACAATGGACAAGGGATACATGGTATGCATGATCCGCAGCGACTTGGTTTTGATCTTATGGAGGGTAGCCTGAACGTTCTCTTTGGATGAAAATTCGGTCAGCATGGCGTTGCTCAGGCCGGTGGCCAGCATAATCACAAAAGGCAGTTCCTTGGCGCCAAATCGAAACACCGCAAATTTATCAGCAGAAAAATGAATGGACACCACCAACCCGTCGACATACTGGGCTGAGCCACTAACCAGGGAACTGAACAACAAGGGCGTGGCATAGAAAAGCAACTCCTTAATAAAAGGGAAAGAAAACCGGATACGGGCGTAGTTGTGGAGCAAAGTAATCAGCCATATATTGCGGATGATGGCCACCATGACCAGTCCGCGGAGCGACCAGATCACACTGTAACCGTAAACAGGCGGCAGAATAGCGGCTAAAAGCTGGATGGTATAGGTGATATAGGCATAACTCAGGGTATTGCCCGATTTCTTGCGCACCATGTAAATGTATTCCACCAAATTGGCCGGGCTGCTCAGCAATAAATACCAAAGGGTGACATTTAGCAGGGGTACCTGACCGCGGTAGCCAAAAACCGAAAAATTGTCCTGAATGATCAGCCCCACCAAAAAGACAAATACACTGAAGCCGGTGAGGGTGACATAGGTGTTAAAAATCTCCGGCGACTTGCGCTCGTCCTCATTGGCCAGGTCACCAAAAGTACGGCTGCCTTTATAAAGGGGAAGAAAAGCCTGAATGATCCCGGTCACCCAAAAAAAGTTGGAAATGCTGACAATGAACAACGAAATCTCAAACAGACCGATTTGTTTTTTGGATAAACCAATCTTGGTAAAAACAATGGCAATAATTAAAAAGGTGACAAACCGCAATATGTTTACCACCTGGAGGCCCGTCACGTTGCTCACCTGACGCCGGGGTATATACCACATGCCCAATGAGGTTAATTCAGGTCAAACATTCAGGCAATATTAAACAAAATGAAAGGACAATCCATATAAAAATGGGCTTTTAACCAGTGCCCGAGTCAAAAGCCCCGGATCATACCAGCGGGTGGGGTCAGCATGAAAGCCGAAGAAAGCCCCGGGGCAGGAAAAAACCAATAGAAACTCCGGGATCGCGACGATACCGGAATTTCTATTTACACTTGTTTGTTGGTGATCAACCAGGCATTGTCCATTCTTCACCCCCTTTGATCCCAACCTTAAAAAGCATGAGTTGTTGGGAGGCAGGGCGAACAAAGCGGCCACGATCAATGGAGGAGCATCAACCACATTTGGAATAGCCGCAATTCTGGCAAATCAGGCATCCTTCCTGATAGACCAGGGCTTCCGCCCCGCAATTTTCGCACCTGGTACCCTTGCGGGCTTTGGTTCCATCGGGTATATAACGTTTCAGGGCCCTTTCAACACCTTTCTTCCAGGTATTGATGGTTTCAGTATTAAGGCTCAGCGATGAAACCAGGTTTACCACATCAGGCAGGGGCATGCCATGGCGTAAGACCCCGGATATCAGCTTGGCATAGTTCCAGAATTCCTTGTTGAACATATGGGATATGCCCCCCAGGGTGTTTTCATACCCAAATTTATCGGTATACTGGAAATCATAGCGGCTGGAGCCGGTGTCTTTTTTGACTTTGATGATCTTGCCCCTGGTAACCGTGCGCGGAATGGGCAGGACTTCCTCATCGGCCAAACCCGTAAAGATTTCGTAGGGGCGGCCATCCTTCAGGCCAATGAAAGCAATCCAATCTTCACTTTCATTTTTAAAGCGAATAATTTCTGCATCGAGGACCCTGGGGCGTTTAATGGAAGTCTCCTCCTGCTTGGACTTGTTTTTATTGCTCACCAGTACCCCACTGCGGGAGCCTTCGCGGTAGACGGTAATGCCCTTGCAGCCACTCTGCCATCCGGTAATATAGAGTTTGCCCACCAGATCCTCCGGGGTTTTTTCGGGCAGGTTGATGGTCACGCTGATGGAATGGTCGACCCATTTTTGAATGCGTCCCTGCATCTTGACTTTGCTGACCCAGTCCACATCATTGGATGTAGCCTGGTGGTAAGGGGTTTTTTGAATGACCTGATCCAGCTGATCATCGTCATAGTGGCGGACCTGATCGGGATCATAGCCATTGATCCTAAGCCATTCAATAAATTTATGATGGAACACATTATATTCTTCCCATGAATCGCCAACTTCGTCGACATAACTGACGTTGCTCTGGGTATCGCTGGGATTAACCTTGCGGCGGCGCTTATAAACCGGCATAAACACCGGTTCGATGCCGGAAGTGGTTTGGGTCATCAGGCTGGTCGTGCCGGTGGGGGCAATGGTTAACAGAGAAATATTACGCCTCCCGTATTGGGTCATCTCCTGGTAAAGCTGCTCGTCTTCATGGCGAAGGCGATGGATCAGGGGATTATCCTTTTCCTTTTCAGAGGAGTAAATTTCAAAAGGCCCGCGTTCTCTGGCCAATTTAACCGATGAACGGTAGGCCTCCACGGCAATGGTTTTATGGACTTCTTCCGAGAAATCGATGCCATTCTCACTGCCATAAGTCAGACCCAGGGCAGCCTGCATATCCCCCTCGGCTGTAATCCCAATGCCGGTCCTGCGGCCCTGAAGTGCTTTCTTTCGGATGTTCTGCCACATATTATACTCTACCCGCTTAATCTCAAAATCCTCCGGATCGTTTTCAATCTTATGGATGATGGCATCTACTTTTTCCACTTCAATGTCGATGATGTCATCCATGATTCGCTGGGCATATCCAATATGGCTTCGAAATTTTTCAAAATTGAACTTCGCCTGTTGGGTAAAGGGCTGCTCTACATAACTGTAAAGATTAATGGCCAGGAGCCGGCAGCTATCATAGGGACAAAGCGGAATCTCTCCACAGGGATTGGTGGAGACAGTTTTAAAGCCTTCATCGGCATAGGAGTCGGCAACTGATTCACGGGTGACGGTATCCCAGAAAAGCACTCCGGGTTCAGCCGATTGCCAGGCATTATGAACAATTTTCTGCCAAAGGTCGCGCGCATTGATGGTTTGTTTGTAGGAAGGATTCGGCGAATCAATGGGGAATTGCTGGACATAGGATTTGTTGTTGATCACCGCATCCATGAATTCATCATCTATCTTGACCGACACATTGGCTCCGGTAACCTTTCCCGTTTCCAGTTTGGCATCAATAAAATGTTCGGCATCGGGATGGCGCACTGAAATGGTCAGCATCAACGCACCGCGGCGGCCATCCTGAGCTACTTCACGGGTGGAATTGGAAAATCTTTCCATAAAAGGCACCACACCGGTTGAAGTCAGGGCGCTGTTCAGAACAGGACTTCCGGAAGGACGGATATGAGACAGATCATGCCCGACTCCTCCCCTTCGCTTCATCAGTTGCACCTGCTCCTGGTCGGTCTTCATGATGCCCCCATATGAATCAGCCCCGCTGCCGATGACAAAGCAATTGGAAAGCGAGGCAATCTGATAGTCATTGCCAATACCAGCCATCGGACCGCCCTGGGGTACAATGTAGCGAAAGCCTTTTAATAACTCATAAATATCCTCCTCGCTCATGGGATTGGGATACTTATTTTCAATTCTGGCAATTTCCCTGGCCAGACGCCGATGCATCTCATCGGGATTTTTCTCAAATAAATTTCCGTTGGAATCCTTCAGGGCATATTTACTGGCCCATACCCGGGCAGCCAGTTCATCCCCGTTGAAATACTCCAATGCGCTCTGAAAAACTTCGTCATAAGTGTGGGGTTTCATTTTGCTGAAGGATCCGGTGTTTTTTGTTTCCTGTTCGGTTTCTTTGCCTTTTATGTCCATATTGGTATATAGTTTCATGAGTATAAGGACTTATTAAAGTTTGTAAATCGGTATTGTATTGTAAGTTATGCAGTTGTTTTAACACCTTACCATGGACCCCCCATGCTTTATAAATATCCTTGTTGCATAATTCCGTGGTACGGGTTCATGAGTATAAGGACTTATTAAAGTTTGTACATCGGTATTGTCTGGAACCACCCCGCATATATATCGTTTCCCCTTCACAGAGCCCGCATGACTTACATACCTCCTTGCGGTGCAGATCCCTGCATGCGGGTTTCATTTGATTATTTTCAGGTCAAATGGCATGTATTATATGGCATATAGTTTTTTTGGGCTATTTGCCAGATTTTTCCATATCCCGGATGTTCTTGCAAGTTATGAATAGAAAGCTTGTCAACAAAGAGGTGTGTCGCTGTATTTATTAACATTTAAATGAAGTTTTCAACGCCCCGTTATTCGCTGGCAAAGTGAACATTAATTTTTTGCCCGCGCCATATAGCAGACAGGCATAAAGCAGACTTATATTTATTAACAAGTTTATTTAATTCCGTGTTCAAAAGCGCGCCATACGCGGGCCTGGTTTTCTGAGCAATGGGGGCCAGACCGCTGTCGGTTTATCTATAGGACTCTCTGAATGATGGTTTTATTGCCCCTGGAAGTGAAAAATTTCCCTTTCTAAGTCTCTGATATCCAAATCAAAGCCGGAAATTTCCAGCGTCGCTTGGCGGTAAAAGGGCTCGCGCTGACCCAGCTTATGATCAATAAAATCCAACAGGGCCTGCCCGGTATAACCCTGAATAACAGGGCGGTTTGAGCCAGCCTGTTTCAATCGGCCATAGAGCTGGCCGGGGGTCATCCGGAGGTAAACGGTGATGCCGGTTGAATTCATGAAGGCCATGTTGTCAAAATAGCAGGGGGTTCCCCCTCCGGTGGAAACAACACCCCGGTTAACCTTATTGAAAGTGCTCAGGTACTGATGTTCCATGGCTCTAAATTGTTCTTCCCCATACCGGCTGAATAGTTCTTTCACCGCCAACCCCTCTGCTTTTTCGATCATCTGATCCAGATCGTAAGCCGGGTATCCCCATCTTGAAGCCAGTTTGGCTGCAACAGTGGTTTTACCGCTGCCCATGAAACCAATTAAATAAACAATCATCACCTCATCCTCCATTGAACTCAAGACTCATCTGGTCCTGTTCATCCTGATCATCATCCTGGCCGGAGGTTTCCTGAGGCTCAGGCAAGGGATCCAGTACATGAATTTTCTTCAGTTCACCCTGAGTCAGTCGTTTACCCCGGGCTTTAAAGCTTTTTTCTCCGATGAACTCGTGGATGTAAATCTCCCTGTCTTCCTTGTTTTTATTCCTGCCCCCAAACTCAAGCCTAACCCGCGGATAAGTATCTACAAATAAGTGAAGCAGGTATGAGTCTTGATGATCTCCAATAAAGCTGGTTTCCTTGGTGGTGTATTCCAGGCGGAACCGCTTAACGTAAAAGTAACCCTGATCGGCATCAAAATAGACGGCTGAAAAAAGGCGTTCAGGATCAAATTTTTCGATCAACCTGATCTCATCCTCATAATGATTGGTCAGGTCGTAAGAAGTAAATTTAAAGGTTCCGCGTTGGCTAAGCACCAGGATTTTATCATCGCCGCTGAATTCACCCAGGTACTTGCCTTTTTCTTCGGTATTAAGCCGCAGGACTTCCGGGTCAAACCATATATGTTTACCGCCCAGGGTGGGTACGCCTTCGCGCTGAAGGGCAATTTTATGAACGGCATGGCGGGTAAGGATATTGCCCTGGGCGCCTCTCCCCCGGATAGCCAGTTCGCTGAAATCCATGTCGATTACCCGCTTTTTCAAACGGGGTTTGGGTTGAAGGTACACCCGAAGCTTTTCAGCTTCACCATTGGGGTTGACGCTCATATACAGAATTTTCGAGCCGGGGGTGCCTTTGGTAATGTCATATTCCCGGTCGCGGGTGATACCGGTTATGGGGCATCTTTTCATCATAATGGGGCCATTCATCCCATCCCGGTATATCAGGTTATAAATGGTCCGCTCATCATTGCGCTTAAAAACCTTCACTTCAAGGATATCCTTGCCTACAAAGATTTTCTCATCCACCTTGGTAATCAGGTAGGTTCCGTCCCTTCTGAAAACAATGATTTCATCGATGTCAGAACAATCGGCGACGTATTCGGCTTTTTTCAGGCCGGTGCCTACGAATCCTTCCTGGCGTTGAACATAAAGTTTTTCATTGGCCTCCACCACTTTGGTGGCTTCAATGGCTTCCAGGTTGCGGATTTCGCTCTTGCGCTGCCTGTTTTTGCCGTATTTCTTTTTTATTCTTTTGAAATACTCAATGGTATAGTGGGTAAGGCGGCCCAGTTGCCGGTTAACCTCTGCGATTTCCTGCTCTAGTTTTTTTATGTATTCATCGGCTTTTTTGGAATCGTATTTAGAGATCCGCTTGATTCGGATTTCAGTGAGTTTGACCAGGTCTTCATGGGTCACTTTACGCATGAGCTGTTTTTTGAAAGGTTCCAGCCCCTGATCGATGGTTGTAAGGATCTGCTGCCATGTTTCACATTGCTCGATGTCGTTATAAATGCGATGTTCAATAAATATTTTCTCCAGCGACGACATGTGCCAGCTTTCCTGGAGTTCGCCCTTTTTGATTTCCAGTTCCTGGCGCAGCAGCTCGCGGGTATTGTCGACGGAGATGGTCAACATATCGCTGACTCCCATAAAACGGGGTTTTAAATCATCAATCACGCAGGCATTGGGAGATATTGAGACCTCACAATCGGTGAAGGCAAACAGGGCGTCAATGGTTTTATCCGGTGATGTTCCATTGGCCAGATGGATCAGGATTTCGACATCTTCGGCGGTATTGTCGTCGATGCGTTTAATTTTGATTTTGCCCTTGTCGTTGGCTTTGAGGATGGAATCGATCAGAGAGTTGGTGGTTTTGCCATAAGGCAATTCGGTAATGGCCAGGGTTTTTTTGTCACGTTTGTCGATTCGTGCGCGCACCTTGACCTGGCCGCCTCTTTTGCCGTCGTTGTATTTGGAGAAGTCGGCGATACCGCCGGTTGGAAAGTCGGGCCACAGTTCAAAGGATTGGTCTTTGAGGTAAGCCACGGCGGCATCGATCAACTCATTGAAGTTATGGGGCAGGATTTTAGAGGCCAGGCCGACGGCGATGCCTTCGACGCCCTGGGCCAGGAGGAGGGGAAATTTCACGGGCAGGGTAATGGGTTCCTGTTTGCGTCCGTCATAGGAAGTTTTCCACTGGGTGGTTTTGGGGTTGAACACCACCTCCCGGGCAAAGTCGGAGAGGCGGGCTTCGATATAACGGGGTGCAGCAGCGCTGTCGCCGGTCATCAGGTTGCCCCAGTTTCCCTGGCTTTCAACAAGTAAATCTTTCTGGCCCAGTTGAATGAGGGCTTCTCCGATGGAAGCATCCCCGTGGGGATGGTACTGCATGGTATAGCCAATGATGTTGGCCACCTTGATGAAACGGCCATCATCCATTTGGCGCATGGTATGCAATATCCTTCGCTGAACAGGTTTGAGCCCGTCGTTGAGGTGGGGCACGGCACGTTCCAATATCACATAAGAAGCATAATCCAGGAACCAATCCTTATACATGCCTGACAGGTGGGTGATCCGGTGCATCTCCTCACCGTTACCTCCATTGCCCTGCCAGGCACCGGAGGCGTCCTGTCCTTCCTGTTGGGGCTGATCGTCTGTGTATTCACTCATGATTCAACTTGCTTCACACTAAATCATACTTATTTATAACTTACCGGGGGTCGGCTTGAGCTCATTGCCGATGGCAAAGGCATTAAGCTTGTGAAAGTTGCTCACCAACCGGGAAACCTGAACCATACTCAACCCCGGTTATATTTAATAAAAACGCTTTAAGCCTCCGTGAGTTGTTCTTCAACCCGAAGGTTGTCGACAATGAATTCCTGCCGCTGGGGCGAGTTCTTGCCCATATAGAAGGCCAGTAAATTTTTAATGGCGTCTTCCTTATGCAGGCGAACCGGTTCGAGGCGAATATCCTCGCGGATGAAACGCTTAAATTCGTCCGGGGATATTTCTCCCAGTCCTTTAAAACGGGTCACTTCAGCTTTTTTGCCCAGTTTTTTCACAGCCTGGTCTTTTTCTTCATCGCTGTAACAGTAAAAGGTATGTTTTTTATCGCGTACCCTGAACAGCGGTGTTTGGAGGATATAGAGGTTGCCGTTTTTAACCAGATCCGGGTAAAACTGAAGGAAAAAGGTAATCAGCAGCAGGCGGATGTGCATGCCATCGACATCGGCATCGGTGGCAATAACAATGTTGTTGTAGCGCAGATTTTCCAGGCCTTCTTCAATATTAAGGGCAGCCTGTAGAAGGTTGAATTCCTCATTTTCGTAGACAATTTTCTTGGTCAGCCCGAAGGTATTGAGGGGTTTGCCCTTAAGGCTAAAGACGGCCTGGGTATTGACATCACGGGCTTTGGTAATGGAGCCGCTGGCTGAATCCCCCTCGGTGATAAAGATGGTTGATTCCATGCGGCGCTCATGGTTGCTGTTGTAATGAATCCGGCAGTCCCGCAGCTTGCGGTTATGCAGGTTGGCTTTTTTGGCCCGCTTCTTGGCCAGTTTTTTGACGCTGTTGATCTCTTTGCGTTCCTTTTCAGAAGCCACAATTTTCTTGATCAGCGCGTCGGCTGTCGCCTGGTTCATGTGGAGGTAGTTGTCCAGGCGGGTCTTGACAAAATCATTGATGTAATTGCGAATGGTCGGCCCCTGCGGCCCCATATCCTTGCTACCCAGCTTGGTCTTGGTTTGCGACTCAAAGACCGGCTCCTCGACCTTGATGCTGACGGCAGCAATCACCGAAGTGCGAATATCCGAGGCATCATAATCTTTTTTATAGAAGTCACGCAGGGTTTTAACCAGAGCTTCGCGAAAGGCATTGAGATGGGATCCGCCCTGGGTGGTATGCTGGCCATTAACAAAACTGTAATACTCCTCTCCGTATTGGTTGCCGTGGGTCATGGCAATCTCGATGTCCTCGCCCTTCAGATGAATGATCGGGTATAACCCCTCCGAACTCATGTTTTCCTCAAGCAGATCGCGGAGGCCGTTCTCCGAATAAAGCTCATGACCGTTTAAACGAATGGTCAGCCCCGCATTCAGATAAACGTAGTTTCGGAGCATGTTCTCAACATATTCCTCTATATAATGATAATCACCAAAAAGCTCGGTATCAGGAGTGAAGGCCACCATCGTGCCGTTGGCCTGATCTGTGGTTTCATTATGGGTCTCTTCAACCAGGTCGCCCCGGGAAAATTCAACCCGTGTCATTGTTCCTTCCCGATACGACTCAATCCTGAAATTTTTGGCCAGGGCATTCACTGCTTTGATGCCCACTCCATTAAGACCTACCGATTTTTTAAAGACCCTGGAATCATATTTGGCGCCAGTATTCATTTTAGAGACCACCTCGCGCACCTTACCCAGGGGAATACCCCGACCGTAATCCCGCACAGAAAGGCTTCTCTCCTTGACCTCCACGTCAATGACTTTGCCAAAGCCCATCATGTACTCGTCAATCGAATTGTCAAGGACTTCCTTCAACAATACATATATTCCATCGTCCTGAGAATTCCCGTCGCCCAGTTTGCCGATATACATCCCAGGCCGCCGACGAATGTGCTCTTTCCACTCTAACGTTCTGATGCTCTCCTCAGAATAGTTTGCTACCATACCCGTAGATTTTTTGTAAAATTAAAGAAAAGAATCCTTTCTGGCTCCATTAGTTTTTCAACAAGGGATAGCCAGATTGTTAATTACTCTGCACCGGCCGGATCTATGTATACTGAGAGTGAAGCCGTTTGTGGGTTTGTGGTCCTATATCAGGCCCATCTCCCGGAGCAGATCCAGGGCATTCATATTTTGAGCCACGCCATCGCGGAGTTTGTAGTCATATTTCATCCGTCCGTTCTCGAGTTCCACTTCAAACCGGGCGTTGCGCAAAGTACCGGGATGGTCTTGCGCCAGGGAAGTCAACGAAAGGTCATGGGTAGCTATGATGCTGTTGACCTTCATTTGGAGGAGGCGTTCGACAAAAGCCCGGGAAGCCTTCTCCTTATCGCGGGTATTGGTGCCGGTTAATATCTCATCGAGCAGGACCAACAGGGGGCCCTGTTTCAGGGCATGATCGGTAAGCTGCTTAAGGCGTTTGATCTCGGCATAAAAATAGGATTCATTGCGGGTGAGCGAATCGGTGATGTTCATACTGGTAAACAGGCGGGTGATGCGAAACTTCATATCACGGGCACAGACTGTAGTCCCGGCCATTGCCAGGACCAGGTTAACGCCTATGGTCCTCAAAAAAGTACTCTTACCGGCCATATTGGCGCCGGTAATCAACAAAGAAGCGCCGTGCTGGCGGATGGAAAGGTCATTGGTAACCCTTTTGTTTGGGGGGATCAGGGGATGACCGGTTCCCGTAGCCTCAAAAACAGTCGAATTGCTGATTTCGGGGTAATTAAAATCGGGATGGTTGTGGGCAAAATGGGCCAGGCTGATGAAGGCATCAAAGCTACCCAGGGCATCAAGCCACTGTTCAATATGGGCGGCATGATGCCGGTGCCAGTTTTCCAGACGAATAACCTGGTGGAGGTCCCACAGGAAAAGCAGATTCAACAGGGTACCCACCAAAAGGTTGAACCGGTTATCCAGGGCATCGGAAATGTGGGAAAGCTTTTGAATGGCTTTACTGGCAGACTGATGATCGGCAAAGAATTGTTGTTTCAGGTGGTTGAGGGGGGTTGAATCGAAGTTTTGGTGTTCGATATGGCGAAAAAGCCGGCTATAATTCCGCAGGGTATCCATCTGACGGGTCACCCTCTGATGCTGGGCTTTGATTCTTCCCGAGGCTTTGCGCAAGACCAAAAGGTTAGCAGCGCCGAGCACCAAAAAGTAGCCCACCGGTAAAATCTGAAGGATAAACAAAACCAGGGCCGCCAGGGTTAAAGCGGGCAGCAACCAGCGGAAAACCTTCAGATACCGGTTCTTTGCAATGGAAGGTTGTTCCTTGCTCCAGGCAATGAGTTGTGAATCCTTATAATGCTCGGGGCTCACCTGGTATCCGACAGCCATAAAACGCTGTCGCCAGGACACCATGGGCATCAATTCATGAACCGCAGATTGCCGGTCCCTGATTTTAGCCTCCCGTTGGAGAGGCGACAACAACCAGGTAGCCAGCTGATTCTTACCGGCATAGGTGGAAGTGCGATTGACGTGCTGAAAAAGACCGCCCTCCCCAAAGATCTCCAGGTCCGTGGCAAAAGGATGCTGCACGTCGCGAAATTCTTCCCCGGGATCAAAATTTTTCACATTGCCCCTCAATGCCTCTATCTCTCTGGCATTTATGCCCATCAAACTGGAAAGTAACGCCAGCTGGCGCTTGCCTTTCACAAAACGAACAACCAAATAAATAAACAATGCCAGAACAGCTGCAGCCAGTGTAATCCCGTACCAAAAATTTGAAGTGATCAACTGATAACTCAGGTAAATCCCTCCTACAAAGGTGACGAGCCTCAGTAAAGCAATTATATTCAGCTTTTTCCTCTTCAGACGTTGGCCCGCTGAATAATCACTGTAAAGCCCCTGGTATTGTTCAAGCAATTTGGCAGACATGATGGGTAATTTATCAAACTTTGCAAAATTAATACTCTTTTAGCAGGATTTTTGTACAACATACCACATTATTGGATAATTTTGTAATTTTAGCAACTACAAGCAGCTGCTTTGATTAAAAACACCATCACCATGAAAAATCTGCTTCTTTTATTGCTGGCCATAACAACATTAGGCGGGAGTGCATTTGCCCAGGAAGAATCCAAACTGGATACCATTTATCTGCTGGGCCAAAGGAAAAAACTGGTCAATGTGAAAAGTATATACTATGCAGAGATACAGTATGTAGATCCTGAGACCGGTGAACAAAAATCGATGAAGACCAAAAACATCCAGAAAATCATCTTCGATTCGGGCCGGAAGGAAGTCTTCAATGACCCGTTGGTGCAGAGCCTCAACCAAAAAGACTGGCAGAACGTTGTACTGACTCATAAAAAGAAGGATGTCAAAGACCTTTACAGGCTGGGTACGGTGAAAGGCCAATCCTCCAAGCGCAATCGGACGGCCAAGTCGGCAGAGCGAACCGCAGTCATCAGGATGAAAAGGAGGGCGGCCAATATGGGAGGTGTGATGATCCTGGTCACTGAAAAGGAATCGCAGGGAGGTTTTGGTGAAGTGCCTACCTTCTATATTGAAGGGGAAGTCTATAGCTTTGAAAAACCCAAAAAAGAGGACGAGCCCAAATAGGGAGCTTTCTTATCTCCATCCCCGCCAGGTTTGTCTTCAGTGGTTTGGCGAATCCGTCTGATTGCCTTTCTTTCCGGCCAACTGACCACATGCAGCATCAATGTCTTCGCCACGGCTCTGACGAAGGTTGACAATCATGTTGCGGCTTTCCAGAAGGTCTTTGAATGCCTCTACCTGTTCAGGGGGTGATTTGAGGTAACCGGTGCCTTCTACTTCATTGTATTCGATCAGGTTGACCTTAACGGGAAAATTCCTTGAATAGTCGGCCAGGGCGCGTGCTTCAGCCAAGCTGTCATTAATGTCTTTGAGCATCAGGTATTCAAAGGTGATGCGTTTGCCTGTTTTATGGACAAAATATTTCAGGGCCTGTTTCAGTTCTTCCAGGCCATACCTTCGGTTAATGGGCACCAGGGTGGAGCGGGTTTCATCCAGGGCGGAATGCAGGGAAACAGCAAGTTCGGTGCGGTAACTCTGATCTGCCAGTTTCTTAATATAATGGGGAATACCGACAGTAGAGATGGTGATGCGCCGGGGTGAGATGCCCAGGCCTTTATCGCCACACAGCATATCAATGGCTCCGGTAACGTGCTGATAATTCATCAGGGGTTCGCCCATGCCCATAAAAACAATATTGGTCAGGGAAAGGCCCTTTTTCTGAAGGGCGGTTTCACGCAGGGTGGTTACCTGGTCATAAATCTCACCAACGGTAAGGTTGCGTTTGAAAGGGATTTTACCGGTGGCGCAAAAGGTGCAAGCCAGCTTACAGCCTATTTGAGATGAAATGCAGGCCGTGGCCCTTTTACCGGAGGGGATCAAAACGCTTTCAAGGACCTGTCCTTCTTCGGTGTGAAAAGCCATCTTAATGGTCCCGTCCCGGCTCTCCTGCTGCTGATCAAGCCTGAGTGCCGAAATGTGAAAGTGCTCGGCCAGCAGCTTGCGGGCTTCCCTGGAAAGATTGGTCATCTGAGAAAAATCAGTGGTGCCTTTCTTCCACAACCACTCATACACCTGCTTGCCATGAAAAGCCTTCCGGCCTTGTTCACTGAAAAAGATCTGAAGCTCTTCCTGGCTCAATGCACGGATATCCCTGCTGCTTTCCTGACTCATATGCCTGTTGCCATTTATCTGCAAACCTAATCCTTTTTATTTAAAATATAAATGCTTAAATTCGCTATTTGTTTGAAAAAGCTTAAAACAACCTGTCTGGATAATCCCTCATCTCCCGACAGCCTCATTAATCAACTGTCTAATTATTTAAAACAAATAACCATGATGAAAAAAGTAACCGGCTTATTACTTGGATTTTTAATGACCATTGGATTTGCAGCCAAAGCCGATGAAGGCATGTGGCTTTTAACCATGTTGGAAAAGATGAACATGGATGAAATGCAGGAAATGGGTCTGAAATTATCTGCAGAAGACATTTATAGCATAAACAACTCAAGCATTAAAGATGCTGTGGTAAACTTCGGGGGTTATTGTACCGGCGAGGTGGTCTCTGACAAAGGCCTGATTTTGACCAACCATCACTGCGGGGAAGGCGCCATTCACGAAGTCAGCACCCAGGAGCACAATTACCTGAAAAACGGATTCTGGTCCAAATCGATGGAGGAAGAAAAGCCCATTGAGGGGCTGACCGTTTCATTTTTGGTTCGGATGGAAGATGTAACCGACCGGGTCACTTCCGCCCTGGAAGAAGACATGAGCGAGGGCGAACGCTCCGGAAAAATCAGGAAAATAACTTCCCAAATTGAAAATGAAGCCACCCAGGACAACCATTACAATGCCAATGTGAAGAGCTTTTTCTCCGGCAACGAGTTTTACCTGATGGTTTATGAGACCTACAAAGACGTACGCCTGGTAGGGGCGCCCCCCAAGTCCATCGGCAATTTTGGCGGAGACACCGACAACTGGATGTGGCCGCGTCATACCGGTGATTTCAGCATTTTTAGGGTATACGCCGGCCCCGATGGCGAACCAGCCGAATACTCCGAGGAAAATGAGCCCCTCAATCCGAAGCACCACCTGCCCATCTCCCTGGAAGGCGTCAAGGAAGGCGACTTTTCAATGATCATGGGATTTCCCGGTGGAACCGACCGGTATATGACTTCCTACGGGGTGAAAGAAGCCAAAAATCTGGTCAACCCCACCCGCATCAAAGTGCGCGAAAAGATCCTCAAGATCATGGAAAAGGCGATGAACTCGAGCGAGGAACTTGAACTCAAATATTCTTCCAAGCACTCAAGGGTCAGCAATTATTACAAATACAGCGTTGGCCAGAATGAAGGCCTGCGCCGGATCAACGTAATCGAAGACCGCCAGCAGCTGGAAGACCGCTTCAGGGAATGGGTTTCCCAGGATGAAGACCGCCGGGAAAAATACGGCCAGGTCCTGCAAACCATCCAGGATGCCTACAAAGAGCGCAAGAAATTCTATAAATCTGTTCTTTACCTGAACGAAGCCCTTTACGGTGGTTTTGAGATCACCCGTTTCGCTTCCCGCTTCCAGGGGCTGCACCGGGTGCTGAAAAACCACCCCGACAGCACCGCAGCTATAAAGGCCGAGGTGAAGAACATCCGCAGCCGGATAAAAGATTTCTACAAGGATTACCATTCCCCCACCGACCGCAAACTGATGACGGCCATGTTGGAAGTATTCGATGAAAATGTGGACGATGAATTCAAACCTTCCTTCTTCAAAAAGATCGATAACCTCTACGACGGCAGCTACGCCAAATACAGCGATGTGGTCTTTGACAATTCCATGTTTACTTCCATGGACCAGGTGAATGAATTCCTGGATGATCCCAGCCAGGCGGCCCTGGAGAATGACCCGGCCTTTTCCGCAGCCCAGTCCATCCAGGATATGGTGATGAGCATGAGGTCCAAGTTCCAGAGCTATGACCAAAAGCTCAGCAAAGGACAACGCCTTTTCATGCAAGGGCTGAGGGAAATGAAACCCGACAAGAAATTCTATCCCGATGCCAACTTTACCATGCGGCTGACTTACGGAGACATCAACGATTATTATCCCCGCGATGCGGTTCATTATGATTACTACACCACATTAAAGGGAATCATGCAGAAAGAGGATCCCACCGACAAAGAGTTCATTGTTCCCGATAAGCTCAAAGAGCTTTACCAGGAAAAGGACTATGGCCCCTATGGCGAGGACGGAACGATGAATGTCTGCTTCATCTCCGACAATGACATCACCGGTGGAAACTCCGGTAGCCCGGTAATGAACGATGAAGGCGAGCTGATTGGCATTGCCTTTGACGGCAACTGGGAAGCCATGACCGGCGACATCCAGTTCGCCCCCAAACTGCAACGAACCATCAGCGTTGACATCCGCTACGTGCTTTTCGTCATCGACAAGATGGCTGGTGCTGACCGACTGATCGAAGAAATGACCATCCGCGACAGTTAATGGCACCAGCCGGTTTAACCCCCGGCAGGGGTACAGTCGGCAGGGGTAACCATCGGCCGAGTTAACCATCGGCCGAATTAACCTCGGCAAAATTAACCCCCAACCGGGTTAGCCTTCGGCCGGTTTAACTCCCGGGCGGGTTCACCTCGGCAGAATGAGCCTCCGGGTTGATTAGCCCCCGGCCGGTTAATCCTCCAGGCGGATCAACAACGCGTCAACATAAACTGACTTCCGAAGGAACACCTCTGCAGGTTTTTTTAACCCGGAGGCTGTTCCTTCGCTTTTTTTAGGTGGAAGGGTCGTCTTTTTTGTTATTTTTGACCAAAAACCAATTCTTCCAAAGGATAAAAAAACGCATATGGCCCATAACATCACCATATACACCGACGGTGCATCACGGGGCAATCCGGGCCCCGGGGGTTACGGGGTGGTTATGATGTCGGGACAGCATCGCCGGGAACTCTCGGAGGGTTTCCGCAAAACCACCAACAACCGCATGGAGCTTTTGGCCGTGATCAAAGCACTGGAAAAACTCAAGGTTGAAGGTTCACGGGTCACCGTGTATACCGACTCCAAATACGTGGCCGATGCCATTGAGAAAGGCTGGGTTTTCAACTGGGAAAAGAAAAACTTCAAAAAAAGAAAAAACCCGGACCTGTGGAAAAAACTCCTGGAGGTTTACCGCAAACACCACGTTACTTTTTACTGGGTACAGGGCCATGCCGACATCACAGAAAACGAGAGGTGTGATCATCTGGCAGTGGAAGCCTCCAAACAACCCGACCTCTCCATCGACCATGAATACGAGGCTTCAGGGGACCAGTGAATCGACAACAACAAAACCCCCTGTCGACTTGTTTCCAATACCATCCCACAAAGAGCGTTGATTTCGATGGGAATTGTCATAAGAGATGAACGTCAAATAAAAGGGCATCATGGAAGAAAATTTTCTGTTGGCATTCGGGCTGACTGCTTTTGCAGGGCTTTCAACAGGTATCGGTAGCGTCCTGGCCTTCTTCACCAAAACCACCAACACCCGTTTCCTTTCTATTTCGCTGGGTTTTTCGGCCGGGGTGATGATTTACGTCTCGATGATCGAGATTTTCTTCAAAGCCAAAGAATCGCTGGTTGGCGAGTTGGGTTCGGATCCGGGCTATGCTGTAACGGTGGCCTCGTTTTTTGGGGGCATTCTGTTCATCGGGCTGATTGATTATTTGATTCCTTCGGGAGAAAACCCCCATGAGATTCGCACTGTTGAGCAGGTCAGTGCCCCCGGAAAAGTGATCAAAGATCCGCGGCTGATGAAGATGGGCTTTTTCACGGCTCTGGCCATTGCCATCCACAATTTTCCCGAAGGCCTGGCTACCTTTACCGCTGCCTTAAGCGATCCGAGCCTGGGGGTGGCCATTGCCGTGGCCATTGCCATCCACAACATCCCGGAAGGCATTGCTGTATCGGTTCCCATATACTATGCCACGGACAATAAGCGGAAGGCCTTCTGTCATTCCTTTCTCTCGGGTCTGGCCGAACCGCTGGGGGCCATTATCGGGTATCTGATCCTTCGGCCTTTTCTCTCGCCCATGATCTTCGGCATCTTATTTGCTGCGGTGGCGGGCATCATGGTTTTCATCTCCATTGATGAACTGCTGCCGGCCGCGCGCGAATATGGCGAGCACCATCTTTCCATATACGGGCTGGTAGGAGGTATGGCTGTGATGGCCATCAGCCTGCTTTTATTTGCCTGACCTTAACCCCCCACTACCCAGACCCCGCTGAACGAGGGCTGTTTTTTCTCCCGCAAACATATGAGCGGGGTCTTGTTTTTTTATCCCCCCACTAAGCGGGATCCGTGTAACAGAATGCTTGCAACAGGTTTGGTATAACAGAACCAACAGACTTCGGTGGCCACCAGCGGCGAGCCAGTAAAATCAGAGAATTTTTGTCTGCTCTTTGGGCCGGGGAACCTTTGAGACGAGAACACGAAGGATCCCATCCGAATGGTTATACCAGCAATGGGGGATTTTCGCGGGGCTGTCAATCAGGGTATCGGCAGTGACTTCCCTGGTCTCATTCCCAATTTCAATGGTTCCGTGTCCTTCCAGGACATAAAAATACACATCCACCGGGGTGATGTGGCGCTTAAGCTGTTCTCCGGGGTGAAGGGTAATGTGGGTAACCATAGCATGCTCAGAATCATAGAGCTTTCTGGCATCCACCCCGTGGGGATTTTTGCGGGATTCGGCCTGACTGATATGGAGGGTATGCATAGGGCTCAATCTTAAATTAAGTTGTAGAAATTAATCGATTCATGGATCCACCCGGCTAAGCAGGATTGGGAAAATATTGCCCCCGCCTGGCTTGGGCTGAAGAGAACCCCGCTAAGCGGGGGTGAAGCATCAGACCCCGCTAAGCGGGGTTGGAGAAAAACCACCCCCCGCTAAGCGGGGTTAAACATCAGACCCCGCTAAGCGGGGTTGGGAAAAAACTACCCCCGCTAAGCGGGGTTAAGCATGGCATCCATATCGGATTCGACGGTATTGATGCCGCTGATGCCAAACTTGTCGACCAGCACATTGGCAACATTGGGCGAGAGAAAAGCAGGCAGCGTCGGGCCCAGCTTGATGTTCTTAACGCCCAGGTAAAGCAAGGCAAGCAGTACAATAACGGCTTTCTGCTCATACCAGGCAATGTTATATTCGATGGGCAGTTCATTGATGTCGTTGAGCTCAAATATTTCCTTAAGCTTTAAAGCAATGACAGCCAAGGAATAGGAGTCATTGCACTGGCCGGCGTCGAGGATTCTTGGGATACCCCCAATATCGCCAAGATTCAGTTTATTGTAGCGGTACTTGGCACAGCCGGCGGTTAAAATGACCGTATCCTCGGGCAGTTGTTCGGCAAATCGGGTATAGTACTCTCTGCTCTTGAAACGGCCATCACATCCGGCCATGACAAAGAATTTCCTGATGGCCCCGGATTTAACGGCATCCACCACTTTATCGGCAAGCTGTTCCACCTGGTTGTGGGCAAAGCCGCCAACAATCTTGCCCGATTCAATTTCCCGGGGCGGGTTGCATTTTTTGGCATGCTCGATAATGGGTGTAAAATCTTTCGGCTGTCCGTTTTTGCGGGCCGGGATATGGGTGGCTCCTTCCAGGCCGGCTGCCCCGGTGGTATAGATCCGCCCGCGGTAAGTAGCGCTTTTGCTCGGGGGCACGATGCAATTGGTGGTGAACAGAATGGGGCCATTAAAGGTTTCAAATTCGCTCTTCTGTTGCCACCAGGAATTGCCGTAATTGCCCACAAAATGGTCGTATTTCTTGAAGGCCGGGTAATAGTTGGCCGGCAGCATTTCACTGTGGGTATAAACATCTACGCCGGCGTCTTTGGTTTGCTCCAGGAGTTCTTCCATATCCCTGAGATCATGGCCACTGATCAGTATACCCGGTCGATTGCGCACACCCAGGTTCACCTCGCTGATCTCAGGATGGCCGTAGGCAGAAGTGTTGGCCTGATCCAACAGGGCCATCACATCCACCCCATGCTTTCCAGTCTGCATCACCCAGCTGATCAGATCATCCGCACCAAGACGCTCGTCGGTGGTAGCAGCCAGGGCATCCTGCATGAAGTGATAAACCTCATCATTCTTGTGGTTTAGGTTCCAGGCGTGCTCTGCATAAGCAGCAATGCCTTTTACCCCATAGGTGACCAATTCCCGCAGCGACCTGATGTCCTCATTTTCCGTATCCAATACGCCAATGGCATGGCCTTTTCTCAAGAATTCATCTTTGGTGAATCCCTGCCAGGTAGCCGCATCATGAAGTTCATCCTGGCTAAACTGCAGCCCCTGTTCTTTAAGGGTTTGCCTGAGGCTGTTGCGCACATCCAACCCCTGACGGATGTATTCTATTATGGCATCCTGATCAAAATTGGTGTTGGTAATGGTGGCAAACAACCCCTCGAAAACGAACCGGTTCACCCGCTCCTGATCATATTGCAAACCTTGTTCGCGGGCTTTTTTTGAATAAATGGATATTCCCTTGACCACATAAATCAAAAGGTCCATCAGGTTCGATTCATCAGCTGACTTGCCGCAGGATCCCTTTATGGTGCAGCCGGTATTTTTGGCTGCTTCCTGACACTGGTAACAAAACATTTTCATGTCCATAGATTGAAGGTTTTACCGGGTTATTTGATTATTTTAGTATTGAAATACCAAAATAAGCTTTTTAATGGCAAACCTCCAAATCCTAAATAAAGATTTTCAGAGGTGTTTGTCTATTTAGAACAATTCAAAATAACTTTGCCCAATAATAGTCTGATCGACAGATTGAAAAAGGTTCACAAAAGGAGGACATCGGTTGTCTTCAAAATACGGGCAATTTTCCATAAATTGGGCTTAGCATAAAAGCACGACCATGACACCACAAAAAATCAATCTCAGCGACAAGTTTGCCAGGATCAGCCAGTACTGGCATCCCGGAGTGATCGGCGAGCTCAACGGACAACAGGTGAAGCTGGCCAAGTTTAAAGGAAGATTTGACTGGCACCAGCATGAAGAAGAAGATGAGATGTTTCTGGTGATTGATGGTAAAATCCGGATCGGTTTATCTGATCGAACCATTGAACTGGAGGCGGGAGAAATGCTGATTGTACCCAGGGGCATCCTTCATCAACCGGAGGCGGAGGAAGAGGCCCACGTCATGTTGTTTGAGCCTGCCTCGACGCTGAATACCGGGAATACCAAAAGTGGGCGCACAGTAAAGGACCCCGGATTTCTATAGCAATGGCTGCCCTTCCATTGTTTTGATAGATCAGAGCAATGGGCCTTAAATAAAAACCAGAAGGTAAAAACGGGGCAAAGCATCATGGCTGGCTCAAATGGCTGGGGGATGATCCGTGGAATTGTTTTCAATCTTTTCATGGGCCACGAGGTTCCAGTCAGCCGATTGATATTTGAGGTAAACCATGTAGTGTCCTGCTCTATCATCGCCGGTAAGCCAGGAATACTCAAAGAGGGCACCGGATTTGTCATCATTAAATCCGGGCATATTCAGGATCATCACCCCTTCCCCATCGGGATGTTTATCATGAAAGCTATTCCAGGATTCATAGGAATTCAATTCCTCTCCAGTGATAAGTTTAATTTCGGGCTGAATATCAAAGTAGTAGCCCAAATTTTTCAGTTCCTGGTTGCGGAATAAATATTGGCTCACCGTGGATTCGCTTAAATCGACGGAATCGGCCTTCATAAGTTCCCGGCAGAAAGGGCGGTTAACAGCCGTATCGGTTTCCTGGCGGATCACGATGTATTGCTGGTCGGGGAACCTGGCTTGAATCATCTCACTGTAGACCTGATATACTTCACTGCTCAGGGTGTCGGGTTCATTGAGTTGATAAACCATACGGGTATTGTCCTCCTCGCAGGAGCCCATCATCAACAGCAACAACCCTATTCCTGCAAATAATCCAGGGGTAAGCTTCCAACCACCGATCTGCATAATATACTTTATTTAATAGATGACAGAAAATCAATCAACGTTGCGGAGGGCCGGGAATAAAATTCATTTCCGGCTCCGCAGGCTTCAATGGTCGGGGAAAGATTTCGTACGGGCGCAAAATTCACGAAGAAGAGGCTTCATTTCTGCTCTTCCAATGATCTGTTGGGCCGCGCATGGATCCACCAAACACCGGTCTCGTTGCTGTTCAGGCCATTTGTCCAGCATTTGAGTGATCCGCATCAAAAAAACCTCGACCGAGCACGTTCCGCCCCATTTAAAGTATTCAAACCGTCCAAACACCTGTTTTTCAACTTCACCGCGAATGCCTGCCTCCTCAAAGGCTTCTTTCAAGGCAGAAAACCAGGGCGATAGACCAGGCTCGACAATGCCCTTGGGCAGGGTCCATTTCCTGCTTTTCAGGGTGGTAATCAACAAAACCTTTGTATCTCCCTGATCATATAGATAAGGGATAACCGCTGACTGGCGATAATAGTGGTCGGGTTTATTTCCCATGGCTTTGGTTTTAAACGAGTAGCCGGGGGCTTGCTTCCTCGGGAAAATGGCCCCGCTATCCGGTGGCACTTGATACCGTTCGGTGGTTGCCGGGTTAAACTCTCCCAGATGAAGAAATTAAACCGAGCGGGGGGATGATTTTGACCCCGCTAAGCGGGGGATGATTTTGACCCCGCTAAGCGGGGGGATGATTTTGACCCCGCTAAGCGGGGGATGATGTTGACCCCGCTAAGCAGGGATTGGTGACCCCGCTAAGCGGGGGATGATGACCCCGCTAAGCGGGGGGATGGTGACCCCGCTAAGCGGGGGGATGATGACCCCGCTAAGCGGGGTCAAAAAGATTTGGGATGATCATGTGACGCATATGGTGCGAATAATCAACCAGGGAGCGTACGTACCGGTATTTTTCGCTCAGGCTGCCCTCGGGGCGGATCTCATTTTCCAGGGCATACAGGAGCATATCCAGTTCACGGTAAGACAATTCAAAAGCAAATTCATCGGTAATGCCGGGGATCATATCGGGGCTCGGGGCTTTATCTATGATCCTTTGGGGCAGCTCCAATCCGGAAGCCAGTTGAAAAACCTGGCTTTTGTAAAGGTTCATCAGGGGCATGATATCGGCATTGTGGTCAATGCCAAACTTCACAAAAAAACCGGTCATAAACTCGGTTTTATTGGCAGCCCCGACAGCCAGTGCATTCATTTCTTCGGCGGCCTGATACAGGAAGGTCAACCGGAGGCGATGTTTAAAGCGATAATTGGCGGTACCTTTATTGAGATAACGGCTAAAAGAACTGTCCCATCCGCCTTTCAGTATAGTCTGGAAAGGGGTTTCGCCGGTACGGCGCCGCATCTTCCGGTAAAAAATCTTCACCAGTCGGGATTTCAGGGAGTAGCCGATGAAAGGGATCGGAAAGTGCACGTTGGCGCTTTCCAGGTATCGGTCGAGGTGAATAATGCGGCTTTTGATGCCCAATTGACAGGCCAGATCAACGGCATCGGCGGTATTAACGGGATGGGTTTCGCGATCGGGCATGATCAGGGCTAAAATACGTTCGCCCGGCAGCACCCGCCGGCTCAGGGCGGCAACTACGGCTGAGTCGAGACCTCCACTAAGGCCCAGGACGATGCGATCGCGCCGCATATCCTCAAGGGCCTGTCGAAGGGCTTCTTCCAGGCCCGCTGTAACCTGCCGGGAAGAAATCCCAATGGCTTGCTCAAGTTGGCTTTCATCCATAGATTGATGTTCTTCGTGCAACCCGCCTGATCCATTGATTTAGCTTATCCTTAAAAGGAAGCATTGCATCTGGACCCGGAGCCAGTGGATGAGTAATAAAGGGACCCGGGAAAGACCACCCATCATTCATTGTCAGTTTACCAATTTTCTGCAAATCTCATAACGTGAACCGGGCTTTAGCTACATGAACCCAATGGCATTTTGCCATATTTTCTTTAAATTTAAAAAACTATTCCCTGGCAGACAAAAAAATTTACCGCCCATGATTCATATAGGCACAAGCGGCTGGAGTTATGCCCATTGGCAGGGTGTGTTCTACCCACAGGACTGGGCAAAGAACCAATGGCTTTCCTATTACAGTCAACATTTCAATACTGTGGAGCTGAACATGTCGTTTTATCGCTATCCCTTTCAGAACATGCTGAAGGGATGGGTGAAGAAAATACCTGAAGATTTTCAGATGACATTCAAGGCCCACCGGCAGATCACCCACCGCAAAAGATTCCATGAGGTAGGAGACGACCTGCAAAAATTTTACCAAATGACCAACGCGCTGGGTGATCAAACCGGGTGTATCCTGTTTCAGGTGCCGCCCGGTCTGCATAAAAACCCGGAAAATGTTGCCCTCTTGCGGGCTTTCCTGGAACAAACCGAGGCTGAGCGCAACAATGTCATTGAATTCAGGCATCCTTCCTGGTGGTGCGAAGAGACCCGGAAGCTGCTGGCCGATTATCAGGCAGGTTTCGTGGTGGTATCCGGGCTAAACATGCCTTCAACGGTGATCGCCACCTCCCAAATCGCCTACTTCAGATTCCACGGGCCCGATCAACCCTATGCATCGAAGTACTCTGATGATCAATTAAAAAGCTGGGCTGAAAGCATTCAAAGGCTGACCGAAGAAGGCCGGGTAAAGCAGGTCTATTGCTATTTCAACAATGACCTTCATGGATACGCCATTGAGGATGCCAAAGCCCTTGAGGGGTATCTGCAGGAGATCCACCATTAAAAGAAAATTTAACCGGAAAGCAAGACGAACCCGTCTAATTTTGTTATTTTGCAAGCTTTAAAAGATATTGCAAATCCCCAATGGCTGGGTTCAAATCGGGTGGACTATGATGAGTGATGAACATTTCATGAAAGAGGCGATCAAGGAGGCCAAGAAGGCGATGTTGCGGGATGAAGTGCCGGTTGG
>Ga0207714_1000433_pt1 | contig 29254 bp, 24 predicted proteins | sample PonA232FremontCA_2_FD_187270 | JGI IMG/M metagenome (GOLD analysis project Ga0207714, IMG submission 187270) | Marine sediment microbial community from Fremont, CA, USA - Pond A23 Sediment 2 (SPAdes) | ecosystem: Environmental > Aquatic > Marine > Unclassified | place: USA: Fremont, California...
TGCTGAACGGACGCCCAAGAGCCGTGCTGGACTGGAAAACGCCTTACGAGGCATTTGAAGAACTGTTGCACTGACCGGTTGAGGCCGCAACAGATAAAAGTCAAAGACGGTCGATGCCAGGCCGCAAGGGGCATGAATCCCACCCTATCCGGGTTTTTGACCTTATCTGTGTTTATCTGTGGTTCAAAAAGAGCCTCATTCCGCGAAGACACTTCAACGAAGCTCCAGAAGCGCTAATGCTTTAGAAGCGCTATTCGTGTCCATTGCTCGGCGCGTCCCTGCGCCTCGCCCCTTCGGAGCTGACGCGAAGATTCGCTCCCGGCGAATCTTTCGTGTTCATTCGTGGTTCAGAAAAAAGAATCCGGGCCCTGTACCGTATTTACATCCGCTCGAAACAGCGGATGCGTTCCCAGTCGGTGATGGCGCTGTTGAACGCCTGGAGTTCGATCTCCGCCATGTTCAGGTAGTGGTCGACCACGTCTGTGCCGAAGGCCTCCTGTGCGATTTCGCTGCCGGCGAACAGGTCCCGGGCATCGCGCAGGGTGTCCGGGACGCGCGGTTTGTCGGCCTCGTAGGCGTTGCCGTCGAAGGCCGGTTCCAGCTCCAGCTCGTTGTCGAGGCCGTGGATGCCGCCGGCGATCATCGCGGCCAGCGCGAGGTAGGGATTGACGTCGCCGCCCGGCACGCGGTTCTCGATGCGCAGGGATGGGCCGTGGCCGACCAGGCGCAGGGCGCAGGTGCGGTTATCACGGCCCCAGCTGACGGCCGTCGGCGCGAAGCTGCCCGGCACGTAGCGCTTGTACGAGTTGATATTCGGCGCAAGGAAGAGGGTCATCTCGCGCAGGCTCTCGAGCATGCCCGCGACGAAGTGTTCACCCCTGCGCGACAGGGCATGGCCGTCGGCCATCACCGGCTCGCCGTCCGTCGAACGGACGCTGAGGTGGATATGGCAGGAATTGCCCTCACGTTCATTGTATTTCGCCATGAAGGTCAGGGCATAGCCCTGCTGGGCGGCGATCTCTTTGGCGCCGTTTTTGTACAGCGCGTGCCCGTCCGCCGTTGCGAGGGCCTCGTCGTACTGGATGTTGATCTCGTGCTGGCCGAAGTTGCATTCGCCCTTGGCGTCCTGCACCTCCAGGCCGGCGCCGCGCATCTCGTTGCGGATGCGCCGCAGCAGGGGCTCGAGCCGCGGGGTGTCCAGCAGCGCATAGTCGACGTTGTAGCGGGTCGCCGGCGTGAGGTCGTTGTAGCCCTGGTCCCATGCTTGCTCGTAGCTGTCACGGAAGATGATGAACTCGAGCTCGGTCCCCGCGTGGGCGACCAGGCCGCGCTCGGCCAGCCGATCGATCTGTCGCCGCAGGATCTGGCGCGGCGAGACGGTGACCGGGCTGCCGTTATCCCAGGCGAGATCGCTCATCACGAACGCGGAGCCGTCGTGCCAGGGCATCCAGCGCAGCGTGGACAGATCCGGCACGAACGAGAAGTCGCCGTAACCCGTGGACCACGACGCATGGCGGTAGCCCGAGACCGGGTTCATCTCGACATCCACGGCCAGCTGGTAGTTGCAGCCCTCGGCGTGGGCATCGGCGATGTCGTTCAGGAAATGCTCGGCCGCCAGGCGCTTGCCCTGGAGGCGCCCCTGCATGTCCACCATGGCCATGGTGACGGTATCGACGTTGCCGTCCAGGACGGCGTCCTGCAATTGCGCGAGGGAGAGGTACCCCCTGCGTTCCTGATTGGTCATTTTCTGGTACTCCCTGCGTTCGTTCTGGAGTAATCCCGGGCGATTTCCGGTCTGGGCTGCGACTTCGACGTGCTCCGTCCGGTAGAGTGGATCTTCCGGCCTGCTGGACGCCTGGAGGCGCAGTGAAGGCCGAATCACTCGGTTCAAAGCCGTACACGTTGCCGAGGTCTGATAATATCCGCGCCCGTCAGTGTACGGCGATCACCGTCGACTGCACGCGATCTCCGTAGGCGGGTTTCGAGGGCCGCATCCGCGATCCTGCGCGGATCGCGATCACCTCGAGTCCCGCCCGCTGACGGCCCCAAAACCCGAAACGGACCCATGAACATGCGCCTCGGTATTCTGCAGTGCGACTCCGTACGGCCCGAACTGCAACCGGAGTTCGGTGATTATCCGGAAATGTTCCAGCATCTGCTCACGACAGAGGCCGTGCAGCCCGAATTCCGTGTGTACGACCTGACCCGGGGGGAATTCCCCGAATCGCCGGATGAGTGCGATGCGTGGCTGTTCACCGGCAGCAAGTGGAGCGTCTACGATCCGGATGAATGGATCGCCGACGCGCATGAATTCGCGCGTCGGCTGCACGCCGCGCGCCAACCGACCGTGGGGGTCTGTTTCGGTCACCAACTGATCAGCCGTGCACTCGGTGGGCGCGTGGAGAAGGCGCCGATCGGCTGGGGGGTCGGCGTGCACACGGCGGACATACTGCGGCATGAGCCCTGGATGCGACCGGATCGTGATTCGCTATCACTGCTCGTGAGCCACCAGGACCAGGTGATCAAGCCGCCTGAGGGGTCCGAACTGCTGGCCGGCCACGAGTTCTGTCCGCACGACATGTTGCGGATCGGTGATCACATCCTGACCTTCCAGGGGCACCCGGAATTCGGGCCCGGCTACTCGCAGGCGACCATGGATATGCGCCGCGACACGCTTGGCGAGGATACCTATCGCGCCGGCGTCGCCTCGCTGGACACGGCCATCGATCCCGACGTCGCCGCCGCGTGGATCCACTCGTTTATCGCCCGCGCACGCGGAGAAACCGCTGACTGAGTAGAGGATCGCCGCGTTGCGGCGGGCCTGACGGTCTCAGTAAAGAGGTTCTCGCCACGGCGCGGAGGGCGCCAACGGACTGCAGGAGCGGCCTTGGCCGCGAACCGGTCTCGGCGCCTTCGCGGTTCTCATTGGCTGAGCCGCACAACGTTGCTGACCAAGCCCGTTACCGGATCGATTGAACCGAGCCTCGCAGCAGCCGACGACGGTTCGCGAGCAAGCTCGCTCCTACAATGTTTCGCGTTCTTTGCGTCCCCTGGCGCCCTCGGCGCCTTGGCGAGAACCCTGACCTGCACTGCGCCGGAAACCCCACCTTCGCTGCACGAAGTCCATGGCGGCACGCGCCTGTTCATCACACGACGGAATCGAGCCGCACTGGCGCCGGACATTACACTCCGGTAATATTTCGTGCTGTTTAATTCCAGAGGGAATAAACTTTCGATGCCGTAAATGGCGAAATTATTTAATAAAACACTGTAAAATTGGAGAAAACCGGTGGAAGATTCTCTTACTGCCGCAACCTGGTTCTGGTTGCTCGTGCCCATGCCGCTGTGCGTGCTGTTAGCGGTCATTACCTGGCTCCGCGAGCGCCCGGAGGGCCATTCCAATGAATGAAGTCGCGATGAACGTCCCCACGCTTACGACCTTCGCGGTCTATCTGCTCGCCATGCTCGGCCTCGGCGTACTCGCCTACCGGGCGACCAGCAATCTCTCCGACTACGTGCTCGGCGGCCGCAGCCTCGGCCCCGGGGTCGGTGCGCTGTCCGCCGGCGCGTCGGACATGAGTGGCTGGCTGCTGCTCGGCCTGCCCGGCGCGATCTACGCCTCCGGCATGAACCAGGTCTGGATCGGTATCGGCCTCACGGTCGGGGCCTATCTGAACTGGCAGTTCGTGGCGAAGCGCCTGCGTATCTATACCGAGGTGGCCAGTGACTCGATTACCGTGCCGGATTACCTTGAGAACCGCTTCGCCGACCACAGCAAGGTGCTCCGTGTCATCTCCGCGGCCGTGATCCTGCTGTTCTTCGCCTTCTATACCTCGTCCGGTCTGGTCGCCGGTGCGAAGCTGTTCGAGGCCAGTTTCGGCATGACCTATACGACGTCGCTCTGGGTCGGCGGTCTGGTAATCATCTCCTATACATTCCTCGGCGGCTTCCTCGCGGTCTCCTGGACCGACTTCGTCCAGGGCATCCTGATGTTCGCCGCGCTCGTATTGATCCCCGCGATCGCGATCAACCTGTTCGGCGGCGTCAGCGAGCTCGGCGGCTGGGGCGAGGCCGTGCAGCGCGTGGGCGAGATGGATGCTAGCCGCAACGACATCATGAGCGGCATGACCACCTTCAGCATCATCTCCCTGATGGCGTGGGGGCTCGGCTACTTCGGTCAGCCGCATATCATCGTCCGCTTCATGGCCCTGCGCTCCGCGGCGGACGTGCCGAAGGCCCGCCTGATCGGCATCACCTGGATGGTCGTCGCACTGTTCGGCTCCATCTTCACGGGCTATATCGGTTTCGCGTATTTCGCCGACAACCCGCTGCCGGACGGCGAGAAGGTCTTCATCGCCCTGGCGACGACTCTCGCCAATCCCTGGGTGGCCGGTGCCCTGCTGGCGGCGATCCTCTCGGCGATCATGTCGACCATCGACTCGCAGCTGCTGGTCTCCTCGAGCGCGCTCGCCGAGGATATCTACAAGCCGTTCATCCGCCCGCAGGCGTCGCAGAACGAACTCGTGTGGGTCGGGCGCCTGGCCGTGGTCGGCATCGCCGTGATCGCACTGCTGATCGCCAGCGATCCGGACGCCGGGGTACTTGCACTCGTGTCCTATGCGTGGGGTGGCTTCGGCGCCGCGTTCGGTCCGGTCATCATCCTGTCGCTGTTCTGGCGCGGCATGACCCGCAACGGTGCGTTGGCCGGCATCATCGTCGGTGCGGCGACGGTCGTGATCTGGAAGCAGCTCTCGGGCGGTATGTTCGACATGTACGAGATCCTGCCGGGCTTCATCCTCTGCGCCATCGCGATCGTGGTGGTCAGCAAGATGGGCCAGCCGGAGCGGTCGGTGACCGAAGAGTTCGACAAGGCCGCGAAGCAGTGGACCTGATCCCGACCTGATCGGCGATCACCAACGGGCGGCCTTTGGGTCGCCCGTTTTTTTGTCTGGTGATTTTGATCAGGGGAGTTCAAAGGCGGGCTCTCTGCGCCTCTGCGAGAAACCGCCTTTGACTTCCCCGATGCACCCGCGCACATCACGCACACTGATTGCATCTGGCAAAGCGTCCCCGTCGGTGGGACGATCACGGTTTTCGTCTGGCGGAGACGTTTTCGTGAATGGTCCTGCGGATTACCCCGGCGGCGACGCATGGATTCTCTGAGTCAGGCGGCGCTCGGCGCCGCGGTCGGCGGTGCGGTGATGGGGCGCCGGGCGGGCTGGCGCGCGTTCGCGATCGGGGCCGGTGTGGGCACCCTGCCGGATCTCGACAGTTTCGTCCCGTTCGGCGGCGCGGTGGCCGATTTCACCTATCATCGCGGCTATACGCACGCCCTTTTCGTGCAGACGCTGGCCGCGCCGCTGATCGCCTGGCCGATCGGGCACTGGCGCCAGCGCCACGGTGAGTCGTATCGCCGCTGGCTGCTCGCGGTCTGGCTGATCCTGATCACGCATGCCCTGCTGGATGCCGTGACGATCTACGGCACGCAGCTGTGGCTGCCGTTCAGCGATTACCCGGTGGGGCTGGGCAGCGTGTTCATCATCGATCCGCTCTATACGCTGGCGTTGTTGATCGGGATTGGCGTGGCCGCGGCCAATCCTTGGCGGCGCGGTCGCTGGAACAGCGTGGGGCTGGCCGTATCAACCGCCTACCTCGCCTGGGCGCTCGTCGCGCAGCAGGTGGTGGAGCAACGGGCCGAGGCCGCCCTCGCCCGCGCGGGGCTCCCGGTCGAGCGACTGCTGGCGACGCCGGCACCATTCAACACCCTGCTGTGGCGCGTGGTGGCGGTCGGTGAAGATGCGCACTGGGAGGGCTTCTATACGGTGGGCTCGGGCAGGGCGATCGATTTCAATCGCTACCCGAATTCACCGGACCTGCTCGACGGCATCGAGGATGCCTGGGCGGTCCAGCGCCTGCAGTATTTCACCAAGGGGTTTTACGCGGTCAACGAGCGCGAAGGCTCGGTGGTCATGACCGATCTGCGCATGGGGCAGGCCCGGTTCTACGCCTTCGGCTTCCGCGTGGGACAACGAAAGGACGGCCGCACGATCGCGCGCGAAGATGCGCGTTACGAGTACCCGCGTCCGCCGATGACCACGGTATTCCGGGAGCTTTATGCCTGCGGCCGCGACCGCTCGACCGAGGTTATCGACTGCTGAGCCGGATGTGCTCTGCAACGCCCGCGGCCGGCGGGGTCGCCCCGCGTTACTGTACCGTCGCCTCAGCGTGCTGCGTCTGCTCAAAGGCGGCGGCGCGCCGCTGCTCATACCGCCGGGCGGCCTGTGCGATCGCGCCGCCGTCGCCCGTGCGCAGCCAGCTGCGGATGCGCCCGGCGTCGCCGATCGGCGAGCGCTTGCCGAACGAGTCCAGCAGGACCATCCCGATCCGGCGGCCGTCAATCTCGGTGACCATGACGAGACAGCGGCCGGCCTCGTTCAGGTAGCCGGTCTTGCTCAGACCGACCTGCCAGTGGTCGCGGTAGACCAGCACGTTGGTGTTACCGTAGTTCAGGCTGTATCGGGGGTGCTGGAAATCCGCGCGGAAGCGCCGGGTCCGGGTGTACTCGCGGATCGTGTCGTACTCCTGCGCGGCGCGCACCATCACCAGCAGGTCCGCGGCGGTGGAGCGGTTGCCGGCATCGAGACCGCTGGGACCGACGAACCGGGTGTCGTTCATCCCCAGTGCCGCCGCCTTATCATTCATCGCCTCCACGAAGGCCGAAAAGCCCCTCGGATGGTGCCGCGCGAGCAGGTAGGCGGCGTGATTCTCGGATGACATGAGGGCGAGGCGCAGCAGATCCCCCCGCGGCAGCCGTGAGCCGATACGGATACGGGTGAAGGCGTTGTTGGCCGCCGGGGTGTCCCGTTTCACCGCGGTCAGCGATTCGCCCAGGGGCTCGCCGGAATCGAGTACGACCATCGCCGTCATCAGTTTCGTGACCGAGGCGATGGGGACGACGCGACGTTCGCGTTTGCGGTACAGGACCGTACCGGAGTCGAGATCGGCCACGGCGGCCTGTACCGAGGCCAGTTCGATGCCGGCGGGATCGGGGGCTACGCCGTTGTTATTGTCGGCGGCCGTAAGCGCGGGTGTCGTCAGCGCGAACAGCGTGATGCAGAGGCAGCGCGTGATGGTGCGGTACACGATGGCGCAATCCGTTGTGGACGGGCTGAGGCAAAGATGAATGTAGCACGGTCAATGGGGGGCCGCGATGGATGCCGTCGCGGGCATGCGATGCCGCAGCGTCCGGCCGTCGCGTGGGCCGAGCCGTTCAGCGGTACCGGTAATGAGCGGCCGACGTCAGCGGCGGACGAGCGCCCACCAGCGCGCGACGTTCAGGAGGCTCATCAGCGAGGCCGATACATAGGTCAGGGCGGCGGCCGTGAGGAGTCTGCGCGCGTGGCGGCCATCCGGCTGTTTCAGGATCCCGTGGCGCTGCAGGATCGGCAGGGCGCGATTGAAACTCGCATCGAACTCGGTCGGCAGGGTGACCAGGTGCACGAGCACCGACGAGCCCAGGCTGAGCATACCGCCGAAGAAGGTCAGCAGACCGATGGACGGTGCGCGGCTCAGCATGCCGATAAACGGGGCCGCCATCATCAGGCCGGCGCCGACGCGCTCGGCATTGCGCGTGGCACCGATCAGCCGCGTGCGCCAGCGCAGCGGGGCGTAGCCATCCCGGTCCTGGAGCGCGTGGCCGACCTCATGGGCCGCGACCGTGATTGCCGTCAGCGAACGCCCGTCGAACTTGTCGGCGGTCAGGCGGATGACGCCCTGCGTGGGGTCGTAGTGGTCTCCCGTCTCCGTGCGTTCGACCCGCAGATCCGGGAGGTCGAGCCGCTCCGCCAGATGGCGGACCAGTTCCGCACCGGTGCCCGGGTAGCGATCGGCCGGCTCGCTGTAGCGGTGCATGACATGGCGCACCCACAGGCCGGGGCCAAAGACCAGCGCGAGGAGGATCAGACCGAAGATCACGAAGTGCATGCACAGCGTCCATCACGCGCGGGGGACTGAATCGGTGAACCGGCTCGGATCCGGACGGCCCTGACTGCAGGCCGCACGAAACTGTATCCCGTCGAAACCGTCATCGCGAGCGACCGGGAGGAGTGCGGCGATCCAGTGACTGCGCGGCACCGAGATGCCAATGCGTGGTCCCATCACCATTCACTGGTAGTCTTGGGCGGCACGATCCAGGCCAATGGCCATCGACCCGTACCCGCCGCCGACCGCGGCGGCGGACCCCGGAGCAGTGATGAAGACCGAACGCGGTGCACTCCGTCTGTCCTGCGGGACCGCACTTCTCATGGCGGTCCTGGGGCTCGTGTTCGCGTTCATCACGAACTCGCGCGCGATCATGCTCGACGGCGTGTTCAATCTGATGTACTTCGGCATCGCCCTGCTGACACTGCGGATCGAACGCCTGACCAGTCGGCCCGACAACGCCCGCTTCCCGTTCGGCCACGCGTATTTCGAATCCCTGGTCAATGCCGGCAAGGGGCTGATGATCCTCGGAATATCGGCGGTCGCGCTGGTCGACTCCGGGCTGTCCCTGTTGTCGGGTGGGCGCGCGATCGCGGCCGTTCCCGCGATCGGCTACGCGCTGGCCGCCACGATCGTGTGCTCGCTGACGGCATTCATCCTGCGTCGTGCGCAGCGCTCGCTGGACAGCCCCCTGATCCGGGCGGACGCGGCCAATTGGGTGCTCGATGCCGTGATCTCGGCGGCCGTGCTGGGCGCGTTCTGCCTGGCGCCGATCTTCCATGCGCTGGACTGGGTGACGGCGGCCCGCTATATCGATCCGGTGCTCGTGGCCGCGGTCGTAGTCCTGTTCCTTGGGGTGCCGGTGCGTATGGCGCGCGATGCGATACTTGAACTGCTCAACCGCTCGCCAGATGCCAGGATCGAGCGGCCGGTAACGGCCGCCGTCGATGAGGTGCTGGCGCATCTGCCGGTCCAGCAGCGCTTCGTGCGTATGGTCCGTCCGGGACGGGTGCTGTACGTCACCGTCCACGTGGCGCTGGCCGAGGATTTCGCCGACCAGAGCCTGGTCGCGCTCGACCGCCTGCGCGGCGAGATCGATGCGGCCGTCCGCGCGGTCCATCCGCGTTCGGTCGTGGATACGCTGTTCACGGCAGACGTACGCTGGGCCGCGCCCACCGCGGGCCTGGCGGCCCCCGGCGCCGACGGGGCTTGAACGACCCGCGCGGTCGATCGGGGGCCGATCAACGCCCTCGCGGACGGGCCCCGAAACGCCGCAGGTCGGGAACTCCGTAAGGTGGGGACCCCGTAGGTCGGGCTTCAGCCCGACACTCGAAAGCCGTTCGTCTGCCGGGCTGAAGCCCGACCTGCGGCGCCACCTCTCGGGCTGAAGCCCGACCCACTGGGCTCCGCGAGACCGGGATTCCAGCGCTTCAGCCACCCATCGTCAGCCCGACCCAGAGCAGCGCCAGCGCCGTCACCGCCGTACCGGCGTGCAGCACGATCATGAACCCCGGTGGGGATTCCTTCTGCAGACGGAAGATCAGCAGGAAGGCGCCGCCGATCAGGGCGATGAAAAAGAACAGCAGCGCCGCGTTCACCACCAGCGGCTGGGTGTAGCGGCTGACGGCGAGGCTCAGCAGAACGAGGCCCGCCACGGCGACGCCCGCGTGGACCAGCCCGAGTGCGAACGGCACCCGCAGCCGGCGCGCATGCGCCTGTGCGAGCAGGGCGCCGCCGATGACGGCGGCGCTAAGGACGATGGCGGCGATCGGTGTCAGCATCGATTCTCCCCGGGAGCGGCGCGGTCGTGCCGCTGCGATTGTACGCGGACAATGGCCCACTGCATTTCGTGCCACTTGCCGCGGACGCCGTTGTCGGCGACGATCGCATTGACGCGTTGAATCTTTCCGATCGTTGAGCAGCCCGCCGGGGCCGGAGGTGTTGCATGTCACTGATCCGCCGTACCGCCAGACTGCGTTCCCTGTGCCTGCGGGGCGCATTGTTCGGCGCCATGTTCGTGGCCACGCCACTGCATGCGGCCGCCATGACCGTCTACAAAACGGCCACCTGCGGCTGCTGCAGCGCGTGGGTGGATCACGTCCGTGATGCGGGTTTCGAGGTCCAGGCGATCGATGTCGAACAGGCCCGCCTGATCGAACACAAGAAGGAAGCCGGTGTCGATCAGCGGCTTTCGAGTTGCCATACCGCGCTGATCGACGGGTACGTGATCGAGGGGCACGTGCCGGCCGCGGATATCCGGCGCCTGCTGGAAGAGCGGCCCGATGTGGCCGGACTGGCGGTTCCCGGCATGCCGACCGGATCGCCGGGTATGGAGTACGGCGACCGGGTGGATCCGTACCGGGTGATCGCGTTCGGCGATGAGGGCGGCATGCGGATCTTTGCGGAGTACGGCGACTGAAGCCCCACCGCCGCAGGGATGCGGCGGGCCGTTTCATTACCCCGAGGACTGGTAAAGCGGCGCGTGCCCACACGCCGCATCCCCGGCGACGCTCATGAATGCGATCTTCTTCGGCATCGTCTTCATCGCCTTCACGGTCGCCGCCTGGCGCCAGGCCGGCTGGAGCGCGCCGCGCGATGATCCTGATGCGCAATCCCCCATGGAGGCACTCGGTCTCGGCATGATCGACTCGGCCGAGGGCGCCGTCACGCTCGCGCTCGGGCTGATCGGCGTGATGGGGCTGTTCCTCGGCCTCATGAAGGTGGCCGAGTACGGCGGACTCCTGCGCGTCATCGCCAAGGTGCTGCGGCCGCTGCTGGTGCGGCTGTTCCCGGAGGTGCCGGCCGATCATCCGGCGATGGGCGCGGTGGTCATGAACCTGTCGGCCAATGCGCTCGGGCTGGGCAACGCCGCGACGCCCTTCGGCATCCGGGCGATGCAGGAACTCGATCGCCTGAACCCGCACAAGGGCACCGCGACCAACGCGATGGCCCTCTTTCTCGCGATCAACACGTCGTCGATCACGCTGCTGCCGACCGGCGTGATCGCGCTGCGGGCGGCCGCCGGCTCGAGCGATCCGGCCGGGATCGTTCCGACCACGCTGGTGGCCACGCTGTGCTCGACCATCGTCGCCATTACCAGCTGCAAACTGCTGCAGCACCGCTTCGCGACCCCAACGCCCGATCCGGTTCATGCCGATGGTCCGCAAAGCGAGTCCGCCGCATATGAGGAGTCGCCTGTCGAGGCCCCGCTGCCGGAGACCACGGACGAGGCCTATTCCACCCGGGTATCGGTCGCGGTATTGCTCGGGCTGCTGGCGCTGATCCCCGTCACCGTGGTCTGGGGCAAGGCGATCGCCCCGTGGATCGTGCCGGGCCTGATGGTGTTGTTGCTCGGGTTCGGGGCGGTCAAGCGCGTGCGTGTGTATGAGGCCTTCGTCGAGGGTGCGCGCGACGGCTTCAATGTTGCTGTGCGCATCATCCCGTATCTGGTCGCGATCCTCGTCGCGGTCGGGATGTTCCGCGCCTCCGGCGCCATGGAACTGCTGATCGCTCCACTCGGCGCGGTGACGGCACTGGTCGGGCTGCCCACGGATGCCCTGCCGATGGCGCTGCTGCGGCCGCTGTCCGGTTCCGGCGCCTATGGCGTGCTGGCGTCCATCATCCAGGATCCGGCGGTCGGCCCGGACAGCTACACCGGGTACCTCGTGAGCACCATGCAGGGCTCGACCGAGACGACGTTCTACGTGCTGGCCGTCTACTTCGGGGCGGTCAATGTCCGGCGTGTGCGCCACGCGCTGCCGTGCGCGCTGATGGCGGACGTGGCCGGTATCGCGGGTGCGGTCGCGATCTGCCTGGTGCTGTATGGCGGTCTGGTCTGAACGCCGTTCTCCCCATACCCTTCAGGGATCGGGGAAGTCGCCCGCATGGCGGCGGATCCATTCCCGGGCGGCTTCGTCGCGCGCGACCTCGCGCCCCTCGGCGCGCGCCAGCTCCTCGCGGAAACGCTCGATCGCGATGACCTGCTCGAGCAGGCGCGAGCGGTAGGCGTCTTCGGGGTTTTCGAAGCGCACGCCGATCCGGTAGCCCTGTCCTTCCGGCTGACACCAGGCGACGAAGGCCCTCGCATCCAGGGATTTTTCATCCCCGCTGATGCGGATATGCAGCAGTGTGCCGGCTTTCACGGGCGTCGGGTGCCGCCGGTTTATTCGCGGCAGCGGTGTGTCCCGTCGGCCACCACGACCCGGTCACGACGATTCGCCTTGGCCTCGTACACGGTCGCGTCCCGTAGCAGATGATCGAATGCGGCCCTTTGCGCCGGTCAGCCCGGCCGCGCCACGGCTGGCAGCGGTTCGACCTCCATGCGGCCGTACACCTGCAGCAGGAAGGCGTAACGGAAGGCGACCTCCTCCAGGTAATCGAAGCGCCCGGCGGCGCCGCCGTGGCCCGCACTCATATTCGTGCGCAGCAGCAGCAGGTGGTCGTCGGTTTTGAGCGCGCGCAGGCGCGCGACCCACTTGGCGGGCTCCCACCAAGTGACCCGGGGGTCGCTGACACCGGCGGTGACCAGCAGATGCGGGTACGCCTGCGCCTGGACGTTGTCGTACGGCGACCAGGCGAGGATCCGCCGATAGGCATCCGGACCCTCGATCGGATTGCCCCACTCGGGCCACTCGGGCGGCGTGAGGGGGAGTTCCGCGTCGAGCATCGTGTTCAGCACGTCCACGAACGGCACGTCGGCCACCGCCGCGTGGAATAGTTCCGGGCGACGGTTCAGTACGGCGCCGACCAGCATGCCACCGGCGCTGCCGCCGTGCAGGGCGATGCGCCCGGTCCCGGTATAGCCCGCGGCGATCAACGCCTCGGCCGCGGCGATGCAGTCGATGAACGTGTTTTCCTTGTACGCCAGCTTGCCCCTTCGATACCAGCGATCGCCTTTCTCCTTGCCGCCACGGACGTGGGCGATGGCGTAGACGAACCCCCGGTTGACCAGGCTCAGGCGATTGGGTGAGAAGGCCGGCAGTTCCGACATCCCGTAGGCGCCATAGCCGTAGAGGATCAGCGGCGTGTCGGCGTCGGGCGCGATGTCCCGGTGGTGGAACAGCGAGATCGGTACCGATTCGCCATCCGGCGCGGTGGCCGTAACCCGATGGCTGATGTACTGATCGGGATCGTGACCGCTCGGGATCTCTTCCTCCTTGCGCAGCACCCGTTCATGGGTGGCCAGATCGCAGTCGTAGATTCGATCCGGGATGGCGAACGCGCTGAAGGCGACGCGCAGGGTCGTGGTCGCGTATTCGTATCCCGGGACCAGATCGAGATCGCAGAGGTCTTCGCCGAAGTCGAGCACTTGTTCGCCCCCGTCGGCCCAGCGGCGCACAACGATCCGGGGCCGCGCATCGACCATCTCCAGGCGCACGAGCCAGTCGCGGAAGTCGAGCATGCTCTGGACCAGGGTGCCCGGGCGGTGGGGCACCAGGTCCCGCCAGCGCGCGGGCTCCGATGCGTCCAGCGGCGCCGTGACGATGCGGAAGTCGTCGGCCCCGCCGCGATTGGTGAGGATGACCCAATGGTCATCGTGATCGGTCACTTCGTACTCGACGCCGGGCTCACGCTCGAGCAGGCAGCGCGCCGGCTCGGTCGGCCGATCGGCGGGGATGACGCGGACCTCGGTGGTCTCGGGGTCGCGGCTGCCGATCAGGATGAAACGCCCGCTCTCGGTATCATCCACACCGACGAAAAAGCCGGGATCGGTCTCCTCGAAGACCAGCGTATCGGCGCCGGCTTCGAGATCGCGGCGGTACACCCAGCGCGGGCGGTGGTCTTCGTCGAGTACGGTGTAGAACAGGTGGCGGCCGTCCGCGGACCAGGCGAGGTCGCCCTGCGCGTCCTCGATCGTGAACCCGAGCCACTCGCCGCTGTGCATATCCCGCACGCGCACGCTGCAGCGTTCGGCGCCGCTGTAATCGACCGCGCAGGCGAGCAGCCGGTGGTCGGGCGCATGCGCCGCCGCGACCAGGCGGAAATAGTCGCGGTCGCGGGCCTGCTCGTCGCCGTCAAGCAGGACGGTCTCGCGCGCCTCGGCGTCGCGCGGGCTGCGGCAGATCAGGGGGTGTTGGCCACCTTCACGGTAGCGCAGGTAATACAGCCACGGTCCGTGCGGCTGGGGCACGGTGCTGTCATCCTCGCGGATGCGGGCGCGCAGTTCGGCGGTGAGCCGCTCGCGCAGCGGTTTCGCGTCCGCCGTCGCGGCCTCCGCCCAGGCATTTTCGGCCTCGAGGTGGTCGCGGATGTCGGCGGGGAGCTGGCGGGGGTCCTGCATCGCCTCGCGCCAGTTGGCCGAACGCAGCCACGCGTATGGATCGATCCGGCGGTGGCCGTGATGGACCGACTCGACCGGAGCGGTCGCGGCGAGGGGCGCTTGCGGGGGTGTCTGCACGGGGACTCCGGCGGGTGTGGACAGGGCACGTAACCTGACAGCAGCGCGTCGCGGCGTCCAGCGTGTAGACGCTGATGGACGGTTCCGGGAAGATTGCGCGCTTGTTTTGGCGCCAGCGTCCGCGCGGCGCCAATGATGCGTGAGCCAACAGGAGCAGTGTACGGATGTCGGATGCCCGTCGTTACATCCAGATCGAAGCGCCATTCGCGATGCATCGCGGCGGGCAGCTGGCGCAGGCCACGGTCGCGTACGAGGCCTGGGGCGAGCCCGTCGGCCGTGGCGACAACGCGATCCTGCTGTTCACCGGCCTGTCGCCGAGCGCGCACGCCGCGTCCTCGGCGGACGACCCGTCGCCCGGCTGGTGGGAGTACATGATCGGTCCCGGCAAACCGATCGATACCGACCGGTTCTTCGTCATCTGCATCAACTCGCTCGGCAGTTGCTTCGGCTCGACCGGGCCGGCATCGAACGACCCCGAGACCGGGCAGCCGTATCGGATCGGGTTCCCGCTGCTGTCGGTGGAGGACATCGTCAGCGCCGCCCGCTCGGCCTGCGTGGCGCTCGGGATCGATCATTTCCATACCGTCGCCGGCTGCTCGCTCGGGGGCATGGATGTGCTCGCCTACGCGGCCATGTATCCGGGCACCTGCGAGAACCTCATCAGCATCTCGGCCGCGGTCCATGCGACGCCGTTCGCGATCGGGATCCGCTCGCTGCAACGCGAGATGATCCGCAGCGATTCCGAGTGGGCCGATGGCTGGTACGCCGATGACGCGGGTCCGAAAGAGGGTATGCGGCTCGCGCGCAAGCTCGGCGTGATGTCCTACCGCTCGGGCGAGGAATGGCAGCAGCGCTTCGGGCGTAATCGGCTCGCCGACAGCGGGCGTGCCGGTGCGGTCCCCCTCGGCCCGGAGTTCGAGATCGAGGGGTATCTCGAATACAACGCGCGCCGCTTCGTCGGCGGCTTCGACGCCAACTGCTATCTCTACCTGTCGCACGCGATGGACCTGTTCGATATCGCCGATCACGGTGCGGGCTCGCTGGAGGCGGGGATGCGCCTCATCGACGCCCGGCGCGCGCTGGTGGCCGGCGTGACCACGGACTGGCTGTTCCCGGTGTCCCAGCAGCGCGAAATCGCAGAGTTGCTCAAGGGGGCGGGCGTCGATGTTTCGATTTACGAGCTCGAGTCGATCCAGGGGCACGACTCCTTTCTCATCGACCACGAACGCTTCGCGCCCATGGTGGAGCACTTCCTGCGCAGGGACATGCCCTGAAGCGGCGCCCTCAGCCCCCCGTGTCGCGTTCTGGCGCCTGGCGTCGGTCGCCTGCCGCCTCGGCCTCATCCTCCTCGTGCCAGTACGGATTCCATTCCGGGATCTGCGGCGAGGCCGGAACCGCATGGAACGGCTCCTGCTGGGCCTCGCGCGGACCGGCGCGCCGCAGTAGCCGCCAGGCGACGAATGCCGCGAACAGGCCGCTCACCGCGATGAAGAAGATCCAGATGCCGGCCGGGCCGAGCAGCCTTATGGCGCCGGTCGCAAGCATCGGCCCGACCGTGCTGCCGGTGGCCCAGACGACGAGGACGGTCGAGGACACCACCACGTAATCGCCGGTCCGCGTGCGGTCGTTCGCGTGCGCGGTCGACACCGCGTAGATCGATTCGGCCAGCCCGCCCCAGAGCCCGAACAGGAAGACCAGCAGCAACAGCGTCGCGTCTCCCGCGACGAGGATCGCGAACGAGACGACGACCACGCAGAAGGCGGCGCCCACGATCACGTAGCGCCGGTCGGTGCGGTCCGACAGCCAGCCGAGCGGCCACTGGATCGCCAGATTCCCGACCTGCAGCGCCGCCATCGTCAGCGCGATGTCCTGGGCACTGAGGCCGATCGCCGTGCCGTACATCGGCCCCACGCCCATCATGGTCATGCCCAGTGAACCGGAGGCGTAGGCCCCGACCAGGCCGACCGGCGAGATGCGGTACACCTCGCGCAGGCGCACGGCGATGCGTTCCGGTGCCGGCGGCGTCTGCAGCCGTGTCAGCGCGATCGGGATGACGGACGCCGCGTACAGCCCGGCGTGGATCAGGAACGGGGTGGCCGTGTCCGCCGCCACCCGGCTCATGATGAGCGCGCCCAGACCGAGCGAGACCGTGTAGCCGAGGTAGAACATCGACATGACGCGGCCGCGGTAATCCGTCTCGCAGACCTCGTTCAGCCACGACTGGGCGGTGATGAACATGGCCGTGGTACAGAATCCGCCGGCCAGACGCAGGACAAGCCACATCGGCACCGTGACCCAGCCGCTCATCAGCAGCGTGGCGATCGTCCCGATGGCGGCGAAGGCCGTGAAAGCACGGATATGCCCAACGGCGCGGATCAGGTGCCCGGAGAAAATGCAGCCGAGCAGCATGCCCACGGCGTAGGCCGTGACGACGACACCGACCGCATCCTGACTGCTGCCGGCCAGGTCGAGCCGGATCGGCACGAACGTCGCCATCATGCCGTTGCCGGCCGCGGTCAACGCGGTCGCGACGATCACGGTGGCGATGTACAGCCAGGCGCGCATCAAGCCCTCCATACCGGCGATTTCTGGCCGGGCGACGCGAGGCTACGCTGTTTCGTCGCCGGTTTGTAGAGGTGCTGGACTGGCGGGACAGGACTTCGGGGACCGAGCGGTTGATCCTGTTGTCCTCGCAGAGCCGCGAAGTACGCAAAGAGGAAGAAACAAGTGGAGTCATTTCGCTTCTGCCGTCCCAGCGGGGCCTTTACCAATGTTCGGGTCAGTAAAGGGTCTGCGCTTCACGCCATGGGTCTGTACGTCCTTCGCGCTGCACCAGGCGGGGGCGAATGAGCCGGGCGTGATTTACCCAGCGGCAACATCAAGCTGCCGGGTCATGGAAGCTTGGTATCATCCCTGTCCCGTTTGAATGGCACCAGAACGATGCCGGTGTGAACGATTTGCATCGGGCAGATGATGCAAACAGAATCCGTTACTCAGCGCTTTCTCACCCGCGGGCGACATGGTCGCGTTCCATGCCGTTCGACCCGACAGTTACAAGGAGGCCTTCATGTGCCGCATGGCGGCCTACACCGGCGATCCTATCCGGCTCCACGATCTTTTGTGCGCGCCACCGCACAGCCTGATCGAGCAGGCGCATGCACCCGCCGAGACCGTCTCGGCGACGGTCAACGCCGACGGGGTTGGCATCGGCTGGTACGCCGACGACGCCCGCGCGGCGGCCTATCGCTCGCCGTTGCCAGCCTGGGCGGACCCGAACCTCGACGGTCTGGGCCGCTCGCTCACGCGCGGGGTCTGGGTAGCCAACGTACGAAGTGCGACCGAACCGCTATCCAACGGCACGGCGAATACGCAGCCGTTCACGGATACGCATCGGCTGTTCCTCCACAACGGCTTCATCGAAGACTTTGCCGGCTCGATCCGGCGGCCATTTCGGGCCGCGCTTGCCTCCGACTACGAGGCCGGCATCAACGGGACCACCGACTCCGAGTACCTCTTCGCTCTGGTTCGCCAATATGCGGATGAGCAAAACGATCTTGTCGCGGGGCTGCGTGCGGCCACCCGGCGCCTGCACGGGTGGCTCGGCGAGACCGGTGGTGGGGCGTTATGCAATGTCATCGTCGCCCAGGGGGAGCGCTTGGTAGCGCTCCGCCACGCCCATCGCCGTGAACCGCCCAGTCTCTACGTCCATGCGCGCCACCCCGGCTTCGCCGACGGCGCACTGGTGGCCTCGGAGCCCCTCGACGCGGATCCGGGGTGGGTGGCAGTTTCACCCGACCATATCGTCACACTGAGGCCCGGTAGCCATGCCGACACAGTCGCCCTGTGACAACGACTCGGCCTGTGTCGTCGGGCGTTCACCGCTTGCGGCTTTGGCGAAACATCAGGCTCGGGCGCGCGGTGTCGCCGAGGCGTTGCCCGAGCGCACGCTCTGGTCGCAGTACCATGCCGAGCTCAGCCCGATCGGCTGGCATATAGGCCATTGCGCTCTTGTCGAGCACTATTGGCTGGCCGAGACGATCCTGGGCGAGACGCCGGACCGCGACGCGCATGCGCTGTATTTCCCCGAGAACAGCACGAAATCATCCCGGGGCGGGCATCTGCCCGATCGCGAGACGCTGCTGGCTTGGACGGCGTCTGTCCATGAGCGCACCCTCTCGCTGCTGATCGACCCCCCGATCCGGCTCGCCTCCCACTCGCTGATGGCTGAGGACTACCTGCTGCATTTCCTGGAGCAGCACTTCGCCCAGCACCACGAGACGCTGCGCTACTGCCTGGCCGCGCGGGTCAGAGCGATCGATGCGGCCGGCGACACCATACCACCTTCGAAGGCCGTCCTCGCCGACCCGAGCCTGCCGCCGACGGTGGCGCTTGAACCAGGCGCACGGCGCGTGGGCACCGACGACGTCCGCGGTTACGACAACGAGCGCCCCAGCCATACCGTCACGCTTGCGGGCGCCGTGCTCGCCGAGCGTCCGATTACGAACGCACAATGGATCGCGTTCATGGACGCCGACGGGTACACCGAGCCGGTTTACTGGTCCGATTCGGGTTGGGCCTGGCGCCGACGGTGTGGGATCGAGCGGCCGTGGCCCTGGCACCTGGATGCGGGTGGGCGCTATACATGGTCCGGCCCAGGGGGCTGGGCGCCGCTCGATGCCGACGCGCCGGTCAGCGGCATCAGCTTTTATGAGGCCGAGGCGTTCGCCGCCTGGGCCGGGGCGCGGCTACCCCATGAGCACGAGTGGGAGGCCGCGGCACGCGAGCAGCGCCTCCGCGGTACGGGTGTCGTCTGGGAATGGTGTGCCAACGCACTCGCGCCATACCCGGGATTTACAGCCTTCCCCTACGAGGGCTACTCGACGCCCTGGTTCGATGGCCGCCACGTGGTACTGCGCGGCGGCAGCCGCGATACAGATCCGGGGCTCAGGCGGGTAACGTTCCGCAATTTCTTCGAGGCACATGTGCGCCACCAGTTCGCGGGTCTGCGTCTGGCCTGGGACTGGCCCGAATAGCCGCTCCGCCCGCTGAAGCAGCCGCGGTCACGTCAGTGCCCGGCGGTTTCCGAGCAGTGCGGATAGTCGCTGCGCAGTTTCTCCATCCCGAAGTGCTCCTCGACCCACTCGATCCTTGCCGGCGCGGGGTCGAGCTCGCGCGGGTGGTCCGGGTTGGACAGCTCGAAGGCGCGGAGGATCTCGCCGTCGGGATGGTGCCAGCGGATGGGGGTGTTCAGGCTCGACTCGCGCTTGGGTTCGCCCAGTGGACCGATCCGCTGGCGCACGCTCGCTTCGCGGTCGGCCCGGCTCAGGATGAGCGCGCCACAGGGCAAAAGCAGCCAATCCGTATGGGCGAGCCATTTGCAAGAGATCACGCAGTCTCCCCAGCCCTGCGGAGCGCCAGTCGTGTCAGCGGCGGTCCGGCGATCTCGAACACCACGGTCGAGGCGAGTACGACCGAAAGCAGCACGTCGGCTCGCTCGGGGAACCGCTGGGCGGCCAAGAGGGCCATGCCTACGGCGATGCCTGCCTGGGGCAACAATGCCATACCCATCCACGGACCCGTTCCCGCGCGCAGGGTGCGCCACCGTGCACCGGCCGAAGCGCCAAGCAGGCGGCCGCAGACCCGAGCGACAATGTATCCGGCGCCAAGCCACCCCACCGCTGGCAGGGCCTCCAATTCCAGCGCTGCACCAGCGAGCAGGAAGAAGACCAGCATGAACGGCCACTGGATGTGCTCGATGGCATGGAACGGTCGTTTGTGGTGGCGGGCCATGTTGGACACTATTGCGCCCATGACCACGGCGGCGAGCAGGAACGACACCTCCAGCCAGCGGGCCGCCCCCAGGCATAAGAAGACAAGCCCGAGTGCCTCGGCCAGGGTCGGGTCACCACGCGAGATACGGCCCGTGGCGAATGCGGCCGGTATACCCAGGACCACGCCAAGGCCCACTGCACCGCCGATCTCCCACGCCCCGTGGGTCAGCGCGGTCATCCCGTCGCCGCCATCGAGGACCGCCACCGCGGCCATCACCAGACTGAACGTGAACACGCCCCAGACGTCGTCCACGGCGACCACGCCCAGGAGGGTCTCGGTAAACGGTCCCTTGGCGCCGCTCTCCAGCACAACATCCGTGGTAGCCGCCGGTGCTGTAGCGGTCGCCAGGGCGCCCAGCAGCAAGGACAGGCCGAGGTCGCCGGACAGCAGCCAGGTCGCCGCGAACACCAACACGGCGGTAAGCGCGACGACCGCGATCGACAACGCCAGCACATCGGCGCCGTGTCGCTTGAGGTTCCGGCGGGTCAAGTGACCTCCCAGCAGGAACCCGACCATGGTCAGGGCGACCTGGGACACGACGTTGAACCACTGTGTTCCAGCGGGCACCAGCCAACCCGTCAGTGACGGACCGAAGGCCACACCGGCGATGATCAACAGCGTCACCCGAGGAAGCGGTGTCCTCCGGCCAAGCAATTCCGCAGCCAGGCCGACCATCAACACGAGCCCCAGAAGGAAGATCATCTCGGTTACATTGGCCATGGCGACCCCGGAAGCCGGATAGTGATATGACGATACCCCGTCGCCCTCGCTGGCGGAACGTTCGCGCGAACGCGGGTTCGCACCGAAGGCCATCGTCGGTGCGAGCATGCGCGAGGTGGCGTATCTGATCTACGGCGTCGTGTGTTTCGCCCGCGTGATACCGCGAAGCAGTGGGACGCAATTCCTGCAGGTTCCAGCAGGGCTGAACATCAGGAGCGGTTCGGACGACGCCTCAGTACAGCCGCTCGACATAGGACTCGTTCGGTTTTGGCACGCGGTTGTCCTCGTCGCCCACCCAGGTGCGCGGCGGCAACTCGGGCTGCGGCGGTGGACTCCTGCGATAGTCGATCTGCTGCAACAGGTTGCTTATGCAATTCAGGCGGGCATGGCGCTTGACGTCGGAGTCGACCATTCTCCAGGGGGCGTATGGGAGGTCCGTATATTGCAGCATCTCGTCCTTGGCCTGCGAGTATTCGTGCCACAGCTGCCGGGATTGCAGGTCCATCGGCGAAATTTTCCACCGTTTGGTGGGATCCGCCGCGCGTGCCTGGAACCGCGCCTCCTGCACTTCCTCGCTGACCGAGAACCAGTACTTGATCAGGATAATGCCGTCTTCCACAAGCATGTGCTCGAATTCCGGGCAGGTGCGCATGAAAAGATCGACCTGCTCGGGCGTGGCGAATCCCATGACGCGTTCGACACCGGCCCGGTTGTACCATGAGCGATCGAACAGCGTCATTTCACCCGCGGCCGGGAGGTGGGGGACATATCGCTGGAAATACCACTGGCTCTTTTCCCGATCCGAGGGCGTGCCAAGCGCTACGGTGCGTACAACGCGAGGACTGGTCCTCTCGGTGATACGCTTGATTACGCCTCCCTTGCCGGCGGCATCACGCCCCTCGAACACGACCACGATACGGAGTCCGTCCTCGGTGATGGTCCGCTGCAGCTTGGCGAGTTCCACCTGCAGTCGCGCCAGTTCCTGCTCGTAGATCTTCTTTTTCAGTATACCTTTCCTGTTGTAGGCGTCGTCGTCGAAACGGCGACCCGGTGAAAGTGGCTGCATGCAAATCCTCCAGGCGATCCGCGCTACGCCCACGTGCCGATTTCGCTGTAATTACAAAAATGTGACAAAATTACTACACCGGAACAGTTTGACCACATACCGCGCCGTTACGCAACTAACGGGATCCGTGCCCGGATTGGCCGGTATCGGGGAAACAATGAACCACTACCGCCGCATCCTCGCAGCCGCACTCGTTGCCGTTCTCGGCTATCTGCTCTGGGCGAGCCCCGAGTTCAAGGAGATTGCCGCCGGCGTGGCGATCTTCCTGTTCGGCATGCTCACGCTCGAAAACGGTTTCCGTCAGTTTACCGGCGGGTTGCTGGAAAGAATCCTGCGCCGGACCACGGACAATACGGCGAAGAGTCTCGGTTTCGGGATCGTCAGCACGGCGTTGATGCAATCCAGTTCGCTTGTATCGGTCATCACGATATCGTTTCTGAGCGCGGGGCTGCTCCCGCTCATCGCGGGCATCGGCATCATCTACGGGGCCAATCTGGGAACCACGACGGGCGCGTGGCTGTTCGCTACGATCGGTATGAAAATGAGCCTGTCGACCTTCGCGTTGCCGATGCTGGTGTTCGGGGTCGTGCTCAATTTTCAGCCGGCCCGCGCGGTAAAGGCAGTGGGCGCGATCCTCGCCGGTCTGGGCTTTCTGTTCCTCGGCATCGATTTCATGAAGGCGGGGTTCGAGAGCTTCCAATCGGCGGTCGATCTCAGCGAATACGCAATGACCGGCATGCCCGGGCTGCTGGCGTACACGGGGCTCGGGATCCTGGCGACGGTGATCATGCAGTCTAGCCACGCGACGCTGGCCCTGACTTTGGCCGGCCTGGCCACCGGCCAGATCACCTACGAGAACGCGCTCGCGCTCGCGATCGGCGCCAATATCGGCACAACGGTGACGGCCCTGATCGGTGGCGTCAGCGCGAACACCGCGGGCAAGCGTCTCGCCGGGGCCCATCTGCTGTTCAATCTGGCGACCGCGGCGATCGCTTTGGTGCTGATCGAGCCTCTGCGCTGGTCCGTTGACAGCCTGTCGGCCGTGATGTCCATCGCGACCGATGATTACACGGTCAAGCTCGCCGTATTCCACACTCTGTTCAACGTACTGGGCGTTACCGTGATGCTGCCGCTGATGCCGAGGATGGCGGGCGCACTGGAACGCTGGCTGCCGGAGGCCGCGGCAGAGGCCGCGGCGGAGCCCAAATACCTGAGCACCGCGGCCATGGATTCGCCTGACAGCGCGGCCGCCGCCGTGCGTCGGGAAGTCTGGCACCTGTTCGATGAGGCCTTCATCATACTCGCGCACGGTCTCCATCTGCACCGCGAACAGGTACGCGACAGCGATGATCTTGAGGCGACCATCCATGAGGATCGCGAGCGCATCGATATCGATATCGACTCCGTCTATGCCCGCAGGGTGAAGCGACTCTACAACGCCATTCTCGATTTCATTTCCGGGCGCATGAGTCGCGCCGTGTCTCCCGGTTCGACCGACCAGCTCCACCGCCTCCAGCAAGCGGCCGCCGGTATGGTTGAAGCCATCAAGCACGTCAAGCATCTGCGCAACAATCTCACGAAGTACCTTGTTTCCGATAATGAGGCCATCCGCCGCGAGTACAATGACCTGCGGCTGCGCATGGCGCTGGTCCTTCGGGAAACCGACCGGCTTTCCGCGGGGCGCTATGATGATGCCACCTCGGCCATATTGGAGCTGGATGAGATCGCCGTGCGCGCCCGCGTTGATCGCGAATCCATGATCTCCCGGGTAACGGAACTGGTGCAGTCCGGGCAGGTCGATTCCGGGATGGCAACTTCGCTGCTCAACGATTCGGCCTATGCGGGTGAGACTGTGGACGCCATACTGATGGCCACACGTTCGCTCCTGACCGCTGGTGATGAACAGGCGGCGCGCACCGCGGAAGCCTTGTCGGTCAGTGATGAGGGCCAGGCAGAGGTCACGCGCCGCCACGCCACTGGCTGGTGATCGCGTTAGCCAACAGGGAATTTTCGAAAACAGGGGGCTGGACAATGGGGTTCAAGGACCTGGTGACGACGCTCGACGATGTCTTCGGCAAGCACGACAAGGGCAAGTCGCTCAAGCACAAGAAGCTGAAGCGGCTCGAGAAGGCGCTGGAGAAGAAACAGGCGAATTACCGAGAGCGGCTCGAGTCCGGCTCGTCAACGGAGAAACCGTTTCAGACCGAGCTGCGCCTGCACGTGGTGGAAGCGCAGCTGGAAAAGCTGCGCGAGCTCCTGAAGTAGATCGATCGCCGGCGCGCATGGCCCACTAGAACTGGACGATGTCGAGAGCGCGGATGGCCAAGGCGAGGAGTCCGGCCATAAGGGCGGTCGCCGGCACCGTTATGATCCAGGCGCCCACGATCGTTACGACGTGATAACGGCGCACAAGGTAGCGCTTTCGCGCCTTGGCAACGGTTTGGGCCGACACCTGCTCCGCATCGACATCGGGATCCGTTTCGGGGTTTGGTGGCCGCAGCGGCAATGCCCGCATGGCATCGCGATTCGCCAGAAACTCGCGCAGGAAGCCGACGCCGAACAGCGCGCCGATCGCGGTATGGGTGGAACTGATCGGCAGGCCCAGGGAGGAGGCAATAATTACGGTGATTGCGGCCGAGACGGTGACGCAGAACGCACGCACGCGGTTGAGCTTGGTGATCTGGGAGCCGACCGTGCGGATCAGCTTCGGACCGAAAAGCAGCAGTCCTGTCGAGATGCCGAGTGCACCGACAACCAGCACCCAACTCGGGACCGCGGCCCGGGTGGCCAGCTCGCCCTCTGACACCGAGGTATAGATGGCTGCCAGCGGGCCGATGGCGTTGGCGACATCGTTTGAGCCGTGGGCGAACGACAGCAGGCATGCACCAGCGATCACGGGGATCGTGAACAGTTCCCCGACCGATTGCTTGCGTTCGTCGAGTTCGGCGAGCTTGCGGGAGATCAGGGGCCGGATCAGCGGTGTGGTTATGATGAGCACGATCACACCGAAAATAACCGCCAGCCATAGCGGTACGGCCCAGAAGCGTTCCATCACCTTGACCAGCAGGTAGGCGGCAAAGGCTCCCCCCATGAATCCGACCAGAGAAGGTACCCGGCGCTCGGCCTGTTGTCGACGGTCGTCCGCCGACATGATGGTGTATTCGATGTAGGCGAGCAGCAGGGCGGCGACCACGCCTCCCATGACCGGGGAGATCACCCAGCTGGCCACGATCTTGCTTACTACGCCCCAGTCCGCCACCCCGAAACCGGCCATGGCGATGCCGCCACCGAGCACCCCGCCGACAATGGAGTGCGTGGTTGATACCGGCGCGCCGACCGCGGTGGCGATATTGATCCAAAGGGCGGCGGCAAACAGGGCCGCGAGCATCCCGGTGACGAAGTCGTTGGTGTTCGGGATCAGGTCGGGGTCAATGATGCCCTTGGACACGGTCGATACGACATCGGCGCCGGCGATCAGGGCACCTGCTGCCTCGAAGACCGCGGCGATCAGCACGGCCACGCCGATCTTCAGCGCGCGCGAGCCGACCGCTGGCGCCATGTTGTTGGCGACGTCGTTGGCCCCGATATTGAGGGCCATGTAGCCGCCGACCACCGTTGCCCCCACGATAATGGCCCAGCCGGGAGCCATCCCCGTCATCGAGAACGCGGCGAGGCCGGCAAGTACGAGGAAGGTCAGGGCAATCGCATACGGCAGCATGCCCTCCGACGTTTCCTGGAGGTACTGCTCAAGACGGTTGAGCCGTTTGAGATCCTTGTCGAGCGCGGTTTTGCGGAACATGTATCCACCTCTACCCGGGCCGTAAGGCGGATGCCCGGTCCCGGGAGCCAACCGTCATCCTGTTGTAATAGAGGTGTAACCGGTGACCAGTCTCCCGCAGAAAATTGGTGACGGCAAGGCGTGTTTGCATCGGTCATGGAGCCCCGGGGAGCACAGGGTATCGCCCATGACCGGCCTTCTGCCCTGCACGGAGAGGCGGAGCGATGTCCATGATTCATCGGCGCGTTCGGCCCTTAACGCCTCCCATGAGTATTGTCAGGTCTCAGAGCCATTGCGCCGCCGGCTCATGGCGTTGCGCTCCCGCAACGTGTCGACAGCATGCATGGGGCTGGCCGGAATAGCCGCTTTGCCGGGTGAATCAGGTGGGGTCTTGTCAGTGCCCGGCCGTGTCCGACCAGTGCGGATAGTCGCTGCGCAGTTTCTCCATCCCAAAGTGCTCCTCCACCCACTCGATCATCGCCGGCGCGAGGTTGAGGTCGCGCGGGTGGTCCGGGTCGGACAGATCAAAGATGCGGCGGGTCTCGCCGCCGGGGGCGGTGAGGGTGACCTCGCGCGGCAGGCCCATCGCCGCGAAGTCGGCGGCGCCGGCCCCGTAATGGCTGGAGTAGCGGGCGCCGGCACGCGTCGCGTAGACCACGTTGTAGGCATTCGCCATCGCCTCGGCCGCGTCGACGGTCGCGCGCCAGCCATCCGGATGGCGCCAGCGGATGGGGATGTCCAGGCCCCACTCGCGGTTGAGTTCGACCAGTGTCCCGATCCGCTGGTTCACGGTCTCCTCGCGGTCGGCCCGGCTGAGGATGAACGCGCCGTAGATCAGGTAGCCGCGCTCGCGGCTGCGCACCGTGGAGAATACCCAGGCTTCGGCTCCCTGCGCGCGGAACTGCTCGAGCAGGTTGCGAATCCGATCCGCGAAATCCGCGCCGCCGGCAGCAGCCAGTGCCTCCAGCATCGATTCCTCGTCCGCGGGGTTGCGGTAGCGCGCCGTCCATCGGGGGCCCAGCGGATCGTTATCGGCGGCGGGTTCGAGGTCGGCCGGGCGCTTCGGCCGGTAGATGGCGAGGCGGGCGCTGCCGTAATGCCGCGGTTGCCCGTCGAACACGTCGCCGGGATGGAGCAGGATGCCGGCGACGCGGGCGCGGCCCGAGGGCAGGTAGATCGTCTGCTCGCGCAGGCCCGTGTCGGCGGCCGCGGCCAGGTCGTCCAGCAGATACAGGAAATCGGTCAGATCGACGGGGCGCCCGACACGCTCGCGTACCGCTCGCAACAACGGTTCGTCGTCCGGTGTCGCCGCGAGCTCAGCGAGCAGGTCTGGATCCAGCGGTACGCCGGCCAGGCGGATCGGCCAGTCACCGATCGTCTCGGCCGCTGCGGCCAGGGTGGCGCGCGCGCCATCGCGCTCCGGCGCCGGGAGGCCCTCCCACGCGCGATCGGTCTCGATCCAGCGGCTGGCACCGGGCGCGGGCGTCGCGATACCGGTGAGCGTGAGTACAACAACGAGCAGTGAGCGCATCATGGCGCGAGTGTACGCATCTGCGTGGCCGATCCGCAGCCGATTGCCCACGTGCCGTGCAGCCGCCGGGTGTGTGCACCGTGAACATCAGGATTCATGCCGTTCTATCAGCGCCGCTGCCGGCGCTTGCGGCTGCCGTGTTTCGTGTACAAGCGCTGCGCCTCGGCGCGCTGTGCGGGATTGCGCCGCAGGCTGGCGATGCATTCCCGGGCCGCCCGGTAAGCGGTTTCCGGGTCGACGGCCGGCGCCGGGTAGTCGCTGCCGATCCGACAGCCATACCGCGCCTGCAGATTGGCCGGCATCCGGTAGGGCTCGGCAAGCCAGCTGTCGGGCACATCGCTGAGCGCGGGGATCCACCGACGAATGAAATGTCCAGCGGGATCATGGTCGCGGACCTGCTTCGCGGGGGAATAGATACGGGGCGCGTTGATACCCGTGGTGCCGGTCTGCATCTGGGCCTGGCTGTAGTGGATGCCGGGTTCGTAATCGGTGAACAGCCGTGCGAGATGGATCGCGGGTTGGCGCCAGTGGAGCCAGAGCTGGTAGCCCGCGAACGACATCAACATCGCCCGCATGCGGAAGTTGATCCAGCCGTGTGCATGCAGCGCCCGCATGCAGGCGTCGACCATCGGGAAACCCGTCTGGCCGTCACGCCAGCCCTCGAAGGCGGCACGCTCCTGATGCGTCCACATCGAAGCGTCTTCGGTGCGCAGACCGTCGCAGCTGCGGTCGAGATTGCGCCACTCCAGCTCCGGCTCGTCTTCGAGCTTCTGGATGAAGTGGCAGTGCCAGCGCAGGCGCCCCGCAAAGGCCTTGAGCGAATCGAGATGCCCGGGCAGCCGGTCGTTCGATCCGCGCAATGCAGCCCGCTTGGCCTCCAGCGCGTGATGCGCCTGGCGGATCGACAGGCAACCCAGGGCCAGATGGGGGCTGATGCGGCTGCAACCGTCGAATGCCGTAACCGGGCTCGACATGGCATGGCGGTACTCGACCCCCCGGTGGTCGAGGAAGCCCTCGAGCAATGCCCATGCGTTGGCCTCGCCGCCCTGTTGGAGGGATCGATGGGTGGCCGGTGACAGCGGTAATGCGCTCAGCGGCGGGATGCCGTCATCCAGCCGCGCGCACGAGGCGTCGACGATGGCGGATGGCGCCGGCAGCGGCTGCGGGGCCATGCGCCGGTCCCAATGACGGGACCAGCGATCGCGTGTGCCAAGGCCTCGGACGACGCCGTTCGCGGGCCACTCGTGCAACGGGATGGCGCGTCCCCTGAGCCAGCCACGGACACATTCGTCACGCGCGTGCGTCCATGCGGCGCCGGTTTCCTCATGGGCATATACGGCGTCGATGGTGCCGAGATCGTGCTCGATGCGGGCGAGGGCGTCCGGCATGTCCATGTGCGTCACGCACAGCCGGGCGCCGCGAGCCGCCAGAGCCCGCCGCAGCGATTCAAGACATTCCGTGAGGAATGCGTAATGCCGTGCATCCGCCTCCGGTTGCTGCCACGCCTCGGGCTCGAAGGCATAGAGACACAGTACGTCGCCGGCGGCCGCGGCCGCCGACAGCGGTTCATGGTCCGTGACCCGGAGATCGCGTTTGAACCAGACAATGTGCAAAGAGAACGGCCCGCTGAGTCACATGCGAGGTATTCGAGCGGGGCGTGGCAGCGGTTTTGCCGTTGATCGCGAACAGCTGGATCAGGCTCTTGATATGCCCGCGTTCATTACCGGCTGCAGCGGCAAGTGGTCGAATAAGCCGAGCGGGTTGAAAGCCGGTTGCCAGTCAGCGCCGGCGGGAGATCCCGCGGCCTCGCTCGTCGACCAGCTGGCGGGCCTTGAGCAGCGACATCTGCACCGCTTCGTCGTGGTCGGCCATGGTGTCCGCGCGGACAAAATCCTGCGCCTCGGCCGCGTCGCCTTCGCCGCTGCGCACGGTGCCGGCCACACGCCAGAC
>Ga0207714_1000434_pt1 | contig 29201 bp, 19 predicted proteins | sample PonA232FremontCA_2_FD_187270 | JGI IMG/M metagenome (GOLD analysis project Ga0207714, IMG submission 187270) | Marine sediment microbial community from Fremont, CA, USA - Pond A23 Sediment 2 (SPAdes) | ecosystem: Environmental > Aquatic > Marine > Unclassified | place: USA: Fremont, California...
CCCACCGGTCTACACCCTGGGCCAGGCGGGCCGCCGCGAGCACCTCCTGGATACCGGGGAGACACCCGTCGTCGAGACCGACCGCGGCGGGCAGGTGACCTGGCACGGCCCCGGCCAGCTGGTGGCCTACCCGCTGCTCGACCTGCGGCGCTGGCGGCTAGGCGTGCGCGATCTGGTCCACGCCCTGGAGGCGTCGGTCATCGCCCTGCTCGGGGACTACGGCGTGACCGCCGTGCGCCGGGCGGACGCCCCCGGCGTCTACGTCGACGGCGCCAAGATCGCCGCCCTGGGGGTCCGGGTCAGCCGCGGCTGCAGCTACCACGGCCTGGCGCTGAACGCCTGCAATGACCTGGCGCCGTTCCGGCGCATCAACCCGTGCGGCCACGCCGGCATGCCGGTCACCCGGCTGCACGACCTGGGCGTCGCCCCGCCGCTGGATCAGCTGGAGGCCGAGCTGGCGAGCGCCCTGCTGCAGGCCCTCGACGCGGCCGGGCGCCAGGCTAGACGCTGATCCGCTCCATGAGGTAGCAGAGCACATCCTGGCGGATCGCCTGCTCGCTGCGGGCGAGCATCGCCGGCATCGCTGGCCGGCGCAGCCGGATCGTATCCCCGTCGCGCTGGAAGAACTCGGCTGCCGCCTCCCGCCCCTCGTTGTCCTCCACGGTGAAGAACGCCCCCGGGGCCGCCCGGGCGAAGGGGGTCCCCTCCGGGAGATCACGGAAGTTGCAGTGCTCCAGATCGTCCATCAGCTGCAGGTCCCGGCCCGGGCTGTCGCCGAAGCCGAAGCTGTAGCGCTCCGGGATCCGCACCGCCGCGATGGTGTGGTAGACGGTCGCCTCGCCCGGCATGCGCGCCGGCAGCTGCGCCAGCTTCAGGGCGCTGGTGACCAGCTCGGCGGCGTGGGCGGCGGCCCCGGGATTTCCGGGCTGGCCGCACTCGACCGTAATCGCCGGCGCCAGGCGGGCCATGGCCAGCGACTGCACCTCCCGGGGCCGGGTGAAGTACACCACGGTCCGCGAGAACAGGGTGGCGAGCTGGAGGTAGGGGGCCTCGAGGCGGTTCACGCAGCCGTAGTGGGGGTTCTTGCCGGTGTTGTTGTGGATATCGATGCTCGCGAAGCACCCCCGCGAGCGGACCCGGGCCACCACCTCCGCCGCCATGCGCTGCTCCGGGCTGGCCGGTGGCGCGCCGCCGGGCCAGATGCGGTTGTAGTCCGGCTGCTCCGGCAGCCGCCGCACGCCGTGCCGGGCAGCGCGCACGTTGCCGATGAACAGCAGCATGCTGCGCGGCAGGGTGCGCCCGCCCTGCTCGGCGAGCACCCGCTGCACCGCCTCCCAGCCGGTGGTCTCGTTGCCGTGGAGGAGGACGGTGACGAGCAGCGGCGGCTCCCGGCGTCCGGGGAGCTCGATGAGGCTCGGGCCGCCGAGGCGCGCCTCAAGCTCGGTGGCCTCCGCCTCCAGGACCCCCTCAGGGAGCCCCTGGTACGTCCTCAGCATAGGCGACTCGCCCCCTCTCGTCGGGCCTTACAAGGGCCAGCGGTGGACCGGCTCACCGCCGGCGGCCTGATGGGTGTAGGCGCGGGTGAGGGCGCTGAGATCGGCCCCGTAGCGCTCCACCCACGCCGTCTGCCAGGCGGCACCGGTCTGGCCGCTGGCCACCCGCTGCTCGATGGTGGCCAGATGCGCCTCGGCCTCCGATGCCTCCACCCCGGAACGGGTCAGCCCCCGCCGGGCCTGGGGCAGGAGGCGCTCGAGGATGAGATCGCCGACCCGGCCGAACCAGCCGTCGAGCCATTCTACCTCGGCGTCCAGGCCGTAGCGCGCCGCCGCGTAGAAGTTCTGCTCGGCGACGTGGAACGGCAGCCGCTCCACCAGGTCGGGCTCCGCCTCGGCCAGATCGAGGGCCGCCCCGTAGAAGAAGGCGGCGTTGGCGAGGGTATCCGCCGGGGTCGGGCCGGCGGCCATCACCCGGTGCTCCAGGCGCAGGTGGCAACGCCCCGCCACCACCTCCACCAGCGGCCGGTTCCAGCGCCAGATGGTGCCGTTGTGCAGGCGCAGGTGGGCCAGCGCCTCCGGCGGCGTATCCAGGAGCACAGGCAGCAGCACCGGGTAGTGCTGGCGGTTCTCCACGAAGAAGCCGTACAGGGCGTCCCGCGCGTAGCCGCTGCCGAATCCGACCCGCGCTAGCGCGCCGGCGCCGTGCGGCTCCAGGTGGGTGCAGGCCACCGCCTGCTCGAACAGCGGTATCCGGCTCTCCGCCCAGAGCCGGTGGCCGAGGAGGAACGGCGCATTGGCCGCCACCGCCACCGTGGCCACCGAGAGCGCCACGGCGGCGTTGAACACCGCCGCGATACGATGGGGCGGGACCTCCAGGTGGAGCTGCAGGGAGGTGGTGGCAGCCTCGAGCATCACGTCCGAGCGCTGCGTGCGCATCCGCTGCGCCCCCTCGATGTCGAGGCTCAGCGGCTGGCGCCCGCGCAGCTCCAGGACCTGCTCGTTGAGGGCGGCGTAGCGCGGCGACGGGGTCATGCTGGCCACGCTGAGATCCGCCTCGGTGGCCGACGGCAGGGTCCCTATCAGCGCCGGCTCGCAGCCTGCCTCGGCGGCCGCGGCCCGGACGGCTGACCAGCGCCCGCCGAGCTCCGCCGCCAGGTTCAGGAACGGGGTGCCCGCCAGCGGGTGGGCCTCCGTGTTGATCTCCAGGTTGAACAGCGCCAGCTCGTTCTCGATCCGCGGGTCGGTGGTCCGCGACAGGACCCGCTCGCTCACCGGCGCGGGGCGGCCGTCGCTGTCGACGAGCCACGCCTCCAGCTCCAGGCCGATACGCGGCCCCTCATCCGCCACGCGGCCCGAGCGGAGCCACGCGCCAAGCAGCCGCGTCTCCCCCTTGAGCCGACGCCGGAACGCCCGAAAGTCCTCGCTGCTGAAGCTCGAGCTCCCGATCCCCTGCCCCAAGGCCGTCCCTCCCGTCACGTGCCGCCGCAGGCGGACGGCGGCGCCGCCTGCCGCCGCAGCGCCGCCAGCCGGTGCGGCGTGCCCACATCGTGCCAGGCCCCTGCCCAGCGCTCGCCGCGCACCTGCCCTCGCGCCGCCGCGTCGCGCAGCAGCGGCGCCAAGGGGTAGGCGCCGGGCCGACAGCCGTCCCAGAGGGCCGGATCCAGGGCGCCGATCCCGGCGAAGGTCAGCCCCCGGGCACCGCCGTCGGCGCGCACGCGCCCGTAGCCATCCAGGGCGAAGTCCCCCTGGGGATTGTGGCCCGGGTTATCGACCAGCACCAGGTGGGCGAGCCCCGCCGGGCGGCGCGGCAAGCGCTCCAAGGGGTAAGCGCTCCAGACATCGCCGTTGACCACCCAGAACGGCGCCTCGCCGAGCAACGGCAGGGCACGCTGGATGCCGCCCCCGGTCTCCAGCCCCCCAGCCGGCTCCCGGCTGTAGGCCACGCGGACCCCCCACGCGCTGCCGTCGCCCACCGCGGCCTCGATCTGCTCGCCGAGCCAGGCGGTATTGATCACCACCACCGTCACGCCGGCGCCCGCCAGGCGGGTCAGCTGCCAGTCGATGAGCGGCCGCCCGGCTACCTCCAGCAGGGGCTTCGGGGTGGTGTCGGTGAGCGGCCGCATGCGCTCGCCGCGGCCGGCGGCCAGGATCATCGCCCGCACGGCCGGCCCTCCCCCAGCGCAGGATCCGCCCCCGCCTCGCCCGCCAGCGCCAGGGCCTCGCGGACCAGGGGCGCCAGCCGCGGCTCCTCCTCGGCGGCGGCGCGCAGGTAGCCGAAGAAGCGCGGCGCATCCGCCAAGTAGCCGGGCTTGCCGTCCCGATAGCACAGCCGGGCGAAGATGCCCAATACCTTGAGATGGCGCTGGACGCCCACCCACTGGCAATCCGACCAGAAGGCCCCGAAGGCCGCCGGCACCGGCACGCCGGCCTCGAGCGCCCGGGCGTGGTAGCGGGCCAGGGTGGCCACCTCCCGCGCCCGCGGCCAGCTGATGAAGGCGTCGCGCAGCAGGCACACCGGGTCGTAGGCCACCGGGCCGAGGGCGGCGTCCTGGAAGTCGAGCACGCCCGGCAGCGGCCGGCAGACCATCAGGTTCCGGGGCATGTAGTCCCGGTGGACGAAGACCTGCGGCTGCTCCGCGATACGGTCGAGGAGGGCCTCGAGGTAGGGGTCCAGGCGCCGGCGGGCGCGCTGCGCCGAGATCCCGCAGCAGCACGGCAGGTACCAGTCCGTGAACAGGCGCAGCTCGGCAGCCAGCGTCTCGCGCCCGTAGCTCGGCAGCTCGCCGGGGCGGGTCGCCGCCTGCCAGCGCACCAGGGCCTCCACGGCGGCATCCAGCAGCGGCGCCGGGTCAGCGCCCCCGCGCAGCGCCGCCAGGTAGGTCTGCCGGCCGAGATCGGCGAGCAGGACCAGGCCGCGCTCCGGCGCCGCGGCCACCACCTGCGGGGCGTGGACCCCCGCCTCGCCCAGCAGTGCCGCCACCCGCAGGAAGGCGGCCACCGCCAGCTGCTGCCCGGGGGCATCCATCAGCACCCACGAGCGCCCCGCCGGCGTCGCCACCCGGAAGTAGCGCCGGCTGCTCGCGTCCGCGGCCGCCGGCGCCAGGGCCAGCCCCGCCGTGCCGAGCTGCTGCGCCGCCCAGGCGTGCGCCTCGGCGGCGCGCGGGTCATCCGGCTCCGTCGTCCCCATGCCGCCATTGCGCGCCATAGCGCGCCGGCATGCAAGCGTCGCTGCATTGCGGCCTGGCCCCCCATGTGCAAGGGTATGGCGCCTATCACCGGATCCGCTTGTAGCCCTGTGAGACGCTTACGCTACCCCAGCGCTGCGCTGGCAGCGTGGCTGGCCGTTGCCACGGCAGCTGCCGAAGGGCCGGGGGGCGCCGCCCCGGACGCCCAGGACGGCCCCGCGCGCGCGACCCCCGGGCACGTCCCGCAGGCGATGGCGAAGCTGCGCCGGATCCGGCTCTGCGGCCCCCCGCTGGCCCCGCCGCCGAGCGCCGTGGACCGCGATCAGCGCAGCGCCCCGGAGACCCCCCTGGTCATGAGGGCCGAGGCGATCCTCGCCGATCCGCCGCTCTACCGCCTGCGCGGCAGCGCCGAGCTGCAGCGCCTCGACCAGCGCCTGCGCGCCGAGACCGTCAAGGTCGACGAGGCGGAGGGCACCGCCCACATGCCCGGCCGCTTCGCCTACTCGGCGGCCGGCGTTCACCTGTGGGGCGAGACCGGGGACCTCGACCTCGAGGCGGACCGCCTGGCGATGGATCGCGCCGCCTTTCGGGTGTACCCGCACGCCCACGGCGCGGCCCGCACCCTGAGCAGCGACAGGCAGGCGGAGCGGACCGAGCTGCACGACGTGCGCTACTCCACCTGCCCGCCGGGCGAGGAGCTGTGGTGGCTGCACGCCGGCTCGCTGTCGCTCGACCACGAGGCCGGCGTCGGCGTGGCCCGCCACGCCCGCCTGGAGATCGGCGGCGCCCCGGTCTTCTACACCCCGTACTTGCGCTTCCCCATCGACGATCAACCGCGCACCGGCCTGCTGCCGCCGAGCTTCGGGCAGTCGGAGAGTGACGGCAGCTACTACACGCAGCCGCTCTACATCCGCCTGGCGCCGAACTACGACCTGACCCTGGAGCCGACCTACTACTCGCGTCGTGGGGTCAAGCTCGCCGCCGAGGGGCGCTACCTGCGCCCGAGCCTCGAGGGCGACCTGCGGCTGGCGTACCTGCCCGAGGACGAGGCCTACGCCGAGCGCCAGCGCGAGGCGACCGGCGAGGCGGTGGACGCCGAGCGCTGGTCGCTGGACTGGCGGCACGACGGCGAGCTGCCCGCCGGCATCGACTACCGGCTGGACGTGGAGCGCGTCAGCGACCCGGACTACCTGCGCGACTTCTCCTCGGACCTGGCGGGCAGCAGCGACGCCGAGCTGGAGAGCCGCGCCCGGGTCCAGCAGTCCCCGGGCGACCACCACTGGTCCGCCGAGGCGCAGCACTGGCAGAACCTGCGCCCGGACAGCCGCAACGATCCCTATCGGCGCATGCCGGCGATCCGCTACCAGTACACGCCGGGGCGCCTGGCCGGGGGCCTGAGCTACCGGCTGGAGAGCGAGGCGGTACGCTTCGACCTGCCCCAGGGCGCGGCGCAGGAGGGCGGCGGGCGCCCGGTCGGCTGGCGCTACCACGTCAACCCGCGCCTCTCCTGGCCGGTACGGGAGCAGGCCTTTTTCATCGAGCCGGGGTTGAGCCTCCACCACACGGCGTACGACCTGACCCGCCCGGCAGGCTCACAGCAGGACGAGTCGCTCAGCCGCACGGTCCCCATCGCCAGCCTCGACGCCGGCCTCTTCCTGGAGCGGCCGCTCAGCCTCGGCGGCCGCCCCTTCCTGCAGACGCTGGAGCCGCGCATCTACTACCTCTACGCGCCGTATCGCGACCAGTCGGGCTACCCCAACTTCGACACCACCGAGCGGGGCAACACCGTCGCCCAGCTATTCCGGGAGAACCGCTTCGCCGGCGTCGATCGCATCGGCGATGCCGACCAGATCACCGCGGCGGTGACCACCCGCCTGCTGGATGTCGCCGAGGGCAACGAGCCGCTGCGGGCCAGCGTCGGCCAGGTCTACTACCGGGATGATCGGCGGGTCGTCCTCGAGGGGGACCCGGCTGACCAGCCGCGGCTCAGCCGCGACCGCTCGGATATCTTCGCCAACGCCCAGGCCCGCCTACCGGGCGGCGTCTCGCTGCGCGGCGAGTACCGCTACAATCCGGAGCGCGAGGAGCGGGCCGCCACCGCCCTCAGCGCCGACTGGCAGCACGAGCCGGCCCCCGGGGCGCTGGTCAACCTCGGCTACCGGCTGCGGGAGGAGACCCGGCGGCGGGACGGCGCGCCAGCGATCGAGACCACCCAGGAGCTCGTCGAGGCCTCGGCGGTGGCGCCCATCGGGCCCCGCTGGCGCGCCGTAGGCGCCTGGCGGTACTCGCGCCTGGAGCGGACCAGCCTGGAGCTGGTCGGCGGGCTCGAGTACCGCCAGTGCTGCTGGGCGGCGCGCGGCCTGTTCCGCCGCTTCCGCCGTGGCGCCGACCAGCGGATGGAGAACACCTTCATGCTCGAGTTCCAGCTCACCGGCCTAGGCGCCCTGGGCCAGGACACCGCCTCGTTCCTCGAGGAGGTGGTCCCCGACTACGAGGACACGGTATTCTAGGGGCATGAAGATTCGATCCCTGCTCTGCGCCGCCATCCTGCTCGCCAGCCTGCCCGCCGCGGCCGCGGAAGAGACCCTTGACCGCATCGTGGCGGTGGCCAATCAGCAGATCGTGCTCGCCTCCGAGCTGGAGCAAGAGGTCCAGAGGTTCCGCGCGCAGTTCCTGCGGCAGGGGCAGCAGCCCCCACCCCGGGCGCAGCTGCGCGAGCGGGTCCTGGAGCGGCTGGTCGTCCAGCGGCTGCAGCTCGACCGTGCCGAGCGCCTCGGCATCCAGGTGGACGACGCCACCCTGGACGCCGCCGTGCGGCGCATCGCTGCCCAGAACAACCTCACCCTGGGGCAGCTGCGCGACACCCTCGCCCAGCGCGGGCAGGACTTCGCGGCATTCCGCGAGGACCTGCGCGAGCAGATCACCGTCGACCGCCTGCAGCAGGCGAAGATCCAGCAGGAGGTCGACGTCAGCCCGCAGGAGATCGACCAGGCCGTGGAGGCCGCCGCTGCCCAGGATAACCAGGAGTACCGGGTGGCCCACATCCGCATCGGCACCCCGGAGGGGGCCTCCCCGGAGGCCCTGCGCGAGGCCGAGGCACGGGCCGAGGCCATCCGCGAGCAGGCCGTGGCGGAGGGGCGCAGCTTCAGCACCCTGGCCGAGACCTTCTCCGACGCCGCCACGGCCAGCGACGGCGGCCGGATGGGCTGGCGCATGGCCGGCCAGCTCCCCTCCGCCTTCACCGAGACTGTCGAGGATCTCGACCCAGGCGAGATCAGCGATGTCGTCCAGGCCTCCGACGGCTTCCACATCATCAAGCTCCTCGACCAGCGCAGCGCCGAGGCGCGCATCGTGGAGGAGACCCGCGCCCGCCACATCCTGCTCAAGACCGGCGACGGCGTCGAGGCGGCGGACGCCCGCCAGCGGCTCGCGAGCCTCCGGGAGCGGGTCCAGGAGGGTGAGAGCCTCGCCTACCTGGCGCGCCGCTACTCCGACGCCCCCGGCGCCGAGGCCGACGGCGGCGATCTCGGGTGGACGGAGCCGGGGGAGGTCGTCCCCGCCCTCCAGGAGCGGCTCGACCAGCTGGCGGTCGGCGAGATCAGCGAGCCCTTCCGCTCCGAGCGCGGCTGGCACATCGTCCGTGTCGAGGACCGCCGGGAGCGGAACGTAACCGAGGAGCGGCGCCGGGAGCGCATCGCGCAGCAGATCCGTGAGCGCAAGAGCCAGGCCGCGCTGGAGCAGTGGCTCCGCGAGCTGCGCGAGGAGGCCTACGTGGACTACCGCCTGGAAGGGTCGTGACCGAGCCCTGGCCTCGGGTCGCCGTCACCTGCGGCGAGCCGGCGGGCATCGGCTACGAGCTGACGGCCGCCGCGGCCGGCCGGGCGCAGCCCGCGGAGCTGGTAGCCATCGGGGACCCGGGTCTGCTCCGTGAGCGCCACGCCTGCCTCGCAGCGGGCGGCAGCGCCCTGGCGACCCCCGCCTGGGACGAGCAGTCGCCGCGGGGGCCCCACGAGCCGGGGCGGCTGCCGGTCGACCCGATCCCGTTGAGCCGCCCTGCCCGCGCGGGCGACCCCGACCCGGCCAACGGCCAGGCCGTGGTGGACTGCCTCCACCGCGCCGTACACCTGGCCACCACCGGCGCCTTGGACGCCGTGGTCACGGCCCCGGTGCACAAGGGCGTCATCAACGACGCGGGCATCGCCTTCTCCGGGCACACCGAGCTGCTCGCCGAGCTCACCGCCACCGAGACGCCGGTCATGATGCTCGTCGCCGGCAGCCTCCGCGTGGCCCTGGTGACCACCCACCTGCCCCTGCAGCAGGTCCCGGCGGCCATCACCGGGCGCCGCCTGGAGGCCGTGGCCACGGCCCTGCACCGCGACCTGGTGGCCAAGTTCGCCATCAGCGCACCGCAGGTCCTGGTCACGGGGCTCAACCCCCACGCCGGCGAGGGCGGCCACCTGGGCCGCGAGGAGATCGAGGTCGTGGAGCCCGCCCTGGCGCGCCTGCGCGCGGCAGGCCTGCAGCTGACCGGCCCCGTGCCGGCGGACACGGCCTTCACGCCCGCCTCCTTGGCGGGGGTGGACGCCGTCCTGGCCATGTACCACGATCAGGGGCTGCCGGTGCTCAAGCACGCCGGCTTCGGCAATGCGGTGAACGTCACGCTAGGGCTGCCCATCGTCCGGACGTCGGTCGACCACGGGACGGCCCTGGAGCTGGCGGGCACGGGCCGGGCGGATGGCGGCAGCCTGCAGGCGGCCATCGACCTGGCGGCGGACCTGGCCGTCCGGCAGCACCGGGGCGAGCCCACCGCCTAGCGGCCTCCTGCCTCTCGGCGAGGCGCCGGCCCGATCTGCGCCCCATGGCGCCGCGCTAGGCGCCCGAGGCGGCATCCGCCAGCCGCACGAAGTCCGCCACCGCGAGATCCTCGGCGCGGCGGGCGGGGTCTACCCCCGCAGCCTCGATGGCCGCCGGCGGGACGAGCCCCTTGAGGCTGTTGCGCAGGGTCTTGCGCCGCGCCCCGAAGGCCGCCGCCACCAGCCGCTGGAGCAGGGCCTCATCCTGGGCCGGCTCCGGCAGGGGGCGGTGCGGGACCAGGCGCACGAAGGAGGACATGACCTGCGGCGCCGGGTAGAAGGAGCCGGCCGCGACGTTGAAGCAGCGCTCGACGCGGCACCGGTACTGCACCATCACCGACAGCCGGCCCCGCGTCCTGCTACCCGGCGGCGCCACCAGGCGGTCCACCACCTCCCGCTGCAGGAGCAGGTGCAGATCCGCCAAGTGGTCGGCGGCGGCGAGCAGGTGGAAGAGGATGGGGGTGGAGACGTTGTACGGGAGGTTCCCGACCACCCGCAGGCGCCCGCCGGCAGGCGCCATCTCGGCCAGGTCCAGCGCCAGGGCGTCGCCCTCGATCACCGTCAGCGCCGGGCCGAAGCGTGCCCGCAGGGCCGACGCCAGGTCACGGTCGAGCTCCACGGCCGTCAGCGCCCCGAGGCGCTCAAGCAGCGGCCCGGTGAGGGCGCCCTCACCGGGGCCGATCTCCAGCAGCGCCTGGCCCGGCTCCGGGCCGATGGCGGCGATCATGCGCTGGGCCACGGCCGGATCGCGCAGGAAGTTCTGCCCCAGGCGCTTGCGCGGCCGGTGGCTCAATCCCGGCGCTCCCGGGCCGCGCGCGCCTGGGCGCGGACCTGCGCCGGGGCAGTCCCGCCGATGTGCGCCCGCGCCGCCACCGCCCCGTCGAGGGTGAGCACGGCGAAGACGTCGTCGCCGATGGCCGCGGAGAACTGCTGCAGCTCCTCGAGGCTGAGCTCGCTGAGGTCGCGGCCCGCCTCCGTGGCGTAGCGCACGGCGCGGCCCACCACCTCGTGGGCATCGCGGAAGGCCACGCCCTGGCGCACCAGGTAGTCGGCCAGGTCGGTAGCGGTGGCGAAGCCGGCCCGCGCCGCCTCGCGGCAGCGCGCGCGGTCCACGGTCAGCGCCGGGACCATCTCGGCGAAGGCGGTCAGGGCGTCCCGTGCGGCGTCCACGGCGTCGAACAGCGGCTCCTTGTCCTCCTGGTTGTCCCGGTTGTAGGCGAGCGGCTGGCCCTTCATCAGGGTCAGCAGCTGCACCAGGTCGCCCTGGGCCCGGGCGGCCTTGCCGCGGACCAGCTCGGCCACGTCGGGGTTCTTCTTCTGCGGCATGATCGATGACCCGGTGCAGAAGCGCTCCGGGAGCTCGACGAAGCCGAACTGCTGCGAGGTCCACAGGACCAGCTCCTCGGCCATGCGCGACAGGTGCACCAGCATCAGGCTGGCGGCGGCGCAGAACTCCATGGCGAAGTCGCGGTCGCTGACCGAGTCCAGGGAGTTGCGCGTCGGGGCGTCGAAGCCGAGCTCGCGGGCGGTGGCCTCGCGGTCGATGGGGTAGGAGGTCCCGGCCAAGGCCGCGGCGCCGAGCGGGCACTGGTTGAGCCGCCGCCGGCAGTCGGCGAGGCGCTCGCGGTCGCGCTCGAGCATCTCGTACCAGGCGAGCATGTGGTGGCCGAAGGTCACCGGCTGCGCCACCTGGAGGTGGGTGAAGCCGGGCATCACGGTCTCGGCCTCGCGCTCGGCCAGGTCGACGAGGCCGCCCTGGAAGCGGGTCAGCTCGCCGCTGATGGTGTCGATGGCATCGCGCAGGAACAGGCGCACGTCGGTGGCGATCTGGTCATTGCGCGAGCGCCCGGTGTGGAGCTTCTTGCCCGCCTCGCCGATGCGCTCGGTGAGCCGGGCCTCGATGTTCATGTGCACGTCCTCGAGCTGCGTCGACCACGGGAAGCGCTCCTCGAGGATCTCCTCCCGGATGCCGGCAAGCCCCTCGAGGATCCGGTCGCGCTCGGCCTCGGTGAGCACGCCGCGATCGGCGAGCATGCGCGCATGGGCCTCGGAGCCCCGGATGTCCTCCAGGGCGAGGCGGGCGTCGAACTGGACCGACGCCGAGAAGCGCTCGACGAAGGCGTCGGTCGGCTCGCTGAAGCGGCCGCGCCACAGTTGCGGCCCGGAGGTAGGCTCGTGATCGCTCATCGTTGGCAGCTCCTGCTCCACTGGGCTGGTCGGGATCGAGGAGTCTCCCGCCGGTGACGCGGTGTTGCAAGGGCCGCCGCCCGGCTGCCGGCCCCTTCCCTGCGCCCCGGCGTTGCGCGCGCCGGTTGATCTCGACCGGGTCTTGCGAGGACACTTTTGGCACCTAACTGGATCGGATGGACCGCCATGGCTGCTGAACCCGTACGCATCGCCACGCGCCGCTCGCAACTCGCCCTCTGGCAGGCCGAGTACGTCGCCGCCGAGCTCCGCCGCCTCCACCCCGGCCTGGCGGTCGAGCTGGTGCCGATGTCCACCCGCGGCGACCAGATCGTCGACCAGCCGCTGAGCCAGATCGGCGGCAAGGGCCTGTTCATGAAGGAGCTCGAGGACGGCATGCTGCGCGGCGATGCCGACCTGGCGGTCCACTCCATGAAGGACATCCCGTGGCGCCTGCCGGACGGCTTCGAGCTGGCGGCGGTCTCCGCCCGGGCCGATCCGCGGGACGCCTTCCTGTCCAACCAGTACAGCGGCCTGGACGACCTCCCCGAGGGCGCGCGGGTGGGCACGGCGAGCCTGCGCCGGCAGTGCCAGCTCATGGACCGCCGCCCCGACCTGGCCATCGACACCCTGCGCGGCAACGTCCAGACCCGGATCGGCAAACTCGACGACGGCCAGTTCGACGCCATCGTACTCGCCGCCTCGGGGCTCGACCGGCTCGAGCTCGACCACCGCATCACGCGGCGCCTGGCCCCGGAGGAGAGCCTGCCGGCGGTGGGCCAGGGCGTGCTCGGCATCGAGTGCCGCGAGGGCGACGAGCGGGTCCACGAGCTCGTCGCCCCCTTCAACGACGCCCATACCGCGATCCGCACCACCGCCGAGCGCGCCATGAACACCCGCCTCCAGGGCAGCTGCGAGGTCCCCATCGCCGGCTACGCCGCCGTCGAGGGGGGCGAGCTGCACGTGCGCGGGCTCGTCGGCTCCACCGACGGCAACGAGGTCCTGCGCAGCGAGACCCGCGGCGCCCCGGAGGAGGCGGCGGAGCTCGGCACCCGGCTCGGCGACGATCTGCTCAGCCAGGGGGCCGACCGCATCCTCAGGGAGCTGGCCCACACCTGATGAGCGCACGGCTCGACGGCATCGGGGTCGTGGTCACCCGGCCGGCGCATCAGGCCGAGCCCCTGGCCGGGGCGCTCGAGGCGGCCGGCGCCGAGGTGCTGCGCCTCCCGGCCCTGGCCATCGCCGCCGAGCCCGACGACGAGGCCCGCCGTACCGCCCAGCGCCGCGCCGCCGAGGCCGACTGGCTCTACTTCGTCAGCCCCAACGCCGTCGCCTACGGGGTACCGCGGATCCGGGCCGCCGGCGGCCCAGCGGCGCACACCCGCATCGCAGCCGTCGGCCACAGCACCGCCCAGGCCCTGCACGAGCACGGCCTCACGGCGGTCCACTACCCGCGCCAAGGGGCGACCAGTGAGGATTTGCTCGCCGAGACGCCGCTTGGCAGCATCCGCTCAGGCCGTGTCATGATCGTGCGTGGCGTCGGCGGCCGGCAGCAGCTCGCCGAGACGCTACGCCGCAATGGTGCGGAGGTCGATTTTCTGGAAGTCTATCGGCGTATCCAGCCCGATACCGACCCAGCCCCGCTGCTCGAGGCTGCGGCCCAGGGTCGCATGCAGGCCGTGATCGTCACCAGCGGCGAGGTCCTCCAGAACCTCCTCGATATCATCGGCGAGCGGGGCAGGCAGTGGATGGCGCGGGCGGGGGTCGTGACCATCGGTGGACGCGTGGCGGCCATGGCCGCCCCCTACGCCGGCCACGTCGAGGCGACGCGGACCGCCGCGGAAGAGGAACTGATCGCTGCCGTGGCCCGGGCCGCCGCGGCAGTCCAAGCTACCTAGGAGTAGGCGAAGATGAGCGATCCGAACCGTCCGGAGGACCGGCATCGCCCGGAGGATCCCAATCGCGGCGCGACGGGCGCCTCCGAGCGCCCAGGCGAGGACAGCAGCCGAGGCGACGGGGAGCGGCCCGAGGAGCCCACCGGCAGCGGCGCCGGCCATCAGCGCCCATCCGCCTCGTCAGGCGAGCCCGGCGCCGAGGGCGGCACCACCGATGGGCAGGGGGCAGGCAGCCGGCCTGAGGGGAGCGCCGCCCGCCGCGAGCAGGGCCAGGCGCGCACCGGCGAGGCGAGCGGTAGCGGCAGCCAGGAGCGGCGGCACGAGGAGACCGGACGCGAGACCGGCGACACCGGCGGCTCCGCCAAGGGCAGCGGAGGCGGTGGCGAGGGCGGCGGCGGAGGCTCGCGGCTGAGCTCAACGCCGGAGCCGCGCAGCCGCTTCTCGCTGTGGTTCGTGATCCTCCTCCTCGCCGGCGCCATCGGCGCCCTCGGCTACTTCGGCTACCAGCTGCGCGACACCGTACGGCAGGCCCAGCAGGACCTCGAGAGCCTGGATGCCGGGCAGCTGGCGGAGCGCCAGGACGAGATCCAGCAGGCCCTGGCCGAGTCGCAGGAGCGGGCTGAGACCGTCTCGGGGCTCCAGGACACCCTCCAGGAGCTGGAGCAGGAGCAGGAGGGGATCTCGGCGAGCCTCGAGGAGCTGCGGACCGCCAGCGAGGACAACGCCGAGGGGCTGACAAGCCTCAGCAGCCGGGTCGATGAGCTGGCCAGCAAGGTCGAGGGCCTCGACACAGGCGGCGACACGGACCTCTCCGCCCTCGAGTCCCGGGTCGAGGAGCTCGCCAGCCGCATGGACAGCCTCAGCACCGGCGGCGACGGCCCCGATACCACGGCCCTCCAGGCCCGCGTCGAGGAGCTCGCCAACCGCGTGGACAGCCTCAGCAGCGGCGAGGACGGGCCCGATACCGCCGCCCTCGCCTCCCGGGTCGACGGGCTCGCCGAGCAGGTCGAGGCGCTCAGCGGCCGCGATGTCGACGGCCGGGTGAGCACGCTCGAGCAGCAGCTCGACGAGCGCATCGGCGGCCTCGAGTCGACGCTGAGCACCCGGCTGGAGGAGCTGGCCAGCACCCAGGAGCAGCTCCGCGAGGACCTGGAGGAGGTCGAGGACAGCGGCTCGAGCGCGGACAGCGACTGGCTGAAGGCCGAGGCCGGCCACCTGGCCCGGATCGCCATCTACCGGGTGCGCTACCAGCACGATACGGAGTCCGCCCTCGCCGCCCTGCGCGAGGCCGACGAGCTGCTGGCCGAGGTCGGCGGCGAGGGCATCCCGGAGCGGGAGGCCGTCCGCACCGCCATCGACAAGCTGGTGGAATACTCGGGACCGGATATCAGCGGCATCCGGGAGCGGATCACCACGCACATGGAGCAGATCGACGGCATGTCCCTGCCCGGCGCGCCCGGCAAGGGGCAAGCCCCGGAGCTCCCGGGGCTCGAGGAGGCCGAGCAGGGCTGGCAGCGCGCCTTCAGCCGCGCCTGGCAGCGGCTGCGCGAGGGGCTCGGGAAGCTGGTCCGGATCCAGCACGAGGAGGAGACCGAGCAGCTGCTGACACCCGACCAGGCGTACTTCCTCCGTGAGGGGCTACGCCTGCAGCTGGAGAGCGTCCTGGTCTCCCTCCACAACGGCGACCAGGAGAACTACCGGGCCGGACTGGAGCGTGCCGCGGACTGGCTGGAGGAGCGCTTCGACAGCGAGGATGAGCGTGTCAGCGAGGCCGCCCAAGAGCTGCGGGAGCTCGCGGGGCGCTCGATCCGGCACGATCCGCCGGCGATCGCCGCCGACCTCGAGCCTGTGAAGCCGTTCTGACATGCGCCGCCTGTTCGTCTACCTGCTGAGCCTGGCGGGCGCCGTAGCGGCGGCGCTGTTCTTCAACCAGCAGGAGGGCTACGTCCTGCTTTCCGTGGGACCGTGGCGGGTGGAGATGAGCCTGCTCTTCTCCGCCGTCGTGCTCGGGACCCTGGTGCTCCTGCTGTACCTCGGCCTAGGCGCCCTGAGCCGGCTCTGGGGCATGCCGCGAAGGCTGCGCCTGTGGCAGGGCCAGCGCCGGCAGGAGTCGGCGCGCACGGAGCTCACCAGTGGGTTGCTGCGCTTCGCCGAGGGCGACTACGACGCCGCGGAGCAGCAGCTCGTGCGCAGCGCCCGGCGCAGCGCCTCGCCGCTGATCAACCTCCTGATCGCTGCCATCGCCGCCCAGCGCCGCGGCGACCAGGACGCACGGGACAGCTACCTGGGCACGGCCGAGAGCAGCCACCCCGAGTCCCACGTGGCGATCCGCATGATGCAGGCCCAGCTGCAGGCCGACGCCGGCCAGTGGGAGGAGGCGCAGGCCAACACAGCCGCCGTGCTCGACCGTGAGCCCAAGCACCGCGGCGCCCTGGAGCTCATGGTGGCCTGCTGCCAGGCGCTCGGCGACTGGGAGCGGCTGGGGCCCCTGCTGTCCCGCATCGAGCGGCAAGGGGTCCTGCCTAAGCAGGAGCTGCGCGAGCTCCACCGCTGGGTCGCGCGCGAGCGCCTCGCCCACGCGGCCGACCAGGGCCCGGAGGCCCTGCAGGAGGCCTGGCAAGACCTCAGCCGCGGCCTGCGCAAGGACCCGGAGCCCATCTGCGCCTACGCCGACGGCCTGATCCGCAGCGGTCAGACGGCCGCCGCCGAGGAGCTCATCCAGAAGCAGCTCAGCAAGGTGTGGGACCCGGAGCTCCTGCAGCGCTACGCGCGCCTGCCTGGCGCGGATACCGCCACCTACGAGGCCCGCCTGGCCAAGGCCAGGGAGTGGCTGAAGGGCCGCAGCGATGAGCCCGACGCCCTCCATGCGGCCGGCCTCCTCGCCCTGCAGGCGGAGCAGTGGGACCTCGCCCAGGACTACCTGCAGGCGGCGGTCGACCAGGAGGGCCGCCCGGAGTACCTGATCACCCTCGCCGCCCTCCAGGAGCGCCAGGGCGAGCTCGAGGCCGCCCGCGCCTCCTACCGCCTCGCCGCGGAGGCGGCGGGTGCCGGGGACGGGGCAGGCGCCGGCATGCCCAGCAGCCTGCCCGGCCCGGCCGATCGCCTCGAGCCCGGGAGCCGCCTCCGCACGGCCCGCGGGGGCTGACGGGCCAGCGCCCGAGGGGCTGGCCCCCCGGCAGGCCCGCACCACCGGCCAACGCCTCACCTGCCCGCGTCGCCTGCTCAGCGGCCCCGGGCCCCCGCCTCGGGGGCAGACCTACGGCTCGCCGTCGGCCGCCGGCTCCACCATCTGCGCCTCGACCACGGAAAGCGCCGTGATATTGACGATGGCGCGCACCGTCGACGACGGCGTGAGCAGGTGGGCCGGCTTGGCGGTGCCGAGCAGGATCGGCCCCACCGAGACGCTGTCCGTGGTCGACTTCAGCAGGTTGAAGGCGATGTTGGCGGCGTCTAGGCCGGGCATGATCAGCAGGTTGGCCTGCCCGCTGAGCTGCGCGTCGGGGAAGATCCGCTGGCGGACCTCCTCGGAGATGGCGGCGTCGCCGTGCATCTCGCCCTCCACCTCGAGGCCTGGATCGCGGTCCTGGATGAGCTCCAGGGCCTGGCGCATCTTCTCGGCGCTGTGCGCCTCGGAGGTGCCGAAGTTCGAGTGCGAGAGCAGCGCCACCTTGGGCGTATTGCCGAAGCGGCGCACCTCGTCGGCGGCGAGCAGCGTCATCTCCGCGATCTCGTGGGGGTTGGGATCGTGGTTCACGTAGGTATCGCAGAGGAAGAACGTCCCCTTGGGCATGATGAGGACGTTCATGGCAGCGAGGTTGCGCACCCCGCGCCGGCGGCCGATGACGTCCTGGACGTGCTGGAGCTGGCGCTGGTAGCGGCCCTCGATGCCGCCGACGAGGGCATCGGCGGCCCCGAGGCGGACCATCAGGGCGCCGATGACGGTGTTGCGGGTGCGCACCACGGTCCGCGCCCGCCCCGGCGTGACCCCGCGGCGGGCCATGAGGTTGTAGTACGCCTGGGAGTACTCCCGGTAGCGCGGATCGCCCTCCGGGTCCACGAGCTCGAAGTCCTCGTCGATCCGCAGCCGTAGCCCGAGCTGCTCCAGCCGCCGCTCGACGACACGGCGGCGGCCGACCACGATAGGCTCGGCGAGCGCCTCGTCCACCGCCAGCTGCACGGCCCGCAGGATGCGCTCCTCCTCGCCGTCGGTGTAGACCACCCGCTTGGGCTGCTCCCGAGCCCGCTCGAAGATGGGCTTCATCGCCAGCCCGGACTGGAAGACGTACTGCTGCAGCCGCAGGCGGTAGGCCTCGAGGTCCTCGAGGGGGCGGCAGGCCACCCCGCTGTCCATGGCGGCCTTGGCCACGGCCGGGGCCACCCGCGTGATCAGGCGCGGATCGAAGGGCTTGGGGATGAGGTAGTCCGGGCCGAAGCTCCACGGCCGCCCGCCGTAGGCGGCCACCACCTCGGCCGAGGACTCCTCGGTGGCCAGGTCGGCGATCGCCTCCACCGCCGCCAGCTTCATCGGCTCGTTGATGGCGGTGGCGCCGATGTCGAGGGCACCGCGGAAGATGAAGGGGAAGCAGAGGACGTTGTTGACCTGGTTGGGGTAGTCGGAGCGACCGGTGGCGAGCAGCGCATCCGGGCGCGCCTGCTGCGCCTCCTCGGGCAGGATCTCGGGCACCGGGTTGGCCAACGCCATGATGAGCGGCTGATCCGCCATCATGCCCACCATCTCGGCATCAAGCACGCCGGGGGCCGACAGCCCCAGGAAGATGTCCGCGCCCTCCATGACCTCGTGCAGGCTGCGCGCCGCGGTCTCCCGGGCGTAGCCCTCCTTGCGCGGATCCATGTACTCCTTGCGCCCCTTGTAGACCACTCCCTGGCGGTCGGTGACGGTGATCTGCTCCTTGGGCAGCCCCATGGCGACCAGCAGGTCCAGGCAGGCGATGGCCGCCGCGCCGGCGCCGGAGCAGACCAGGGTCACGTCCTCCAGGCGCTTGCCCACCACGCGCAGGCCGTTGCGGATGGCCGCGGCGGTGATGATGGCCGTGCCGTGCTGGTCGTCGTGGAAGACCGGGATGCTCATCCGGCGCTTGAGCGCCTCCTCGATCTCGAAGCACTCGGGCGCCTTGATGTCCTCGAGGTTGACCCCCCCGAAGGTCGGCCCCAGGGCGGCGACGATGTCCACGAACCGCTCGGCGTCCGGCTCATCGACCTCGATGTCGAAGACATCGATCCCGGCGAACTTCTTGAACAGGACGCCCTTGCCCTCCATCACCGGCTTCGAGGCCAGGGGGCCGATATCGCCGAGGCCGAGCACGGCGGAGCCGTTGCTGATCACGGCGACCAGGTTGCCGCGGGCGGTGACGGTGGCCGCCTCGCGAGGATCGCGAACGATCTCCTCGCAGGCGGCCGCGACCCCAGGCGAGTAGGCCAGGGCCAGGTCGCGCTGGTTGGCCAGCGGCTTAGTGGGGACAACCTCCGTCTTGCCGGGGGTTGGCTGTCGATGGTACTCGAGGGCCGCTTCTTTGAAGTCGTCGGACATAAGGGTCTCTTCGGATCAATATCAGCCTAGTATAGGGGCTACCCCCCTACCATAAAACGTCGCCGCCCCTACGCAGCCGTATAGGCGCGGCCGAGGAAGCCCTCTACGGCCTCGGCGAAGGCGTCGGGCTGCTCGGCGTGGAGCCAGTGCCCTGCCCCCTCCAGGGGCGCCTGCTCCGCGGCCGGGAAGTACGCCGAGGCGAGCCCGCCGTGGCGCTCGGGGACGAAGTAGTCCGAGGCGGTCCCGTAGAGGAACAGGGCCGGCCCATCGTAGCGGCCGGCCAGCTCGGGGAAGCCCTGGATGGCCGGCACGGCGTCGGCGAGGATCTGCAGGGGGATGCGCCACTCGTAGCCGCCGCCGTCGCGGGCCTGCAGGTTGGTCAGCAGGAACTGCCGCACGGCCGACGAGGGCACCTCGTCGGCCAGCGCCTCGTCCACCTCACCGCGGCTGCCGGCGCTGGCTACCTCGACCCGCTGCAGCGCGGCGATCAACGAGCCGTGGCCGTGCTGATAGGCCACAGGGGCGATATCGGCGGCGATGAGCGCGGCCACCCGCTCCGGCTGGGTCAGCGCCAGGGTCATGGCCGCCTTGCCGCCCATGGAGTGGCCCATGACCGCGGCCTGCCCGATGCCCTCCCGATCGAGGAGCGCAGCCACGTCGGCGGCCATCGCCGGGTAGTCCATCTGCGGGTGGTGCGGCGAGCGGCCGTGGTTGCGCAGGTCCGGCACGATGACGCGGTAGCGCTCGGCGAAGCGCCGCGCCAGCCGATTGAGATTGCCGCTGCTGCCGTAGAGGCCGTGGAGGAGGAGCAGCGGCGGCCCCTCACCGCGCGTGGTGTAGGAGAGTTCCAGGGGTTCGGTCATACTGCCTCGCCTTAGACTGCAGATACGGAGGGGTGGCGGGCCGCGCCCGCCTGCACCAGCGCCTCGAGCTCCTGGACGGCGACGCCCAGGACCGCGGCACCGGGCACGGTGCTATTGTGCACCTCCTGGAGGACCCGGCGCAGGCGCTCCGCTGCCGGGCGGCGCGCCTCGAGGAAGGGCGCTACCGCCGCCGGATCCGCCCCACGCTCGGCGACCAGCTGCGCCACCAGGGTCCGGAGCTGGCGATCGTAGTCGGCGACCAGCCCGTCACGGAAGCGCTCCTGCCAGCCGTCCTGGGTCGCCAGCCCCGCCAGCGCCCGGCGCAGGCCGCCCAGCTCCAAGGCCTCGACCAAGCGGTAGTGGCAGCCGGCGACAGCCAGCAGCTCGGCCCCGCCGCTATCGGCCACCGCCAGCCAGTCCAGCGCCGGGTAGAGCACTGGCAGCGCCGCCAGCCGCCGCGCCAGGGGGCCTGGCAGGCCGTCCGCCTGCAGCCGCGCCCGCTCCTGGGCCAGGCCCGAGGCCGTGGCCTCGGGCAGGACGCTGTCGAGGTGCTCGGTCAGCCGCCGGATGGCTGGCTGGAGCCGGGCGATGGCCGCGGTAGCGTCGTCGATCCCGGCGATCGGCTCCGGATTGCGCAGCAGCCACAGGGTGGCGTGCTCGTGGAGGGCGCGCAGGGCCAGCCACTGCTCCCGGCGCACCGGCTCGGTGATCGCCTCCTCCGCCGCCAGCGCCTGCCAGGCGGCATCCAGCTCGAGCAGGGCCTCGGCGACCAGCCAGGCCTGGACGGCGCCGCTGACCTCGGCGCCTGTGCGCTCCGTCACGCGATCCAGGAACGTCTCGCCCATGCGGTCGATGATGCGGTTGGCCGCAGCCGTGGCCACCAGCTCGCGGCGCAGGCGGTGCCCTCGGATCCGCTCTGGGAACCGCTCGCCTAGCGTCGGCGGGAAGGCGTCGAGGAGCAGCGGCTCCATGAGCGGCTCATCCGGCAGCCCGCTGCTGCGCAGGGCCTGCTGGGCAGCGATCTTGGCGTAGGCGAGCAGCACCGCCAGCTCAGGGCGCAGCAGCCCCGCGCCGTCCGCGGCCCGCTCGGCCAGCGCCGCGTCGTCAGGCAGCGCCTCCAGGGCCCGGTCGAGGGTGCCGTCCCGCTCGAGCCGGCGCATCAGGCCAGCGTGCTCGTCCCGGCGCCGGCTCGCCTCCGCCTCGGCCAGGCCGAGGGCGTCGGACTGACTGCGGCAGGTCGCCAGGACCAGCCCCGCTACCTCCTCGGTCATCTCGGCGAGCAGGGCGTCGCGGCGCTCACGGCTGAGCTCGCCGTCGGCGACCGCCTCATTGAGCAGGATCTTGATGTTGACCTCGCAATCGGAGCAGGCGACGCCGCCGACGTTGTCGACGGCGTCCGTGTTGATCCGCCCACCCCGGGCGGCGAACTCGATCCGCGCCAGCTGGGTCAGGCCCAGGTTACCGCCCTCGCCCACCACGCGGCAGCGTAGCCGGTGGGCATCGACGCGCACGGCGTCGGTACCCTTATCGTCGACCTGCGCATGGCTCTCGTGGCTCGCCTTGATGTAGGTGCCGATCCCGCCGTTCCAGAGCAGATCCACCGGCGCGCACAGCACGGCCTGGATCAGCTCGTCGGGGGTCAGCACCTCCGCCTCGATGGCCAGGGCGCTACGCGCCTGCGGCGACAGCGTCACGGACTTGGCGCTGCGCGGGAAGACGCCGCCGCCGGCGGAGAGCACGCTGCGGTCGTAGTCGTCCCAGCTCGAGCCCGCCAGGGCGAAGAGCCGCTGCCGCTCGGCGTAGGCCGCCGCCGGCTCCGGGTCGGGATCGATGAATACGTGGCGGTGGTCGAAGGCGGCCACCAGCCGGATCTGCCGCGAGCAGAGCATGCCGTTACCGAAGACATCGCCGGACATGTCGCCGATGCCGGCGACGGTCAGCGGCTCCCGCTGGCTATCCCGGCCCAGCTCCCGGAAGTGGCGGCGCACTGCCTCCCAGGCGCCGCGGGCGGTGATCCCCATGGCCTTGTGGTCGTAGCCGGCCGAGCCGCCGGAGGCGAAGGCGTCGCCGAGCCAGAAGCCGTGGGCCGCGGAGACGCTGTTGGCCAGATCGGAGAAGGTGGCTGTCCCCTTGTCGGCGGCCACCACCAGGTAGGGGTCGGGGCCGTCGTGGCGCACCACCCGCGGCGGGGGCACGGGGGTATCGCCTCGCAGGTTGTCGGTCAGCTGCAGCATGGCGTCCACGTAGGCGCGGTAGGCCGCGCGGCCCGCCTCCTGCTGCGCCTCGCGCCCGGCGGGCAGGCACCGGAGCGCGAAGCCGCCCTTGGCGCCCACCGGTACGATGGCGGCGTTCTTGACCATCTGCGCCTTGAGCAGGCCGAGGACCTCGGTGCGGAAATCCTCACGCCGGGTCGACCAGCGGATACCGCCGCGCGCCACGTCCCCCCCGCGCAGGTGCACGCCCTCGAAGTGGGGGGCGTAGACGAAGATCTCCGCCCACGGTACGGGGCTCGGCACGTCGGGCAGGGACGCCGGGTGGAGCTTCAGGGCCAGCGGCGCCTCGGGGTCGCCGGTGGCGTAGTTGGTGCGGACGGTGGCCTCCACGCCGGCGAGGAACCGGCGCAGGATGCGGTCCTCGTCGAGGCTGGCCACGTCGTGCAGGGCCTCGCGGACGGCGTCGGCGCAGGCCGCAGCGCGCCCGGCGTCTGAGCCCTCCGGGGCGAAGCGGGCCCGGAAGAGCGCTACCAGGCGGGCGGCGATCCCCGGCCAGGCGGCGAGGGTCTCCGCCATGTACGCCTGGGAGAAGGCAGTGCCGAGCTGGCGCATATAGCGGGCGTAGGCGCGCAGCAGCACCACCTCCTGCCACGTCAGCCCGGCGGCGAGGATCAGGCGGTTGAGGCCGTCGCTCTCGGCGCGGCCCGTCCAGACCGCGGCGAAGGCGTCGCGGAAGGTGTCGCCCACCGCCTGCGGATCCAGCCCGGCGCCACCCTCCCAGCGCAGCCCGAAGTCGTGGATCCAGCACGCCGGTGCCCCCTGCGGCGTGACCTCGAACGGCTGCTCATCGACCACCCGCAGCCCCATGTGCTCGAGCACCGGCAGGGCCTCGGAGAGGCTCGCCGGGCGCGCGCCGTGGAAGAGCTTGAGGCGCAGCTCGCCGTCCTCCGCGGCCGCCGGCCGGTAGAGGAGCGTCTCCAGCGCCGGCTCGGGGCTGAGCCGCTCGATGCGCGCCACGTCGCGGGCAGCGGCCTGGGCAGGCACGAGCTCCTGGTAGGCGGCCGGGAAGGCCTCCGCGTAGCGCTGCGCCAGCTGGGTACCGCGCTCCTCGCCGAAGGCCTCGAGCAACGCGTCACGGGCGGCGTCCTGCCACGAGCGCAGCAGCGCCACCAGGCGCTGCTCCAGGGCCTGTGTATCCAGCGCGGGCATGCCGGGCTCGGGCAGCCGGACCGTAAAGCGCAGGCGCGCCAGCGGCGACTCCCCGAGCTGGACGCTGAAGTCGCTCTCGGCGGCGCCGAAGGCCGCCTCCAGGCAGGCCTGGATACGCCGGCGGCTGCGGGTGTCGTAGCGCTCGCGGGGGACGAAGACCAGGCAGGAGGCGAAGCGCTGCCACCGGTCGTAGCGCACCAGCAGGCGGGTGCGGGGGCGCTCGTGGAGGTGGAGCACGGCCCGGGCGATACGCTCGAGCTCGTCGGTCTCCACCTGGAAGAGCTCGTCCCGCGGATAGCCCTCGAGGATGTGGAGCAGCGCCTTGAAGGCGTGGCTGCCGCGCGGGTAGCCGGCGCGCTGGAGCACGGCCGCCACCTTGCGCCGCAGCAGCGGGATCTCCTGGGCGCTGCGGTAGTAGACGGCCGAGGTGTAGAGGCCCAGGAAGCGGTGCTCGCCGATGACCCGTCCCTGGGCATCGAAGCGCTTGACCCCCAGGTAGTCCATGTGGCCGCGCCGGTGGACCGGGGCTCGCGCATTGGACTGCGTGAGGATCAGCGGCTCCGGCTCCAGGGCACGCTGCTGCACCTCGGCCGGCAGGGCGGCGAAGCGCAGGGAGGCGTCCGCCGGGGCGCGGCGCAGGAGCCCCAGGGCGGTATCCGGATCCGGGACCAGGTAGAGGCCCTCCGCATCCCGCCGCAGGGTGTAGGCGCGGTAGCCGAGGAAGGTGAAGTGGTGCTCCGCGGCCCAATGCAGGAAGGCGTCGATCTCCTCGAGCTCCGCCGTGTCCCCGCTGGCCGGCGGGCAGCGGCGGAGCTCCTCGGCGGCGGCCAGCAGCCGCCCCTGCATCGCCTCCCAGTCATCCACCACGGTGGCGACATCGGCGAGCACCCCGAGCAGCCGCTCCCGCAGGGCCTCGAGCTGCTCCGGCGAGGAGCGCCGGTCCACCTCGAAGTGCAGGAACGCCGTGCGCACCGCCGCCGGGTCGGACGCATCGCGGACCAGCGCGGCACCGTCCTCAGCGTAGCGGACCGGGAGCAGCGGGTGGACCAGGACGTGGATGCCGAGCCCCTGCTCCTGGAGGGCCAGGGTCAGGGAGTCGGTGAGGAAGGCGCGGTCCTCGACCACCAGGTCGACGACGGTATGGCCGCTCTCCCAGCCGTCCGCCTCGGGGTCGGGATTGTAGACGCGTACCGCCGGCTCCCCCGGGGCACGGCGCGCCGCCAGGCGCCAGTGCGCCAGGGCCGCGGCGTAGAGATCCGCCGGCGTGCGGCCGGCCAGGTCCTCCGCGGCGACCCCGGCGTAGTAGCGCTCGACGAAGGCGCGCAGCTCCGCCGCCCGCTCCGCCGACCAGCGTGCCTCGATCAACGCCGAGATGTGGCGGCGCGGGTCGTCGCCCGTGCCCTGCCCGTCTCCGAGACCTGCCATTCACCTACTCCCGGGCCGGCTCCGCCATCCGCGGCGCCTCTGCCCACTGTAGTGGGACAGCGCCGGGCGCGGCCAGCTCAGGCCTCGCCGGGACGGCTGCAAGGGCGGCTGCGATCAGACCTCCACGCGGGCCGCCACGGCCTCCAGGGCCCGGCATAGGGGCGCCGGGAGGCGGTGGCGGGGCTCGTAGCTCTCCAGCAGGTTCTTCACCGACAGGCCCAGGGCGACGTCGCCCTCGACGCTCAGCCGCCGCCGAAAGAAGAGCATGTCGGGGTCCGCGGCGCCCCCGGCCAGGGCCAGGAAGGCCGCCGCATCGCCGCGGATGGTCACGTCCGCGCCGCTGGGATCGGCGGTGGCCAGCCGGCCGTCCCGCAGGGTGAAGCCGTAGGCGAGCCGGGCGTCCGTGACCTCCAGGGCCAGGGTGCGATCGGCCAGGATCTCGAGCTCCCCGTCGGCCAGGGCCTCGGCGAGGACCTGCTGCAGGACGGCCGGCACCAGGGTGGCGTTCACCGGCCCCGGCACGAGGCGCAGCGGGTACAGGAGCAGCGGCAGGGCACGCTCCAGTTGCGGTCTCTTCATCGCCATCACTCCACTGTGCCCGTCTCGAGGGCCTTGCGCTTGTAGCCCGCATCCCCCCACCAGTAGCCGTCGCACTGCTGCTCGAGGGGCGGCTCCTCCAGGGTGACCGGTGCACCATCGATGGCGGCACGGAAGGCGGCCACCACCTCGTCCATGGCGCCCGGCCGCGGCGAAAGGCGCACCGCCGACAGCCCCATCTCCTGCATCTGCGGGATCGCCGGGATCAAGTTGGCGCAGCACCAGGACTGCGTCTGGATACCGTTGATGGCCAAGAACCGCTCCCCGGCCCGGGTGGTGACCGGCATCCCCTCCGGGTGGTGGGCGCAGACGAGGCCGCAGTCGTCCTTGGGCCGATCGTAGTGGCGGGCCGTGAAGCAGCGCGCCGAGAAGGCCAGCGGCTGGCGGCCGTAGGCGAAGACCTCCGTCTCCATGGGGTCGCCGCCGAGCTCGGCCAGCTCGGCGAGCACCCCGCGCAGGGAGGCGCCGGGCATCTCGATGGGCGGCACCCAGCGCACCGCGCCGGCGCGCTGGATGGCGCGCAGGGCGCGGCCGCTGTAGATATTGAGCGTGGGGCCGGCGACGAAGGGGAGTCCCCGCGCCTCGAGCTCGCTGACGGCGGTGTAGTCGTTGGCCTCCACCCGCAGCTCGCCGTTGTCGCACAGCCGGCGCACCACGGCGGCCTCGGAGCGGGCCACCACCAGGCTGAGGGTGGAGAGGACGACCTCGTGGCCCTCCTCGGCCAGCTCACGGCCGAGGCCGATCCAGTCCTCGGCGCGCATCTCGCGGCGCCGGCTGCAGACCGTCTCGCCCAGGTAGAAGGTGTCTACCCGCCCACGGAGGCTGTCGTAGAAGCGCCGGATCTCCGCCGCCGGCCAGTGGTAGAGGATCGGCCCGATCGCGATCTTCATCGCCTTCGCCCCCTCGCTCATCACTGCCACTTGCGCTCGTAGGGGCCCAGGGTGGTGGTCCGCCCCTCGGAGAACGCCTGCAGGGCCGACACCTGGTCCGGATCCGGGGCGTAGTCGCCCTCCGCCGCCTCCGCCGCCGGCAGGCGGTCCATGAGCTGGCGCCAGATCCGGGTCACCTTGCCCACGTAGGCCGGGCTGCGCTGGCGGCCCTCGATCTTCACCGCGTGGATCCCGGCGCGCCGCAGCCGCGGCAGCAGCTCGGCGGTCTCCAGGCTGGTGGGCGTCTCGAAGGCGTGCTCCAGCTCGCCCTCCACCTCGTAGCGGCCCTTGCAGATGGTGGGATAGCCGGCCGGCTCCTCGGGAGCGAAGCGGTCGATGAGCAGCCCGCCGAGCCGGACCTCGCGGCCCTCGGGCCGCTCCTGCCACTGCACGGCCCAGGCCGGCGAGCACGCCCCCACGGTATTCGGCGACTCGCCGGTGGCGTAGGAGGAGAGCAGGCAGCGCCCCTCGGCCATGACGCACAGGGAGCCGAAGCCGAAGACCTCGAGCTCGACATCGGTCTCGCCGGCGAGGGCCTCGACCTGCTGGATGGAGAGCACGCGCGGCAGCACGGCACGGGTGACCCCGTAGCGGCGCCGGTAGAAGTCCAGGGCCTCAGGGGTCGTGGCCGAGGCCTGGACCGAGAGGTGGCGGCCCAGCTGCGGCCACTGCTCAGCGGTATACGCGAGCAGGCCGAGATCGGCGACGATGACAGCGTCGGCGCCGATGCGCGCGGCCTGGTCGATGGACTGCTGCCACTGCGCCCAGCCGCCGGCCTGGACGTAGGAGTTGACCGCCACGTGGACGCGGACGCCGCGCTCGTGGGCGTACTCGACGCCGCGCTCGGCCTGCTCGGCGGTGAAGTTGAGCCCGGGGAATTGGCGGGCGTTGGTGACGTCCCGGAAGCCGATATAGACCGTGTCGGCACCGTTGTCGACAGCGGCACGCAGGGCGGTCAGGTTGCCGGCCGGGCAAAGCAGCTCCATGGGTTCCTCCGTCGCTCACCGACTGACCGAGGCATTCTAACCCATTGCCGGGCCGCACGGACCCAGCCGGGCGAGGATCGGGCGGCCCTGCCCTACTTCCGCCCCCGCGGCGGCATCAGGTCCGTGATGCTGCCGCTCGCCATCTCGGCGGCCATGGCCACCGTCTCCGACAGCGTCGGGTGCGGGTGCACCGTCAGGCCGATATCGTGGGCATCAGCGCCCATCTCCAGGGCCAGGCCGATCTCGCTGATGAGATCGCCCGCCCCCGGCCCTACGATGCCGCCGCCGATGACCTGCCCGCTGTCGGCGTCGAAGAGGATCTTCGACACCCCGTCGCTGGCATCCAGCGACAGCGCCCGGCCGTTGGCGGCCCACGGGAAAAGGCCCTTCTCGTAGCCGATCCCCTCGGCCTTGGCCTGCTCCTCGGTGACGCCCACCCAGGCCACCTCCGGATCGGTGTAGGCCACCGACGGGATGGCCCGGGCATCCCAAGCGCTCCGCTCGCCGGCGACGACCTCGGCGGCGATCTTGCCCTCGTGGACGGCCTTGTGGGCGAGCATGGGCTGGCCGACGATATCGCCGATGGCGTAGATGTGGGGCACGGCGGTACGCATGTGCTCGTCCACGGCCAGGCAGCCGTCGTCGCCCGGCAGCAGGCCCGCGGCCTCGAGGCCGATGCGGTCGCTGTTGGGGCGTCGGCCGACAGAGACCAGGACGCGGTCGAAGCGCTCGGAGGCCGGCGCCTTGTCCCCCGCCATGGCCACGTGCAGCCCCTCGTCGTCGGCCTCCACGCCGGTGACCTGGGTATTGAGGTGGATGGCCGCGCAGCGCTTGGCCAGGCGCTTGCGCAGGACCTTGACCAGGTCCGGATCGGCGCCGGGCAGGAGGCGATCCGAGAGCTCGACGACGGTGACCTCGCTACCCAGCCCGCTGTAGACCGAGGCCATCTCGAGGCCGATGATCCCGCCGCCGACGACGAGCAGGCGCTCGGGGACCTCCTCGAGCTTGATGGCGCCGGTGGAGTCCATCACCCGCCGGTCGTCGACATCCAGCCCCGGCGGGATGGCCGGGCGCGAGCCGGCGGCGACGATGGCGTGCCGGAAGCTGATGGTGCGCGTGCCGTCCTCGCCCTCGACGCGCAGGTGATGGGGATCGGTGAAGGCCGCCACGCCGGTGGCCACCTCGACCTTGCGCTGCTTGGCGATGCCGGCCAGGCCGCTGGTCAGCTGCTCGACCACGCCGCGCTTCCAGGCGTTGAGCTTGTCGAGGTCGATCTGCGGCTCGCCGAACGCGATGCCGTGGGCGGCGAACTGCTCCGCCTCATCCATCACCTTGGCGGCGTGGAGCAGGGCCTTGGAGGGGATGCAGCCGACATTGAGGCAGACGCCGCCGAGGACGGGGTACTGGTCGACCAGGATGACCCGCAGCCCCAGGTCGGCGGCGCGGAAGGCGGCCGTGTAGCCGCCCGGGCCGGCGCCGAGGACCACGAGGTCGCAATCGGGGTCCTCCGGGGCGCCGCTCGGCGCGGCGGAGGTCGGGGCGCCCGCCGGCGCCCCGGCCTCCGCCGCGTCCCCCTCCGGCGGCGCTGGCTCGCTGGCGCCCGCCGCCTCGGTGGCCACGGTAGCGATGGGCGATCCCTCCGAGACGGTATCCCCCACCGACACCTGCACCTCGCGGACCTCGCCGGCGACGGAGGACGGCACCTCCATGCTCGCCTTATCCGACTCCAGGGTGATCAGCGACTGCTCGGGCTCGACCCGGTCGCCGGGGGCGACGAGGACCTCGATGACCTCCACGGCCTCGAAGCCGCCGATATCC
>Ga0207714_1000435_pt1 | contig 29185 bp, 26 predicted proteins | sample PonA232FremontCA_2_FD_187270 | JGI IMG/M metagenome (GOLD analysis project Ga0207714, IMG submission 187270) | Marine sediment microbial community from Fremont, CA, USA - Pond A23 Sediment 2 (SPAdes) | ecosystem: Environmental > Aquatic > Marine > Unclassified | place: USA: Fremont, California...
CACCGGCGGCGGCGTGGCGCAGATCTGGTACCTGCAGCGCCGCGGCGTGCCGGTGGGCACCGCCACGGCGGCGACCACGGTGCGCACCCTGCTCGCCGCGGGGCTCATCTTCACCGGGGCGGCGGTGCTGCCCCTGGTGCTCGATATCTTCGACGGCACCCTGCTCGACGGGACGCTGACGCCGTACCTCATCGCCTTCGCCCTGGGGTACCTGGGCTTCTTCGCCGTGGTCCTGCGCCGGACCCGCTGGCTTATCCAGCCCGCCGACGCGGGCCTCGGGCTCCTGCAGCGGCTGCACCTGCTCGGCGCGGTCCGGGCACGGCGCTGGCGCTACCGGATCCGGCGGGAGCTATGCCACTTCCGCTGCGGGATCGCGGCCTACTTCGCCGGCCGGCCGCTGGATGTCGGCCTGTCCATCGGGTTCACGGTGCTGTTCCTGCTCAGCCTCTTCTCCTTCCCCGCCCTCCTGCTCTGGGGCCTGGGCTACGCCGTGGACTACGGCCGCGTGCTGGCGCTGCTCATCGTGACGACCTTCATCATGTACATCTCGCCCACGCCGGGCGCCTCCGGCGTGGCCGAGGGGGCGTTCGGGCACTTCTTCAGCGGGATGGTGGGCCCGGAGCACCTGGTGCTCGTCACGGTCGCCTGGCGCTTCTTGACGATCTTCCTCGGCATGGGCATCGGGGCGGTGCTCACGGCCCGGGAGATCGCCGGGGGACAGAGGCTGGCGCATGCGGCGTAGCGGCTGGGCGCTCAAGCTCCTCTTCACGGTCTGCCTGGCCACGCTGGCCGGGCTGCTGGGCTACCGGGTGTACCTCAACGTCTTCGACGACAGCCTGCACTTCGCCCATACGGAGCAGGTGGCGGCCATCGAGTCGCGCCTCGCCGATAGGCAGGCGTACACCTTCGCCGTCGTCGGCAACATCAACAACTCCGTCGGCATCTTCCAGCGGCAGATGGTGCCGATGCTCAACGACGCCGGGGTCGATTTCGTGGTCTCCGCCGGCAACGCCGTGCGCAGCAACGGCGAGGCCAAGTACCGGGCGCTGCGCGGGGCGCTGCGCAAGCTCGAGGTGCCGTACCTGCTCACCTTCGGCGAGCACGAGAGCGGCGCCTTCGGCAACTACCGCTTCTACGAGCACTTCGGGCCGTACTTCTACAGCTTCGAGGCCGGCGGCGACCTCTTCCTCTTCCTGGACAGCACCGGCTACACCTCCCTGGCCTGGCAGCTGCGCTGGCTGGAGCGGGAGCTGGACGCCTCGGAGGCCGAGCACGCCTTCGCCTTCCTCGGCCATCCGCCGCTCCAGATCAACCAGGAGCTCCTCTTCGGCGGCGACGACGGCGACTACCTGGGCCGGCCGGGCTTCCGGGACCAGCTCACGGAGCTGCTGCAGCGCCACGGGGTGGATGCGGTCTTCTCCGCCAACCTGCCCGTCTTCGCCCGGCAGGAGCACGAGGGCACCACCTTCGTCACCACCGGCGGCGCCGGGGGGCTGGTGCTCAACACCGACGCGAGCTACTACCACTACGTCCGCGTCTCCGTATCGCCGGAGGGCGTGGCCATCGAGCCGGTGCCGCTGGATATCGGCCAGCACCCGGTGCTCGCGGCGCTGGAGGGGTTCTGGCTGACCTTCCACTCCTTCGTCTACGTCGGCTACCGGAACTTCTTCCTGCTGCTCAGCGCCCTGGGCGTGGTGGCGATCTGGCTCTACCGCGTGATCTTCCACGAGCGGGACTACTACCCGGACTTCTCGGTGGATCCGACCCCGTACCGCGGCGAGCCGCTGCGCGTGGCGATGTTCACCAACAACTACCTGCCCTTCGTCGGCGGCGTGCCGATCTCCATCGACCGCCTCCGGCGCGGGCTGCGCCGGCTCGGCCACTCGGTGCGCATCGTCGCGCCGCGCTACGAGGAGGGCACCGACCACGAGCCGGAGGTCATCCGGGCGCCCTCCCTGCTCGCCTTCGGCCAGCGCCGCGAGTTCCGCCTCGCCCACCTCCTCGCCCTGCGCATCCGCCGGGGCGTGCGCGCCTTCCGGCCCCAGGTGATCCACGTCCACCACCCCTTCTGGCTCGGCTCCCTGGGGCTCTGGCTCGCCCGGCGCTGGCGGCTGCCGCTGGTCTACACCTACCACACCCGGCTGGAGCACTACGCCCACTACGTGCCGCTGCCCGGGCCGCTGTTCCGCAACCTGATCTCCCACGCCCTGGTGCGGCGCTTCGCCAACCGCTGCGACGCGGTCATCGTGCCCACCCAGTCGGCCGAGGACTACCTGCGCATCGTGGGGGTGACGACGCCGATCTTCGTCCAGCCCACGGGCATCGACTACGCCCGCTTCCACGGTGTCAACGCCGAGGCCGTGGAGCGGCTGCGCGCCGAGCTCGGCCTCGGCGGCGAGCGGGTGCTGATCAGCGTCTCGCGGCTGACACGGGAGAAGAACCTGGACTTCCTCATCGACGCCGTCTACCGGCTGGCGCAGCGCTGCGAGCAGCCCTTCCGGGTCCTCATCGTCGGCGACGGGCCGGAGCGGGAGCGGCTCCAGGGGCGCATCGACGCCCTGGGGCTGAGCGAGCAGGTCACCCTGATCGGCACGGTGGCGCCGGAGACGGTGCCGCTGTACTACACCCTGAGCGACGCCTTCGTCTTCGCCTCCAAGTCGGAGACCCAGGGCATGGTGCTCCTGGAGGCCATGGCCGCGCGGCTGCCGGTGGTGGCAGTGCGCTCGAGCGGCGTGGACGACGTGGTCCGCGACGGCGTGGACGGGTTCAAGACGCCGGAGAGCCCGCAGACCTGGGCGCAGCGGGCGGCGGAGATCGTCGACGACGACGCCCGGCGCCAGGAGATGGCCCACGCCGCCGAGGCCCGGGCACGCGGCTTCGACCTGGAGCCGGTGGCCCGCGAGGTAGCGGAGGTCTACGCCTACGTGCGGGCGGCGCGGGCGCAGGAGCCGAGCACCGAGCTAGCGAGAGGAGACTGAGCTTTGCATGTCCGACACTGCGTGCCCGCGTTCTCCCATCTAACGCAACCCTTCATCTACAACCTGGTGACCCGATCGCCCCGGTACGGCACCCCCACCTCGGTGATGGCCTGGGAGCGCCTCAACCCGGAATCGCGCCCTTTCGAGCACGTCCACCTGATCCCGCGCCCGGGCAACGGCGAGCGGATCTGGAACCACCTGGCCGCTGCTGCCTACCCCGCCATCGACCTGCCGCGCTCGCGGTTCGAGCGCCACGTCCGCGCCACCCTGGCGCGGCTGCGGCCGGACTGTGTCCACGCCCAGTTCGGCTCCGTCGCAGCCTGGATCCACCGGGCGTGTGCCGATCTCGATATCCCGCTGATCGTGACCTTCCGCGGCAAGGACGCCTCGGCGAAGCTGCGCAAGTCCTACTGGTGGCGCACCTACCGGGAGGTCGCCCGCAACGCCGCGGCGGTTGCCGCCGTTTCCGAGGATCTGGCCGAGCACCTCCAGCCCCTATTGCCCGAGGGGACGGCGTGCCAGCTGATCTACACAGGCATCGACACCGAGGCGATCCCCTTCCGAGAGCCCCAGGCGCCCCGGGGCCGCCTGCTCTCCATAGGCCGGCTGGTAGACAAGAAGGGCCACGGCGACGCCATCCGCGCGCTCGCGGCTGTACGCCGGGCAGGCCTCGAGGCCCGCCTGACCCTGATCGGTGAGGGTGATGAGGGGGACGAGGCGGCGGCGCTGCGCCAGCTGATCGATGAGCTGGCGCTGGGGCCCCACGTGGATCTCCTGGGCGCGCTGCCGCACGAGCAGGTCCTGGAGGCCTACCAGGAGGCCGACCTGTTCATCGCGGCCAACCGGACGGGGGCGCAAGGCGACCGGGAGGGGATCCCCAATGTCCTGAAGGAGGCCCAGCTGAGCGGGGTGCCGGTCGTGGCCACCCGCCACGGCGGCATCCCGTCCGCCATCCCCGCGGCGTTCCGCGACGAGCTCGTCGAGGAGGGGGACCACGAGGCGCTAGCCCGCCGCATCCAGGCGCTGCTCGGCCAGGGCCGCGAGGAGCTGGCGGCCCGTGCCGCCCGTCACCGCGAGCACGTCCGCGCCCACTTCAGCCTCGAGGCGGAGATCCGGGCCTACCAGCGCCTCTACCGCGGCTGCGCCGAGCGCTGACGGGCCGTCCGCACCGCCTCGACGGCCACGCCCGGACGCGCTAGGCTGCCGCGCCGGCAGCCGAGGGCCGTGCTGCCGTGACGCAGATCGCCCCGTGACGTGCCCGGCAGAGGCCCGCGCCGGGCGCGTCGGCCATCCAGAGACCGAGGCTCGGCCGCATGGATACTCGCTCACCCGCCCGCCCGGCGGAGACCGTCGACGGCGATACCCGGCGCCAGGAGATGGCCCGCACCGTCGAGGCCCTCCTGCGCGACGGGGACGCCGGCGCCGCGCCGGCAGCCCACGGCTACCAGGCGCGCGTGCTCGTCTTCCCGGACCACGATCCGCCGCTCGTGATCAAGCTCCCCCGCCCCGGCCGGTGGTACTACTTCAGCCGCTGGTCGATCCGCCGCGAGCATCGGGCCTACCAGCGCCTGGCCGGCGTCCCCGGGGTGCCGCCCTGCTACGGGCTCTTCCGGGGCGAGTGGCTCGTCCTCGGCTACATCCCGGGCCGCAAGCTCCGTAGCCGCTACCTGCGCACCGACCACGCCGGCCCCCATCCCGCCATCCCGGGCCTCCGCGCCACGATCGCCGACATGCACAGGCGCGGCGTAGCCCATAGCGATCTCAAGCGCCACAACAACCTTATCCTCGGCACGGACGGCACGCTCTACGTCATCGACTTCGGCACCGCCGTGCTCCGCCGGCCGGGGCAGCGGGGCAGCCCGCTGTGGCGCTGGGCGGCGCAGCAGGACTGGAACGCGTGGATCCGCCACGGCTGGGGCCGCCGGACCGAGCGGATGCCGCCCGCCGTGAAGAGGCTACACCGGCGAACGGCGATCGAGCGCATGGCCGCGGCGGGGCGCAGGCTCTACCGGTAGCGCCAGCCGCTGGGATCTACCCACACCCTACGGCCCGGCGCTGCGGCGATCGCGGCGGGCAGCACCAGGCCTGATCCCAGCCTTCCCCAGGCAGCAGGCCGCAGCGTCAAGCAACGCCGGAGACATTCAATTATGCTAGAGATTGTAATCTCAGTGACATCTCTGCCGTGCGCCTATGACCTCCGCAGACCGCTGCCTCCAACACGCCCCGTCGGCGCAGCCGCTGCCCTGCTGCCGCCGTGCGGTGGGACGGCTCGACCTGCTGCGCGCCTACCAGGAGCAGGCCCGGGACGCCGCGCCGTGGCGTAGCGGCAAGACCCGCATCTGGCGGTTCCGTGACGCCGGGGTGGACTACTACGTCAAGGAGTTCCACCGCGGCACCCTGCGCGACGCGCTACGCCACCGGCTGCGCACGGTGCTGCGGATCTATGGCGATGCCGAGACCTTCCAGGCCGCCGGTGTACCGGTGGCCACGCCGCTCTTCGCCGGCCTCGGCGAGCCGCGGCTGCTGCCGACGGGCTGCCTCGGGCTGGCGGCGGTGCCGGGGCCAACCCTCCAGCAGCACCTGGCCGCGGCGCGCGAGGCGGACGCGCGCCACCGGGCCGTACTGGCGATCGCCGAGGCCTGGGGGCGCCTGGCGCGCGCCGGCGGCTTCCACGCCGACCCCACTGCCCGCAACTTCATCCTCCAGGACGGCGAGCCGGAGGAGCCGCGCCTGATCGACCTGGAGAGCGTCTACCGGGTGCCCCACGTCTCGCCGCTGGCGCAGCTGCAGCGGCTCCAGAAGTTCCTCGTCAGCGTGGCGCGCCAGGCCGTGCGGGGCGGCGGCGCGCCCCTCGATCCGGCGCTGGTGCCGGCATTCATCGACCGCTGGCGGCAGGCGGCGGGGCTCGACGCCGGCCCCTGGCAGCGGCTGCTCACCCAGCAGACCCTCGCCCAGGTCGCGCACTACGCCACCGACGCCCGAGGATCCCCGCCCCCGGGGCTCGGGGATGTGTAGCGGCCTGCCTCAGCCATCCGCCGGGGCCAGCCCGGGGTCCCACAGGGCCAGCATCCGGCGCGCTCGCCGGGGATAGGACCAGTCCCGGGCCCGTCCCTGGCCGGCGGCGGCCCGGGCGGCCGCCTCCTCGGGCCGGGCCAGCGCCTGCCGTACCGCCCCGGCCAGCGCCCCGCCGTCGCCGGCCCGGGCCCAGAAGACCTCCCGGTCGCTGACCAGGGCCCGCAAGCCGGGCTGGTCGGCGGCCACGACCGGCCGCCGGGCTGCCAGGTACTCGGCCAGCTTCAGCGGGCTCTCCCCGCTCGGCGGGGGCAGCAGCAGCACATCGGCGTGCCAGAGCCAACGCGGGACGTCGCGGCTCGGCTGCATGCCGTGGAGGTAGCAGTGCGCCAGGCCCCGCTCGGCCAGGCGCGCGCGCACCCGCTCCACGTCCTCCGCCACCCCGCCGACGAGGTGGAAGTCGACCTCGGGGGCCTGGGCCGCCGCCTCGAGGATCTGCGGGATCCCCTTGTGGTCGTAGAGGTGGCCGACGTAGACGGCGCGTGGCCGGCCCGTGGCCGGGTACGGATCGGCGGGCAGCGCCCGGGGCGGGGTAAAGGCCTCCACCTGCACGGCCGCGGGGATGGCGCGTACGCGCTCCGGCGGGAGGCCGGCCTCCACGTACGCCCTGCGGTGCGCCTCGGAGTTGGTGACCACGCCGCAGAAGGCGGGACTGCGCCGGGCGGCCCGGCGGTAGCGGGCCGCCAGGGGCGGGCGGGCGCCCCGCAGGTCGTGGACCTCCAGGATGCTCGGGATGCCGAGCCGGGCCGTCCACAGCGGCAGCGTCCAGTGGCGGGCGACGACCACGTCCGGGCGCTCGCGCAGGATCCAGGGCAGCACCAGCGGCGGGAAGACGGAGCGCTCCATCCAGCCCGGGACCTGGAGCCAGCGGAAGCCCGGGCCCACGCCGTACTGGTGATTGAGCGCCGCACGCTCGCGCACCGGTCCCCGGCGCGTGAGCAGGACGGCCTCATCGGCCACGGCGGCGAGGCTCTCCGCGGTGCGGGCGACGTTGAGCATCCGTGCCCGGGTGCTGCCGGCGGCGTAGGCGGCGGTGTAGAGGACCTTCATCGGCGTACGGCTCCCATCCCAGAGGCGCGGCCAGGGGTGCGGCGTCCGGCGATACCGCCGCCCCGCGCCGCTGCCGTGCTACGCTAGCGCACATCCATCTGCCGGTCACACCGAGCCCATGCCCTTGAGCGTTTGCTACATCCGCCGTTCTGCGGAGCCGGGCGAGAATCCGCTGATGAAGCTCCGCAAGTGGTGGCGCATGCCGCAGCAGCAGGACGCCTTCTTCGAGCAGTCGCTGCGCGCCGGCTGCGCGGTCACCACCCTGCCGGCGCCGGGGCTTCGCTACCTGCCGCGGCGCTGGCTCCACCGCTTCGACGCCCTGGTCGTCAACGCCAAGGCCACGGGGCCCTGGCGGGAGGATCCGGCCTTCGTGCGCTCGATGGTGGGCGGCTTCCCGGGCCCCAAGGCCCTCTTCCTGGGCAACGCCCATCCGGCCGACATGCCTGCCGAGGAGGTCGCCGACGCCTTCGACCTCCTCCTGAAGCGGGAGCCGTACGGGGACCTGGAGCGCTACCCGCTGCACCCGGCGAACCGCGACAAGATCCGCCCTACCCTGGCCGGCTGCCCCTTCGGCGCCCCCGAGCCGGGGCCCGGCTGCAGCGAGCCGGAGGCCGGCAAGAGCCGCGACGTCTTCTTCGCCGGCCGGGTCAACGACGCCAACGACATCCGCGAGCAGGTGTGGTCGCGGATCGTCGCCTCGGGGCTCGATGCCGCCGGGGGGCTCCACCCGCGGCCGCGAGCCGCGACCGAGGTCCCGGCGGCGCTGCGCGGGCCGCGGATCAAGGGCCGCGGCTACTACGAGGCGATCTGCAGCGCCCGCACCAACCTCGCCCTGGACGGCTTCGGCCCGCTCACGGCCCGCCACCTGGAGCTCTGGCAGGCCAAGGCCTTCATGGTGAGCGCCCCGACGCTGCGCGAGATCTGGCTACACGAGCCCCCGGTGGAGGGGCGGGACTACGTGGCCTTCGACGGCTACGACGGGCTCGTCGAGCTGCTGCGCGCCTACCTGGACCGCCCCGACGAGCGGCGGCGCATCGCCCGCAACGGGGGCGCGTACTTCGCCCGGCTCTACGATCCCGTCCGGCACGGCCGCATGCTCGCCGAGTGGCTCCAGCACCCCGAACGGGGCGCCGCCAGCCCCGCGCCAGCGGCCCCGGCCGCCGACGCCCAGGCCCTGGACCCGTGAGCGAGCTCGATCCGGACCGCCGCGCCCTGCGCCTCGCCCACTTCGTCAATCTCGGCCAGGTGGGCGGGGTGGAGTCGATGATGCTCAGCGTCGCCGGCCGCCTGCACGGGGCGCGTGCCGCTCCCGGCGTCGCGCTCACCGACCACCTCCACCCGCAGTGGCGCTCGCACTGGCCTGCGGCCGGGCTGCTCCGCCGGCCGCAGAAGCGCTGGGGGCCGCTGCGGCTGCGGGAGGGCAGCCGGCCCCACCTCCGGCTGCTGCGCCGGCGGGTGCGCCCGGGCGCTCGCCCGGACGCCGCCCTGCTCTGGGGGACGTGGCCCAAGGTCCGGGTCCTGCAGGCCCTGCGGGCCGAGGGGATCCCCATCGTCTACACGGAGCACGGCTCGGCGTGGCGAGGCGAGCCGCAGGGCCGTCTGGCGCAGGGGCTGCCGTGGGCGGACCGGATCATCACCAACTCCGCGGCGGCCAGGCGCGTCCTGGAGCTGGCCTGGGGGCTGGAGCGGCCAGCGACGGTCCTGCTCAACCCCCTGCGGCCGGAGGCCGCGCCCACGGCGCCGCGGGCGGCCGTCCCCAGGGCCGCGGACGCCCCCCTGCGCCTGGGGGTGGTAGGCCGCTGCACGCCCTTCAAGGGCTTCGAGCTGGCGCTACACGCGATCCGGCTCCTGCAGGAGGAGGGGCACGCCCTCGCCGTGGAGATCGCGGGCGACGGCCCCGAACGGCCTCGCCTGGAGGCGCTCGCCGCGGACCTGGGGCTGGGCGAGGGCGTCCGCTTCCGGGGCAACGTCGCCGACATGGCGGCCTTCTACCGCGGACTCGACCTCCTCGTCTGCCCGTCGCTGCGCGAGCCCTTCGGGCTGGTCAGCCTGGAGGCCCAGGCCTGGGGGATCCCGGTGGTGGTGGCGGGCGTCGACGGCCTGCCCGAGACCGTACGCGATGGCGAGACCGGGACCGTGGTGCCGCCGACGGTGCCGCTGTCGGCCCTGCCGCGCTACGGCATCGCCACGGCGCAGCTGCCGCGCCAGGTCTACGACCCGGGCAACGACGCCCTCACCGAGCCCCGGGGTGCCGCGCCGGAGGCGCTGGCGGCAGCGATCCGCGACTATGCCGTGGACGACGCCCGGCGCCAGGCCCACGGCACCGCCGCCAGCCGGTGGGCCTTTGGCCATTTCCACATCGATCGCTACGTGGAGCGGCTCAGCGGGATCCTGCGCAGCGTTGCGCCAGGAACGCGCTGAGGCGCTCGCCCATGCGCTGCCGGTCGAAGCGCGCCCGCGCCGCCGCCTGCCCCTGCGCCGCCAGGGCCCGGCGCCGGGACGGCTCGGCGTAGAGCGCGGCGAGCGCCCGAGCCAGGGCTGGCGGATCGCCGAAGGGGATCGCGACCCCGTCCTGGTCCGGCGCCAGCCACTCCCAGGTCCCGCCGGCGGCGGTGGCGACCACGGGCACGCCCAGGTGCAGGGCCTCGATGACGGTGTTGGGGAAGCCCTCGTTGCGGGAGGTGCTGACAAAGGCGTGCGCCGTCGCCAGCTCCGGGTAGGGGTCGGCCTGCTCGCCGCGAAAGCGGACCCGCTCGGCGATGCCCAGCTCCCGGGCCAGGGCCTCCAGGCGGCCACGCTCCGCCCCGTCGCCCACGACCACCAGGCCCGCCTCCGGCGCCTGCCGCGCGAAGGCGGCGAAGCCGCGCAGCAGGGTGGCCACATCCTTGCGCTCGGTGAGCTTGCCCACCGTGGCCACCGTGAACGGGAAGGCCGGGGCGCCACGGGCCTGCGCCGCTGCAGCCACGGCGTCGGCGTCGACGCCGTTGGGGATCACCGCGATCTGCTCCGCCGTCAGGAGACCGGAGGCCAGCGCCGTATCGCGAATGCTCGGGGCATTGACGATGAGGCCGTCGGCCCAGCGGCCGTAGACCCAGCGCTGGTGCGTCCACGGCCGCAGCCGGCGCACCAGGCCCAGGCGCAGGACATTGCAGGCACCAGTGATTCGCGCCGCCAGCCCGGCGAGGACGTAGTCCTTGCGCCGGGTGGGGATGAGGCAGTCGATCTCCGCCTTTTGGATGTAGCGCACCAGGGCAGCCAGGGTCCAGGCATCGCCGCTGGCGAGGAACGGCCAGCGGACCGTGGCCACCCCGGGCACCGCGGCCAGGCGATCGCCGACGACGGGGCGGCGGTAGGCCGCGTGCACCTCGTGCTCGGCGGCCAGGGCCTGTGCGGCCAGGGCGGTCCATTTCTCGTTACCGCCCCAGTTGCGGGCCGAGTTCAGGAAGAGGATGCGCATCGGGACCGTAACCAGGCGACCCAGCGCCGCCGGACGCGCTTGACCGGATAGTAGACCCGCTCCAGGAAGCCTTGGAGCAGCGGCAGTGGCCGGCTCGCGGTCGTCTGCCAGTAGGCCGCCACCATGGCGCCCTGCTCGGGCTCGGGCAGCTCCAGCTTCTTCAGCAGCTTCAGCCGTTCCAGGGGGGAAGGCCGCCCCGGCAGCAAGGCGTCGAGGTCGATCAGCGAGAATCTCGGCTCATCCGGGGACGGCGCTGCCCGTACCAGGACGTTCTCCGGGTGGGCATCGCGGAAGAGCACGCCGGCATCGTGGACGCGCGCCAGGTAGGCGCCCAGGGCCCGGGCCAGCTCCGTTGCCGGCCGCTGCCCCGGGTCACCCAGCCGGGCGCGCAGGCTGCGTCCCGGCTCGTAGCGCGCCAGCAGCCACGCCTCCTGCAGCTGGCCCCAGGCACCGTAGCGCTCCAGCGCCCCCAGCGGCCTCGGGACACTGCCCGGCAACGCGCGGTGCAGCCGCCAGCCGGCGAACAGGGACGGGATGGCGTAGCGGCGGTGCGGCTTGGTGGGCTCCACCCGCTTGAGCACCACCGGGCCGTACGCGGCGGTCTCGAGGCGATAGACCGTGTGGGAGCGGGTGCGGCTCAGGACCTCGCCCGCCTGCGGCAGCCGCGCCCGCCAATCTCCCAGGGCCGCCTGCAAGGCCGCCGGGTCGCGGAGCGCCTCGCAACCTACCGCGTAGAGGCGTCCCTCGCGCCCGCGCCAGGAGCAGGCCCCGAGCCCGGGATCCGTAGCGGCTATCCGCCGCATGCCCCGCCAGGCCCGGTGCCAGCGCCAGCGATCACGGATCATGCCGGCAGCCGCTCGGGGTCGTAGCCGAAGCGCGCAAAGTCCTCGGCGTAGAGCTCGGCGACGAGCCGGCGCTCGCGCTCGCCGTAGTAGGCCGCCACCTTGGTCGAGGCAGCGGTGGCGTGCCCCTGCGCCGGCACGAGCTCGAGGGGGTTGGTACGCGCCGGGTCCAGCGCTGCCACGACGCGCCCCAGGTCCGCCTCCAGCGACTCGACGTAGGCCACGGTGTCCAGCGCCTCGATGGGGAAGGGGCTCAGCGACGCCTGTACGCACCAGTGCGGGTCGTCGTGGACGCCGCCGGCGGCCAGGTAGTCACAGAAGCCCGGGAAGTCGACCGGGGGCCGGCCCGGCGTGACGGGCCGCTGGCGGATCTTGTAGCCGTACTTCCGGTGCCCGGCCTTCTCCAGGTAGGCCGCCAGGACCCGGGTGAACGGGTTGCGAACCACCATGAACTTGTAGCAATCGTCCAGCCCCTGGACGCCCTGCTCGCTCAGATCGCTGGGGCGGCCGAACCAGCGCTTGACGTCATCTCGCCCGGAGGGCGGGGACGCACCCGGATTCAGCGCGCACCAGAGGGTCCACGCCACGGTCGAGTTGGCGGCCTTGGGCACCCGGATCCAGACGACGCGGCTCGCCGCGGCCACCGCGATACGCCGATCCAGCTCCGGCAGGAAGGCGTCATCCCAGTCCAGGGCGTAGCGGCGATAGAAGGGGCGGCGGCGCTTGCGCCAGCCGGATACGCGGCGACCGAGCGCGTCGAGCCGGGCCTGCCAGCCCGTGTAGAGGTGGGGCTTCGGCTTCATGGCCGCGTAGTATACACTGCCTGCCGCACGACCCGTACACGTTGCGCCGTCATGAGCGACCCAGCCTTGAGCCACGCCGCGCCTCGCCCCTACTTCTGGCTCCACATCAAGAAGTCCGCAGGCCAGAGCGTCCGGACGGCCCTCGGAGCGACCTACCGGGAGACGGATCGCTCCCATCCGACGCCCTTCATCGCCTTGCCGCGGGAGGAGTGGAACGACAACCTCAACAACTTCCGCATACCGCTAGGCGATTACGACTTCCGGCGTATGCTCTTCGCCAGGCGCTTCCTCTTCGACAGCGAGGCGGATTTCCAGGGCACGTTCAAGTTCGCCGTCGTCCGCAACCCCTACGACCGCGCCCTCTCCTGCTGGCGCTACCTCTACAGCCGGCACACCCGCCTCTGGCGACGGGCCCTGACCTACTTCAGCTTCGAGTACTTCCTGCGCAGCCTGCCGGAGATCTGGGCCGAGCGGCGCAACCGGCACATCGCGACCCACACGGCCCCGATGTGGCCGGATATGACCGACACGGACGGGACCCTGCTGCTGGACGATATCGCGTACCTGGAGCGCCTGCCCGAGGATTTCTCGCGCATCGCGAGGCGGATCGAGCTGCCCGCGTATGAACTCCCCCACAAGAACCGCGGCAAGACCGCCCGCAGCTCACCCGACCGTGCCTATAGCCGGCGGACCCGGCGCCTGGTCGAGGAGCTGTACCAGGAGGACCTGGAGAACCTCTACCCCAGCCTCCCGTAGACACGCGCAGGCGCGGCTAGGGGTGGCCTGAAGGACCGCCACGCCCGGCTACGCGCGCCAGCAGGCGGTTGATCCGATCCAGGAACCGATCCATGGAGAAGTGCTCGGCGGCGTGCGCGATGCTATGCCGGCTCAGGCTGGCGTATTGCTCAGGGTCCGTAGCGATACGGGCCACGGCGTCGGCCAGGTCGCCCGGGAAGGCCGCGCGCGGGGTATCCAGCGCATCCGCCTCGGGGAGGTAGACCCAGGGCGGGATATGCTCCAGGTCCCCCCCCCAGTCCGGATACGCATCGACGGGCATGCGCAGCGGCACGGTGTACCCGGTCTTGCCTTCCTGGATCGTCTCCGGCAGCCCCCCCGTACACGCTGCCACCACCGGGCAGCCGCGCTTGGCGGCCTCCACGCTGACGAGGCCAAAGGACTCGCACAGGGAAGGGACGAGGAGGATATCGATGCTGTCGTAGAAGGCGGCCATATCCGCAACCGGCCCTTGGAAGCGGCAGGCGTGACCGACCCCGAGCCGCTCGGCCAGGGCGCGGTAGTCGGCCTCCCTGGGGCCTCCGCCGGCGATCTCGAGACGGGCACGGATCCCGCCCTCGCGTAGCGCCTTGAGGGCGTGCATGGCGAGCGGCACCCCCTTGATATCTACCATCCGCCCGGCAACACCCAGGGTCAGCGCCCGATCGGCCGGTAGCTGCCGCGGCCTGCCGTAATCCAGATGGGGATCGACGGGGTTGGGGATAACCTCGACGCCGTGCGCCCGCTCCCAGGCGAGGTTGAGCACGCGCATGGCAGCGCGGGAGTTGCAGATCACGTGGCCGTGGCCGGCGAGTACGCGGCGATAGGCGGCTGGATGCTTAAAAGTCCGGGCGTACAGCATATCCCCGGGCTCCATGAGGATGCCCGGGGCGCCCAGGCCCCTCGATGACGGGGCCATGAGCCTCTGGCCACTCCTCCAGGACCAGGTCAGCACGACATCCGGGGCGGCGCGCTGCAGGGCCCGCCTCGCCCGCCAGCGGCGGAGGCAGCGCGGCGAGGCAGGCAGCTCGATCCCGCCCAGGTAGCGACCGTCGAGGCACGCCTCGATGCTGCCAGCCAGGCTGTCTCGAGCCTCACGGGCGGGCATCTTGAGGGAGAGCAGGGCGTGCCGGAAAGCCGGCGCGAACTGCGGGTGGCTCAATGTATACCGAGCACGACGCTGCGCACCACTGAAGCCTTTCCCCCAATTCACGACGTGGAGCACTCTGCCGGTCATGGCGCTCCTTCCCCTCGGGCTGCAGGGGTCGATCCACTCCGGAGCGCGGCCTCGGCGAGCAGCGCCACGGGGAGGAGGAGATAGATCCACTCCCGGTTAACCCCGCCCAGGCCAAAGCGGTTCTCCACAAGGGAATGCACGAGCCAGTAGACCAGCACCGTCAGGCCGGCAGCGGCGCTATAGTGCGCCCCCCAGAGGCGGTAGCCATCCCACAGCCACCTGCCGACGACCGCCAGGAACAGGAGCGCCCCGACCAGGCCCGCCTGGAGGGCAACCGTCAGCAGGGTATTGTGTGGGTGGATCCAGGAGCGCCCGTAGGCCTCCACGTAGACGGAATGGCTGGTGGCCCAGCCCTCACCCCATACCGGGGCCTGCCCGATGCGCGCCAGCGTGCTCTGCCAGATCCCGAAGCGTTTCTCGACTGAATTGATTCGATCCGTAAAATCCCGAATCGGCAGCAAGTCCACCTCGACCGCCCCTACGAACAGCAGCATCCCCCCCAGCGGGATCGCGAGGGTCTTCCAGTAGCGCTCCATGGCCAGGAAGAAGCCCGCAGCGACCACCGTCCCCAGCAGGGCGCCGCGCGACTGGGTCAGGAGCACCGCCGCCAGGCTCCCCAGGGCGAGCCCGAGCCAGAGCGCCGTCTGGAGCCGGCTACGACTGCCGCGAATGGCCAGGGCCAGCCCCATCAGCGCGAGGGGGGCGTAGACGGCGGCGAGGCGGTTGGGATTATCGAGATATCCGCCCCCGTCCCAGAAGCCCAGCGCAGGCAGACGCCCTGACCCGCCCCACGCCAGGAGGTGCTCCAGCGCGTAGAGCCCGCCGCTCAGGCCGCCTGCCAGCACGACGCCGCCCACGAGCAACCCCGGGAAACCCGGGTAGCGCCGGGAGACGACGACAACACCGAACACGAAGGACAGCGCCAGGAGGCCGTAGCGCAGGGTGTCGTAGCGCGCCTCCCAGCCCACCCCGCCCACGAGGATCCCGTGCAGCGTGAGGTAGAGCACCAGCAGGCCCCAGGCGACAAAGGGCGGGGAGCGCAGGAGCTCACGCCAGTAGGCAAGCCGGGGCAAGACGAGCAGGAGCAGCGGCGCGGCGCCCAGCAGGTAATAGATGCGGTAGTGGCGCGTCTCGTCGCCGACGAGCAGCATCGTGGCCAGGGTGGCCAGGAAGACGAGCCCCAGCCAGGCCAGGAGGAGGTCGTTCCAGCGGCCCGCCCGCGTGTCGGCGGCTGCCGAGATGCCCTGCCAGCCCGCCCGTAGCCACGCCGCGGCCGAGGTCCGCCCCGGCGGCGCGCCTCGCTGCGTATCGGGTGCGTGCATAATCCCTATCGATTCTCCGGGGTTTTCAATACCATGCCACACGCGGACTTACACCTACAGAAACGCACGGACACCCTCGCTCGCCCCGCAAGATGCCTGACCTGTTCTTCCACATCGGCCTCTACAAGACCGCCAGCTCCTACCTGCAGTGGGAGGTCTTCCCGGCCGTCGGCGCGCTCGGCACCGGCCCGCAGCCGGCGGCGGCCAAGGCGCTCAAGGCGGAGATGGTGCACCTCTTCCGCCGGCGCTCGCCGACGGTCTGGCGGACACGGCGCGGCCAGCGGGCGGCGAGGCGGATCGCCGAGCTCGCGCCCGCCGCGGGGCCGGTGCTCTACTCCCACGAGAGCCTCTACCACGGCAAGATCTTCCAGCAACGGCCCGGCCGGCTCGGGGTGCGGGATCCGGTGCACCTGCTCGCCGCTCACCTGGGCGCCTTCGCCCGGCAGGCGTGGGGGCAGCGCGGCCGCGTGGGGTGCCTGCTCTTCATCCGCAACCAGCCGGATTGGCTGGCCTCGATGTATGCGCAGTTCAACGACAAGCTTCGCGGCTCCGGCCAGGCCGATTTCGAGCGGCGGGTCCACGCCCTGCTCCGCGAGCCGCTATTGTACGGCGGGCAGGCCATCGATTACGACCACTGGTACCACCGGCTCAGCGAGGCCCTGGGACCGGCGCAGGTGCTGCCGCTGCTCTACGAGCGCATCGAGGCGCCGGAGACGTGGTCGCGGGTCGCTGCGTTCACGGGCCTGGAGGCCCTGGGCCCGGGGGTGGCCCTGGACAAGGGGAGCCAGCGGGCCAAGGTCAGCCGCACGGCCCCGGCCGAGTGGCGCCTCAAGGACAAGGGCGGCACCCCGTGGCACCGGGCCGGGCGCAAGGCCCTGCGCCGGCTCGGGGTCCCGGTCGCCCGGCCGCAGCCGCAGACGCGCGCCGAGCGGCTGACGATGCCGGAGGGCCTGCGCGGGGCGATCCAGGGGCACTACGCCGCTGCCAACGGCCGCCTCGAGCAGGCCACCGGCCTGAGCCTGGCGGGCCTGGGCTACTACCCGCCGGACAGCGGCTGACACCCGCGCCCCCGATGGCGCCGACCGAGACAGCGGTGTTTGCCGTATCATGGGGCGCTTCCCCGTCGTCGGCACCGGGAGGCGATCCTTGAGCAGCGGCAATACCCCCGCGCATCCTGCCACGGCGTCAGCGAGCAGCGCCGACGGGGCGGACACCGCCACGGACCAGGGGCCCTCGTGGCCCGTCTTCCGGCGGCTGCTGCTGGACTACGTCGTCCCGCAGTGGCGGGTGGCCCTGGTCGCCACCGCCACCATGCTCGCCTACGCCGCCAGCGAGGCGGCCTTCGTGGCGCTCATCCGCCCGCTGCTCGACGACGGCCTCGTGGCGCAGGACGCGGCGGTCATCCGCTTCTACGCCGCGTTGCTGGTCGGGATCCTGATCCTGCAGGGGATCACCTTCTTCATCTCGCAGTACCTGACGGGGCTGGTAGGCCGGGAGATGATCAAGCGGCTGCGCCTGACCGCCCACGACCGCCTGCTCGCCCTGCCCCAGGCCGCCTTCGACCACCTCTCCACCGGGCAGACGATCTCGCGGCTGACCTACGAGGCGGAGCAGACCGCCAACGCCAGCACCAAGGCAGCCATCACCATCATCCGCGACGGCGTGACAGCGGTGCTGGTCCTCGGGTATATGGTCTACCTCTCGCCGAGGCTGATGCTCATCACCGGCCTGGTGCTGCCGGTCATCGCCGGGCTCGTGGCCACCATCAACCACCGCTTCCGGCAGCTCAGCCGCCGCGTCCACCACGCCGTCGGCAGCGTGGGCACGGTGGCCGAGGAGACGGTGCACGCCCACCCGGAGATCAAGCTCTTCGGCCAGGCCGACCACGAGCGGCGGCGCTTCGAGCGGCTGAACGAGCGGAGCCGCCGGCAGAGCATGAAGTTCGCCGCGACCCGCTTCGCCAGCGTGCCGCTGATCCGGCTGACGGTGGGCATCGCCCTGGCGATCACCCTCAATCTCGTCACGCTGGACGCCGTCGTCGAGGCCCTCACCGTGGGCACCATCAGCTCCTTCATCGGCGCCATGCTGCTGCTCAACCGCCCCCTCAAGGGGCTGGTCAAGGTCAATGCCGACCTGCAGAAGGGGCTGACCGCGGCCCGGCGCATCTTCGAGATCATCGACATGCCGGCCGAGCGCGACGACGGCATGCGCACCCTGGCGCGGGCGCAGGGGCACATCGCCCTCGACGGGGTGCGTTTCAGCTACGACGGCGAGCGCGAGGTCCTGCACGGTATCGACCTCGAGGTGGCCGCCGGCGAGACCGTCGCCCTCACCGGCCCCTCCGGGAGCGGCAAGAGCACCCTGGTCCACCTCCTGCCGCGCTTCTACGAGGCCACCGCCGGGCAGATCCGGCTCGACGGCGTGCCCATCACCGAGTACCGGCTCGCGGACCTGCGCCGGCAGTTCGCGCCGGTGAGCCAGGACACCACGCTGTTCAACACCACGGTGGCGGAGAACATCGCCTACGGCGCCCCGGAGGGGGCCTCCCGGGCGGCAATCGAGCGGGCGGCGGAGGTGGCCTACGCCCGCGGCTTCATCGAGCAGCTGCCCCACGGCCTCGATACGGAGATCGGCGAGGACGGCGCCCTCCTCTCCGGGGGGCAGCGCCAGCGCATCGCCATCGCCCGGGCCGTGATCAAGGACGCGCCCGTGCTCATCCTCGACGAGGCGACGGCCTCGCTGGATACCGAGTCGGAGCGCTACATCCACGCCGCCTTCGAGCGGCTGATGGCAGGGCGGACGGCCTTCGTCATCGCCCACCGGCTCTCCACGGTCGAGGGCGCCGGTCAGATCCTCTTCCTCGAGGACGGGCGGATCGTCGAGCGGGGCACCCACGCCGAGCTCCTGGCCCGCAACGGGCGCTACGCGGGCCTGTACCGAATGCAGCTCGCCCCGCAGGGCGGACGGTCCGGGTAGCCGCCGAACGCTATAGCCATGGACATCGACACCAAAAGGAACAGGATCTTGCCAGCACCGACCCGATCCCCGAGCCGCGCCCGAGCCACGCCGAACCGTACCGGCCGGCTGCCGGGCCCACGGTGGCTCGCCCGCGCACTGCTGCTGGTGGTGGCATTGCTAGGCAGCGCGGCCCTGGCCGCAGGGGCCGAGGCGGCGGAGGCGGACTCGGCCGCCCCTGACGGGGACAGCTTCACGGCCCTGGTCGTGGAGAACGACGGGCTCACCGGCCAGGGGCTAGACCGCTGGTACACGGGCGGGCTCCAGCTCGCCTACGCCACCGAGGCCCACCCGCCGCCGCGCTGGCTGCAGCAGCTCGGCCGGCACGGCGCGGGCCTGGACGTGGGCGCGGACGCGCTGTGGGGGCTGTCGGTGGCGCAGCGGGCCTTCACCCCGGCGAACATCACGGACCCGGAGATGCCGCCGGCCGACCGGCCCTACGCCGGCTGGCTGAACGTGACCCTGGGCATCGCCGAGCGTACGCCGGACAGCCTCGGCCGCCTGCGGCTGGGGCTCGGCGTGACCGGTGAGCCCGCGCTGGCGGAGCAGATCCAGCAGGTGAGCCACGACCTCTTCGGCTCGGATGAGCCGGTGGGCTGGGATAGCCAGCTGCCGTCGGAGCCCACCTTCCAGGTGGCCTACGACCGGCAATGGACCGTCCAGGCGGGGCCGCTCGCCGGCCCCCTGCGCTACCGGCTCGACACCGCCACCGGCGCCTCGCTGGGCACGGCGCTCACCCAGGCGGGCGCCGGGCTGTCCGCCTCCATCGGCCAGCGCCTGCCCCGCGACCACGGCCCGCCGCGGCTCAGTGGCGTGTCTACCGGCTCGCTGTCCTTCGACAGCGCCGCCGGCGCCGGCTGGTACGCGACCCTCGGCGCCAACGCCCGGCTGGTGGCGCACAACCTCTTCCTCGACGGCACGGTCTTCCGCGACTCCCCCTCCGTGGAGCGGGAGCCGGCCGTGACGGAGGCCTACGCCGGGCTCGTGGCCTACCGCCACCGCCTGCGCCTATCGGTGACCTGGATCCGGCGCAGCAAGGCCTTCAAGCGCCAGGAGGAGGCCCAGGGCTTCGGCGTAGCGACCCTGACCTGGGCGCACTGAGCCCGGAGGCACGGCGGGCGGCCCGCCAGCCGCGGCGAGCGGCGCGGCCCAGGCGCACGCCGGCGAGCAGCGCCGGCTTGATCCAGTCCCCCTCCGGCACCCGCGGCATGCCTACCCGGCCACGGAGGGCGAACGCGCCCGCAGCCACGGCAGCGCCGGCGATGACCGGCAACAGGGCGTCCGCGAGCACCCCCGGCTGGAGGGCGTAGGCGACCGCCGCCGGCGCCAGCCGCAGGCCAACCCCCCACGGCAGGACGAGCCCCAGCGCCACCAGGGCGAGCACCGCCAGGCGCTGGGGCAACGGGTCCAGGCCGCCGTCGCCCCGCCAGGCGAGCGCGAGGAAACGGGCCAGGAGCAGGGTGGTCAGCGCCGAGAGGATGAAGAGCAGCGGCCCTAGCGCTGCCTCCGCGACGCTGGCGCTGACCTCCTTGAGGCCGGCCTTGGCCAGGACACCGCTGGTGCCGGGCGCCCCCGCCAGCGCCAATGCCGGCGGCAGCAGGTACCAGCCGCGGCGGCGCCCGTGGAGCCCGCAGCCGAGGAAGAGCGCCCCCTTGGCCAGGCCGTGGTGGACGGCGAAGACCGCCAGCGCGGCGCCCGCCGCCGGCGCCGCAGCGGGCTGCAGCAGCGCCAGGCCGGTGAGCACGGTCATCAGCCCCATCTGGCTCACCGTGGAGTAGGCGAGCACCGTCTTGGGCCGGCGCTGGGTCACGCCCACGAGGCCCGCGTAGAGGCTGCTCAGCAGGCCCGCCACCACCAGGGCGGCGCCCAGGCCTGGCAGGGCCGCCTCGCCCAGGGGCAGCAGCCGCCACCACCCCACCAGCGCCGCCTTGACCAGTAGCGCCGACAGCAGCGCGCTCGCCGGCACCGGCGCTACCGGGTGGGCCAGCGCCAGCCAGGCGTGCAGCGGCACCACGCCGGCCTTCACTGCGAAGCCCACGAGGATCAGCCCCACCAGGAGGCCGCGCCGGTCGTGGCCGGCGACGGCGGCGGGGGCCTCGGCCAGGGCGACGTTGCCGGCCTCGGCGGCGATGAGCAGCACGGCGGCGAGGACTGCTGCCTCGGCGAGCAGGGCCATCGTCAGGTAGATCCGCCCGGCGCGGAAGGCCTCCGGGGTGCGGGCATGGACCACCAGCGGGTAGGCGGCCAGGGTCATGGCGCTGTAGGCGAAGTACAGGGTCGCCAGGTCCGCGGCGAGGAGGAGCCCCATCAGCGCCGCCACGGTCGCTGCCAGGGCGGCCAGCAGGCCGGACCGCCGGGGGCCGGCGTAGCCCCCGGCGGCGGCGAGGCATGCGGCCGCCGCCACCGGGGCGGTGAGGGCCAGCAAGGCCCGGGCCAGGGTGTCCGGCGCCAGCCGTGTGCCGAGCAGCAGCCACGGCAGCTCCAGCGCCTGCGCCCCCGGTGCCAGGGCGAGGAGGCCGGTGAGCGGCGCCACGGCGAGCAGCCCCGCCCCCAGCCGCCGGGCGCGGCCGCCGAGCAGCGCCGCCGCAACCAGGGGCGCGAGGATGGGCAGCAGCAGGAGCGGCTCCGGTACGCTCATAGGCCGGGATAGCCTTGCTCGACGATGCGCGCCGCCCAGCCCAGCGGCGATAGCGGCGTCGCCGCCAGCAGGCCGGCGAGCAGCACCGCCGTGGCGGTAAGCAGCACCGGGTCGAGGAGTCCGCGGTGGGCCTCGGCCCGGCCGGCGCGCGCCGGCCAGTCCCTCGTGGCGGGCAGGAGCCAGAGGCGGCGCAGGATGGGGAGGAAGTAGGCGGCATTGAGCAGGGTGCTGGCCACCAGCACGCCGATCACCCAGCCCTGCCCCTGCGCCAGGGCGCCGATGCCTAGATACCACTTGCTGATAAAGCCGGCCAGGGGCGGTGCGCCCATCATGCCCAGGGCGGCGACGGTGAAGGCAGCCGAGGTCACCGGCATGCGCCGGCCGGCGCCGTTGAGGGCGTCGATGCGGTGCTCGCCCAGGGTCTCGGCGTAGTTGCCGGCGCAGAAGAACAGCGTGATCTTCATCAGCCCCTGGTGGACAAGGTGCGCCAGGCCGCCGATGAGCGCCAGCTGGCTGCCCGCGGCCACCCCCAGGGTGATGAACGAGACCTGGCTGACCGTGGAGAAGGCGAGGCGGCGCTTGAGCTCGGCCTGGGCCAGGGCGCGCACGGAGCCGTAGACGATGGTTACCGCCGCCAGGGCCGAGAGCACCGGGGTGACGTGGAGCTCGGCAGCCAGGGCGTAGCCGTAGGTATCCTCGATGATGCGCACCACGCCGAAGGCGCCGGCCTTGACGACCGCCACGGCGTGCAGCAGGGCGCTGACGGGGGCCGGCGCCACCATGGCCGCGGGCAGCCAGCCCTGCAGCGGGAAGAGCGCCGCCTTGACCGCCACGCCGCCGAGCAGCAGCGCCAGCACCGCCGTGGCCGCCACCGGCGCCCGGTCCGCCCACTCGGCCACGGCGGGCATGCCGCCCGGGGTGAAGGGCTGCTCGCCCACCGCCACGTAGAGCGCCGCCGTACCGGCGAGCAGTGCGGCGCCGCCGCCGAGGGTGTAGCCCAGGTAGGTGCGCCCGGCGGCCAGCGCCGCCGAGTGGCCGCGGTGGACCACCAGCGGGTAGGTGGCCAGGGTGAGCAGCTCGTAGAAGCAGAAGAAGGTGAAGGGATTGCCGGCCAGGGCGACGCCGAAGGTGGCGGCGACGCACAGCGAGAAGAAGCCGAAGAAGCGCGCCCGCTGCCCGGAGCCCTCCAGGTAGGCGATGGCGTAGACGGTGGTGATCAGCCACAGGAGCGAGGAGAGCACGGCGAAGAGCAGCGCCAGCGGATCCGCCACCAGGCGCAGGGTGGCCCCAGGCAGCGCCGGCCAGGCCACCTCGAGGGTGTGGCCCTGGAGGACGCCGTGGGCCATGAGCAGGACCAGCGCCAGCTTGGTGCCGGCGCCGAACAGGTTCCAGAAGGTGCGCTGCCGGCGGCGGGCATCCCCGAGGGCGAAGACGATGGCCGCTGTGGCCACCGCGGTGAGCAGCGCCGCCAGCGGCAGCAGGCCGTAGGCGGCAGCCATCATCCCAGCGCCTCCGGCGCACCCTGCTCCAGCAGCCGCAGCGCCGGCACCGCGCTGACACCGAGCAGGTAGACCGCCAGCGCCAGCAGTAGCGGTACGGCCACCATGCGCCGGGGCAGGCGCTGCGGTGGGCGGCGTACGGGCTCGTCCGACGGCGCCGCGGCAAGGGCCATTGCCAGGACGCGGAGGCCGTAGCCGGCGGCGAGCAGGCCGCCGAGCACGATCACGGCCGCCCACGGCCACTGCCCGCCGCCGAGGGCGCCGCTGAGCAGCTGCCACTTGGCCAGGAAGCCGGCCGTCGGCGGCAGGCCCATGAGGCTCACGAAAGCCAGCCCCAGGGCGAGCACGCTCACCGAGAGCTCCGGCGCGATCCCGCGCAGCCCCGCCAGGCGGTCGTGGCCGAGGCTGTAGCGGATATTGCCGGCGGCGAGGAAGGCGCCGGCCTTGGCCAGGCCGTGGGCCACGATGTAGTAGGCCGCTCCCTGCCAGGCCTGGGCCGCAGCGGCGGGGACGGCTGCCAGCGGCAGCAGGAGGAGGGGATAGCCGAGCTGCGCCACGGTGGAGTAGGCGATCACCGGCTTGAGCCGCGATTGGCGCAGCGCCTGCAGGGAGCCGTAGAGCACGGACGCCGCCCCGAGGCCGCCGAGGAGCCACCCCACTGCGGGGCTGAGCAGCGCCGGGAAGGTCCATAGCCACAGCCGCAGCACCAGGTAGACGCCCGCCTGGACGACCAGCGCCGACAGCACCGCGCTCGCCGGCGCCGGGGCGTTGCTGTGGGCGGGCACGAGCCAGGTGTGCAGCGGGAAGATCGCCCCCTTCAGGAGCAGCCCGGCGGTGATGAGCGCCGCCGCCACTGCCGCGGGGCCGCCGGCGCCGACCAGCTCCCCTACCTGGCGCAGGTGCAGGGTGCCGGTGCCGCCGTAGAGCAGGGCGACGCCGAGCAGGTAGGCCAGCGAGGCGAGCAGCGCCAGCAGCAGGTAGCGCATGGCCGCGCCCAGGGAGGCCCGGTCACCGGTGATGGCTACCAGCGGCACCGCCGTGAGGGTGACCAGCTCCAGCATGATGTACAGGTTGAAGAGGTCGGCTGCCAGGAAGGTGCCGTTGAGGGCGGCCCACTGCACCAGCCATAGCGGCCAGAACCGCTCGGCCTCCTGGTGGTGGTGGCCGTCGTGCAGATAGGGCCCGGCGTAGGCGGTCACCGCCAGGCCTACCGCCGCGGTCATGGCGAGCATCAGCGCCGCCAGGCCGTCGGCGTAGAGCTCCACCCCGAGCGGCGGCATCCAGCCGCCCAGGTGGTAGGCCTGCGGGCCGTGGGCGGCGACGTGGCGCACGGCGTCGGCGACGGCCGCTACCGTGGCCAGGGCGCCGATGCCCGGCAGCCACGGCGCCCGGCGAGCGCCGAGCAGGAAGACCACCAGGGCCGTGAGCAGCGGGAGGAGGAAGGCCAGCGGCAGCGATAGCGCTCCGCCCGCCGCCACGGCGCTAGCCCTCGTCCTCGGGGAGGTGGCGGAGGCCGGTCTCGGCGTAGTAGCGCCGGGCCAGCACCAGGGCGAGCGCGGTGGCGCTGACGGCGACGACGATGCCGGTGAGGACCATGGCGTGGGGGACGGGATCGACGTAGCCGGGGTGGCGCCGGGCGAGGGCCACCAGCAGCAGGAAGACGGCGTTGCCGAGCAGGTTCAGCGCCAGGATGCGGCGTAGCAGGTGGCGCCGCACGATCAGGCCGTAGACGCCGATCCCCGCCAGGGCGCTGGCGGCCAGCGTATAGAGGCCCGCCTGGGTCACCGCCCCCTCCAGCGCAGCCCGGCGGAGCCGCTGAACAGCAGGGTCAGCGGCAGCGCGATGGCGAGGGTCAGGCCCGTCTCGATGAGCAGGATGAGCGTATAGGCCCATCCCTCGGGGTAGGCGAGCACCGCCGAGGCCATCCCCGCCCCGGCCAGGCCGATGGCGCTGAACAGCACGATCCCGCCCACCAGGGCGAGCCGCTCGGCGGGCGAGGTCTCGGCAACAGGCTGTAGCCGGCCCGTCAGGCGCAGGAGCACGCCGAGGGCGGCGAGCACCGCCCCGGCCTGGAAGGCGCCGCCGGGCTGGTGGCCCCCGGACCAGAGCAGGTAGCCGGCGACGAGGACCCCCATCGGCACGGTGACGCGGAGCAGGAGGGGCATGAGCACCGGCTCGCCCCCGGCAGGGTCCGGCCGGGGGCCCGGGCCGGCGCGCCCGAGCGGCTCCGCCACGACGCGGGCGCCGAGGAAGGCGGCGAAGAGCACCACCACCTCGGCAAGGGTGTCGACGGCGCGGAAGCTCAGCAGTACCGCGGTAATCGGGCTCTTGACGCCGCTCTCCCCGAGGCGAGCCAGGGCCTCGCGGCCGGCGCTGGCCGCCGGCGGCTCCAGCCCCAGGACAGCCCAGCCGATGGCGGCGACCAGGGCGCCGCTGAGCACCGCCGCCACCAGCGCCCACCGGCGCGGCAGGGCCGCCGGTTCCGCGTCTCCGGCCTCCCCGGCCGGCTGCAGGGCGCGGTAGGCCGCGAGCAGCAGCGCCCCGGTCAGGCCGGCGCCGATGGCCGCCTCGGCCAGGGCCAGATCGGGGGCCGCGAGGCGGGCCCAGACCACCGCCATGAGCAGGCCCAGGGCGATGAACAGCACCACGCTGCGGAACAGCGCCCGGCTGGCGACGACCTGCACGGCCAGGCCGAGCATGCCCCCGATGAGCAGCAGGTCGAAGGCCCGGTCGATCACGGCGGCGCCCTCCCCGTCCCGCCGCGCTCGCGCAGGGTGTAGCGGGCGATCAGGTGCGCCGAGACGGTGGCCGCCACCAGGGCGACTCCCCAGACAAGGGCCAGCTTGGCGGCCACCCAGGCCGAGTCGGCCTGCAGCGCCAGGCCGAGGGCCACGCAGCCGAGGCCGAGGTTATCGGCCTTGGTCAGGGCGTGGAGGCGGGCGAAGGTACCCGGGAAGCGCAGCAGCCCCACGGTCCCGGTAAAGAAGAAGGCCGCACCGAGGGCCAGCGCCCCGACGCTGAGCCACTCGGCGACGGTCATCGCTCCTCCTCACGCCGCGGCGTACGCGTGAAGGCCACGACGAGGACGGCGGCCAGGAGGACGACGAGCAGCGCCACGTCGCGCAGGGCGGGTAGCGCCGTGGCCTCGGCGAGGAGCAGGAGCACCGCCACGGTGGTCGTGCCGAAGAGCATGGCGGCGAGCATCCGGTCGGCGGCGCCGGGCCCGTGGTGGACGCGCCCCAGCCCGGCGAGGAGGTTGAGCAGGAGGAACAGGGCGATGGCGAGATCCAGCGTCTCCACGGCGTACACCTTCAGCGGCTCAGCAGTCGGCTCCTGCCACGGTACCGTAGACCCTCGCTACGCGGGCCTCCAGGGCCTGCAGCTCCGCGCCGGCCTGGGGGAGGATGGCGTGGACGATGAGGGTGTCGCCGTCCAGGTCGACGGCCAGGGCGCCGGGCATGAGGCTCACCGCAGCGATCAGCAGCACCCGCGGCTCGCCGCCGGGCAATCGCAGCGGGTGGTGCAGCCAGGCGGGCTGCAGGGGCATGCGCGGATGCAGGGCGCGGTAGCCGACGTCCAGGGCGCCGAGCAGGGAGCGGGCCAGGAAGAAGGCGGCCAGGCGCGCCGCCGCCAGCGGCCGACGGCCCCGGCGGCGGGGGGTGGCGAGGGCCACCGCAGCGGCCGCGGCGGCAGCGACGCTGGCGACGCCGAGCAGGCCGCCGGCCGCCCCCTCGGCGAGGATCAGCCACAGCAGCCCCGCGCCCACCACGGCGCGGGCGATGCGTCCGCTCCTGTCAGCGACGAGGCCCATAGCCTCTTCCTCCCGGCAAGCTCCGGGCGCTACTGCTCGGCGCCCAGCTGCTGGGCGCGCTCGGCGATCTCCGCCAGCTCCTGGCGGTCGCGCTCCCAGTCGCGGCTCGCGGCCGCCTCCGGGTAGCCCTGGGCGTGGTGGAGGACCAGCCGCGCCAGGGCGTCCAGGTGATCGGCGCGGTCGTTGAGCGCCGGGATGTAGGACAGGCGCTCGCCGCCGGCCGCCTCGAAGTACTCGCGGTTCTCGCCGCCGATCTCCTCCAGCGTCTCCAGGCAGTCGGCGGCGAAGCCCGGGCAGATGACGTCCAGGTAGCGGACGCCCTCCTCCCGGGCCAGATGGGCGACGGTCTCGTCGGTGTACGGCTTGAGCCACTCCTCGTTGCCGAAGCGGGACTGGAAGACCACATCCCAGCTCCCGTCGGCCAGCCCCAGGCGCTCGGCCACCAGCCGGGCCGTGCGGTGGCACTGGCAGTAGTAGGGGTCACCGTCGAGGACGTAGCGCTCGGGGACGCCGTGGAAGGAGAACAGCAGGCGCTCGCCCGGGCCCTGGCGCGCCCAGTGGTCGCGGATGGACTGCGCCAGGGCGTCGAGGTAGCCGGGGTCGTCGTGGTACTCGCCGATCATGCGGAACTCCGGCACCCAGCGCCAGTTCATCAGCTCCTGGGCCACGGCGTCGAAGGTGGAGCCGGTGGTGGAGGCGGAGTACTGCGGGTAGAGCGGCAGCACCAGGAGCCGGCGCGCGCCGGCCTCGCGTAGCCGGCGCAGGGCCGTGGCGATGGAGGGCTGCCCGTAGCGCATGCCCAGCTCCACCGTGAAGGGGCCTGCGGCGCCCGAGGCCTCGAGGCGCTCGCGGATGCCGGCGGCCTGGCGCTGGCCGATGCTCAGCAGCGGCGAGCCGTCCTCCTGCCAGATCTCGCTGTAGGCCGCCGCCGATTTCTTGGGCCGGGTGCGCAGCACGATGCCGTAGAGGATGGGCCACCAGCGCCACTTGGGGATCTCGATGACGCGCGGGTCCGACAGGAACTCGTGGAGATAGCGCCGCAGGGCGCCCTCGGTGGGGGCCTCCGGGGTGCCGAGGTTGGCTACCAGGATGCCCAGCGACGGCATCTCGTGGTGCTGGAAGGCGCTCTTGGCGGAGTAGAGTTTCATAGGGCTCGGAGCATAGCAGGATAGAGGCGGCGTTGAGGAGTTCTGGGGCCACAGGCCACCGGGGTGGCGGGCGCAGGCTGACCAACCGGCGGCTCGAGGCGTAGACTACGGCGGACACGCACGGCAACCGACAAGAAGAGCCTCCATGAGTGACAGAAAGCGCGTACTGTTCCTGTCCACGGGTAACGCCTGCCGCTCGCAGATGGCCGAGGGCTTCGCCGAGACCCTTGCGGCGCACCTGATCGAGGGGCGCTCGGCGGGCGTCGAGCCGGCCGCCGAGGTCGACGCGCGGGCGGTCAAGGTCATGAACGAGGACTGGACGGACATCTCCGAGCGGACGCCGAAGGCGGTCACCGATGACATGCTCGCGGACGTGGACCTGGTGATCACCCTATCCGACGAGGCCCGCGAGCGCTGCCCGGCCCTGCCCGAGGGCGCGGAGCACCGCCACTGGGCCATCGACGATCCGCACACGGCCAGCGGCGACGAGCAGCGGATCATGAACACCTACCGCGGTATCCAGGATGAGGTGAAGGAGAACATCCTGTTCCTCATCAACGAGGTCCGCGGCGGCAACGAGGAGTTCCAGATCTAGCGCGCCGCTAGCCGCTGCGCAGGCGGCTGAGCGCCTCCTGCGCCCGCTCGCCGTAGGCGCTCTCGGACTCGGCGGCCCGTCTGTAGTGCCGCAGCGCCGAGGCGCGCTCGCCGTCTGCCTCCGCCAGCTGCCCCAAGGTGAAGTGGGCGGGCGCGGTGGGCAACAGCTCGTTGGCCCGCCGCAGGTCAGACCGGGCGCGGTCGTCGCGGCCGAGCTCCTTGCGTAGCAGGCCGCGATCGAGGTGGAAGGCGAAGGTGCGGTCATTGCGCGCGATGGCCCGATCCAGGGCCTCGACGGCGGCCTCCGGCTCGCCCATCCGGGCCAGGGCCTGGCCCTTCAGGGCGTGGAAGGCGGCCTCCTCGGGATAGGCGTCGATGGCCTGCTCGGCCAGGCTCAGGGCCTGCTCGGGGTTGCCCGCCTGCAGCGCCTCCCGCCCCGCCTCGTGGTCGGCGTAGGCCTCGCTGTTCTCGCGCAGCGGCGCCGTCCGCCGCGCGTAGCGCTCGGCGCCCAGGGTCCACGCGCTCGCGTCCATCTCGGCGCGCAGCCTCCGGGCGAGCTCCCGGTTGGCCTCGACCCGCGCCTGGGAGGGCGGGTGGCTGGCGAAGAGCCCCTCGAGCCAGTTGCTGCTGTTGTCGCCGGCGAGGCGGACGAACTTCTCCTGCAGGGTGACCGCTGCCTGCGGGTCGTAGCCGGCCTCGGCCATGTAGCGGGTGCCGTAGCGGTCCGACTCCAGCTCCGCCTCCCGGGAGTAGCGCTTGTTGATCAGGTTCAGCCCGATCCCGGTGCCGGCGACGAGGAGCCCGGCGAGCTCGCTGTCGCTGGCGGCCACGCCGACGGCAGCGACGCCGGCCTGCATGAGCATGCCGCGCTCGAGGCGCTGCGCGCTGTGGCGGGCGGCGGCGTGGACGATCTCGTGGCCGATGACGGCGGCGAGCTCCGCCTCG
>Ga0207714_1000436_pt1 | contig 29185 bp, 37 predicted proteins | sample PonA232FremontCA_2_FD_187270 | JGI IMG/M metagenome (GOLD analysis project Ga0207714, IMG submission 187270) | Marine sediment microbial community from Fremont, CA, USA - Pond A23 Sediment 2 (SPAdes) | ecosystem: Environmental > Aquatic > Marine > Unclassified | place: USA: Fremont, California...
TTCAGACCCAGTGAGTTATGCCGTGGGAAACCGGGGGGTGTTTGGGGTGTGTTCTTTAAAAGGACCCCGACGCCGTCTGTGCAATTCGCCGGGGGCAGAAGCTGAGTGGACTCGCCGGGATTTGAACCCGGGGCCTCTCCCATGCCAAGGGAGTGATCTACCACTGATCTACGAGCCCGCGTGTTTCCACGTTCCGGAGGATCCGTCTTAAACCCCTCGAAACGCCAGAGGGAGTCGCCTACGAACGGGTGTACTCGGGCTTGTTGCCCTCGTGCCACTTGATCGTACAGCCGCGCGAGGGATTGAACTCGATATCAACGTCTTCGCCCGCTAACACGGCCTCGATGGCCTCGTGGATCTCGATCCGGTCGGGCTCCTCACCGGGGCTGATGGCATCGTCCAGCCGGCCCTGGTAGGCCAGGCGCGCCTCGCCATCCTCAACCGCGAACAGAAACGGATCGGGCGTACAGACCGCGCCGTAGGCCTTGGCGACCTCCTGGGACTCATCTCGGAGGTAGGCATCGTACTCCACTTCGCCGGAGGCAACGCGCTCTTGCATCTCCTCAAAGGAGTCTTCGGGATAGGCCTCGGCGTCGTTGGGGTTAATTCCGACAACGGCAACATCGTCGTGCTCGGTTGCGATGTCGTTGAGCAGCGACAGCTTGGCCTGAGCGTACGGACAGTGATTACACGTGAAGACAACGAGGATCGCCGCGTTATCGGTGAAGTCCTCGACTGTGTGGGTCGCCCCATCGGCTCCGGGCAGCTCGAAGTCGGGCGCTTGATCGCCGATGGCGAGCACCTGGTTGGATTCGCCGGCCATATGCGACCTGTGATGGCAACGACCAAAATGGTTGTCACCGCTGCGTCAGCCGAATCGAAACCCCTTTACTCAAACCGATAAAATCGGATGGTGAGGGGCCGTGGCCTAGTCCGGCAGGGCGACTGACTCCAGAGATTCCGCCTCTGACGACCGACTGATATACGGAGCCGCCGTCTGATCACCGGCGGCGAGGATGATACCCTGGAGTTCCGAGGCGGATCGGGGATATCAGTCGATCGGGGGTTCAAATCCCTCCGGCCCCATACCAAACTTCAATACAAACGCCCAATTTTCAGGGCGATATTCCTGATAGTTCTATAGTTTGCGAGGCCCACCGGCGGTACACCTGTCGGGATTGCCGACGCAACTGTATCAACCGGATCGACTCCGAACCAGCACGGTTCGAGCTGTGTCATTCTTGTCATCAGTCCGCCAGATGGACCCACCACCGACTACCCGAACCGGTCGACAAAATTCCTCTATCGCTCCGGTGGGTGACCATCGCGCGGTTCATCGGCCTTGAGCTGCCGTCGAACGACACGGCCGAGAACCCCACCGCGAGTGAGGAGCACAGCCGGATAGCGCCTCAGCGGTCGTCAGTCGACTCAAGATTCTTCACCCTCCGGCCGGGAGAAAGCGTATGGTACTGGCCCAGGCGTTATCATATACCTCACTCGCCGTCGTCGCGGCGCTGGTCGGTGGCGTGATCGCCGTCTACCGGCCGCCAGGTCCACAGATGGAAAGCAACATCCAGCACTTTGCTGCTGGCGTCGTTATCGCCGCTGTCGCCGCCGAACTCCTTCCGGACATCCACGACCGGGCGCCGCAGGTCGTCGTCCTCGGGTTCGCCATCGGTGTCGTGACGATGCTAGGGATCCACCGGTTGAGCCGGGCGATCGAGCAACGTGACCTCGGCGGACCGTTCGCCGGTGCCGCCGGATTGCTCATCACCGTCGCAATCGACATGGTGATCGACGGCGTCCTGATCGGCGTCACCTTCCTCGATAATCCTGACGCCGGAGTGATCATCGCGCTAGCGTTGACCATCGAGGTGCTCTTCTTAGGCGTGGCCGGCGTGGTTGCCCTGCCACAGAACCTCGGAATGGCCCGAAAGCTCGCCGTCCCAGCCGCCTTTGGACTCCTGCTTGCCACCGGCGTGACCGTTGGTGTGCTAGCCCTCGGGGGCGTGACTGGCGCGCCGATTGCGATCATCCTCGCCTTCGGCTCGGCCGCCCTGTTGTATCTCGTCACCGAGGAACTCCTCGTGAAGGCCGGGACAGTTCCCGAGACGCCCGTCTCAACGACGCTTTTCTTCGTCGGCTTCCTCTCGATCTTCCTACTCGATATGTTTCATTAATCCGATCGACACCGTATTGCCACCAGTAAGATACACGCCTACGAACACATGGCCGTCTTTGCCGATCTCTCGGGATTCAACGGCGAGGATCTGATGGCGGATGTCTTTCACCCCCTCGGCTACGAGCGTGTCCGCCAGGCCGAACGAACGGCCGGCAAGGGCCGGGACATCCTCATGGAGAAGATCGTTGACGGCACCTGCCGAGCGGTCGTCGCCGAGTGCAAGCACACGGGCACCGCCGGACGGCCGGTCGTCCAGAAGCTCCACTCGCGCTTGCCACCTTCGACTTCGATAGCCACAAGCGTGGCATGGTTGTCACACCCGGGCCGGCCAGGGAGTACGCAACGCCCTTCTAGTAGACCGACGTGGTGGTTGCACTCTGCGAATCCACAGTAGGCGAGTCTCCGGAATCACACCTCGGTATCCGATCCCTCAGGCGACCCCGCCGAGGAGACGGCCGACTGTGTAAGCGACGGCCGCTGCCGTCATTCCGACGAGAAACATCTCCGCCCCATTGATATACCAGGGCCGGTCCGTGACGAGACTTCGACTCGCCCCAACGACGAAGAATGCGACCCCGGTGAACCCAATCGAGAGCAAAAACGCTGGTGTCGCCGCAAGAATGTACGGAATCAGCGGGGCCCACCCGGCGATGACGAACGCAAGAAACGTGACAAACGCCGTCCAGCGAGGGGACTTTCCGTCGGACGGATCGACTGGTACGTCATCATCCGTGCGGACAGAGCGCTGATAATCAAGTTCCGACCGACGACTCAGATAGTTACTCATGCCCATCGAGAACCCATCGGCGAAGAGGTTCGCCGCCCCCAGGATGAGTACGATCGAGGGGTTCAATGCGGCGCCAGCAACGCCGGAGACAACCGCGAAGGTCGTGATGATCCCATCATTTGCCCCGTAAATCACTTCGGCGAGGTACCGTCCAGACGATGCAACGTCATCGCCGAGGAGCCGTTCGATCATCGCTGGGGCGGAATAGGCCCGGCGCATGTAACTATCCCTCGCCGTCTGCTGTATATCGAACCGCAGGTTCATCCACGCTCGTCACCCATGAAAACACATGGCCCACACCGTCCTCGTCGCATTCGACGGGTCACCGCTCGCCGAGCGGGCGCTCGACCACGCACTCACGTCCATGCCGGACGCCGAGTTCACCGCCATTCACGTCATTAATCCGGTCGACGTAATCGTTGCAGTCGAGACCGGTGGGCTGCCGGTCGCTGAAGACTGGTACGAGACCGCTCAAGATCAGGCGGACACCATCCAGACCGTGGCGTCAGAGCTGGCGGCCGCACACAACCGCACGATCAAGACCGTGACCGAGATCGGACGACCGGCACGGACGATCCTCCAGTATGCGCGTGACAACAATATCGACCAGCTCGTGATTGGAAGCCACGGTCGATCAGGTATCAACCGTGCACTTCTTGGGAGTGTTGCCGAGACGGTGGCCCGCCGGGCACGGGTCCCAGTGACAATCGTGAGGTGACCCCGTGCGAGACTCCCGGTGCTTCGATTGGTGACAGCACTGATCGGTGTCTGACAACGCCCACTGATGCATCGTCCACAGGCGGGCGGCTGCACGTGGCCTCCCACCGGGCGAACGATCCACGAGTCTCCCTGTAGCACCCGATCAGTTTCCGCTTGAGGGCATCCGTGGGGCAAGTACTGACACCAGCGCATCAAGGTCACGCGTCTGGTACCAGACGGTCCCCGGCCCGGTGAAATCAAAGACGAGACCCTCGCCGCTGAGCAGCGACGACTTGAGCCCGCCGACGGTTCGCGTCTTGAAATCCACCGTGTCGTTCCACGCGATCAGGTGTTCGTTGTCGAGCGTGTAGGACTCGCCAGCGTCGAGTTCCAGCCGTTCGAGACCGCCGTAGGCGTTCAAAAAGGCGGTCCCGGTCCCCTTCAGCGCGAGCGGCGTCAGACTCGCCTCGCCGATGACGGACTTGATCCCACCGAGTTCGGAGTCAATGTCGATTGTCTCGTCGGCGGCGAGAAACGCGCCGTCGGTGGCATACAGGGTCTCCTCCGTCAGCGTCTGTTCCATGATGTCTCCCGGCGTCGACGGGGCAAACGTCACCTGGCCCGGGCCGTCATCAGCGACGAACTGATTTGCGAACAGCGACTCGCCACCGAGCATCGACTTGGCCGAGCTGAGCAGGCCATCGCGGCTGGTCGTCGTCTCGACGGTGATCGTCTCGGAGTGTCCGACCATGGCGCCCGGCTCGGCAAGGATCGATTCGCCAGTATCAAGCGAGACGGTTAGGTGTGCGAACGACGGGCGGTGTGTGATCTCGGCGTTCATTGTCCGATCGGACCTGTGGGCTACAGGATAATGAGTGCGGGCCCCAGTTGCGGGCTGTGCAATGCCGGCTCGATGCGCATCTCGCTGCGGCGTCTTGACATTGCCGTCCTTGAAGGGCCACTCGCCGTCATCCCTCGCCCGCCCGGAGCATGTCGGCGTATGGATCGGGCATGTCGGTCGCCTCAATGGCGCTTGCCGCCCGCTCGACATCGTACGCGACGCGGTGGAAGGTGACCGCAAGCTCGCCGTTGGCGGCAAGCGTCACGTAACACGCCCGGGGATCGCCGTCTTTTGGCTTGCCCACACTGCCCGCGTTGATCACGTGGCGGCCACTTGGCAGTTCTGTGTGATAGGGAAGATGGGTATGACCACAGACCAGCACGTCGGCGTCAACGGCATCAAGCATGCGCTCGAAACTTGCGTCCGCGCGGTCCTCATAGAGGTACTCGTTGACCCGGCGCGGACTGCCGTGGACGAGGACGATATCGAGCGATCCCAGGGTGAGCCGTCGCTGACTGTCAAGATCCTGTAAGTATGCCCGGTTTGTATCGGTGATAACCTCGTTTGTCCATCCAATCGAGCGTTTGCCACGCTCGCGTTCGGTCTCGGTCTGATAGGCACACCCACAGTCATCACTGTGCTGGCCAACGCCCTGGTCGTAGTTGCCCATGATCGTTGGAATCTCCCGCTCGCGGACGAGTTCAACGACCTCGTTGGGGAAGGTCCCATAGCCGACAAGGTCGCCGAGACAGTACCGCGCGCCGTTGTGTTGTTCCTCGATATCCGCGAAGACGGCCTCAAGTGCCGGTAGGTTCCCGTGGATATCGCCGAAAATCACCACCTCGTCGTGGCTAGTCATGGGTTCTCTCTGGGGAGTATACGAATAGGCCTTGTTCTTAGTGGTATAGTCCGGTACATAGTGCGCTCTTAGGCGAAGAGGCCGTTTAGCCCGAAGCCGATTGCGACGCCGATCGTGACGACGGTCGTCGCATAGACGGCGAGCAGTCGGCGCTCAAACAGCTTGTTGAGGAGGATCAGATTGGGGATGCTGACGCCCGCCCCGCCAACGACAAACGCAATGACGGTTCCGATCGGCAGGCCCTGTTCAACCAGCGACGCCGCGATCGGCAACATCCCGCTGATACTCACATACAGGGGGGCACCGGCAAGGGCCGCCAGCGGCACCGCCAGTGGGTTCCCCGGACCGGCCACCTGCTGGAGCAGGGCCGCCGGGACCGCCCCGTGAATCAGCGCGCCAAGCGCCATGCCAAGCAGGAGATACGGGAAGGTATCCCGGAAAAACGACAGCGCCCCGCGTGCCGCCGTTTCGACCCGCTCGCGGTGGGACTTCGTCTGAGTTGTCGAACAGGAACACGTGGTCGTCCCACCGTCGGTGGCGACGGTCCGTCCGTTCGCGGTGATCCGCACGTCCTTGACGAGATGCTCAAGTCCAAGCAGGTCGATGAGAATTCCACCGATAATCGCCGCGATAAGCGCCGAGACGAGGTAGATGACGGTGACCTCTAGGCCGAATAGCCCCAACAACAGAAACGCCGCAATCTCGTTGACGATCGGTGACGCCAGCAGGAACGAAAAGGAGAGTCCAAGCGGCGCCCCGGCGCCGAGCAGCCCGGCAAGTACCGGGACGGTCGAACACGAACAGAAGGGCGTCACGGCACCCAGGCCGGCGGCGGCGATATTACCGGTTCCGCGGTTGCGTTCGCGGAGCATCGTCTCAACCCGTTCTGGCGGAAGGTACTCCTGGACGAGTCCAACGAGAAACGAGGCCCCGATGAACAGCGGCACGAGTACCACCGCGAGGTGCAAAAAATACTGCCACGAGTCAACGAGTGCGGTCGCAATCCCGGAGGGAATCATGCGTCGTCCTCGGCGAGGGCGTCGGCGATGTCAAGCAGCTGTAACGCGGCCGTATCACCGATCCGGTAGTAACTCCACTTGCCCTGACGACGGGACTTGACGAGTCCAGCGTCCTTGAGCTCGCGCAGGTGACTCGCGACGGTTGACTGTGGAGCATCAAGGATGACCTGTAACTCACAGGCACACAGTTCGCCATCGCGAAGCGCCTCAAGGATCCGAATGCGGTGTTCGTTTGCCAGCGCCTTGAAGACCGTCAACTCGGCTGTCACCGTCTCATCGTCCGGGATGAGCTCGAACAGTGACGTTACCCGGGTTTCTGGGTCGTCATACAGGCGTTCAAGCGTCTGCCGGGTCGACTCCGGAACCGATTCCGTCATGCTGCTCAGGTGTCCTCCTCGGCCTCTTCGATCTCGACACCACAGCAACAGCCGTCGTCGCCCGACTCTGATCCACTCAGTGCGTCCACGATCGTGTCGATCAGTGAGTTCGACATACAAATCGATACATCTCGATATGAATAAAAAGTGTTTCGGTTCTGCATATTGTCTCCGGCGGCCACGACGTCTTCGGTGTGTGAGCGTCGATCGGTTACAACAGCCAACACGGCGTACTATTGGCTGGTTCGATAAGCTCAAGCCGTGGAGAGCTCTAAGTGTCCGTTCTAATCGGACGATGGTATCTACAAAATATTGGGAAATATCGATATTAGACTCCCTCATCGGCTCGACACGCTGCTGTCCACGGTCGGCTAACCGGTACCGACGCTCTGGAGAGTACTCTTGGGCCGCAACAATTTATTCTGTATTCAAATGACGAATTCGATAGTACTTTCTTAAATCGATTTTACCCGGTATATCGGACATTCTTTCCCTATTGCACAAAATATAATTGAGCGCTACTCAAAATGGGAGTGATGACAACTGCGACCCAACGGCTCCACCGGTATCTTGAGGACGAACTCGCCGAGTGCCGGCCCGAAGACGTTGACCAGCGCTTGGACGAGCTTGACGCCCTTGAGGCGGTTCTCTCGACCGAACGCATCGAGGCCGACCTCGCGGTACTCTCGGCGCTTGCGAATGAGACCCGATACAAGCTGCTTCGGTTGCTTGTCGCTGCCGACGGTGAACTGTGTGTCTGTGAGCTCAACGGCATGGTTGACGCCAGCGAGAGTGCAATCAGCCATGCGCTCTCGCAGCTGACCGACGCTGGTCTCGTGACCCGTCGAAAGGACGGCCGCTGGCGGAAGTACCGCGCGACAAACGAGGCCGTCGCGCTGTTGACGCTACTTGATGGGGTCGTCAATGAGTAACGCCGACGCACACGAGCATGGACCACACTGTGAGTGCGAGAGCTGCGGGGATCCGCGGTCGATGGACTTCCTCGACAAGTATCTCACCGTCTGGATTCTCGGTGCGATGGCGATCGGGGTCGGGCTGGGTGTTGTCGCCCCGTCGGTGACCCAGCCAATTCAGACCTTCCACCTCGTTGAGCTCGGGCTCATTGCGATGATGTACCCACCGCTGGCGAAGGCTGATTACTCACAGCTCCGCGCGGTGTTCAGCAACTGGCGGGTCCTCGGATTGAGTCTCGTCCAGAACTGGCTCATCGGTCCGACGCTGATGTTCGGACTCGCCGTGATTTTCTTCAGCGGGCTCGTCCCTGGTCTCCCTGCTCGTCCCGAGTTCTTCCTCGGGCTGGTGTTCATCGGGATGGCCCGGTGTATCGCGATGGTGCTCGTCTGGAACGAACTCGCCGAAGGGTCAACCGAGTACGTCACGGGGCTTGTCGCGTTCAATAGCCTCTTTCAGATCATCACCTACGGTGTGTACATCTGGTTCTTCGGGCTCTTTCTTCCGCCGCTGCTCGGCATGGATGCGCTCGTTGCTGGGATTGAGACGTTCAATGTAACGCCGATGCAGGTGTTCCAGGCGATTGTCGTCTTCCTTGGCATCCCGTTCGTCGGTGGCTTTCTCACGCGGTATGTCGGCACCCGGACGAAGGGCGAGCAGTGGTACGACGACGAGTTCATCCCGCGGATTGATCCGTTGACGCTGGTCGCGCTGTTGTTCACCGTCATCGTGATGTTCGCCACCCAGGGTGAGAGTATCGTCGCGGCGCCGGGTGACGTCCTGCTCATCGCCGTTCCGCTGACGATTTACTTCGTTGTGATGTTCCTCGTGAGCTTCGGGATGGGCAGGGGCATCGGTGCAGACTACTCGACAACGACTGCCATCGGCTTTACCGCCGCCTCAAACAACTTCGAACTCGCGATTGCCGTCGCCGTTGCCGTCTTTGGCGTCGGCTCCGGTGTCGCCTTCACGACCGTCGTTGGGCCGCTGATTGAGGTGCCGGTACTGCTCGCGCTGGTCAATGTGGCGCTGTACTTTCAGGGAGTGTTCGACTGGACGGCGTCAACCGGAGCCTCAACGCCCGCCACGGAGGACGACTGACGATGGATTCTGAGCCGCTCCATGTCGCGTTCGTCTGCGTCGAGAACGCCGGCCGTAGCCAGATTGCCGCGGCGGTTGCGGAGACCCACCTCCGGGTGCGCGACCGCTCCGATATCGAAATCCACTCCGGTGGGACCGACCCCGCCGATGCGATCTATCCCGCTGTCCGCGAAGTCATGACGGCCAAGGGGTATGATCTCTCCGATCGCTCGCCGACGCGGATCACCGACGAGACCCTCCAGACGTGCGATGTGGTCGCGCTAATGGGCTGTGACCTGTCCGCTACGGATCTCCCGCCGGGGATGCTCGTACGTGACTGGGGATTCATCGATCCAGCCGATACCGACTTGGAATCGGTCTGGGCGATCAGTACCGAAATCGAACAGCGTGTGATTGAACTCATTGATGATCTGCCGACCCCGGCAGAGCGTCGGGCGACCCGGCTACTCCACGAGTGACGGATTATCCATCAGCCGGTCTCGGTCGGCACCCCCCGGGCCGCTGGCGGCAGTGATACACCGTCGGTCGGCACACAGTCGACCCCGCGAAGCTGGAGAGCAAGCACCGCCTGTTCCTGAGCGGTCTCGTCAACCGGATAGAGCGTCGTTTCCTCCTCGTCATGCACGACCGTGAGCGTCGACTCCGTGACACGCACCCGGTCGATAGCCGACACCGGAAGTGCGGTGTGTGCGTGCCATGGGATGAGAAGATATCCAATCGCCCCAAGCAGGCTAGCGACCGCCGTGAGCAGCGCTATCACGTCGATTGATCCGGAGAATATCGATCCAACGCCCGCAATGGCTGTTCCGGCCAGCCCAACGGTTGACCAGTCGGCGACACGCCCGATTATGGCTGTGCGTCCAGCGGCGAGACTGCGCCAGAGCCCTCGTGCTGTCGCGACCGGGCCAGGCCGGACTCGGAGGTGACCATTGTGGACGTGGGCTGGCCCGACAGCCGTCCAGAAGCCCCACGGGTCGGTCATCGCCGCCACCCCGCAGCCACGACGGACGCCTGCATGGGTGTCGAATACTGTTGAGCCCCCGAAAACCCCACTCGCCGTTGCAACGACAGCAACGCGACACTCACCACGAGGCGTAGGCCTCAACGTCCTCGTCCGGGGCCGCCGCAATCCAGTCGATGGTACGAACGGCCTGAACGGCCCGCTCAGAGGCGATGTCGGAGGCAAGAATGCGTGGCGGACCATGATCCGCCCCTGCAGAATCCGCGTCAACCCGCTTGATCCCGAGCACCCCGTGATATGCTGTGTGCATCCCGATCGGTGCCCGGTACCCATCGGCCGCCTCAGCGACGATATGGGTCGCTCGTTCCGGTACGCCTGCAGCAGTCAGTAGGTCCAGTAACGGGATACACCGCCACTCGGATTCTGAGAGCCCAGAACTGGCACAGTGGATTCGGTAGGTTGCGTGGTGAGTCCGAAAGCGCGCGGCGAGTTCCGACAGGTCGAACCGTCGCGTTGTCCCCTCGCCGACGACGGCCACCGTCACCATGATTATGTGTCGCATGCGTCCCGAAGGATATTGCTGTTTCGGCTCAGTTGCCCCCAGGGCCCTGCCGGCCCCTAAGCGCGGATCACGGTCGTGAGACGAGATAGTAGGCCGTGATCCCGATTACTCCGGAGCCGACGATCATGGCAAGATACTGTGGAGGTCCGACGGGAACCGGAATCGCGGTAATAAGGACGAGCCAGAGGATGCTAAACAGTCCCGCAGCAGCAAGCGCCATGACGGCCGGGTTCTCGCTGATCGTCGTCATCGTATCGGCCGGTTGGACCCTCTGATATAAGTAACGGGGGGAAACGGTCGACCGATGGTCGGGTGGATTCAAGTGCGTCTTCGATCCATCATCAGGTGATGTCTGACACGCAGATGACGGTGGCCTGTCCGCACTGTGGGCGGTTTGCGGTCGTGGCGCTCCCGGCCGATGCGTCGGGTGTCGGTGAGGTTCACACCTCGCTTCGGTACGCCAACCGCACGACGTGTGAACACTGCGACCGAGATTTCAGCTACCAACTCAAGTAGCATCCAGGAGCGCAGCCAGACGGCGTGTGAGGGTCTCCAATTCGGTTGTCTCGTTGGTAAGCTAACCCACGGCTAAAGCCGTGGGCTTTCAGCGTGGACTCCCGCTCTGGCCGATTCCTCGGCAGGAGGGTCATACTCTCCGTTCGCGTTCAGCGTCCCGCTGTTCAAGCGCACACCTACGGGTGCGCCTCCGACGTCCCCAGTTTGGTTACGGCGGAGATACCGCAAGCCGATGTTCTTGGCGGCGTTGTAGTCGGCATGGTTCTCGTAGCCACACTTCAGACACTTAAAGTCCTCGCCGTGACGGTTGTCGGGGTGGGTGAATCCACAGTGTGAGCAACGCCGACTCGTGTTCTCAGGGTCAACCTGTTCCACGTCGATACCGTATTCTTCAGCCTTGTACTCGACGTACTCGTACAGGCGGTTGAACGCCCACTTGTGTCCCCACGACGCGCCAGTTCGCTCGCGGATGTCGGTCAAGTCCTCGAACGCGATCACGGAACAGCCGTTCTCACGGGCTTCTCCGACAAGTTCGTTGCTGATTCGGTGGAGCATCAGTTTGAACCGGCCTTCTTCTTTGCGTCCGATAGACTGGATGTTCTGGTGTGCCCACCGCGTTCCGCACTCTTGCAAATCGCCACGCCGCCTCTCGTATTCGCGCCGCCAGTGGTCGAACTCGTCACCCGTCCAGAACGTGCCCGTACTCGCAACGGCCAGATTATTCACGCCGAGGTCAACCCCGAGAACCGTTCCGTTCTCCGGTGTTGCCTGTTCCGGCGTGGTAGACTCCACCTCTGTCTTGCAGTGGACGTGAAGCATCCAGTTGTCGCTGCTGTGGTGCAGTTCCGCCCCCGTGGTTTCGTACTCATCGGAGAAGAAGTATTCCGCGTGGGGCGTGTCCCGCTTATCGTCGGGTAGCACGTAGTCGGCTTCGATTCGACCGTCCGTAGTGGCGAGACTCACGTAGTCGTCGTGGAACGTGGCGGTGCGGTGGTCGTAGACGAGGTGTGGACTGGTGAAGTGGGGCATCGACGCCTTTTTGCCCTGCTTCCACTTCTCGACCACGCTCTTGCAGGCTTCAGCGGCCTTGTTCCGGGCGGCTTGGACGTGATTGCTGTGCAATGCTGTTTCCTCGCGCACGTTCTCGTAGGTTTCGTCGTGGAGCGTGGTCTTGCTCGTGGTGACGTATTCGCCCTCGAAAGCGTGGCGTGTGACGTGGTTGGCGGCCCACAAGAACTCATCTACGGTATCTTCGAGGAGTGCAGCGTCGGCACTGTCCACGTCGAGTTTCACGGGGACAGTGCGCCGCTTCTCCATATATCATATGTATGGCCGATAATTCAAAAGTGTTGGGGAGTCGGCCCTGCCGTAGTCGGTGGATTGTTGCACGGAGCGTACGCGCTTCCTCCCACCCCTGAAGGGGTGGGTTTCCGCGCTGCTACCGCTATGAAGGGCTGCCACCGTTCGGCAGTGCCACCGAAACGCGCATGCGTGTGGCACCGACACGGGTGCCCACCGCTCCGGCGGACGGGTCGCGCAGGGCCGTCTGGAGCGCATTGACGACAGCGCTGGAGGTCGAAAGCCACGGACTCCCATCGCGCACAAAGAGCACAGGCCAATCAACAAGCGCGTCGGCGGTGGTGCCGTACGGCCGCCACAGTCGTTGCCAGCGGCTGCAGCTCCGTATCGCGGAGATCAGGGCCACCCGGTCGGAATTTCTTCGTTGTGCTCGTCGAGAATGCGGACGATTGGTGCGATGATGTCAAACGTCGGGCCTCGATAGACCGTCTGGCGCTGACCGATCCACTCGAGGTATCCGTCGGCGGACAACTGCGGGAGATGCATCCGACAAAGCCGGTCACGGAGGGCCGCCTCATCATCGGTTTCGTCCGCGAGCGCACTGACATCGAGTTCCCACCCACCGCGTGCGTCGGGTCGACTCATCCGCAACAGGAGTCGGCGCCGGTATCGGTTGCCCAGCGTGTCAAAGAGGTCGTCAAGCGTGTAAATCCCCGTCGTCTGGTGCGTATCGCGGTGCCTGTGGTCGGTCATCGAAACCCCTACCAGCATCAACTTGATCCGCCTGAATCAACGACAGGTTGTCTCAGAAAGCCCTTTATTACGACCGCGGTTGGGACTCACCGTTGACGGCGTTCGCAACAAGTGTCTGGACCGCCGATCGGATCCGATCGGACAGGGCCTGTGCGGTTACCTCACACTGATCGGCCAACTCCTCAAGTGTGATCTGACTCGGCGTCTCGAAGTAACCATGCTCAAGGGCCAATGCCAGTGCCTCGCGTTGTTTGTCCGTCAATTGCCTCCCGTCGTCCGGGCGCTGGCCCTCGACATATAACCGCGAGAGGGTGAACTGATCGGCAAACTCATCGATATCACGGCTAAACTGCTGTAGGGTCTCGCGTGACGGGACCCGTGCACGGAGGTACAGGCCGTCGGCGTCGCGCCACGCAGAGAGAACGGTGATGTTGTGTCTGCGACACGCCGGAAAGAGCAGTGGCTGCTCCGACGGAAATGACACTGTTTCGACGCGATAGAGGTGTCGATTGCCGACCTCCGCAACAAGATACCACTCGCGAATGGTGGGGTCCTCCTCCATTGCCGTTTCGAGCGTGTCGAAATCACAGTTCTGACACAGTCCGAACAGTACTGAACGCCGAGATCCGTCCTCCTGGATGTGGTGAAAGTCCTCAACCGTACAGCTAACACTGGGGACCGCATTATATGTGTAATCGAACACCCCGAGATTGCCAGAGAGCTGCAGTTCCGCAATGAGGGACATACCGGGCCTTACGATATTAGTGACAAAATATGCTGCTGGTCGCTACGTGCTGTACAGCGAGGTTGGGCGATCTGGTCCACGGGTACGCTACAGCAGTCGCTGGCACACCCCCCACGTGTGTCGGGGTGGGCTGATTGCCGTCCTGTCGCCGATCACCCATCCCACACATGGATGGCTATGGCTCAAGGATCACCTTCGTGACACCCTCCTCCCGGTCATCAAACTGCTCGTAAAGCTCCGGTGCTCGCTCAAGCGGTTCCCGGTGTGAGACGACAAAGCTCGGCTCAGCGCGCCCGGCAGCGATCAGATCTCGGAGCTGTTGGTTGTATGCCTTGACGTCGCACTGGCCGGTCGCGAGGCGCTGGCCCTTCTCAAAGAGCTTCCCAAAGTCAATCCCGAGTCGGCCCTGGGCTTCCATATCACTCACCGTCTCCGGGGCCCCCGGATCCTCCGGGACGTACAGCCCGACAATCCCGAGTTTGCCCGTCGGTTCGACGACACGAATGAGTTGGTTGATCAACAGCCCGGGATTCTCCTTCGTCGGATCATACGGCTCATCGCTCTCGCGGGTGTCCCCCGGCTCAACCGACTGATAGCCAACGGCATCAATTCCCTTGTTGACCTCGCCCCCGTGTGCCTCGCGGATCTGCTGAACGGGATCGGTCGTCTCGAAGTTAATCGGGGTCGCCCCACAGTACTCCGCAGCGAGGTCAAGTCGGCTCTCGACCCGATCGACGACATAGATCTCCGAGGCCCCCTTGAGCTGTGCGGAGTAGGCGGCCATCAGTCCGACCGGGCCGGCTCCAAAGATGGCGACGGACTCCCCCGGCTTGAGGTCGGCGAGTTCGGTGCCATGCCAGCCTGTCGGGAAGATATCGGCGAGCATGGCAAAATCATCCTCGTGATCGTTGCCCGGAGGAAGTTTTAGGGCATTGAAATCAGCATACGGCACGCGCATGCGCTCAGCCTGCCCGCCTTGGTAGGGGCCCATGCCGACGTATCCGTAGGCCCCGCCAGCGGGCACGTCTCCGGTCTCATTGACGTTCAAACAGAACGCTGTCTTGCCTTTCTCGCAGTTTCGACAGTGTCCGCAAGCGACATTGAACGGAATTGAGACCCGGTCTCCGACCGCAAGCGAGGTCACCCCCTCGCCGACGGCATCCACGATGCCCATTGCCTCATGACCGAATACGATGCCCGGCTCGGCGGCGGTCCGCCCCTCGTACATGTGCAGATCCGACCCACAGATGCACGTTGAGGTCACGTCGATGACGATATCGTTCGGGGTCTTAAGCTCCGGTTCGGGGACATCCTCAACGGCGACTTCATTCGGTCCCTTGTATACGACGCCATCGATTGCCATGGTGTATCACACCCTATGGTGATGTATTATGAATAAATAATACTTGGGGCATGTTACCGAGCACCTTGAAAGCCCCTTGGCTTCAGCCGGGGGAGGATGTCACAGATGATGATTGCACTACCCAGTGTGGGGGACAACCGCAGGGCTTGAGGCGCTGCCGGTCATTGGATCTGCATGACTCGACGGATCGTTCGCGACGACGACGGACGGCAATACCATCTTCTCAAACGCTCACAAGACACGAGTCTCGTCCGCCCCGTTGACGGCGGCGACCGTCGATACCTCCCGACGGCCGAACTCACGGTCGTGGATGATACATCGCGGACAAGTGCCGTATTGGATCCATTGCCTTCGTCGGTTCGTACGCTGGTGACGACCGTCCACGACGAACGGACGCTGGCGGTACTGCAGGATCTTGCCCTCAGTGGGCCACTCGCTGTCGAGACACTCATGTCGAGCTATGAGTTCTGTGAGCGTACCTTTCACGGTGTAATCGCCGAACTGCAGGTGGCTGAGCTCGTAACCGAGACAACTGTCGCTGGCGAGCGCGCCTACGACACCACGGAGCAGGCCAACCGGGCGCTGGCTTCACTTCGATCATCGTCCGATCCGGAGGCGTCCACCGCTGAGGAGTGAAACCTTCTTACTCGCTCCCGACGGATACCGGGTGAATGGTCCTGGGCGGCCTCTTCCCAGACGCAACGTGGGTGCAACTCGTTCTCATTGTCCTCTCCACAGGACTGCTTTGGATCGGCAGCGGCTGGCTTGAGGAGGCTGCCGAGCGCCTCGCCGCGTATTATGGTCTTCCGGCAGTCGTCCAGGGATCGATTATCGTGGCGATCGGCTCAAGTTTTCCCGAGCTTGTGAGCGTCCTCGTGACCGCCTTTAGCGGCGTGTTCGGCATGGGCGTCGGGGCAATTGTCGGATCAGCCATCTTCAACATCCTCGTTATCCCAGCAGTGGCAGGACTGGCGAGCCAAGGGACCCTTGATGCCAATCGAACGATCGTCTACAAGGAGGCACAGTTCTATATGCTCGCTGTCTCCGGGCTGGTAATCACCTTCGCGCTGGCGGTGATCTATTATCCCGCCCCCGGCGGAGATCTTACCGGGACTGTCACTCGTCCGCTGGCGGCGATTCCGCTTTTGCTCTACGGGCTGTACCTCTTCATTCAGTGGCAGGATGTCGAGGATTACGAGCACACCGCCGTTGGCACCGATATTGCCGTGGGCCGGGAGTGGGGTCGGTTACTCGCTGGCTTGGTGGTAATCATTCTCGCCGTTGAGGTACTCGTCGGTGCAGTTCGGACGTTGAATGGCACCTTTGGTATCCCTGATTTCATCGCTGGCGTGACGATCATCGCTGCGGCAACGAGTCTCCCCGATACTCTGGTGAGTGTCCGTGCAGCCCGCCGTGGCGCGGGTGAAACGAGCCTCGGGAACGTCTTCGGAAGCAACACGTTCGACCTGCTGGTTGCGATCCCGGTCGGCGTGCTGATCGCCGGGAGTGCCCCCGTATCCTTTACCGTTGCCGCCCCGATGATGGGTGTGTTGACCGTCGCAACGATCCTTCTTTTTACTCTTCTACGGACCGATCTGATTCTCACCGATCTCGAGTGCTACGGACTGTTGTCCGCCTATGCCGTGTTCGTTGGATGGGTCATCGGCGAGACGATTGGCGTGGTGAGTCTTATCCAGGGAATCTAGTTGGCCCGACGAAACCTTCATGCGAATTGATCACATGACTAGTGATTGCCCAACACCACTGAATTGGGCTCGCCACCAGGGGCGATAATACTTGGCGTCTGTCATGTTGTGAATCAGTGCCTGAGACAGCGGGGCTCTCCCCGCTGTTTTACTCCAAATCCCGCACAGCGGTGTAGCGGCCAGAAAGCACTTACCATCGTGACCAGAGCAGTGAAATGCCGTCATCTGACGGTCTGGGGCACTCAGGCACACGGCATGACAGACGCCGCGCCCCTCTTTCCTATCAGCATTGACACCGCCATAACGACGCGCTTTCCGCCCGTCCGGACAAGAGAGTCCAACAGCTTTGCCGACAGATTGCACTCCACGCAACACCGCCTAGTGAGTCTTATCATCCCTCGCATAGATGCGCGTATGGACACGCTTGCCTGCCGTGGACTCACCCGCCGTCGACTCCTTGGCGCGACTGCGGCGGGTGCTGTGACTGCGCTCGCCGGATGCGGTCACCTCGTCAACGCGATCGGCAATTTCGTCCTTGAGGAGGTTAACCTATTCAACGCGACCGATAGTCGCCGCCGTGGAGCGCTCACCGTTGAGGATCCGTCGGGAACGACCGTCCTTGACACTCGTTTCGATGTGCCAGCGGACACGGACGAGCAGACCACCGGCGTATCGACCAACGAAACGGCCGAGGAGGAGTCCGCCGGGGAAACTTACACCGATGTTTTCACAACGGCGGGGGCGTACACCGTATCAATCGCTCTTGACGCCGATAGTGCAATCAACGGGGATCGAAGGGACACCGGAACAGCACAGATCACCAACCCGTCGGACGAACGTCTCGCCATTTATCTGCACGACGAGGTGGGGGCGCCAGCAACGATCATCGCGTTCACAGAGTTCCTTGATTTGGCCGAAGCACTCAATCGGACCGAGACCTCGGAACCGTCCTCCGGGACGTGAAGGGCTAGACTGGGCTGATGGCCACTCAAGCGGCGGTCGTTGGGCGAGCGGGAAGCGCCTGGGGGGAAGTCGCTTCCCGCATCAGCCTGGCGACGGGGTACGGGCCAGACGCTGGCATACGGCCAGCGTGGACTGTTCAATCGCCAGCCGGATATCACTTTTGTTGACACATCAACTCATTTAATACAACCCCTGAAGCGAACCAGATCGCTCAATTAAACGCCTGCACGACTCGCGGGAAGAGTCGGTTGTACGCTAGGGCGACCGAGAGGGTTACCCCGGCGATCCCGATAAGCGCTGCGACAGTCGCGAGTATGAGGCGCAGCGGTTCCGGAAGCCCAAGAAATGCCCCGACCCAGCCGGTGGCACGGACACCGATAGCACCGGCTCCTGTGGTCACCACGAACAGGCCCACGACGAGAACAAGGTTACCGACGGCCACCGCCACCGCATGTCCCCAACCCAACTCGGCGGCAACGCGCTCGATTGACCGCCAGTACCGGACAGCCAAGCCCACCGTTACCGCAACGAGTCCACCGATCACGAGCAGGATGACGATGGGAGTGACAGACATACATTTAGTGGACACAGATAGCAACAAAAGCGTGATGCCGGATTGCAGCCACTGCGACACCGCAGAGGGCGCCGGGACGCAGGGAGCGCCCGGTGCGTCGTTCGCCGGTAGATCGTCTATCAGTCGTCGACGGGCGTGCCGTCGGTTGCTGGTGCCGACGGTGCCCACACTCCACTTGAGAGGTCGATGGCATCGTTCCAGCGGCCGACAACGGTCGCAACGGCGAGGTCGCCGGTGACATTGTTCATTGTGGCAATCCGACCGAGAATTGGATCGACACCGGCAACGAACCCGACCAGTGCCAGCGGGAGTCCAACCTGGCTGAGCACGACCGTAAGCATCACCAGGCCGGCACCAGGAACGCCCGCAGTCCCGATGCTGATCAGCACGGCAACGAGTAACACGAGAATCTGCTCGGAGAGGACCAGCGGCTGACCAACGACATTGGCGGCGAAAACGACCGTGATCGCCTGACGAATCGCCGCACCGTCCATGTTCGCGGTTGCCCCGACGGGCAGGGCAAACGAGTAAACCCCCTCTTGGAGCCGGAGATGTTCCTCGGCGCTGGTCATCGTCACCGGCAGCGTGCCGCTTGAGGAGCGTGTCGCAAACGCTGTCACCATTGCATCCCGTGAGCCAATGAGAAACGACAGCGGCGAGACGCTGGCGATGCCCCCCATCAGGAGTCCGAGATAGGTGACGAGAATATGGATTACGACAGCGATAGCGACGGCCAGTACAAGGGCCCCCAGCGAGGAGAACACGCCGATGCCCTCGGCGCCGATTCCAGCGGCCATGAGCGCAAAGACGCCGATAACGCCGTACTCAAGCACGCCGCGGACGACGACAAACATGGCCTCGGCGCCGACCTCGAAGGCATCAAAGACGCTGTCAACCCGACCGGCGAGCGCGTCCTGCTGGGCGCGCACGTACGTCAGTGCAATTCCAAAGACGATAACAAAGAAGACCGTCGCGAGAAGGTTGCCATCGGCCATCGCCGCGACGGGATTGCTCGGGACGATCCCCAGGAGAACCTCTGTCAGGGATGGTGGAGTTTGAGACTGGGCTTCGCCACCGGTGTACTCGACACCACGACCGGGCTGGAGGACATTTGCGACAAGTAGCCCGATGGTACCGGCAATCGTCGTTGTCACGGCGTAAAGGCCGACGGTTGCCCCACCGATTCGACCGAGACGTGCAGGCGAGAGCTGTCGCACGCCGGTCACCAGTGTGAAGACGATGATCGGCACCACCAGCATGTTCAATAGTCGCAAAAAGAGATCGCCAAGCGGTTTGACGACCGTCATCCGATCACCAAAGGCGATTCCGGCAGCTGATCCGATGACGAACGCGACGGCGATGCGATAGATCAGTGGGATCGCACGATACCGCGACCAAAGTGTTGTTGGAAGTGAGGACACGGACGCAGTGAGGCTGCCACGTACAAATCTCCCGGCGTGCAACCGACGTTTGTGGCCATCTGCGACACTGACAGTGGAGTCGGGAGTAACTTAGGTCGGTGACGTGGCCGCTAGCCGGCGCATAGCCGTCGATCTCACATTTGATTGCCCCGGGATATCTCCGGTTCCGCTCGTAGCTGCCGGCAAGGCCCGCTGGCGTGCCTGCCCATCTCGAAACCGGTGAATTCGTTGATATACGTATAATTTATAACGAACAATCCATGTTATTTGGCAACAATGGCCGGTACAATTCACGTCCTCTTTATCACCGACGAGGCAGCCGCAGCGAACGCGCTTGAGCGCGAGGACGGCCAGTTTGATGTAACGACCGTTACGAGCGGTGCTGCTGCCCGCGACCGACTGGCAACGATGCCCGTCGACTGTATCGTCTCCAAATACGGGCTGCCCGATACGACCGGCGTTGACCTCCTCGCGGCTGTCCGCGAGGACCATCCGGAACTGCCGTTTGTTCTCGTCACAGACCGGACAGACGCGGATATCGCAGGGGATGCAGTCAGTGCCGGTGTGACCGACTACCTCCAGTGGCCGCCAGAGACCGAAGCATACCCACTGCTCGCGAAGAAGGTTCGAATGGCTGTCGACCGGTATCGGTCCGATCAGGCGGTTGAGACAGCGGACCCGGACTGCGACCAGTTCGAGTTTGCATTGAAGACAACAAATACGTATATCTTCGACTGGAATCCGGATACCGGAACAATCGAGCGATACCCGACGTTTGAGGATCTCTTCGGGGCCGCCTGGGAGGTTTCAAAGCCGATGTTCAACGCCTTCTTCGACTTCGTCGATTCCGACCACCGCGACCGCGTCAAGCGCGAAATCCGCGCCGCAATCGACGAGGAGACCGGCTATGATCTCGTGTATCCCATCGAGACCCAGGAGGGTCGCCAGCGGTGGGTCCATGAGCAGGCGGACGTACTGGAAACAGAGGAGAGTGCACTCCGGGTCGTCGGGACAGTAACCGATGTCACCGACATAACGGAGCGCGAACGGCGACTCGCCCAGCAGGACCAGCCGCAGTGACTAGTCGTCGAAGTCCGGCGGATCGTCCGAGAGGACGGTCGCCTCGCCATCGATCAATCGGTGGCCTTTGTCAACATCGTAGACCTGTGTCGAGAGACGATACTGATCATCACCGAGGTCCTCACGCACCTCAACCTCGGCGCTGAGTCGTTCGCCGATGTCGGCCGGCCGCTCGAAGGAGAGATCCTGCGAGAGGTAGATTGTCAGTCCGGGTAACCGCGCGAGCGCCGCACTGATCAGCCCCGAGACAAGTGTCCCGTGAATGATTCGGCGACCGAAACGGGTGTGTTCGGCGAAGTCGTCATCAAGATGCAGCTGATTGGTGTCCCCGCTCGCGTTCGCAAAGCGACGAAGGCTTGCTTCGCTGATCGTTTTGCGGAAGGTCACCGTATCGCCGACGGTCGGGCCGTCCTCGGAGGCGACCGACCGCTCGACCTCCCAGTCCGGTTCGGAATAGTCAAGGGCGGTGATATTGCTGTCCGCCTTGGCGGATTCGGTCTGATCCTCGCCGGTGGCTGGGCGAAGAAACGGATTAACCGTTGTCGGGAGTGCGGAGGTGTACATCCGAGTGGAAGCACGCATTGTCTCCCGGGAGAGGTCCATCCATGCGGCTGTCGCTTCGCGGAAGGGATTCGAGTGGGTCGTCTCGTCGGCCTCGGTGGTGTTTCGGGCCATCTGACGTGCACCAAGTCGGGCGGTGTTATTATGTGTTGTGATGTCATAACATGGTACTGACGAGACGCGTCGCTCGGCAACCGCCTGCCAGAGACACCGATGAAGCACATACAAATACATCTGATGGTATCAGATGGTTCTAAAATACATTTAGTGGAAAGACTTATATCGGACGGGGACGATATTCCCTTTGTATGACAGACCGATCCTCGACGGACGAGATGCCGTGGACGCCCGCGGCGTTCATGCAACAGTTCCAGGAGGCAAGCGAAGAGGCGGCCGAGAATCAGACCGAGTTCATGCGAGAGATGCTGTCCTCGATGAATACTACGCCGAGTGATCTGCCCGACCTTTCGGCACTCAGCAGCTTCGGAATGGGCACCGCGATGTTCAAAAGTCGCGTCCAGAGCAACGGGCGTGTGAGCATCCCTGACGCCGAACGCGAGGCCCTCGACATCCAGGAGGGCGATATTGTGCAGACGATTGTCGTGCCAATCAAGCGGAATCGCGACGACGACTGACTGCCCCCGGCGTTTATTATTGTACTCGCGAAACCCAACGTTACTATGTCAAACGATAGCACCACTGGATTCGACATGAATCCGGCGACCGAGTTCGAATCGATGTTTCAGGACCTGACCGAGTCGTACATGGAGGCCGTTGAGGAGAACGTTGATGCACAGGCTGCGCTCTTCGAACAGTGGACCGAGGCCATGGAGGAGGCAATGGACGAGGAGCAGCTTCAGGAGGGCTATGAGGGGATGATGTCGGCCTATGAGGTCTGGATGGACGCCGCAGAGGACTCCTTTGATCGTATGTCCGAGATGACAGCCGGCGAGGAGGTCGATCCGACGGAGTTCCGCGACATCTGGCTGAGCGCCGCCAATAACGCCTTCAAGGAGGTCCTCAGTACGACTGCCTTTGCCGCTGCCACCGGCGAGACCACCGATGTCGCGCTTGATCTCCGTCAGGAGTTCGACGACGCGGCGATGGAGACCCTCGAAATGTACGGGTTCGCGACGCGTGACGATGTGCTCGAAGTGGGCGAGCGACTGGTTGAGCTCGAACGTCGCCAGCACGCTATCGAAACGAAACTCGATCAGGTCCTTGATCACCTTGCGGAATCATGAATCCATTTACCTTTCCGCTTGACGTCCAGCGTCAGCTCACAACGCAGGCAAACGATGCACTTGAGTCGGCCATGCACCTTCCAGAGCAGACCCAACGGATTGCCGAGGTCGATGTCGGACAGACCCCAAGTGAGGTCATCTACGAGGAGAACAAACTCCAGCTCCTCCGGTATGAACCACAGGTCCCCGACGCTGACCGCGAGGACGTCCCGATCCTGATCGTCTACGCGCTGATCAACCAGCCGTACATCCTTGATCTTCAGCCGGATCGCAGCGTCGTCCGGCGGCTGCTTGAGGAAGGGTTCGATGTGTACCTCATCGACTGGGGCGAGCCCTCACCCCTCGACGCGTCGCTCACCCTCGATGACTATGTTAACCGATACATCGACAACTGTGTCGACGCGGTGCTCGACGACGCCGGGGTGTCCGATCTCAACGTGCTCGGATACTGCATGGGCGGAACCATGAGCGTGATGTACACGGCGCTGCACCAGGAGAAGGTCCGAAACCTGGGGCTGATGGCCACCGGTCTGAGCTTCGATGGGACCGGGGGCGTCCTCGAGACGTGGGGCGACGACGAGTACTACGACCCCGGCAAGCTTGTTGAGACCTTCGGGAACGTGCCCGCAGACTTCCTCGATGTCGGCTTCGCACTGATGGATCCGGTCGACAACTACGTCTCGAAGTACATCCAGCTCTATGAGAATCTCGATGATGATGACTTCGTTGAGAATTTCGCCCGGATGGAGAAGTGGCTCGATGAGGGGATCGATGTCGCCGGGGCGGCCTACCAGGAGTTCCTTGAGGAGATCTACCAGCAGAACAATCTCTATGAAAACGAACTGTACCTCGATGGCGCGCACGTGGATATCACAGACATCGAGGTCCCAATTCTTCAGGTAACGGGTGAGTACGACCACCTAATCCCCCCGGAGTCAAGCCGGCCGTTCAATGACGTAGTTGGCAGTGAGGATACGACCATGATGGAGGCCTCGACCGGCCATATCGGACTGTCTGTCTCACGTTCGTCACACGAGGAGCTCTGGCCGAACGTCGCGGCGTGGTTCCGCGAACGATCACAACCGGATGCCTCCGTAGATCACGACAACGATCTGACGGCCATCGAGGGCATCGGCGAGACGTACGCTGCCCGACTGCGAGACGCCGGGATCTCCTCCCGCGCTGACCTGGCCGAATCGGAGCCAATGGACATCGCGAACGCGGCGAGTGTCTCGCTCGCCAAGGCCGAAGACTGGATCGACCGCAGCCAGTGATCGTCTCCGACTGACACGGAGCGAGCGGAAGCCCACCCCTTCAGGGATACGCGGAGATCAAGGAGATATGTGTCGGCAACCGTAGTATTGATTATCGATAACGTGGGACAGACTTATGCGATTCCGTCCTAACCTGAGCCCAATCACCGATAATCAGTCATGATAGAACAGGATCGGACCTGCGTCATCACCGGCGCATCGCGGGGTATCGGACGCGAGATCGCTCTCGAACTGGCCGAGGACGGCTACAACGTGGTGATCAACTATCACTCCTCGGAGGGTAAGGCAGCGGAACTCGTTGAGCAGATTGAGACGACCACGCCCGGGGCGGCGCTGATGGTGCAGGCGGATGTCACCGACCCCGAGGCGACCGAGCGGATGTACGACCGGACCAATGCGACCTTCGGTCAGGTCGATGTCCTCATCAACAATGCCGGAATCACCAAAGACACCACCTTCCGGGAGATGGAGCCCGCGGAGTGGCACGCGGTGATCGATGTCCACCTTAACGGCATGTTCAATAGCACCCGGGCGTTCTTCAAGGACATCCAGGCAGCCGAGGACGGCCGCCTGATTAACATCTCGAGTATCGTCGGCAAACAGGGCAATTTCGGTCAGGCCAACTATGCCGCCGCGAAAAGCGGGATGTTTGGCTTCACGAAGACGCTCGCCTTAGAGCTCGCCCCGAGTGGATCAACGGCCAACTGTGTCGCCCCTGGATTTACCAAGACCGATATGCTTGAGGACGTCAACGAGGAGCTCCAAGAGCAGATCCGCCAGGAAATCCCGCTGAAGCGGTTCGCACGGGTTGAGGACATCGTGCCGCTCATCCGGTTCCTTGCCGGCGAGGAGTCCGGATACATCACCGGTGAGGTCATTGACGTTAACGGAGGAATCGACCTCTAAGCGAGTCAAGCCACTGAGCACGAAAGCATTCATGTACACAGACTACGGTGAACGATTGTGATGGATACCACCACTGTCACGACAGGGCGGCGAACGCCGCCAAGAGGAATCGGATGGGGTGAACACCGGTGACGGAGCCGGTCTACATCGCCGGCGTCGGCATGACGCCGTTTGACCGCCACCAGACGGTGACCTCACGGGAACTGTTCGGACAGGCCGCGCGGGAGGCCTTTGCCGATGCGGATCTCCCACCAGACGTGGTTGAGGAGGTCTTCGTGGGGAACTTCATGGGCGAGGTCGGCGAGAATCAGGGCCACATGGGCCCGATGCTCGCGAAGGCGGCGGGCGTGACCGCGCCGGCGACCCGCGTTGAGAGTGCGTGTGCATCGAGTGGGGTCGCCGTCCGTCACGGGGTCAACCGGATCAGACACGGTGCGGACGCCGTTCTCGTCGGCGGTACCGAGCGGATGACCCACCTCTCGACGCCCGATGCGACCGCCGGACTGGCCGGTGCTGCCGATGCGCTCTGGGAGGTCAATGCCGGATTGACCTTCCCCGGTGCCTACGCGCTGATGGCCAACGCGTACTTTGACGCCTACGGTGGCGATCGAGAGGATCTCGCACACATCGCTGTGAAAAATCACGAACACGCGCTCCCGAACGATCTCGCGCAGTTCCAGCAGGGCATCGACGTGACGGATGTGCTTGAGGCTCCGACGGTGTCCGAACCGTTCGGACTGTATGATTGCTCACCGATCAGCGACGGCGGAAGTGCCGCCCTGCTCGTCAGCGAATCCTTCATTGAGGAGCACGGGCTTGATCCGACGGTCGCGATTACCGGTACGGGCCAGGGTACCGATCACCTCTCGCTGGCCGAACGAGCCTCGCTGACGGAGACGCCGGCAGCGCGCCGGGCCGCGGAGGCCGCCTACGACGACGCCGGAATTGGTCCCGACGCGATCGACGTGGCAGAGGTTCATGACTGCTTCACCATCGCGGAGGCCCTCGCACTCGAGGCCCTCGGGCTGTATGAACCCGGGGAGGCGTTAGGTGCCGCCCGCCAGGGTGAGACCCACCGATCCGGTCGGCTGCCCACGAACCTCTCCGGTGGGCTCAAGGCGAAGGGCCACCCGGTCGGGGCAACGGGTGGCGCACAGATTTCGGAACTCACGAAACTACTGCGCGGGGACCACGTCAACAGCGACGCGATTCCTGACGCGACAACCGGTGTGACGCACAACGCTGGTGGGACCGTCGCCAGCGCCGTTGTCCACGTACTGGAGGTGGTAACATGACCGAGACTGCTGTCCACGACGGATACGACGACTTCCTCGATGCGGTTGAGGCGGGAGAGCCATACTATCTTGAAGGGCCCGACGGAAACGGATGGCTGCCCCCACGGGCGGTGAATCCGGAGACCGGAGACGATGATCTTGAGCCGCAGCCGCTCCCCGAGACGGGCACAATCGAAACGACCACCACGACCCACGTCGGGACGCCGAGTTTTGCGGATGACACGCCGTATGTCGTTGCCGTTGTCGCCTTCGGCCCGGTACGGGTGACTGGACAGGTCCGCGACCGTGATCCGGGTGCGGTCGATCACGGAATGACGGTCTCACTGGCTGTTGATCGAACGGAGACAACCGGTGAACGCATCCTCGTGTTCGAGCCGGTGTGATAACAACCGAGGTGCCAGTCTGGCGCCTGATATCTGTTTGGCGGCGAGAGATCCCATATGAGCTGATACGGTTGAGGTAACAGTTGACGCGTCGTGACCGTTGGACACACAGGGACAGGCAGACCGCCCCGGGCAGACCATTGATCGAATGTTACTGGCCGGTCGCGTTGAGCCCCCGCTGGAGTCCATCGGTGTAGTCGTCGTGAATGTCGAAGTGGGTAGTGTTGTCTCGGAGTGTGTTTGTCGCAACGACGCTAGCAGCTCCAGAGCGGACTCGAATCCCCGTCTCACACCCATTGACCGTGTTTCCGGTTACGGTGAAGTTGTAGGGGCGCTTGTTCGCACGAGCTGACGATGCATTATTGGCGTCCGCAGGCACTGTCCGTGTGATAATGCCGACTGGACAGTTTTCAACATGGTTTCCTACAACGGTGATATCAGAAGAGGTTTCCTCGGCCGTCCCAGCGATGGCATCAGTGATGTGCGATTCCTTGTACTCAAGCTCGATCCCGGCCTCGCCGCCAGGATCACCCCCAAAGATCTCGAGATCCCGGCACACGTTCCCGACAATCGTTCCTTGTTGTGCCGGCGAGCAGGCAATTAAGCTGTGTCCGCCTGCCGACACCACATTCCCGAGGATCGTGAAGTTGCTGACATTGTACGTCGCAATATTGTTGAACTTCATTCCCGTGACGGTGTTCTCGACGACGACTACGTTCTCCGACCGTTGAAGATCGATATCACTCCCCTCAGGAGCCCCCCGAGACGTGATTCCGTACCAGTTAGGGTTTTCAACGCGGTTGTTACGGATAACGATGTCACGGCAGTCGGTGAACGAGATCGCCATCTGGAACCCGTTCACTGTCCGGTTGTTCGCTACAAGGAGATCTCTACAGCCGTCGGCTTGGACGGCATGATTGTCGAGCTGGGTATCGTTACCATCAAACGTAATACCGGCGACCGTTACGTGGTCCCCGCGAACACGGATAAGATCGTGTCCGCGGGGAAGTGGGTTGGTCTGGGCGTCTGTTGGAAGCGGGTCGTTTCGACTCCCGACCCGAGATGCGACGAGTCGCGTTCCTTCGTGGCCGATGAGCGTGGTATTGTCAGCGATTGTAGCGGGGGCACTGAACTGAAACACGTCCGGACTCGCGATGACGACACCGCCGGTTGAAGGAAGGTTGTCGAACGCGTACTGGAAAGCTTCCTCCGCATTGTCGTCCGATCGTTCGGTGAAGACGACGTCGCCTGTCGGACTGCTCGCAACGACGTACCTGTCGGCATCCCGGTAGACGTAGTAAGTGGTGTCTGCCATCGGGACAGTCTGTTGTTGTGCTTGTCCGCTGCCAGCAATCGTTCCGATTCCTGTGAGAGTGCCGATCCCGACGGAAAAACCCCGGCGAGTGAATTTCGAGAGCTGACCGGTAGACGACTCCGAGTACTCGTGGGACATCGCATCTCAGACCCACACCGATACTCGAATAGTACTTTATAATAGGTCTACAGGCCGCTCTAGAATGAAATAGAAGAGTACAGACCTTTTTATATGGCATCTTACACTACCCTTTACACTCATGTCGAGGAATCTCAGGACAGAAGACTTTGCGGACTATCAACTCGACCACACGGGACCGACTATTGTGAATCGTTGCCGCCGTGAGGACCGGCGTCGGTGACTGGAGACGCTGAACTGGCATTTCCCGACACCTTCGGTGAAACTATTCGCACTAATCACTATGAGACTTACCCCCATTCACTATCGCGAGCACGCGGAGAACCGGTGGGTACGCGAACAGGTAGCGTTCGTGCAGATCAACGACGGTACAACCCGTGTCGTCGGGACGGTTATGGTCGTCACTACTTTCACGTGGGACGAGTGCTGTCTAGCCCGTCAGAACGACTGCCCTGGTGACGTTTCTCTCAATAGTGGGCCATGATCTCCGCAACCCGCTCAACGTCGCGATTGGCCGTATGGAACTCGCCCGCGAGGAGTGCGCGAACGAATACCTGGCGAACACGGCGACCGACCTCAAACGCAGTCGGAATCTGATCGAGTGGTTGCTGACACTGGCGCGCGAGGGCCGATGGTCCGAGTCGCTTGAAGCGATGTCACCGACGACGGTGACCGAGGGATGCTGGAAGACGGTCGCGACCGTGGAGGCGGCCTTCATCGCCAAAGAACAGGGGGCGATTCCGGTCGAACTGAAGCGACTCAACGGCTTTTCGAAGAACCTGTTTCGCAACGTCGTTGAACACGGTGGCGAGGATGTCACGGTCTACGTTGGGTCCATTCCCGGTGAATTCTGCGTGACCGACACCGGCAGTGGCATTCCGCCGTCAAAGTGCGAGGCGGTCTTCAAGCCGAGTTATTTGACTATGGCAGACGGCATCGACTTCGAACTGGCGACCGTCCGCGAGATTGTCGGAAACCCGCGACTGATCGGTCGCCGTCACTGACAGCGAGGCCGGTGACGCCTGTTTCGACATCACTGGCGCGGACGTTCTTGAGTGACCGCTCACCAGTGTGACCGACGATCTGCTTTGAGTGGGCACGGCCGATAGGCGCGCCACCACGACTTTGCTGCTTCGGGCGGTACCGCCAATATGGCCAAGACAGCGGTAATCGCCGGGGTCGGTCCCGGCCTGGGAGAATCGCTCGCACAGCGCTTTGCCACCGAGGGCTGTCGTGTCGCTCTCTTCGCTCGATCGACAGAGTACATCGAGACACTCGCCGAGGATCTA
>Ga0207714_1000437_pt1 | contig 29167 bp, 28 predicted proteins | sample PonA232FremontCA_2_FD_187270 | JGI IMG/M metagenome (GOLD analysis project Ga0207714, IMG submission 187270) | Marine sediment microbial community from Fremont, CA, USA - Pond A23 Sediment 2 (SPAdes) | ecosystem: Environmental > Aquatic > Marine > Unclassified | place: USA: Fremont, California...
ATACATGCGGGTTCCATAATGATTGACCACATAATGTCTGTTTTAAGATTCAGACCATATTGAGTTACAAACTATTAATTAAGTTATATACTTATGAATTGCACCAAAATTTAAAAAAAAAGTTGCTGAATCTAACAGGTTTATGGAAATTTTTACGAATTTTAACCCTGATAAAAAGGGGAGATGGATTTATCATGGACATAAAAGTATTGGAACATGTTTACATCCCGATGTCGGATGGGGTTCGTTTGGCGGCCAGGATATGGATGCCAGCAGATGCTTATGAAGTGCCGGTTCCGGCCGTTTTAGAATATATCCCATACCGCAAGCGTGATTTTAAGGCCGTGCGGGATGATCAGATCCACGGTTATTTTGCCCGTCAGGGTTATGTAGGGGTAAGGGTTGATTTGAGGGGAAGTGGTGATTCGGAGGGGATATTGAGGGATGAATACCTTCAACGCGAACTGGATGATGGGATAGAGGTGATCCGGTGGTTGGGCCGGCAGAGTTGGTGTACAGGGCATGTTGGTATGATGGGCATTTCCTGGGGCGGCTTCAATGCCCTTCAAATTGCTGCCCTGCAACCCCCGGAGTTGAAAGCGGTGATCGCTGTGGCCTCATCGGACGACCGGTATGCCGATGATGTTCATTATATGGGGGGTGCCCTTTTGACCGATAACCTTTCGTGGGCTTCTACCATGCTGGCATACAATTCTTGTCCGCCTGATCCTCAGTTGGTTGGTGAGAAATGGAAACAGGTGTGGTTGGATCGTTTGGAAGGCAGTGGTTTGTGGGTGAAAAAATGGCTGGCCCATCAACGGCGGGATGATTACTGGCGCCATGCCAGCATATGCGAGAATTATCACAATATTCGTTGTCCTGTTTTTGCAGTGAGTGGATGGGCCGATGGGTATACCAATGCGGTTTTTCGGTTGATGGAAAATTTGTCGGTCCCCCGCAAGGGGCTTATCGGCCCGTGGGGGCATAAGTATCCCCATATGGGGGGGCCGGGACCGGCCATTGATTTTCTCAGGGAATGTGTAAGGTGGTGGGATCAGTGGTTAAAAGGCCGGGACAGGGGGTGTCAAAGTGATCCTATGATCCGGGCCTGGATGAAGGATACGGTCTCGCCCATCTCCAGTAAAAGGCCGGGCCGCTGGGTGGCGGAAGAACGCTGGCCTTCGCCCGATATTCGCACCCGCTCAGTGGGTTTATCGAATGGAATGTTGAGTTTTAACCCGGATGAATCTTCCCGGGAGGTGCTCAGCCTTCAGAGTCCACTTAGCGTAGGGCTTTTTGCAGGTAAGTGGTGCTCTTATTCGGAATCCACTGATCTGCCGAGTGATCAGAGAGAAGAGGACGGGGGCGCCCTGGTCTTCGATACCCCTCCGCTGGAAGAGGAGGTCGAAATATTAGGGGCCCCACGCCTGGCATTGGAAATAGCCAGTGACCAACCCATTGCCACGGTAGCTGCCAGGCTTTCTGACGTGGCCCCCGACGGAAAGGCTACGCGGGTCACTTATGGCCTGTTGAACCTGACCCACCGCCATGGCCACGAAAACCCAAGTGAACTTACTCCCGGGCAAACTTACCCCATCGTGCTTGATATGAATTATGTGGCCCAGAAATTTCCCCCCGGACACCAACTCCGCCTTTCCATATCCTCCTCCTACTGGCCCCTTGCCTGGCCCCCTCCGATACCCGCCCGGCTGAAGCTCCATCTGAACAACAGCCACTTGTATGTGCCTGTTCGCGAACCCAAAGAAAGTGACCTTCATTTGCCTGACCTGGGAAAACCCCAATACCCAGCCCCCATGCCTACTACATTACTGGCTCCGGCCCTCCGCGAATGGGAGGTGAGACATAACCTGGCCACCAACCAGGTGAGCCTTAGAATAACCAACAATGACCCCCTTTACCGACTCGATGCTTTCAATTGGACCATCCAAAAAGATGTTACCGAAAACTATTCCTACCACAATAACAATTATGATACCCTGCGGGGAGAAATTACCAGCAAACGCAGTTTCCAGCGCGACGACTGGCAGGCTTCCATCATTTCACGAACCATACTGACTTCCGATCGCCATCGTTTCCGGATCAGAGCTACCCTCGATGCTTATCAAAAGGATACCCGGATTTTCAGTAAAACCTGGGATGAATCTGTTTCACGCGATTTGCTTTAAAATACAGAAAATCAGCCTATAGCTAATCAGCTCCGTGGCTTCTAGAAGATGCTTGAGCAATGAACAACGGGCAATGAGCAATGCACAATGAACAATGAACACTGAGCAATGGGCAATGATTCCCCTTCACCATTGAATCAACCAACATATAGAGTTCAACCACCATTTTTAATCCATTGAAGTAAGATGAATCTAAAATCTCAAGTTTTCGTTATTGGCCTGGACGATTTTAACCTGAAGAAGCTTCAGCGTTTGCCCGTGGCTGCATCCTGTGAATTTTTACCGGCCATTTATTATGCCGAAATGCGGGGTGTACAAAAGTATGACATGAAAAGCCTTATCGACAGGGCTATTCAACGGATCGATGCCCATGGCCATATAGATGCCATTGTCACCTACTATGATTTTCCCGGAACCAGTATTCTCCCTGTTATTGCGAAACATTATGGCCTAAAGGGCCCTTCGCTTGAGAGTGTCATGAAATGTGAGCATAAATACTGGAGCCGTCTGGAGCAGAACAAGGTGATTCCAAGAAGCCTGCCGATTTTTAAAGCCTTTGATCCATTTGATCCCAATGCCTATCAGCATATTGAGATGATTCCCCCTTTCTGGATCAAACCCATCAAGTCGTTTCGTTCTTTTTTGGCTTACCAGATCAATAGCGAACATGAGTTCCACCATTATATGAAGGAGGTGCAGAGCCACATTGAATACCTCTCGGAACCGTTTCATTATTTGTTCGGGCATTATGACTTGCCCCGGGAATATGCCGGGATGAAGGAGACCATGATTGCTGAAACGCCCATCAGCGGACATCAATGTACAGTGGAGGGATATGTCTTCGAAGGAGAGGTGGTGATCTATGGCATCGTCGATTCGATCCGGGAAGCTGATCGCTCATCCTTTGCCCAGTATATCTATCCCTCCGGTTTGCCCCAGGAAATTCAGTTCCGAATGGCTGATCTGGCCCGCCGGGCAATTACACAGATCGGGCTGAACCATTCCCCCTTTAATATTGAATTTTTCTATAATTCTACCATTAATCAAATTTTTTTACTGGAGATCAATCCAAGGATATCCCAGGCCCATACCGATATATTTGAAAAGGTCCACGGGATCTCTCACCATGACATCATGCTGAACCTGGCCCTGGGTAAACGCCCGCAAGCCCTTGAGTACAAAGGTCCCTTCCGAATCGCAGGAAATTTCATGTTGCGCACTTATGAAGGGGGGCGTGTCAGAAAACTCCCGGCCGAACAGGAAATCAAGGCACTTCAGCACCAATTTCCCGAAATGTATCTTAAGCTGCACGTCACCGAAGGCATGCACCTGTCTGAATTACAGGGCCAGGATAGTTACAGCTATGAACTGGCCAACCTTTTCCTGGGGGCCAGAAACCAGGATGAATTGATCGAAAAATATCAGCAATGTCTGGAACAATTAACCTTTGACATCGATTATGATGAGGTTCCCCATGTACACTAAGCCGGGGCTTTTAACCCGTTTGCCTTTACCCGGCTGCAGGGATAGGCCTCCGGGAAACCTTCCCCGGGAATCGATCAAAAAGAAAAGATCCTAAATCACTATCTTTCAGCCCATCTTTTTTTTAATATAAAAAAATGACCGATGAAAAAACTACTTCTTTATGCATTGTTCATACTCCTTGTATTTGTTGCCTGCAGCGAAGGCGATGATTATTATGTAAGGAGAACCGACCGGGTCAATATTGTTGAGTTCACCACCCCCGATACCACTTTGGTAACCGATACCATTGACCTATATGCCAAAGCCCAGATGGATAACGGATGTTGGCGCGATCTTTTCTTTGTGTTCAATGAATTAAGTGATTCTGCCGCTTACCTCTCTGCTTACGGAACTTTTGAAAGTTACGGCAGCTGCCCGGATATAAAGGTTACCAAAGATACGCTCATTGAATTCAGCCCCTCACGTGAAGGCATCTATATTTTTTATATCGCCAGGAATTATTACCAGTTGATCCAGGATACCCTGATTGTTGAATGAAGTTGGGGGTGAGTTTTTTTTATTCCTGGAAGCATTGACTTGAATGGGGATGACAATGAATTTTTTCATTCCATGCGGGTGTTTAATCTGTGTTTCGCCACCCTTCAGAAGGCCGATGGCATTGTTTTGAGCAGGCTGAAGGCCTTTTCTTTGAAAAGCTCATAATTCTTCTTATATTAGAATCGCCTGTGGACAAGGTCCTCTCTTAATAAAAAATTTTTATATGACGATATTGCTACAAACGGGGGATATGAATGATTTGACCATGACCCTGGGGTTGATTGTGGTCCTTTTGGTAGCATGGCTTTTTCTCAGGCGGATGGGCAAGCGCGACAAACGCACTTTCCGCAGCACAAGCCTCAGAAATCTGCGCCAGCGTTATTTGCGGGGAGAAATAACGGATGAAGAGTATGAGCGCCAGAAGAAGGATTTTGAGCAGGAATAGCCCCACCCTAATCAAGCATTTGAAATAATTCGCCGGGTTGATGCAAAAAATGCCGGATGCCTATTCTGCGGGCCTGTTCCAGGAAATCTTTTTTTTCCTCCGCAGACTTGGCCCAGCAGGAGGCAGCAAATTGCGTGCCTGCTTCGTAGGCTACATGATGGTCCATCAGGTTATCTCCAATGTAGAGCACCTCATTGTGGTCCAGGGAAAGCAGATGGCAGGCTTTCTTTAGCCCTTCTCCATGGGGTTTGTAGTGTTCCACATCGCTGTCGGTGATCACCACATCAAAGTCTCCGAAAGCCTCTTTTCGTGCGGTGATCTCCCAGGCCGGCCTGCTTTTACCGGTGACAATACCCATGGGATAATCAGCGTTTCTGATTCGCCCAAGCATATCTTTTATTCCTGGATATTGCCCCTTGGATAAGGTATCATAAAAATGGGCGTAGTGGCTTAAAAAACGTTTGTAGGCGTGATCCCGCTCTTTTGCCGGAACGGTTAATTCAATAAACTGACGCTCAGGGGTGGGTTTGGAATTGGCAATGTCCTGGGGGGTAAGGGTCTTCCTTACATAAGGCTGCAGCAACATTCGGTATACCTCCATATAGAGGTCCCAGGTGTTGATCAACGTGCCATCCAAATCAAATAGGATACCCGATATCTTCATGGTCGACAATATTAGTGATATTTGTTTGATTAATCAACATCATAGGCCTTTAATTGTTTATCTTATGGCATCAGCCATTCTTTGAATCTGAATGATCTGCTTTTTGGGAGATTTTGAACTCAAGTCAGTTTTTATCAATTTTGCAGGCTTTGATTCAGCGCTGTTTTTATGTACATTTTCGTAAAATTCATCAGGGAAGCCCCCTAAAATAGTGCAGTAGTATTGTGAATTAATAATTCGGTGAAAGGAGCAGGAAACATGGAATTAATCAAGGTGGATCAGCTCACCAAGACTTTTGGCGATTTGGTGGCAGTGGATCACGTCAGTTTTTCCATCGAGCAAGGCGAAATATTCGGTTTTCTTGGCCCCAACGGTGCCGGTAAAACCACCACACTATCCATTCTTTCTACTTTGCTCAAGCCCACTTCGGGGCAGGCTTTTGTGAACGGATATGATGTAGAAAACCAGCAATCCCAGGTAAGGCGGTCTATAGGGGTGGTCTTCCAGGATCCCACCCTTGATGAAGAGCTGACCGCCCGTGAGAATATGGATATTCACGGGCGTTTATACGGGATGAAGCATCGAAAGGCACGTATTGATGAATTGTTGAAGCTGGTGGAGCTGGAAAACCGAAAAAATCAGCTGGTTAAGCAGTTTTCGGGTGGGATGAAGCGCCGTTTGGAGATTGCAAGGGGATTGCTACATGATCCCCAGATTTTGTTTCTGGATGAACCCACCCTGGGGCTTGATCCCCAAACGCGCAATCATTTGTGGGATTATATCCGGGATTTGAATCAAAAGAAGGGGGTCACCATCATTTTAACCACCCATTACATGGATGAGGCGGAAAAGTTGTCGGACCGTGTGGCCATCATTGACCACGGCCAGATCATCGCCCTTGATACGCCCATGGCCTTGAAGGAACAAGTCGGGGGAAGCCGCATCCGCATTGAGTCGAAGGAAAATCAAAAAATACTTCAAAGGCTGCAAGGCATAAAGTGGTTGAACAACCTGACCAACTACAATGGTTTCACCGATATAACCTTGCAAAACGCGGAAAAAAAGATTGCCGGGGTCATCCGTGAGATCAACGACCTGCCGATTGATTCGGTTTCGCTGAAAATACCCAGCCTGGAGGATGTATTCCTTCATTACACCGGCAAGACGATCCGCGAGCAGGAAGCCAGTGCCAAAGACCGCATTCGTCAACATCGTAAAGCATCAAGGAGATGAGAGGACTTAGCGCAATTTATACCATCTGGTACCGCAACGTATTGAAATACTTCAGGATGAAAAGCCGCATCATTGGAAGTTTGGGCATGCCCTTCTTCTTTTTGGTGATCATCGGCTTTGGATTGAATTCGACCATCCAGGTTCCCGGCATGGAAGTGGATTATGTGGAATTTATTGCCCCTGGCATCATTGCCATGAGCATTTTGTTTTCTAGTATGTTTTCCGGGGTGCAGCTGGTCATTGATAAACAGATTGGCTTTTTAAAGGAAACCCTGGTGGCCCCGGTTTCGCGCCTTCACCTGATGATCGGTCAGGCCCTGGGAGGGGCCACCACAGCCCTGATGCAGGGCATCCTGGTGCTGATCATCTCCCTGTTCATCGGGGTCAATTTGCCCAGCCTTTCTGGAATCCTGATTGCCCTGGTGTTTATGTTCCTGATCGGACTCTCCTTTACCTCAGTCGGCATTGCCTTTGCCTCGAGAATGGAGGATACCCACGGGTTTCAATTGATCGTCAACTTTATCCTTTTTCCGGTTTTCTTCCTCTCCGGCGCCCTCTTCCCACTGGATCGAATCCCTGATTGGCTCTCTTTTTTAACCTATATTGACCCCTTGACCTATGGGGTCGAAGGCATTCGTTACGGGCTGCTCGGTGCCACCCAGATTACACCGGTGTTGAGCTTTTCTGCCCTTGGCGGGTTTTTAGTGGCCATGCTGCTGCTCGGGAGTTTCCTGTTCAATAAAATAAAAATTTAAAGGCAAAATGGGTCGGCCCCCTACAAATATGAAATTGTTGCATCCTGACCATGAACATTCCCTGTCCAAATAAAGACCTCTTGCCCGGGCGTTATGCTTTACGGCTCATAAGTGTTGTGATCCTGGCCCTATTAATGGGTGCCTGTAAGCCCGATTACAAAAAACATCAGTTGGAGGTCACCGCCACTGCCTACAATTCCCATGCCAATCAGACCCAGGGAGACCCCAGAATTACCGCCTGGGGCGATACCCTTAAACCGGGCATGAAAGCAATAGCTGTTTCCCGCGACCTGATTTCCCGGGGACTTACATCCGGGGTGGAAGTTAAAATAGAAGGCCTGCCGGGAACTTACGTGGTCCGCGATAAGATGAACCGGCGTTGGGAGAAGAAGATCGACATTTATATGGGAAATGACCTGGAAAAAGCCCGGGAATGGGGGAGGAAAAAAGTGGTCATTCACTGGAAAACAAAAATTCATTAAATTTATTGGTCTCAGCAAAACCATTGTATATATGCTGGATCCTCAGCAAATAGAGGAAGAGCGCTATTATCAGGTCAGTGAATTGATCCCCGCCTCGCCCATATCCTTCCACAGTGATCAGATGAAGGGTTACTGGTTGTTTTCGGATCAGATAAAAAGCCTGTTCAACCGGTTGCGAAAGATGGCCTCCAGCCCTGATATACCCCTGCTTATTAAAGGGCACACCGGAAGTGGCAAAGAGGTGGTGGCACGTTTTATGCACCATGAGGTGGATCAAAACCAGGGCCGGTTTATCGCCATCAATTGTACCAACATGAACAGGGAGCTTTTTGAATCTCAACTTTTTGGTTATAGCGGGGGGGCTTTTACCGGGGCCCAGAAATCCGGACACCAGGGATATATCAAACAAGCGGGTTCAGGAACCCTCTTTTTGGATGAGATCAGTGAAATCGACCCGGAGCTTCAGGCGAAACTGCTCCGGGTGATCGAACAGGGAGAGTATTTTCCCTTGGGAAGCAATCAGAAAGAAACCGTACGGGCCCGGATGATTTTTGCTTCCAACAACGACCTTGAAAAAATGATGGAGAACGGCCGCCTTCGTGAGGATCTGTATTACCGCCTAAATGTGGTTGCCGTCGAAATGCCGGGTTTAAAAGACCGACGCGAGGAGATTATACCGCTGGTGGCCCTTTTTATTGACCATTATAACCGGGAATTTCAAAAGCAGATCCATTACGTGCAGGGAAAAGTACTCCGCTTCTTTTATGCCTACAATTGGCCGGGAAATATCCGCGAGCTGAAAAATTTTATTACCCAGATGATGATTTTCATTGAAGGCGATACCCTCAGATTTGAGCATCTCCATATAAAAGATGAAATGGAGCGGCAGCAAACCCAAAGCTTTTCACAGCAGCTTTCGGGAAAAGAACAATCCAAACAGGATATTATCGATGCCCTGATTGAAGAACCTTTTGATTTGGAGGCCTTTACCTCCGAAGTGGTGCGGCGCACACTGAAAAAGTTTGGAGGCAATAAATCCAAAACTGCCCGTTTTTTGGGAATAAAACGAGAGCAGCTTTATCATCGATACCGAATTGATAAATAAGGGGTCCCCGCCCCAAGGATAGTGTATGATTTTTTACAGATGGTTTTTTTCAGGATATGAAGGGTGTAAGATTTTTTACACCGCGAAGGGGAATGAGCGGGACGGCCTTTTTTAAAATCATTGAAGATCAGGATTATGTATACCTTTGGCACATTAATTGATATGATTTGCACAGACAAGGGTGTTCTATGAAGATTTTAAACATTGATGATTCTACTGTGAACAACATGCTGATGGAAAACATCATCAGCTCCTTCGGGTACGAGGCTTATTCGCTTTTGCAGGGATCCGGGATTGCTGAAAAGATTGAAGAGTATCAGCCTGACGTGATCATCCTGGATCTGATGATGCCGGATAAAAGTGGGTTTGATGTGTTGGACGAACTCAATAAACTGGGCTTTAATATTCCGGTTATTGTGGTAACGGCCATGAACAGTTCCGAACTGAAGCGTCGGGCCTTGGAGATGGGAGCAGTGGACTATCAGGCGAAGCCGGTCAATATGAAGAGCCTGAAAAGGAGCCTTGATAAGGCCTTTCAGGGAGAGGCCTGAGTTTTGGCGATAGAACATCCTCCGAACCGCAAATCATATCGGAGGTACTATGTTATCTTTTTCCCGCATCAAGTGGTCAAAATGGATTATTTTTCTTACTGTTTTTTTTAGTTTTAACCCATTAATGGCTCAGCTTTCCGAATCTCCCGGGGATTATTTTGGCGCCCGCTTTTACCAGGAAATTAACGGGCTGGTTAACAACAGAAATGTTTTAGGTGCCGAGTACACGCATCATCGACGTACCTACGAGTTGGGATTGTTGCTGAACAGGATGAAGATGGTTTCAGGGTTTGTTTTTCGCCATCAATTTTTCCTGAATTCCACCCGGCCAAACCATAATTATCAAATCGATGACTATACCTGGCGTCCCTACCTGATCTATCATTTTGTTTATAACACGAATATTTCGGAGCGTTACCTGAAAAATTCGATAGGCACTGGTACTATAAGGTTTAAGCAGGAGTATCCGGGTGTTCCAACTGTCAATACCATGGAGCATTATTTGGGTTTTGGAACCGAAGTGGATATGGTAGGGGCGTTTTTTATGAACGTCTATGTGGGGGGCGGGTTATATTTTTACCGCAGCAATTCCCGGGTAGTCACCCGGGATGATCGGCTGTTGCCCGAACAACACATCGGTTTTACCTGGAACATGAGCTTCGGGATAGGCTACCGCTTGCATTGATATCCATTACCCTGCTTTACATCACCCCGCTAAGCGGAGTTCTTTTAATCCTGACCCCGCTAAGCGGGGTTCTTTTAATTATGACCCCGCTTAGCGGGGTGATTCCATAAATTGTGATATATTTGAGGGGCAAAGCAACCTGAAAATTGAAAGGTATGAGAGCATTGTTGTTTAATGGCAGTCCCCGTGAGAAAGGCAATACCGCTGCTATGCTGACCCGGATCTCTGATGTGTTTTATGAATCAAACGCCCATGTAGATTATATCCAGCTTGGCGGCCAATCAATCCACGGATGCACCGCATGCATGGAATGCAGGCAGAACAAAGATGAACGCTGTGTACTGGAAGACGACGGGGTCAATGAATACATCCAATTGATGAAGAAAGCCGATGCCATTGTGATTGGTTCACCGGTATATTTTTCCCAGATCACACCGGAGACCAAAGCCTTAATTGACCGGTGTGGTTATGTGATCAGGGGCAACAAACAATTTTTGAGCCGCAAGATTGGAGCAGCCGTAACAGTGGCACGCCGTGCCGGAATGATGCCGGCTTTTCACTCCATCAACGATTTTTTTCTGATCAACGACATGATTGTACCCGGTTCACAATACTGGAATGTGGGGGTTGCCGGAGGAGCCGGTGAGGTACAGCAGGATGAGGAAAGCCTTGCCATCGTAACCCGCCTGGCTCATAATATCCTTTGGTTGCATGATCAGATTCACCGATAAAATACATTTATTCAATTTAAATAAATATAAACCGGCCAACGCCTCCTGTAATCCTTGCCGATAGCCTTCTTTGGGTTCACCCCCTGGGCCCCTCTTGACTGGTTGAGCCAGATTGTTTATCTTACCCGTATACACCTGCAGCCAGGCATTTGGGATTATGAACCACTATGACTATTTATGGCCCGTTCTCGAAGAATTCCGCTCTTATTTAGGGCCGCAGAAAATGCTCTTTACCTATATCGCTCCTAAAGACCGGGAGTTGTATTATACTTTCCTGCGCAATATTTATAATTCCTCCATGTCCAATTGCCTGTATCTTACCCTGTCCAAACCCGATACGGTCAGGAAACTGCTTTCTGATATGAACCTGCTGGAGGATACCGAAATGGAAATTTATATCGCCTCCAATGACCTTTATGCCACCAGGTGGTTCAATGAATCGCTGCAGAATTTTATCCGCCGCAAACACCTCGATTTTGAGTATTGATGAAGCCCTCATGCTTCAAATACCCGGCAGGAGCAATGGTTGACCATGTTAAACTGTATACCCCTGGAGCCCAGGTTGTCATGCAGATCAGCAAGGCGCTTCCTTCGTTAAGGAGGCTTTTTTTGATCCCACAAGCTTTTCTATAGGATGTTGACCCCCATTTTTTTATAGTTGTCTGTAAATCAGTTGATATATTTGTTTACCCCTTGAGTTCGGTTTTCAGGCTCAATTATTTTTACTATTTTTAAACAACGAATGAACCACGATTTGATAAATTTTATTGATTATGAAATGTATGTACCGATTTTTAATGGTTTTCTGGCTGATTTTCCCGGTGATGACCCTTCAAGGCCAGGAACAACCTTCCACGGATCAGCTTCGCGAGGAGATTCGGCGGATTTGCCGGGGCCTGGAACCTACCGGCGTTGCAGTTGCAATTGTAAAGGACGGGCAAACAAAGATGACCTATACTTATGGCCAGGCCAGCGAGGCATCAGGCGCAGAGCTTACTCAATCTTCTTTGTTCAACATTGCTTCCTGCAGCAAAGCCTTTACGGCTGCTTCTGTTGCCATGCTTGTGCAGGAGGGAAAGTTGAGTTGGGGTGATCCGGTAACTGAATATATTCCTGAACTGAAACTCAAGGATCCCTATATTACCCGCAATCTGAATATTGTGGATATTTTGTCGCACCGCAGTGGCCTGTCCACTTTCACCGGTGATTTGCTGTGGTACCATACCGATTATTCCAATGAGCAGATCATTAAACGGATGAAGTACCTGCCCATCGAGAATGATTTTCGTTCAGATTTTGGCTATCAGAACAACATGTACATGCTGGCGGGTGAAATTGTGGAGCGTGTTACGGGCAAAACCTGGAGCCAGTTTGTGAACGAGCGGATATTCACTCCCCTGGAAATGGAGGCTTCGGTGCCCTCTCCCTCAGAGTTGGAAGCTGATGCCCATCTGGCCTATCCCCATTATAAGGATCAGCAGATGGAGGTTTATGAGTTTAACGGGACCAAACCCGCCGCCTCCATTTATTCGAATATTGAGGAGATGGCCCATTGGATGGGTATGTGGTTGAATCAAGGAAAGTGGCAGGGGCAGTCGCTTTTACAGCCGGATCGGGTCAACCGTTGCATGGCCCCTCAAACCCTGTTGAACGTATCCGAATCGGAGAGGCAGCAGGGAACGCATTTTAAGGCCTATGGCCTGGGCTGGTCGATGTACGATTACCATGGTCTGAAAGTGGTGGAGCACGGCGGAGGCATGCCGGGCTATCTGAGCAAAGTAACCATGGTGCCGGAAGCCGGCCTGGGAGTGGTTATCCTCAATAACGGGTTTGATCTTTTTATTCGACAAACCATCAATCAGACCATTATGGCACATTATCTCGGGGAAGTCCCTTCAAAGGACCGTCTGCAGCAAGCTTTGGATGCACGCAAAAATTACCGGGCCCGGCAGGAAAAAGCCCGCCAAAAGCGCCTGAATCAAAGGGTCAGCAATACCCGTTCCTCCCTGGATTTAAAAGCCTATACGGGAAACTACCGTGACCGGTTTTACGGGGAAGCCCGCATTGACCTTCAAAACGACAGCCTCAGACTTACCTTGCTGCCGGCCGGAGAAACTTTTACCAGCAAAATGAGCCATTGGCATTATGATACGTTCCGGGTGGATTTTAATGACCCGTTTTTGCCTTTTGGCCTGGTTACCTTTGAGTTCAATGCCAAAGGAGAAGTCTCGGGCTTTCAAATCAACCTGCCCAGCCAGGATTTCCACTTTGACAATTTGCATTTTATCAAGCAAGCCAGCCGGTAGGAAGAAGTAAGGAGGCAGAAAGGAATTTATCAATAAAAGCCAGTAGCAATCCGGCAAACCTTTTGCTTGAAATCCGCGGCCGGGGTTTTTATCGCAGCCAGAGGGTGTTGGATGTAATATGCACGGGCGGTCAATCCATTAAAATCCGCCCTTATCCAAATGAACAATACATTCCATTAAAGTCAATCCTTATGAGTAAACAAATAGCATATGCCGGCAATAAAGGTGACAATGTCCGCTCGGACTGCCATATAACCCTGGAACTTCGGGACAGGGGAGGCCGGCAAATTGAGGTTGACAGCAAAGTCAACACCCTGTATGGGCAGGCCATTCGTTCGTTGGTAGAGGATATGCTCGGTTTTTTTGAGCTTCCCCATGTGTGGATCAGGTTGGAGGATACCGGGGCCCTTTCGTTGGTCATTGCAGCCAGGGTGGAAGCGGCCATCAGCCAGCTGATTGACACCGAAACCCAATACCTCTTGCCGATGATCGAAGAGAATCAATATGGGGCCGCAAAAGAACAGTTTCGCTTTTCGCGGCTTTATTTACCCGGCAACATGCCCAAGATGATGTTGAATGCAGGCATCCATCATCCCAACGGGGTGATACTGGACCTTGAGGATTCGGTGGCTCCTGACAAGAAGCATGAGGCCCGTTTTTTGGTACGCAACGCCTTGAGGGGCATCAACTTTTATGGAGCTGAGCGGATGGTGCGGATCAACCAGCTTCCCCGCGGAATTGAGGATTTGCCCTACATCCTGGGCCACAATGTGCATACCATCCTGGTGCCCAAATGTGAAGGAGCCGGACAGATCCGGGAACTGGAAGAGGCCATTGACCGTTATCGAAAACAGACCTCAAGGGAGGCGATGTTTTACCTGATGCCCATCATTGAGAGTGCCCTGGGAGTTGAAAAAGCCTTTGAAATAGCCAGTGCTTCGGCCAACATTGTGGCTTTGGCCATCGGTTTGGAAGATTATACCGCGGATATTGGTGCCCGGCGTACCAATCAAGCAAAAGAGTCTTTTTTTGCCCGCAGCCGGCTGGTCAATGCCTGTAAAGCTGCTGGCATACAGGCCATTGATTCGGTTTTTTCCGATGTAGCTGATCAGCAGGGATTGCGTGATACCGTTAAGGAGAGCAAATCATTGGGCTTTGAAGGGATGGGTTGTATTCATCCCCGCCAAATAAGGATAATCCATCAAAGTTTTGCCCCCGATGCCGATGAAATAGAACAGGCCAAGAAAATTGTCAATGCCTATTATGAGGCTCAGGAAAAAGGCCTTGGTGTGGTCTCGCTCGGCTCAAAGATGATTGATCCCCCGGTGGTTAGAAGGGCCCAGAAGAACATAGACCTGGCTTTGTATTTGGGCCTGATCCCCGAAAACTGGCGGGAAGCTTTTGATGAAGATCACCATTAAGGCTGCTTCCACCGCTGAATTGGCTCATCTTAGCATTGATCGGCCTGTTCCACCGGCCTGAGTTTTGTTTGTACACCTTTTTATTCCTATCTTTACAAAAACGATGCATAGAGGGGCGGAACAATCCACATGAATACTTAACAAATCAGCCATGGGACAACCAGCAGACCATTTAGTAGAGAATGCCATTGGCCGTGAGGTACCTGAGCAGATCAACGGTGAGCAGGCGATCCCCTTTCAGGGGGTTGGCCAATATAAACCTTCGGGATATAAACACGCCCCCCGGATCAGATCTTGCAGCGATTATCCCTCCAATGGGGATAAGCGGGTTGCTTCGCTGAAGGAAGCATTGAAGAAGGCGGGTATAGGTGAGGGGATGACCATTTCGACCCATCATCATTTTCGAAATGGTGATCTTCTGGCCAACCAGGTTTTCGAGGCGGCTCATGAGCTGGGGATCAAAAACCTGCGGTGGTTTCCTTCGGCTTCTTTCCCCTGTCACGAGCATTTGATCCGGTATATGGAGGACGGCACCATTCATCACATAGAAGGCAGCATGAACGGCCCGCTGGGTAAATTCACCTCGGAAGGTAAGATGAAGGGCACCGGAGTGCTTCGTTCACATGGCGGCAGGTATCAGGCTGTGCAGGATGGGGAGGTTAAAATTGATATTGCCGTGATCGGGGCCGGATGCGCCGATGCTTTTGGCAATGCCAACGGTCTTTATGGCGATTCTGCCAGCGGGTTGCTGGGATTTGCCCTGGCCGATTCCGAATATGCCGATCAGGTCATTGTGGCCACCGACCATATGGTGGACTTCCCCTGTGTTCCCTGGCAGATTCAGGGAAATCATGTTGACTTTACCGTGGAGCTGGAACAGGTTGGTATCCCTGAAAAAATTGTCTCAGGCACAACCCGAATTACGAAAAGTCCCGACCGCTTGTTGCTGGCAGAGATGACCGCCAATTTCTGTGAAGCCACCGGCATTTTACATGACGGTTTTTCCTTTCAATCGGGTGCCGGGGGCACATCGCTCGCCGTGGGCGAATTCTTTGCCCAAAAAATGCGGGACACAGGCATAAAAGCCCGTTTTGCCCGGGGGGGCAGCAACAAATATTTGGTGGGCATGTTGGAAGAGGGCCTGGTCGATTATATCCTGGACGGGCAAACCTTCGACCTGGAGGGACTCCGCTCGATGAGGGATAATCCCAATCATGTATGGACCAGCCCCTTCACCAGTTACAATTACCATGGAAAAGGCAACTTTGCAGGGATGGTCGACGTGGTGGTCCTGGGAGCCACTGAAGTGGATGTGCATTTTAATGCCAATGTGGTGACCCATTCTGATGGATACCTGCTTCATGGCATCGGCGGATGGCAAAACTGCTTGTTCTCGAAAACCGTTATTCTTCCTTTGCCCCTTTTCCGCGACCGGATACCGGTAATCACCGATCAGGTTACCACGGTTTGCGGACCGGGTGAAATGATCGATGTGGTTGTCACCGAACGCGGGATTGCCATCAATCCTCAACGCAGCGACCTGATTGAAAAGGCCAAAGGATCCGGCCTGCCCATTCGTGATATTCATGAATTGAGGGATGAAGCTTTAAAAATCTGCGGTAAGCCAGCCAAACCCCGGTTGGAGGATCAGGTCATTGCTGCCATCAAATGGGTAGACGGCACCGTGATCGATGCCGTTCGCAAGGTCGGCAAGTAAAGGCGGGGTCCCCGCCAACGGCTTTGATTGAAAAAACTCCTGTTCGTGAATGCCGTGGAAGGCATATGGGGATCCAGAAAAGAGCTTGGTGATGTTCATTAAAATGGGGTCCGATTCATGTGAAGACGCATCCATCAAGGGATCAGGCCGAAACAGGGCGAAAGCAGCCCGGAAGCAGACCAAAACAACGCGGATCAGACCCGAGCAGCCCGGAAGCAGGTTACACCATTAAAGAGAAAATGAACATTATCTCCACAATAAACGTCAAATCGCATAAATCTACGAACCTCTAAATCCAAAGTCTATGAAAAAGTACAAATGCAGAGTCTGTGGTCACATTTATGATCCCAAAGAGGGGGATCCCAAAGGCAACATTAAACCCGGCACACCTTTCGAAGAAATCCCTGACGACTGGAAATGTCCCATATGTGGTGCAAGTAAAGGGGAATTTGAACCCATGGATTAAGCCACCTGAATGAATGCATCCCTAAAGCCGGCGGTTGTTTTCAACTGCCGGCTTTTATATTGCGGTTGGTTTGGATGAAGTAGCCCCCGGCAATAAGGGCCAGCAGGAAAAAGGTAGCAGCCGCCAGGGCCAGGGCACTGGGCAGGGTGTAATGGTCGGTATACCAACCCAGGAACGGACCAATACCGGCAAAGAGCATGCGAATGAAAAAATTGCGCACCGACAGCACCGTTGCCCGGCTGTGGGATTCGGTGATGCGGTTGATGTAATCCTTGAGCACCGGCGTAGCGATGCCCCGCACCAGGTAAAAAATGAAGAGCACTGCAATACCCCAGAGGGCATCTATATAGCTGAGGACAAAATACAGCAGCGGGAGGGCAATGGTGATGAAGACAATCATTTTTACCGGTCCCAGCCTGTATTCTACTTTATAGGCCAGGTATGAAGTGATGGCTACGGAAAGGTTGAGCAATGACCAAAAAACCCCGAATAAGGGCAGATCCAGATCAACATGCCGGAAATAAGGCTGTACGAACCAAGCCATGGTCAGAGTAGAGGCCCCGATTACCGCTGAGTAGATGATGTTCCATTTAAGCCGGGGCTTTTTCACCAGGGCTTCCTGCACGATGAGGAGGATATCGCGAAACCTCATTTTTGAGATCTTTTCTTGCCTGAATGGTTCCACCAGCAGGATAGCGGCAGGAATTCCGATGAAGGAGACCCCTGTTTGTGCAATAAATGGGGTTCTCAGGCTGATCTCTGCCAGCAGCCCCCCTAAAATGCCCGCGGTGGCTTCGGCAAAATTTCCCACCGAAACCATCCTGCCTTCCAGCCGAAGATATTGATCCCTTCGGCCCATGGCTTGAAGGCTGTCATAGAGCATGGCCGAATCGGCCCCGGATATCAAACTCTGCCCAATGCCCATGGTCATCTCAGCCAGCAAAAAACCCCAGAATCCAAAGGAAACACTGTAGATGGCAAACCCTGCGCAGCCCAGGGTGGTGCCGATGATCATCGTGGTCTTTCGCCCCAGGGCATCAGCCAGATAACCCGAAGGAATCTCCAAAACCACAATCGCCACTGAATATACCCCCTGCAGGATAAATACATCCTGCATCGTCAACCCGTTTTCCTGGTAAAACAGCACGATGATGGGCATGAACAACATGAACCACTTGGCAATCTTGATCAGGTAGAGCTTGGTAATATTGGCCCCCAGACTTTGGTTCATTCGAATAAAATTCAATTAACAGTTTGTATTTCAGTATAATAATGGTATATAATTGGTTGGTCTCGATAACCTCTGCCATGGAACCCCCATGCTTTATTCATGTTTTTGTTGTGTAAGTTCTTGGATCGGGGTTTCATTCTGTTTTTTCATTTATTTGAAAAACGACCGATTGGCTCCTTTACCATGGCCGGTTTTAGGCACGTAGTTGTGGTATAAGTTCATGGATGTCTATGTTGTGCAATTCTTTGCATGCAAGAACCATTGCAGGGGTGTTTCACCTCTGCAATGGATGCTGCAAAAGTAATGGATCAGCATAACAATTAAAAGTTAAACCCAACCTGCTACTTTCTGGGAGGCGATGATCCGGTGAGTTGGCTTTTTTATAGTTGTCTGGCTATGGGGGTAATATAAATTAGGAGGAGTGGGGGAAAAATGTTAAATTTGTTTAAGTAGCAAACTCGAAATTTATAAAGTCATGGCTATGACAATGATAGAAAAAATTCTTGCCCGTCATTCAGGGCGAGAGGTTTTAAAACCTGGGGATATCACCGATATTGAGATAGATGCCCGGGTTGCCCGGGATTTTGGTGGGGCCAGTGTGGTCAAGCATCTGGTTGACCATGACCTTTCGATTGATGATCCGCTGAAGACTTTTTTCACCTTTGATTGCAATCCCACCGGCTCTGATCAGCGATATGCCCAGAATCAGCAGATATGTCGGGAATTTGCCCGTGAGCGTGGCATAAAGATATATGACATCAACAATGGCATAGGCACTCATACCCTGATACATGAAGGATGGGCCTATTCGGGGACAACGGCGGTAACGACCGATTCGCATGCCAACATACTGGGGGCGGTTGGTGCTTTTGGACAGGGCATGGGCGACAAGGACATTGCTGCGGCCTGGCACAAGGGCAGTGTATGGTTTAAAGTCCCCAGGTCGGTGAAGCTGAACCTGACGGGGCAGCGTCCGGAAGGGCTTACGGCCAAGGATATGGTGTTGAATTTGCTGAATCGTTTTGGGGCCAATACCCTGCTGGGCTATTCGCTCGAGATGTATGGGGATGAGGTAGGGCGGTTATCTCTGGATGAGCGCATCACCATTTCCTCTATGGCCACCGAGATGGGGGCGATTATCATTCTGTTTACCCCGAATGAGGAAGTGAGAAAGTATAGTGAAAGCCGGGCTGGCAAGGCCATTGAGGTGGTCAAAGCCGATGCAGATGCCCGGTATGATCAGGTATTTGATCTGGATATCAGCCAGTTTACCCGTCGGATTTCACTTCCGGGTCAACCCCATGATACCGTGGAGATGGATCAGGTGAAAAAGACCAGGATTGACAGTGGTTTTATCGGTTCATGCACCAATGGGCGGATGGAAGATATGCGGGCCGCAGTCCGGGTATTGCAGGGCAAGCAGGTGGCCCCCGGAGTGGTCCTGAAGATTGTTCCTTCGACCAATGAAGTTTGGATGCAATGTATGGAGGAAGGGCTGTTGCAGATTTTTAAAAATGCCGGGGCACTGGTCTCCAATGCCGGATGTGCCGGATGCGCTGCCGGCCAGGTGGGGCAAAACGGACCGGGCGAAGTGACGGTCAGTACCGGTAACAGAAACTTCCCCGGGAAACAGGGAAAAGGCAGCGTTTATCTTAGCTCCCCGGCGGTGGTGGCAGCTTCTGCGGTGGCCGGTTACATTACCACCCCCGATGACATCCCTGAAAAACCGCCCGCCTTCACCCCAACCGAAAAAACCGTAAAAAAGAAGAAGGCCAAAGCGCAAAAGAAGGTTGTCCATGATCAACCCATTGAAGTCGAGGGCCGTGTGTGGGCCATCAACCGCGACAACATTGATACCGATATGATCTACCACAACAAGTACCTCTCTGTTACCGATATCCATGAGATGGGCCAATACACCTTCGATAACCTGGAAGGCTATGAAGATTTTGCCCAAAAAGCCCAACCAGGCGATATTGTCATTGCAGGTAAGAATTTTGGAAGCGGCAGTTCCCGGCAACAGGCCGTTGATTGCTTTAAATCCCTTGGCGTACAGGCCATCCTGGCTGAGTCTTTTGGGGCCATCTATGAAAGAAATGCCATCAATGCCGCTTTTCCGATTCTTATGTATGATTCACTGGCGGAACTCGGGTTGCAAACCGGCGATACCATCCAGGTCAACTTTAAAACCGGGGCCCTTACCAATACAAAAAATGAGCAGACCATCAGGGTGGAACCTTTCTCGGAGGTTCAGATGGAGATCTATCAAAACGGGGGATTGTTTTAAGGGGCTGTGGCTTGCCGGGGGTTTATTTATATTTTTTTGTGCCGGGCCAGAGGATGTGAAGTTGCGGGCTTCATTCAATAGCAATTTATTAAATCTTATGATATGGCGAATCCTCAAACCTTTGTTGAAAAGATACTCAAGGCCAAGACAGGTTCCATTGTCTTTAAGAAGCCGGGTATTGTCCTGACCCACGACAATACGGCAAGCATCATGAATACTTTTGCCAGGATGAATGGGGTAAAAGTTGCTGATCCCGATCAGTTGCTGGTTGTATTGGATCACAATGCCCCGCCAACCAATGCCAAGCTGGCCAACAATTACCAGATGGTGCGTAAGCTGGTCAAAGAGCAGGGAATTAAAAAGTTTTATGATGCGGGCCGGGGTATTTGTCACCAGATTATGTCGTACCATGCGGAGCCAGGGATGGTTATTGTAGGCAGCGACAGCCATACCTGCACGGCGGGTGCCTTTAATGCGCTGGCTGTCGGCATTGATAGGACGGAAGCGGCCGGCATCTGGAAAGGGGGGGGAACATGGTTCCGTGTTCCTGAATCCATCAAAATTACCTTAAGAGGCAAGCTCAATCATGGTGTTTATGCCAAAGATCTTTCTCTTTGGATTATAGGGATGATTGGCTCGGCCGGGGGCAATTACAAGTCGATTGAGTACCATGGCCCGGGTGTCCAGACCCTTTCGGTGGCTGAGCGGATGACCCTGGCGAACCTGGCCTCGGAGATGGGGGCGAAGAATGCCGTTTTCCCGCCCGACCAGGTACTGGCCGATTTTTATGGGGTGAACACCGTGGAAGGTATTTGGGCAGATGAAGGGGCCCATTACGAGCAGGAAATAGAGCTCGACCTGGATGATATCTTCCCCTTGGTAGCGGCCCCCCACCACGTGGATCATGTCAGGGCTGTTTCTGAAGTGCAGGGAACACCCGTTCATCAGGGTCTGGTTGGGACCTGCACCAATGGCCGGCTGGAGGATCTCAGGCAGTCAGCACGTGTTTTACAGGGCAAGCAGATTGCAGAGGGGTTTCAGTTGCTGGTTATCCCTGCCTCCCGGAAAATATACCTGGAAGCCCTGGATGAGGGCATCATCACCGCCCTGGTGGAAGCCGGGGCTACCGTTTTGAGCGCTTCCTGCGGCCCCTGCCTGGGTACCGGCCAGGGCATTCCCGCCGACGATTTTACAGTCATTTCTACGGCCAACCGCAATTTTAAAGGCCGCATGGGCAATAAAAATGCCCAAATTTACCTGGCATCACCGGCTACAGTTGCCTGGTCGGCCATTCACGGGGTCATAACCGATCCGAGGGGTAAACCCCGTCAGGACCGGTTCCCCTATGAAAAAAAACAGAGCCCCACCGTTACCATTGCCGCCGATGACCACCGCCGCTTCAACGGGGTCTGGAATTATAAGGATGTCAACAACCTGAACACCGATCAAATGTTTGCCGGGAACCTGACCTATGAGATTGCCAGCTCTGATCCAAAGGCCATTTTACCTTACCTGTTCCAGGGTTTTGATGCCCATTTCGCCAACCAGGTTCAGGAGGGTGATGTGATCATAGCCGGGGAAAATTTCGGCTGCGGCAGTTCTCGCGAACATCCCGCCGTCGGGCTGAGCTATGTTGGAGTGAAGGCGGTTATCGTTAAATCGGCCAACCGTATATTTTTTCGCTCTTCCATCAACCAGGGACTGCCGGTGATTGTGCAGCCTGAAGTGGTCGAGGCCTATCAGCCGGGGGATGCCGTAAAGGTTGATTTCAACCAGGGGGCCCTCTACCTGAACGAACACCAATATGGTTTCGCCCCCTTACCGGACAAACTCATGCAGATCATCGAAAAAAAAGGCCTGGTCAACTGGATCCGCTCGCTGGCATGAGGATTCAAGGTAGCAATTGCTTTCCCGATCCACTTTATAGCTGTGCCGGACGACTAAATCCCATTCTCCGCCAAAATCCCAGGTTCGAATGCCAAGTTCGAATCCGGGCAGGATCACTTTTTAGGGGATTCTTTTTATGGGGGCGATATTTTTTATATTTTTGTATCGCTTTACAAGCCGGTCCTGTAGCTCAGCTGGATAGAGCAACGGCCTTCTAAGCCGTAGGTCCCAGGTTCGAATCCTGGCAGGATCACTACGCCACCTCCAACGGGGTGGCTTTTTTATCTATATTCGTGTAAAGGACCGGTTTTAAAAGTCTCTCCAAAAATCCATAAAAATCTGCCTTTTATTTATAAACCATACATCAAAGATGTAGGTTTCATGATGAGGCAACCCCCAACAGCAAAATAAGTTTCAATATTATATTGATTTACAAACGTTAATAACGTCTTTATCCAAATAAATCTTTGTAGTCCTTTTTACATCTTCTGGGTTCTTGCACCCTTCATTGTTAATTGGTTTAAAAATTGGATTGAATCAACTACACAGGCCTAAACCAGGCCCTGTAACACTTAACTGTTTTTGAATTCTGAGAGCTGGAGTTATGGGTTGATCTTGCGCCTGAAATATGCACTGTTTTGAATCAGGGCGTACGAATTCGTACAACCCGTGAATCAAAAACGAACATTTTTTAGGGATCACGAACATTTTTTAAAAAAAATTTTCCCTGAGTGTGAACAAATTATTGAATTAGGCATTAAATTTGGTTAAATTTCTCAGAATCTATGTATACCCGTCCGGTTCGTTTTTGGCTCCATCTTCCTTTATAAGGGAGTTTGGAAAAGGGATGGGATGCAACATTGGTCATCATAAAATTCAATTCATCCATGGAACCGAAGAAAACAAAAAAAGCTGATTTGGAAGGCAAGAGAGGTCTTTTTCTGGAGATAGGCTTTGTCTTTGCCCTGGGATTGGTGCTGCTTGCCTTCGAATGGACCTCGCGGCCCTCTGATGTTGAGGGTTTCGAACAGGAATCGCGCTCCAGCATGGTTCAGGAAGCCGTGCCCGTCACGCGTCAGGAGCAGCCGAAAGAGCCCCCGCCACCTCCTCCGCCTCAAACAACGGAAGTGATCAACATTGTAAACAATGATGTAAACATTCAGGATGAACTGGTCCTGGAAGAATCCGAGGCCGACCAGGACACCCGGGTAAGCATAGATGCCTTTGCCACTGAGGAAGAAGAGGAAACCGAAGAGGATCATGTATTTGTGGTGGTAGAAGACATGCCCAGCTTCAGGGGAAAAGGGCTGGATGCTTTTGCCAATTATGTTCAGCGAAATCTCGAATATCCCTTCATTGCACAGGAAAATGGCATCGAAGGAACCGTCTTTCTCCGTTTTATTGTCGATAAAGATGGTTCGGTCATTGATGTGGAAGTCCTCCGGGGGGTCGATCCTTCATTGGACGAAGCAGCAATCGCTGCCGTAAAAAGGGCCCCCAAATGGGAGCCCGGCAGGCAGCGGGGTCAGCCTGTAAAAGTCTCCTGCACCATCCCCATCGCCTTTACCCTGGAATAAGGCCGGGTGATTTAAAACGCATAAAAAAAGGTTGAATGACTGATGTTGTTCAACCTTCTTTTTATAATTTTATGTATGATTCCATGAAGCATTAAAAGCCATGGATCGATTCAGCAAGGAGCAATAATCCGCGTTTTATGGTTAAACATGTAGTTTGTTGGCAGCTTTATGAAGAAGCTGCCGGCAGAGATTGCCAGACCAATGCTTCCCTGATTAAAGCCGAGTTGTTGGCTTTAAGGGAACTCATACCCGAGATGCAAAGCGTAGAAGTCGGCATCAATGCGCCCCAGGCCCATTCAGACAATTATGATGTGGTGCTTATTGCCGGGTTTGAGGATTTTAGCGCCCTCGAGCGTTACCAGCAACACCCTGAACATAAGCGCTTCGTAGAGTTTGTTGCGCCCCTGCGGCAGCATCGGGTAAGGGTTGATTATCAGGTGTGAGCCCTAAGATTTTAAACCGAACAACCTGCGCAGATCCCTGAAAAAATGGTTGCCTTTCTGGGAATTGCCCTTATTTTTATTGGCGTTGGTGCCGGGTAGGATTTTTTCCGGGAACTGATTCTTATCGGTCTCAAAAAAGCCGATGGAACGGTATTTTTGGTACCGTTGATCTTTCATCTTCTCCTCGTCCATAAAAGCATAATGAAAGATATCATTGTAGAGTTTTTGTTCTAGCTCTTTCAGGGTAGGCTGGGGGTTATCATTGAAATCGTCCTTTTCGCCCTGTATCTCATCGATGATGCCCATTTCATAGAGGTCGTAGGCGGTAAGCCTAAGGGAAGCGGCGGCTTCTTCTGCTTTGGAAGCATCCTTGAACAGGATGGAGGCACATCCTTCCGGGGATATTACGGAAAGAACGGCATTTTCCATCATATAGATTTTATTGGCCACGCTCAGGGCCAGGGCCCCTCCGGAGCCCCCTTCACCGGTGATCACCGTCAGAATTGGCACATTCAGGTCGGATAGTTCATAGAGGTTTTTGGCGATGGCTTCAGCGATGCCCCGCTCTTCGGCACCTATTCCACAGTAAGCACCGGGGGTGTCAACGAAAAACAGCACCGGCCGTCTGAATTTTTCAGCTTGCTTGGCCAACCGCAGCGCCTTGCGGTAGCCTTCCGGATGGGGCATGCCAAAATTGGCCTCCATGTTCCCCTTCAGGTCTTTGCCCCGGCGGGTAGAAATGGCCGTCACCGGTATGTCTTTCAGATATCCGATGCCCCCAACAATGGCATGGTCATCATGGCCCAGTCGGTCGCCATGAAAGGGGATGAAATCTTTGATGATCATCTCCAGGTAGTCCTGCGGTTTGGGGCGCTCCAGTGTACGGGCTATTTTGACCCGCTCCCAGGGCGTTCGGCGTTTCTTTTGATCCTGCCACTCGCTGTATTTTTCGGGCTGAATTTTGGAAAGTTTTTTTTCCAAACTGCTGATTTCTTCGTTCAGATCCACTCCCTGGGATTTGGATAGTTGTTCGAGGCTTTTGATGGTCTTTTTTATCTTATTGGTATATTCCATGGCTATTGATTTGTGGGTCGGAGACGGTTAATACTGGTGAATTTTCAATATGTTGCGCAAGGTATCTTTCAGGTGATGGCGTTCACAGATCAAGTCGACAAAGCCTTTTTCCTGGAGGAATTCAGAGGTTTGAAAGCCCTCGGGCAACTTTTGTTTGATGGTTTGTTCAATGACCCGGGGCCCGGCAAAACCGATCAGGGCATTGGGTTCAGTGATGATGATGTCGCCGAGCATGGCAAACGATGCTGTAACCCCGCCAGTGGTGGGATTGGCGATCAGGCTGATGAACAGCCCCCCGGCATTGGAGAAGCGCTTGGCAGCGGCGGCTGTTTTGGTCATCTGCATCAGCGAAACAGCTCCTTCCTGCATCCGGGCACCGCCTGAACGGGAAAGAATAATAACGGGCAGCCCCTGACTACGCCCCTTCTCGAAAAGACTGGCGATTCGCTCTCCCAGGACTGATCCCATCGAGGCCAGAATGAACTCCGTATTCATGATGCCAAATAAAACCGGTATCTCCTCTATGCGCGCCTTGCCTGTGGTAACCCCTTCGTTGATGTTCTTCTCGTAAAGCTTGTCCAGCTTTTCCTTGTATTTGGGAAATTCCAATACATCTACCGTCTTAAATTCTTCAAAAAGCAACTGGACACTGCCTTCATCAAACAGCAACTGACTCCATTGCTTGTTGGTCAGCTTGAGATGATAGCCGCATTCGGGACATACCCCATGATTCTTGTCAATCTTTTTGCGGTAAATCATCTTTTTGCAATTCGGGCACTGGGTGAACAAGTTGTCGGGAACCGATGCCTTGAATCGCTCTTTCCTGGTGTTCAGGAATTTTTGTATGATGTCCTGGATCTTGGCACTCATGATGGATTATTCATTCAGGCTTTTTGTAACAATTGGTTTTCTATAAAATTGATCGAATAGGTCCCTTCCAGAAAAGCATCGGAAGAGAGGATGTGGATTAAAAAATCTTTATTGGTTTTTATCCCGTTGATGCTGAACTCTTCCAGGGCGCGAATCATCCTGGCGATGGCTTGTTTGCGGGTGTTGTCATAGGCAATCACTTTGGCCACCATCGAGTCATAATGGGGAGATATTTCTGCTCCGGGAAAGATCCCTGAATCAATCCGAACGCCGGGCCCGGAGGGAAATACAACGTTGTGGATCTTTCCGGCAAAAGGCATGAAGTTTTGTTTGGGATCTTCCGCATTGATGCGGCATTCAATGGCATGGTTTTTCCACTGGATTTGATTTTGCTTCCAACTGAGTTTTTCTCCGGCGGCGATTTGGATTTGTTCCTTGATGATATCGGTGGAAGTGGTTACTTCGGTGATGGGGTGTTCTACCTGGATGCGGGTGTTCATCTCCATGAAATAGAAATGGCCGTTTTCGTACAAAAACTCGACGGTTCCGGCATTGGTATATTTAAGTTGGCGCAGGGCCTGGGTTACTTTACTGCCGATGGATTTGCGTTTCTCGGAATCAATCACGGGGGAGGGGGTTTCTTCAATCACTTTTTGTTTGCGGCGTTGGCTGGAGCAGTCTCGCTCGCCCAGGTGGATGCAGTGGCCGTGTTCATCAGCAATAACCTGTATTTCAATGTGTTTGGGATGCTCGAAGAATTTTTCCAGGTAAAGGTGGGGGTCATTAAAGGCCTGGCGGGCCTCGTGTGAGGCCTCCTGGAAGGTGGCGACAAAGTCCTGTTCTTTTTCTATCAGTCGAATGCCGCGGCCACCCCCACCGGCCACTGCCTTGATCAGCATCGGGAAGCCGATTTTGTGGGCTTCTTTCAGGGCAGCTTCCGCATCGGTGAAGCCCTGATCCGGTCCGGGTATAACCGGAACCCCGTGCTTGGCCATCAACTTTTTGGCCAGCGACTTGTTGCCCAGCCGGGCAATCGATTCCGAAGAAGGGCCAATGAATTTGATGCCGATCTCTTCGCACATGTGGGCAAATTCACTGTTCTCCGATAAAAAACCGAAGCCGGGATGGATGGCATCCACATCCCGCTGAACAGCAGCCGACAATATATTGCTCATGTTCATATAACTCTGTCCTGCGCTGGGCGGGCCAATACATACGGCCTCCTCTGCCATCCGAGTGTGCAAGGCCCCCCGGTCGGCTTCTGAATAGACCGCCACCGTGTCAATCCCCATCTCCTTACAGGCCCGGATGACCCGCACTGCGATCTCCCCCCGGTTGGCTATCAATACTTTGTTGAACATAATTTTTTCCTTGATGTTTGAACCTTTATTTGATGGCCGAAATCCCTGCCAATCCTTTTATCCGGTCCTGATTTTAAAAAGCTGGGTGCCGTATTCCACCGCCTGACCATCTTCGGCGACTACCTCTTCAATTTGACCGCTTACATCCGACTCAATCTTGTTCATTACTTTCATGGCCTCTACAATACACAGTACATCGCCCTGGCTGACCTGGTCGCCGGCTTTGACAAAGGCGGGTTTACCCGGGGCCGGTGAATTGTAAAATGTTCCAATGATTGGCGAAATTACCGTGTGCAGGTTTTCGTTGATTTCGACACCCCCGGCTTCCTCACCCTTTTCTTCCTGCGAATTGCTTTCGCCTTTAGAATTGGCACCTTCATCCACAGAGCCCTTCCGCTGGGTCTCAGCCTGGTCAATTAAGCCCCTGAGCTGATCCAGATCGGTGCTTTGCAGGTTGGTCCGGGTGTGTTTGCCGTTCTGATGCCTGCTTAACTCTATTTCTTCTTCTCCGGTTTTATACCGCAGACTGTCAATGGAGCTCTTTTCAAATTGCTCCAGTATTTTCAATATGTCTTCCAGTTTGATATTTTCCATTTTTCCTGATCATTTGTCGGGAGATTTCACATTGTTGTATCCTTAAAATATACCAGGTTGGCCTGGTACCCATTTTTACCCCTTTTTTTACACCACACTGCGAGCAGGGCCTGTTCGTAATATAACCGGCCTTATTGCCGGATGAATTTTTAAACCCCCAGCAATTGGATCTGGTCCAACCCCCGCTCAACTATACACAAGGCATCTCTTCCAAAAGGTATGCACACCTTTTAGAGTCTTATTTCTTTGGTTAACAGCATGTTAAAGATTTGTTGCTGCATCGGCTTTGCAGGAATCAAATCGCCTCCAATATAGACAATTCTGAATAAAAATTCAAAAAACTTGTAATTTCCTCTTGTTCAACGAAAACAGAAGGTATGTTGTTCAGCATTTCCTGTGGCTTTTTTACACCCCCTGGTAAAAAAACAAAATAATGAATTCGATTGCAGAACGTAGGCTGGCAGAGAGTTATTTTGTTTTGCCGATAAATCAGTGAACAGATTGGAGGTTTTTGACAGAAATTTTTACAAAACCATTAATTTTGATTTTTGTTGTAATATGGAGTTTTTCAATTTTCATGCACACGTTCATACTCAACCATGAGATACATAAAACATGCGGGTTCCATGGCGAGGTAATCAATAACAGTAAATTAAGTTTTCATATTGTACTGATTTACTAACCTTAATATGTCTTTCTCCAAATGACCCGCAGGCAGGTGCTCAACCGACAAAGCGATGTATGAAGTATACTTGATCCCTCGTGCGGGTTTCGAAGGGCATAGATGAGGGTGTTATACGATATCGATTAATAATTTAATGAGTCTTTGAACCAATGCAACCTCAACCTGCATCCAAGAACATACACAACAAGGACATGGATATACATGCGGGTTCCATAATGATTGACCACATAATGTCTGTTTTAAGATTCAGACCATATTGATTTACAAACTATTAACTAAGTTATATCCGTATGAAACCTGCATCCAAGAACTTACACAACAAGGACATGGATATACATGCGGGTTCCATAATGATTGACCACATAATGTCTGTTTTAAGATTCAGACCA
>Ga0207714_1000438_pt1 | contig 29157 bp, 34 predicted proteins | sample PonA232FremontCA_2_FD_187270 | JGI IMG/M metagenome (GOLD analysis project Ga0207714, IMG submission 187270) | Marine sediment microbial community from Fremont, CA, USA - Pond A23 Sediment 2 (SPAdes) | ecosystem: Environmental > Aquatic > Marine > Unclassified | place: USA: Fremont, California...
GTGCCGTAAGGAACTCCCGTGTGGTATGCGTCACGTACGAGGTAGTCCATACGGTCGACGTCGAGTTCGCCCGAAACAAGCTGTCCGTAACGTCCCTCCCCACGGACGAGAGCCGCTACGCTGTCGGGCGAGATACCGCGCTCCTCCAGAACCCGCGCGACCTCGCCGTCTATGATATCCTCGACCTCGTCGTGCCTCTTACCTACCTCATCCTCCACCACCCCTTCGACGTTGTGCGAGAAAGGCGTGTGACCGACGTCGTGGAGCAACGCCGCGGCGCGCACCTCGTCGCGTTCGACGCCCGAAACGCCGAGGTTGTCGAGCGCCTGTACGGCGAGATGGTAGACGCCGAGCGAATGCTCGAAACGCGTATGATTCGCCGACGGATAGACGAGGTAAGCCGTGCCTAACTGGCGTATATGGCGCAGACGTTGCATCTCAGGCGTGTCGAGAAGGTCAAGCGCGAAGCCGTCGACACGTATATGATCGTGAACCGCGTCCTTGATCGTCTTGGTCGTCATACCTACCCTTCGTCGCCGTCGTACAAGAATATGTCCTCGGCGTAACAGCCGAAGAACCCCGCGAGTTCAAAGCCGAGTTCGAGCGAAGGGTCGTAACGCCCGCGCTCGACCGAGTTTATGGTCTGGCGCGTAACCCCGACGCGTTCGGCGAGTTCGCGCTGGCTAAGACCCCGCTCCTCGCGCATCTCACGCAGACGGTTTTTCATATGTACTTGTAGTAGGTGTAGAAGACACCCCACGTCAGAACGAAGGCGCTCCACGCCATGAAGAACAGCTCTACTATAGGACCCATCTCGTAGACGCCCGCGAACTCAGCCGCGAGCAGTGAGACGAAGACGACGAAACCGCCGCCGCCGTACAGGCTAAACACCGCCGCGCTCGCCTTCTTCGTAAGGTCGTCGTAACGTTCGTCGTAGACCGTGACGGAGCTACGCCGGAGTGCGAAGTCGGCGATAAGCCCGATGACGAACAGACCGACGAAGCCGATGAAGCCGGCGCGGGCGTGGTCTACCCCCATGCCTACGAGGAAGACGACCGCGGCGCTCAGGTAGATAGCGCCAAGCAGACGTCCGTACGTTTCGCCGCTGTACCTCTCTATGAATCCGTCTGTCTCTGTCATACGTAAAGTCTCCTTTACGCGTAAAGCTTGTTTTACGTTATGTATTAACCTTTTGGTATTTGGCGATGCGTCTTCCTGATGAGGACGGAATCCGTAAGAAACCTCAGTACTCCTGAAGCACGTCGTACCGCTGGTCGCGGAGCGCGGCGGGGCGCCCTGCGTCCTCGATGGCGCGTACGATCTCATCCTCCGTCATACGGAAGTCCGCGCCCGCCTCTGCGACGACGTTCTCCTCCATCATCGTGCTACCCATGTCGTTTGCGCCGTAGGCGAGAGCCATCTGACCCACCTTCGCGCCCTGTGTCACCCAAGACGACTGGAAGTTTTCGAAGTTGTCGAGCATGATCCGCGCGACTGCGAGCGTACGGAGGTAGTCGGTCGCGCTCGGTCCTTTGGGACCCGTCTTGCGCGCGAGCGGCGTGTCACCGGGCTGGAAGTCCCAGCAGATGAAAGCCATGAATCCACCCGTCTCGTCCTGTAGGTCGCGTAGACGTAGGAGGTGGTCGATACGTTCTTCCCACGTCTCGACCGTACCGTACATCATCGTCGCCGTCGTCGAAAGACCGAGGTCGTGTGCGGCGCGCATAACGCCGAGCCACTCGGTCTTGGTGACCTTGTACGGCGAGATCTCGTCACGGACGCGGTCGGCGAGTATCTCGCCGCCTCCGCCGGGGATCGAGTCAAGACCCGCGTCGCGTAGACGGCGCAAGACCTCACGGTACGAGAGGTTCTCCTTACGCGCGAGGTCGTTTATCTCCTCAGGCGAGAAGGCGTGCATATGTATATCGAAACGCTCCTTTACGTCGCTCAGCATCTCCTCGAACCATTCGAGATCGAGGTCGGGGTGGACGCCGCCCTGCATCAGTATCTGGACGCCGCCCGCGTCGACCGTCTCCTGTATCTTCTCGTAGAGTTCGTCGCGTGACAGGACGTAACCCTCGTCGTGCCCCGGCTTACGGTAGAAGGCGCAGAACGAGCAGTATGTGTCGCAGACGTTGGTGTAGTTGACGTTGCGATCCTTGATGAACGTCACCGTATCGCCCGCTCGTCGCGCGCGGAGTTCGTCGGCGACCTCGCCGAGACGTGTCAGAGGTGCGTTCTGTAACGCGACGCCGTCCTCGCGTGTGAGGCGTTCGCCGTTCAGCGCCCTTTCGAGGACATCCTCGTAGCCGCGTTCCGCCGACGTGCGGGTTGCTGTCTTGCTCATTTTTTCACCGTTATTTCGGGAACCGTCTCTATCTCGTCTATACGTTCCGCCTTCTCATAATACTTGGTAAGTCCGCGTATATGCGACGGAGTGAGGTCGTGGTCGAGCATACCGAGGTAGCTTCGTGCGTAGCCGGGATCGAGGCTCATCCGTTCTGCGAGGTCGGAGGCTATCGTGTCGATAGCCTCGTAGCCGACGCGTTTCGACTCTTGTAACGCCTCAGCGACGCCGAGCGCCTCGGAGCGCGGTACGTCGTTCCGGACAGCCCAGACGGCGTAGACCATACGTTCGTCGGTGTGTTCGCGCCACTCGCGCCCAAGGTCGTAGACGTGTGCGTCGGTTTCGTCGTCACGCTCTGCAAGAAGCGCGTGGTCGCCTATTACGAGTCCCGCGTCCGCCTCTGCGAGCATCGCCTCTGCGTCGGGTTCGCGTACGATGTACTCGGGTGAGACGCCGTACCTCTCGTCGAGCAGAATCTTGAGAAGGACGACGCTCGTCGCGCTCGTTGAGGCGAGCGCCACCGTCGCGCCGTCGAGTTCCTCCGCCGGTACGGACGAAAAAAGGGAGACGCTACCGACCTCGGCGCGCGATGAGACCGACAGGTCAGGGAGAAGGTAGTAGTCGTCGGAACGGCGCGCGTACTCGATGCTCGAAACCGGCGCTATATCTATCTCGCCGCGCGCTAACATCTCGTTTAGAGCCGCGGGGAAGCCCTCGACGAGACGTATGTCGGCTTCGACCTCGCCCGTCTCTATACCGTGGTAGACGGGGTCGGAGTTCACGAAGTCTATACGTCCGACACGCGTCGGCTCAGACACCGTAACCACCCGCCTCTGCGCGGTCGACAGGCACGAAGCCAGCCTCGCGCGCCGCGAGTTCGGGGTCGAAACCGTCGTCCTCCTCTACGAAGCCGAGGTCGTTAGCCCCGTACGTAAGCGATGTCTGGGCGAGCTTATCGCCGACGCCGTCGCGTTCCACACGTACCCCCAGAACGTCGAGGAAAAGACGCGTCACCGCGACCGTCTTCAGATCGGTGAAAGCTGTCGTCCGTCCGTCGGGTACGAGCGTAACACAGCGTACGTCCGTCTGCGCCGAAAGCTCCCTGACATCACCCAGACGTTTGGCGAAGCCCTCGGTGTCGTCTCCGTAGACGACCGCAACGTCAACGGGTTCGGGAACGTCACGGTACGCGTCGAAGCCGTCCTCGGTGCTACCCACGAAGAGATCGACGCCGGATCCCGGTACCTCGTCACGTTTGGAGAGACGCACCTCGTCGTAGCCGTCCTGTGTCACGTCCTCAGGAGGGGTGAGGCTTCCGTAGTAGACACGGTCGTCCGTCATGCGTCGTGTCTTCTCACGCGCTTCCTTACCGAGACGGTTGACACCGTCCGTCTCAAGCAGTTTAGCCACGTCTTCCCGCGCAGACACGGCTTCTGTGTCCGTGTTTCTCATCGTATACAGTACGTCGGCTATCCGTAAATACGCTTCCAATGACGAATAAAAAACGCGGACGACCGGGTCGTCTCCGTCGGGACAGGGGGGCTACCCGACGAGCCTCCTCCACCCCGCGACCCCACGGGCGACAGATGTCGACGGGTGGGATGCTCGCTTCCGCGCCTGACCCGGTGCCCGCCGTCAAGACGTGCCGTACACCCCTCCGGGTGTCGACACGTCACCTCTGCCCTCGTGGGACGAGGCTTCTACGTCGGCTCCTCGGACCCTCCCGCCGTCAGGAGCCTTCCCGGCTTTCTCGCCCCCGCTGAAGACGGTTTGCGGTGGAGGTGACGCCTAACCACCCGGGCTAGTCCGCTTTGTGGCGTAGCGCGGGCGGACGCAAAAACGTTGTGGAACATAAGACGGTGAAACGGAAGACGGATACGTCGCAGAAAAGCATGAACCGTTATGCAGGCTCCCGTCACCCTGCTCACCGACTTCGACGACTTCTACGTCGCATCGATGCGCGGCGTCGTCGCGTCGCACGGCGTCCCTGTCATCGACATCTACCACGAGGTACCGCCGCAGGACGTCCGCGCTGGCGCGTTCATACTCCGCAACGTCGCGCCGTACTTCCCCGACGGAACCGTTCACTGCGTCGTCGTCGACCCCGGTGTTGGTACCGACCGCCGTTCGGTCGTCGCCGAGGCTGGCGACCAGTACCTCGTCGGTCCCGACAACGGAGTTCTGGTACCCGCGGCGCGCGAACTCGCGGGCGATGACGCGCGTTTCTACGACGCGCCGTACGACGAACCAGAGTCGCATACGTTCCACGGACGCGACGTATTCGCACCGCAGGCTGTACGTGTCGCCGTGGACGGGGTCGGCGCTGTCGCCGGCGAACGCGTCGAACCGACCCGACTTGACCTCGGCACACCGACTTTCGAAGGAGGCGAGGCGCGCGCAACCGTCGTCTACGTCGACCGTTTCGGGAACGCGGTTACGAACCTGAGCGGCGACGCCGTTCTCGCGCGTACCGACTACGGCGGTGAGGTCGTCATCGACGGAAGACGCCTACCTTTCGAACGTACGTACGCCGACGTCGGACGCGGTGAACCCCTCGCTCTCGTCGGTAGCCACGGAAACCTTGAGGTAGCCGCGCGCGAGGCGAGCGGTGCCGACGTACTCGGTCTATCTTCGGGCGACCATCTGACCGTCCGTCCGGAGACGAAAGAGGGATAAGACGGACGCGATAACCACCCGTATGATAGTAGCAGGCTCGGAGTCGCAGGTTCTCGCGGCGCGCGTCGCGCGCGAGACGGGACGCAAACTCGTACGTGTCGAGCACGAAAGCTTCCCCGACGGCGAACGTCTCGTCCGCGTCCCCGGCGTCGAAGACGAGGAGGTCGCGGTCGTTGCGAGTACGCCTACGGATGAGGCGTACGTCGAACTCCTCCAGATACTCGATGCCGTCCGCGGTGCGTCACGTACCGACCTCGTTATACCTTACATGGGCTACTCACGTCAGGACGACGAGTTCGAAGATGGTGAGGCGGTTTCGGCGCGCGCTCTCGGCTCCGCGCTCCCGCACGTCGACTCGGTCACGACCGTCAACCTCCACGAGACGGACGTACTCGAAGACTGGTTCGACGCCCCTGAAAGACGTGACCTCGACGCCGCACCCGCTCTCGCCGACGCGTTTACCGAAGAACTCGAAGAGCCTCTGGTCGTAGCGCCCGACGGCGGCGCGCGCAAACTCGCACAGAGCCTCGCCGAACGCGTGGGCGGCGACGCCGACCATCTCGTAAAGAAACGTCTCTCAGGCGACGAGGTACGTATCGAGACGCAGGAGGTCGACGCCCAAGGACGCGACGCCGTCCTCGTCGACGACATGGTGGCTACGGGCGGGACGATGACCGAGGCGGTCGAGGTTCTACGCGGGAATGGCGCGCGCTCCGTCCGTGTCGCGTGTGTCCATCCCGTCTTCGCGCGTAACGCAGTCCTGCGTCTCTACTCGGCGGGCGTCGAACGCGTCGTGGCGACGGACACGCTCGGCACGGCGTTGAGCGAGGCGTCCGTCGCGCCGGTTCTCGCGCGCCATCTCTGAACCGTCGGAGGTATGACGCCGCAAGCCGACGTACGTCTATGATAGAGGTCGAGGTCAAGGTACGTGCATCGCTCAACGACGTTGAGGAACGTCTCGCACGGCTCGACGCCGAAGAGACCGCACAGAAGAGACAGGTGGATACGTACTTCTCCGCTCCACACCGTGACTTCGCTCAAACCGACGAGGCTCTGCGCGTACGGCGCGAGAACGGCGACGCGTACGTGACGTACAAGGGAGCCAAACGCGGCGACGGTACAAAGACACGGCAGGAGCACGAAACCTCCGTCGGCGACGCCCAAACCGCGCGCGCCGTACTCGAATCACTCGGCTTCGAGGAGTTCGGAACCGTCGAGAAGGATCGGCGTCTCTACGTCCTCGACGGCACGACGGTTACGCTCGACGAGGTCGACGGTCTCGGCGAGTTCGTCGAGGTCGAACTGGAGCGCGAGGAAGGCGACGACAACGACGAGGCGCGCGAGGCGGTCTTCGGTACGCTCGAACGTCTCGATCTCGATCCTCAGGACTCCGTAACCGAGTCGTATCTCGAACTCCTGTACGCGTGACGTTACGGCTAAGTGGACGCGCGAGGATGTGGTAGTATGCCGCGCGCCGTGGAGAGCAAAGACGACGGTTCGGTCATACATAACCGAGGCGGTACACGGAGGGGGAAGGGCGACGTAGCCGTACGGCTCGGCGACTGTTCCGCGTATGACGGCTCCCACACGGCGAAAACGGCTGAGAACGACACGGCTCCGTACAGGTACTGTAACGACGACGGCGACGGCGAGCGCCGACAGCCTTCACCGGATCGAACCGAATGATAGCACGCGTCGGCTTTAGATGGATCGCGGTCGCGTGTCTCGTACCTGCTGTCGCATCGTTTTACTCCCCCACAGCCTTCTCGGTCGCCGTCGCTTTACCTATACTCGTAGCCGTCTTCTTCCGTGACCCCGACCGCGAACCCGACGGATCCGGTGTCGTATCACCCGCCGACGGAAAGGTGTCGGTCGTGCGCGAGGAGGACGGAAGGCTACGCGTCGGCGTCTTCATGAACCTCCACGACGTTCACGTCAACCGCGCACCCGTCGGAGGCACCGTCTCTTCGACCGTCCACCACGCCGGAGCGCACCGCCCGGCTTTCTCTAAGGACAGCGACCGTAACGAGCGTCTGGAGACGACCATCGGCGGCTTCGGCGTGGTACAGATCGCGGGCGCTTTCGCACGTCGTATCACGACGTACGTCGAAGAAGGGGAAGCCGTCGAAAGGGGTGAACGTCTCGGTGTCATAGCCTTCGGTTCGCGCGCGGATGTTGTCTTCCCCGCGTCGTACACGCGAGACGACCTCCGCGTCGAGGAAGGCGACCGCGTCCGCGCGGGCGAGACGGTTCTCGCTAACGACGGATGAGCGGTAAGCTTTTGACCGCGAATACCGTAACCTGCCCCGATGGAAGCCATAACACTACTGCTCTGGACGGCGATAGCCCTGTTCCTTCTCGGAGCCGTCTACGAGGATCGCGCATACGTCCTCTCCGCCGCGGGCTGGGTGTTCTTCGGCGCGTTCTGGTTCGTCCGTATACCTATCTACCTCGGAACCAACAGCTGGATAAAGGTTATACTCGCCGTCGTCGCACTTCCGCTATCCGTATACGTCGGCTACCGTCTGGTTAACGAGGAACGCGACACGGTTCTCAAGCTGAGCCAAGCCGTCGCCGCCATGGGGATCATCTACCTACCGTTCGGTCTCATAGGCGCTCTCAACACCGCCCTTATCGAACACACGGCGGCGCAGACGAACCGTATAATGTCGGTTCTCGGCGTCAACGCACAGCTCATAACCGGCGACGGTGTACGTAACATCTTCGCCGTCACCAACCCCGCGACAGGGGAGGAGTACAGGACGCATATCATACTCGCGTGTACGGGTATCGGTAGCATGGCTATCTTTGCGGGGCTAATCTCCGTGATACGCGCACCGTTCCGTAGGAAGACGATGGCGTTCGCCGTCTCCGTACCCGTCATATACGCCCTCAACCTCGGACGTAACGTGTTCATAGCGACGGCTTACGGATACCAGTGGTTCCCGTACGGCGAGGGTTTCATCGCGTCCGTCACGGGTAAGTTCGACGCGTACGCGAGCTTCTTCTGGGCTGACAAGGTTATATCCCAGGGCTTGAGTGTAATCGTCCTCGTCGGTATACTGCTCGCTGTCATCCGTTTCCTCCCCGAACTCACACATCTTCTTGACGAGGTGCTTGAACTCCTCGGCATCAAGAATAAGACTGCATGATCGAGGGTGACGAGGGGTCAGAGACACCCGCGGGTGGGTTCGAAGACCTAAGCTTCGGCGCGGGTGCGGTCTACGTTCCTGAGGAGGACGTCGCCTCCGTCAGCGATCTGCACGTCGGTCTTGCCGATGCCGCGAGACGTGACGGGACTGCGTTACCCTTCGACGAGGAGACGGCGCTTGAAGAAGCCGTACGCGACGTACTGACCCGTTTCGAGCCTTCGACGCTCGTCTTCGACGGCGACGTACAGCACTCGTTCGGGGGTATAGGTGACGCGGGCGACACCGTCCGGCGTCTGGAGCGCGTTACCGAGACGTACGGAGCCGAACCCGTCTTCGTTGAAGGCAACCACGATACCGACCTCGACGCTGTCGTTGGGACGGAGGCTTGGCACGAGGAAGGCGACGTCGTCTTCGTCCACGGCGACACGGTTCCCGCGAACCTTCCCGACGCGTCCCTGTACGTCGTCGGACACGACCATCCGACGGTCGAGATAGAGGGTCAGAAGCAGTCCTGTTTCCTGCACGGACCTTACGAGGACGCGGCGGTAGTCATGACTCCCGCGCTCAACCCTCTGTGTGAGGGCGTCGTAGTCAACGAGATGCGCGCATACGACTTCATGTCACCGTTCGTACGCGACTTCGACCGTTTCCGTGTCGCGGTCGAAACCCAAGACGAGGCTCTGCGTTTCCCGCCGATCGACGACTTCCGGCGTATGCTTTGACCCCCTCCTCCGCCTGAAGTTGGAGGAATCCGCGAAGCGGATATTAAGCTTGGGCGTTTCCTAACGGTCAAGTTCCCTTTCGGGAGCCGTGTCGTAGGTTCCCGCCTAATTATTATCGAAGGCGTGGTTTACAGCCCGTATAGCACGGTCAAACGTGCCTATCTCCCCAGTCATGGTGGGCGTGTCTTCGCAAGGTCAAAGACCTTGCTCAACGGCAGGTTGTTCAGCCTGCGAGTTTCCGCTTACGTCAACCTAATGTTACGGCGGTTTCAATACGCATTAGGAAAATAAATTCTTTGTGTTGAATATCCAGACAGACTACGGAGTGCGATAGGTTGACCTTTCGACGCATTCATTCTGACCCTAAAGGGTCAGGCATTCTGCTGTACTACGTGTAATCAGTTGAACTTATCCGTAGCCGTCGCCAAGACGGCGTAAAGGTGAGAGTTTTGGACACAGAGGAGAAACACGACGGCGGTGACGACGAACCGGCGGAACCGGAGAAGCTCCGTAACCGTCTCGAAGAGCGCCAAGAACGTATCGACGAACTCGAAGACGAACTCGCCGAGCGACAAGGGCTCGTCGACGAACTCGAATCACGCGTCAAACGCGTTCAGGCGGACTTTCAGAACTACAAGAAACGCGCCGAGGAGCGCAGGGAGGAGGTTCGTGAGCGCGCCACCGAAGACCTCGTCGAACGTCTGCTCGGTGTCCGCGATGATATCGACAGGGCTCTCGAAGCCGACGAGGAGACGGACGCCGACGGTGAGGATCTGCGTGAGGGCGTTGAAATCATACGTGACGAACTCGACGACGTTCTCCGCGACGAAGGCGTCGAACGTGTCGAGACCGATGAGTTCGACCCTGAGAAACACGAGGCTATGATGCGCGTCGACTCCGAGGAACACGAGGAAGGAGAGGTGGTGGACGTTTACGAACAGGGCTACGTCATGGCTGGGCGCGTCCTACGTCCCGCGAAGGTAACCGTTGCCGACGGAGACGAGGGCGAAGACGAGTAAAAACAAGCTTTTACCCATCGGACTGACAACCCTCGTGTAACCGATGGCTTCAGAGAAGATACTCGGTATCGATCTTGGTACGACGAACAGCGCGATGGCTATCATGGAGGCGGGCGACCCTGACATAATCGAGAACTCCGAGGGCGACCGCACGACGCCTTCGGTGGTCGCGTTCAGCGACGACGGCGAACGCCTCGTCGGAAAGACGGCGAAGAATCAGGCGGTTCAGAATCCCGACAGGACGGTACAGTCTATAAAACGCCATATGGGTGAGGAGTATGAGGTAACCGTCGACAACGAGGACTACACGCCGGAGCAGATCAGCGCGATGGTACTCCAGAAGATGAAACGCGACGCCGAGGACTACCTCGGCGAGGAGATCGAGCGCGCCGTTATAACCGTCCCCGCCTACTTCTCCGACGCACAGAGGCAGGCGACCAAGGACGCAGGGAAGATAGCGGGTCTTGAGGTCGAACGTATCGTAAACGAACCCACCGCCGCGGCGATGGCTTACGGTCTCGACGACGAGTCCGATCAGACCGTCCTCGTCTACGACCTCGGCGGAGGGACGTTCGACGTCTCCATACTCGAACTCGGCGGCGGCGTCTACGAGGTCGTGGCGACGAGCGGAGACAACGATCTTGGCGGCGACGACTGGGACAACGCGATCATCGAACATCTCGCCGACGGGTTCGAGGACGAACACGGTATCGACCTACGTGAGGACAGACAGGCTCTCCAGCGTCTCAAGGACGCCGCGGAGGAGGCGAAGATAGAGCTTTCGTCGCGCAAGGAGACGAGCATAAACCTACCGTTCATCGCCGCGGGCGACGACGGACCTATCAACCTCGAAACCTCGCTCACCCGCGCCAAGTTCGAGTCGCTGACCGACGACCTTCTGGGGCGTACGACCGAACCGATGCGTCAGGCTATGGACGATGCGGGCGTCGACGAGGACGGTATAGACGAGATAATACTCGTCGGCGGTTCGACACGTATGCCGCAGGTGCGCGGTATGATAGGCGACGAGGTCGGTATCGAGCCACGCCGCGACGTAAACCCCGACGAGGCGGTGGCGCTCGGCGCGGCGATACAGGGCGGCGTCCTAAGCGGAGAGGTCGACGACCTCGTTCTCCTCGATGTCACCCCGCTGTCGCTCGGTATAGAGACGAAGGGCGGCGTCTTCACACGTCTAATCGACCGCAACACGACGATACCCACGGAGGCGTCGAAGGTCTTCACGACGGCGGCGGACAACCAGACGAGCGTCACCGTACGTGTCTTCCAGGGCGAGCGCGAGATCGCGGAGGAGAACGAACTCCTCGACGAGTTCATGCTGTCGGGTATACCGCCCGCGCCCGCAGGGACGCCACAGATAGAGGTCACTTTCTCGCTTGACGAGAACGGCATCGTCAACGTCGAGGCTGAGGACAAGGGTAGCGGCACGACGGAGTCGGTTACTATCGAGGGCGGCACGGGTCTTTCGGACGAGGAGATAGACGATATGGTGAACGAGGCGGAGAAACACGCCGAGGAGGACGAGCGCAGACGCGAGCGCATAGAGGCACGTAACGAGGCGGAGAGCGCCGCCAACCGAGCCGAAACAACGCTCGACGACAACCGCGAAGAGGTCGACGAGACGACGGCGGAGGAGGTCGAGGAAGCCGTCGAAGAGGTACGCGACGTGCTCGAAGACGAAGACGCCACAAAGGACGAACTCGAAGACGTGACCGAGTCGCTCAACGAGGCGGTGCAGGAGATGAGCAAGGAGATATACGCCGAGGCTGGCGAACCGGGTGCAGGCGGTGCCGCAGGTGCAGGAGCCGCGGGTGCTGGAGGTGCCGCGGGCGCAGGTGCTGGTGGCGGCGCGGGCGGTGCCGACTTCGACTTCAGTCAGGCTGGCGGTGACTCAGGAACCGACGCCGAGGAAGCAGACTTCGAAGACTCGGAAAAGGACGACGGGTAACACCTGATGGCTCGGGACTACTACGACGCACTCGGTGTCGACCGCGACGCCTCGCAGGACGAGGTGAAGAGCGCGTACCGCGAGAAGGCGCGCGAGTACCATCCGGACGCGAGCGACCACGAGAACGCTCAGGAACGTTTCAAGGAGATACAGGAGGCGTACGAGGTTTTGGGCGACGAGGAGAAACGCGAGGCGTACGACCAGATGGGGCACGACAGGTTCAAGCAGGCGGAGAAACAGGGCTTCGATCCCTCCGAGGCGGGTGCCGGCGCGGGTACAGGAGGCGGACGCTCACGCGGCGGTATGGGAGGAGGCGGCGGTCTCGGAGATATCTTCGACGACCTGTTCGGCGGTGGCTTCGGCGGCGGTGGCGGACCCGACGCCAAGACATCCGTCACCGTCACGCTCGAAGACGTGTACGAGGGTGCCGAGAAGGAGGTTACGTACACCACGACCGCCGAATGCGGTACGTGCGACGGAACCGGCGCGGCGGAGCCTTCTAACGCACGTCGGTGTGGCACGTGCGGCGGTTCGGGACGCGTCGAACAGCGCCAGCGCACGCCTTTCGGACAGGCGACGACGGTTACCGAATGCCCCGACTGTGGCGGTAGCGGAACGGCGTACGACGAAGCCTGTGGCGACTGTGCCGGCGATGGAGAGGTGCGTGACCGCGTGACGCGCACCGTCGAGATACCTGCGGGCGTCGAGGACGGGACGACGCTACGTCTCCGTGACGCGGGTACCGAGATACATATTGAGGTTAGGGTTGAGGAGCACGACATCTTCGAACGCGACGGCGCTGATGTCTACTACGCACACCCCGTCTCGTTCCCGCAGGCCGTCTTCGGCGACACGGTTACGGTTCCTACACTCGAAGGCGAGGTCGACATGGAGGTTTCCGCGGGAACACGTAGCGGCGAAACCTTCCGTCTATCCGACCGTGGTATTCCACGTATGCAGAGACGCGGACGCGGCGATCAGTACGTACGTGTCGAGGTCGTGGTTCCGAACCCGTCCGATCTTACCGACGAACAGCGCGAGGCTCTCTCCGAGTTTGCATCGGCGGGCGGTGACGAGATAGAGTACGACGAAGGCTTTCTTGAGAAGCTAAAGCGCGGCGTCTTCAGCTAATCGACGCTCATCGGGTTTTGGCGCTCCTTCGGCGGATCCTGTACACGGAAGTAAGGGGGATCCTCACGGAACTCGACGAGCGACGTACTTCCCACGAATCCGCAGGGCGACTTTCTCAGGGTGAGGTACTGGAGACCGTCGTCGAGGACACGCGTTTCGAGAACCTGCTCCGCGGCATCGACGAAGAAGCCTGAGATACGGCTGTCGGTCACAGACGGGTTGTGGACGTTGACGACGACATCCTCTTCTCCCGTCTCCGTCTCTTGGAAATGCTGTAGCTCACGCGCGCCGCCGGGTCCGAGCCGGTGAACCGCCGTACCTGTCTTTGCGATCGCAAACGTGCCTGCCTCGCCGCCTCCGTCCGCGTTACGGAAGAACGAAACAACGTCGCCAACATCGTCGGTCGCTCCCCTCACGTTGTCGCTTTCCGCGAACCCGCTCCACGAACCCGTCATGTCGAGTGCGAACAGCCGATCGTCCCTAAGGAGTTCGTCTACGGAGGTATCCGTCCCTTCCAAGACGGAGCCGACGCGCGCCGGTGTCAGATGCGTCGTCGGGAGGAGGACGAGCGTGTAGCCGCACGTCACAGCCGTCGAGACGAACGAGCCGAGTATCGATGCAAGGTTGGCGTATCCGTCGTGTTTTAGAAGCACCGTACCGCCACGTATGATACCGCCCCCGCACAGCTTGTCGAGACCTTCGACGCCGACCGAGACGTGTTCGTGCTGTTTGAGCGCGGGCGGCTGGGAACGGCGTTTGGGGGATAGCGTCACACCTTTGTCACCGAACTCGACCTCAACACGGCGTCTGTCGTGGTCTACGCCGCGCATCTTTGTAACGCGTAGGAACCGGTGCGGATCGTCGGCTATCTCCTCGCCCCAGAGACGTACGACACCGTGTGTCGTAAACCTGAGCGGATTGTTGCTTCCGTCGGCGTCGCCCTCGCTGTCCTCGGCTGTGAATACCGATGTTGCCCCCATCTCGTCGGTGAAAAGACGTATCAGATCGAGCGTCGACCGGCGGAACACCTCGGCGCTCTCACTCATTACGCGCAGACCCGAGGCGCTGTCCAGAACGACGCGGTCGCATGGCTCGAACCCTCTTAGGTACTCCGCGATGTACTCCGACGTAAATGGGGCGTCGAAGCCCTCGACGAACCCCGCCTCGTCACCCAGTGCACGTAGAACGAGTTCGTCCTCGTCGCTTTCGAGCGTCCTACCCGGCTTCGCGTGTACCGAGGCGACGCTGAGGCTGTCGTGATCGAGTTCGAAGTCGAAGGATCCGAACGAGTCACGTAGCTCTTCGACCGTCTGCTCGGTGCTGACGAAAAGACATTCGTCGCCGTTCTCTAGACCCTCCTGAAGGAAACCCATACCTAAGGTGCTCTTACCCGTACCCGGTCCGCCCGTGACGAGCACAGACCGCTCCTCGGGTATACCGCCGCCGAGCATCTTGTCGAGCATCTCCACACCTGACGAGACGCGGTTCGGTTCGGTGGTTCGTACCATCTTACGGTTACAAAAACGCCGAGGTATATATTTCCACGCCTCGAATCAGACGGCGCGTCCCGCGATGAAGGCGACGAGAGCGACGAACATAGCTGTCTTGAGTAGCTTCTGCCCCGACGAAGGTGATTTCCACGACCGTCGTACACCTTCGAGAAGTACAACGTCCGCGGTGGCGACGGCTACGAGGTACGCCGTACCGAAGCCGTCGAATACGAAGTACGGCGCGGGGCTAAGACCGACGGCGACGAGTACGGAAGCCGTGGCGAGTAGAACCGCACGGCGCTCGCCGTAGACAACGGGTAAGGTACGCGCCCCCTCGGCGGCGTCACCCTCGACATCCTCGACGTCCTTGACTATCTCACGTCCGAGGTTGACGAGTCCGGCGAGGAAGAACAGGACGACGGTGTACCTGACGCCTTCCGCCGCCGCGCCCCCGAACAGGAAGGCGCTCCCCGCGAGGTACGCCACGGCGACGTTTCCGACGAGAGGCATACGTTTGAGATGTGACGAGTAGACGACGAGAACGACGAGGTTGACGACGCCGATACCGACGGCGAGGAGCGGCAGGAGGGCGACGGTCAGAACGAGCGCCGCGGCGAACAGTGCGGCGGAGACGAAGGCGGCACCGCGACGCGAGATCCTACCGCTCGGAACAGGACGGTCGGGGCGGTTTACGGCGTCTATGTCGGCGTCGTAGTAGTCGTTGACGGCGTTCCCCGCGCCGGTTCCGAAAGCCGTCACGACCGCCGCGACAGCCACGGGTACGCCGAGCGAGCCGCCGACGTATCCGCCGACCGCCGCACCGAGCGCACCCACTCCTGCGTTCGTCGGACGCGTGAGTTCGAGCGCGGCGACGACCTTCTCTTTCACGCACCGACGTGTCGTGCGGTGCGCATCAACGCTTCGGTGCAACGTGGGTTATATAACGTAACGCGCCCACAGTATGAACATGTCGTTGGACGAACTCGACGTGGACAAGATATGGATGGACGGCGAACTCGTCGACTGGGACGAGGCTCAGATACACGTACTTTCGCACGTCGTCCATTACGGGAGCGGAGTCTTCGAGGGCGTAAGGTGCTACGACACCGTCGACGGACCCGCCGTCTTCCGCCACCGCGAACATTACGAACGCCTCGCCGACAGCGCAAAGGCGCTCGGTATCGGCATGGAGTATACGGTCGGCGAACTCGTAGAGGCGACACGCGAACTCATACGTGAGAACGAACTCGACTCGTGCTACATACGCCCTATCGTATTCTACGGATACGACGAACTCGGTCTGAACCCGAAGGGCTGTCCCGTCCGTACCGCCATCGCGGTCTGGCCCTGGGGCGCGTACCTCGGCGAGGACGCAATAAACAACGGCGTCGATGTAGCTGTCTCGTCGTGGCGCAAGCACCATTCGTCACAGATACCCACGACGGCGAAGATCACGGGTGCGTACGTAAACTCGATCATGGCGTCGCTCGAAGCCAAGTCGAACGGCTATACGGAGGCGATACTGCTCGACAAGGAGGGTAGTGTCTCCGAGGGTCCCGGCGAGAACGTCTTCATGGTCAACGACGGTACGCTGTACACCACTCCTGTGGATTCGAGCATCTTGGACGGTATAACGCGTCAGTGTGTCATGGATGTCGCCGAAGATCTCGGACACGAGGTCGTCGAAAAACGTATCTCACGTAGCGAACTCTACACCGCGGACGAACTGTTCTTTACGGGAACCGCCGCGGAGGTCACGCCGATACGGAGCGTCGACGACCGTCAGGTACGTGAAGACGGACGCGGTCCTGTCACGAAGGAGATACAGGAAACGTTCTTCGAGATCACCGAGGGTAGACGCGACGGCTACACCGACTGGCTCGACTACGTCTAACGTCGCGCGATGACGACTGCGTGGTCGTCGTAGAACGGCGAAAGGTCGACCGTACGGTCTACGTCGTATGCGTCCTCCATCCTGTCCGCGACCTCCTCGTACTTCTCCTCGGGTTCCGCAGTCACGTCCTCGCTCCTCGCCTTGACGACGACGTAGACACGTCCGCCGTCGCGGACGAACGGCGCGTTCTTAACCGCTACGTCCGCCTGTCCGCGCGTCGCAACGTCCTGATACAGAACGTCGACGCCTTCTACGATGCCCGCGTAGACCGACGGCTTCCGTGCGTCGGCGAAGACGGGGAAAAGGCGATCGCGTGTCCCCGCAACGTCCACGAGACGTGACGCGGGACTCGGCGCGAACTCGACGGCGTATACGGCGCGTGCGGCATCCGCAAAGTACGACGGCGTCGTGCCTGCGCCGCCGCCGAGGTACAGTACACGCGCGTCTTCGAGCGGTATATCTACACCCTTGACAAGCGCTGCAGACGCCTTGCTCCTCCGCGGGTGCCATAGACGCAGACCGTCGACGACACGCTCGTCACGTACCTTCTCGCCGTCTGTCGCCGGATACCGTTCGCCGTCGACATCAACCCACCCTACGGTCATCCGTCATCACGTCCCTGTATACGTTCCATCTTCTCATCGAGTTCGTCGGCGAGTTGGGGGCGCAGGTCGCCCGCATAACGGTCGACGCGCGCCGCTATCGTCAGCTTCCCCGCTACGGCGCGCGCCGCGCTTCCGCGTTCGTCCTCCCTCGTTCCGCGGACGTACGGATGGACGTAGATTACACCGTGCTTGGGCGGCGGTGCGTCGCCGCGTAGATGGCGGAAAAGGGCGTCCTCGGCACCCAGTACCTGTACGGTACTACTCGGCATACGTGCGAGTTCGTCGAGTCCGCCGGCAAGGGCGATGAGGCGCGCCGCGAGTACGGGATCCGCGAGGTTCGACAGGTTGGGTGCGAGTTCGGGCGTGCGTTCCTCGATAAAGCCGCGCGTCTCGTCGCGCGCCTCTTCGAGCGCGTTACGCCCCTCGACGACTCCTTCGACGGGAACCCTGTCGGTCTCCTCGCGCCAGTCACGCGTCCGCTCGTCGAGTTCGTTTAGGCTATCGCCGACGGTTTCGAGCGTACGTACGGCGTTTATTACGTCGCGTTCCGCCGTGTCGACGGCTTCGTCGACGCGCCGGCGCGCCGTCTCCACGGTCGCTTGGTGCAAGGCGTCGTAGTAGCCGTCACGCGTCCCGAAGACGCCTGACTCAACCGCGTCTCCGGGTAGATCACGCGCGTCGGGTTCGCCCCCCTCGTCAAGCTCCTCAGTAACGGCGTCGGCGTCCGTCCCGCGTTCGTACCACGTCACGCAATCGCCTCCTCTAGCAGGGACGTTGCCGTTTCGTAAACCTCGTCTGCGCGTTCCTCCGTCTCTCCTTCAGCCGTCACACGCACCTTCGGCTCCGTACCGCTTGGACGTATCAGGAACCAGCCGCCGTCTACGCCGACACGCACACCGTCGACGGCGCTGTAGTCGCCGTACTCGTCGCGCGCCCGTTCCCCAACACCGTCCATGACGCACGGCTTGTCCTCGTCGGCAACACCGAAGTTACCGCGGCGTACGAACCGCGGAGGGAGGGCGTCGATCTGTCGGCGCAACGGCTCCTCGGTGGCGAGCGCGCAGACCTTCGCCGACGCGAGGACGCCGTCGGGGCACAACGTCTCATCGGGGAATATCCAGTTGTTGCTCGGTTCGCCGCCGAAGCCGCCGCCGTTCTGCTTTAGCTCCGCGGCGACGTTTACGTCCCCGACGGCGGTACGGCGCACGTCCGCAACCTCGTCGACGACCGTACTCGTATTGACGGGCGCGACGACCTCGTCCGCACCCTCGAAACGCGCAAAAAGAGCCATAAGAGAGTCGGGTTCGACGTACTCGCCCGACGAGTCAACCACAGCGACACGGTCGGCGTCGCCGTCGTGCGCCAACCCCAACTCCGCGTCGTACGCGACGACGGCATCCTTCAGATCGTCGAGGTTCTCGTCGGTCGGTTCGGGTAGGCGCGCGGAGAAGCTTCCGTCGTACTCGCAGTTGACCGTCACGACGTCGCATCCAAGACGGCGCAGGACGCGCGGCGTGATACGTGAACCCGCCCCGCCCGCACCGTCGACGACGACACGGACGTCCGCCTCAGCGACGGCATCGACGACGGCGTCCCCGTGTTCACGTAGAACACCGTCGAAACGCCTCTCCTCGCCGAACGACTCTGCGTCGACCGAAGATGCACCGGATTCGACGCGTTCCTCGACAACACCGCGCTGTTCACCGTCGTACGCCGTCCCGTCGGCGTTCCACGGCTTGAAGCCGTTGTACTCCGGCGGGTTGTGCGACGCCGTTACGACGAGCGCCGTGTCGTCGGCGTGGCGCACCACCGACGGCGTCGGGGCTATACCGACGCGTTCGGCATCCGCACCCGCCGATAGAACACCTGCGACGACGCCGTCTTCGAGCGCCTTTCCCGTGACACGCGTATCCCGTCCGACAGTAACCGTGTCGGCGTCCTCACCCACCGCCGCGCCTATACGCAGAGCAAGGTCGGTCGTTATCTTCTCTCCGACGACGCCACGGACGCCGCTCGTTCCGAACATGGTCGACGTAAGCGCACCGCCGTTATCAAGCCTGCGAAGGGAAAGACAGATTAGCCCGACGCCCCTATCCGTACTCGAAAGGGGCCGGTAGCTTAGTCCGGCTTAAAGCATCGGGCTTTTAACCCGATGACCGAGGGTTCAAATCCCTCCCGGCCCGTACGAACCGTGTTTTACGAAAGGAGTGGACTGATGGGATTTGAACCAGAGAACGGACGAGAGAAACGAGTGAAGTAACCGTTGTTCGAACCCCCCGACCCGTAGAGAAAGATCCTCTGTCCTACCGCAAGACGTAACCCGACGCCCGCGCTACGCCGAACGTGGAACGCGCAGAGGTACTACGTCTCGGTCACCGTCCGGAGCGCGACGAACGTCTGACGACCCATGTCTGTCTCACGGCGCGCGCTCTCGGCGCTGAGGCGGTACACGTCGACGGTAAGGGCACCGGACCCGTCGGGACGGCGCGCGAGGTCACACGGCGTTTCGGCGGAGGGTTCGAAGCCGACACCGTAGGGTCGCCGCGTTCCGTCGTACGTGACTTCGACGGCAACGTCGCGCATCTTACGATGTACGGCGAACCCGTACAGGACGTAATCGACGACGTACGTGAAGAACCCGTCCTCGCCGTCGTGGGTGCGGGAAAGGTCGACGGCTGGGTCTACGAGGAGGCGGACTACAACGTCGGCGTCACCAACCAGCCGCATTCGGAGGTCGCGGCTCTCGCCGTTTTTCTCCACGAGTACTTCGGCGGCGAAGAGCTTGAAGCCCGTTTCGCCGGCGGTGAGGTAGAGGTCGTACCGTCGGCAAGCGGAAAGGAAACGAGGTCTATTCGAGACTCTCGATAGCCGCGGCGAGATCCCCATCGGTGGTCTTGAGTGCTTCGCGCGCATCGTCCTCATCGACATCCGCCTGCTCTGCGACGAGAGAAACGTCCTCGTCGTCGACGCGCGACCGCTCGCGCGACTCACCGACGACCTGATACGTCTTCTGACCCTGCGCCTCTATCGAGTTAACGTCCGCGTCGTCGATAACGATCTCCTTCGTACCCGTCTTGATTACGACCTCTTCGACGCCTTCTATCTCCTCCATATCGACGCCCATCTGGTTCATCATCTTCTTCATCCGTCTGGAGTCTCCTCCTCCTCCGAACATACGCGACGGTTCGTATCGCAGGAACAAAAAACGAACGGTGACGCCCTTTACTTGCGTCGCGTTAAGCTTAAACGTCTTGATTACTACCGGTTATACAATGGAGATACCTACACCTGAGGATCTCAAGGAAAAACGGAAGTCGCTCGGTATGACACAGAGCGAACTCGCCGACAGCGCAGGTGTCTCACAGCCGCTGATCGCACGTATAGAGAACGGCGACGTGGATCCGCGCCTCTCTACCGTCTCGCGTATAGTCGAGGTCTTCGAGACCGCAGAGGAGGACGTGGTGACAGCCGACGATCTGATGAGCGACGGCGTCATCTCCGTCGCACCCGACGATACTGTACGCGACGCCGTCGAGACGATGCAGGACGCCCAGTTCTCTCAGCTTCCCGTCGTCAAGGACGGCGTCCCCGTCGGTTCGACGAGCGACGCAACCGTGGCGCGTGCGCGTTCACAGACCGAAGACCTGCCGCACGCGCCCGTCGAGAATATAATGGGCGAGTCGTTCCCGACGATATCCCCCGACGCTGACCTCTCTACCGTCTCACGTCTTCTCGATCACTCCAGCGCCGTCCTCGTCACGCGCGAGGGGAAGGTTGCGGGTATCATCACCGACGCAGACCTTGCGGCGTACGTCGGTTCGGACTGAGCCTCCGCCGCATCTATATGAGGCGCGTCCGTACGACACCGCATGTACGACGGTATACTGCTTGCCACCGACGGTAGCGAGACAGCCGAACGCGCCGCCGACCACGCCGTTGCGCTGGCGTCGGAGTTCGGCGCGACCCTTCATGTCGTTCACGCCGTCGCGCCCGGAATAACCGATGTCATTTCCTCCGATAGCGTCGGTGAACTCGTCCACGACGCAGAGGAGACCGGTGAAGAACTCGTCGAGAAGGTCGCCGACCGAGCGCGCGCAGAGGGCGTCGACTCCGTGACGCACGTCGAACAGCGCGTCCCTCACGAGGTGATAATCGAGTACGCCGACGAGAACGAGGTTGACGTTATCGTCGTAGGTTCGCGCGGAAGGTCGGAGAAGAGCCTACGCGACCGTCTTCTCGGCGGCGTCTCGACAAACGTCGTCTACGTCTCCGACGTACCCGTGCTGACGGTTCGTTAGCACTAACGCACGAAGAGCTTGTACTTGACGTCGCCGCCGTCTATCTCCTGCAGAATACGGTCGACGAGAACCCCCGCAGGGTCGTGGAAGCCGCTTACGCGATCCTCAAGATCGTCGTAGCTCTCGAACTCGTCGTACTTGCGCTCATCAAGCACCGTGTTACGTATCTTCTCACCCACACCGGGGAGGAGATCAAGCTGATGCATACGTATGGTGACCGAACCCGCCTCGTTGAAGAAGTCGAGGAAACGTTCCTCGTCCTCCTCAACGATGTCCTTGACGGCGTACTCAAGCTCCATCTGAGCGCCCTGTGTGAGACCCGTGTACTCTATACGTTGCTTGACGCGGTCGACGCGCTCGCGCTCTTCATCGCCGACGTAGAGACGGTCACCGATAGTTACGTCTGCGTCCTTCTTAGGAAGAATCTCTAGGAGCGTGAAGCCGTCGACGCCGAGAGCCTGAGCAAGTGGTTCATCGCTCGCCCTGTCCTCCGAGCGCCCCGTAGGCATGTAGTCGAGTACGTAGACGTACTCCTCCCTGTCCGAGTCCTTGTCTGACATTCTGACACCTTCTTTTTCTAAGAACTCTTGCTACCTATACTTGGCGACGGCGTTGAGTATCTCGTCCATCTCGTCGGAGTCAAGCGAGTAACGTTCCTTTGCGTAGACCGACCGGAGTTCGTCGCGGTTCCGGGGGAGTAGGTCGACTATCTTGTGCGCCACGAAGTCGTCGACAGCCTCGAACTCAACGAGAGTACCGAGTAGCTCCTCCGCCTCGTCGGTGTCAAGGACGGCGAACTCGTTGACGTGTTCGAGCGAACGGCGTAGCTCGTACGCCATCTCCCGATCCTCGTCGGCGCGGTCGTCGGCGATCTCGTTGAGCGTCTCCTTAACCTCGGAGACGGTCACGTACTCCTCGTCGAGCTTCTCCTTGACAATCATCCTTGCTCGACAAGGTGCTGGGGACGCACGAAGACCGTCTTACGCGCGTCGCCGTCGTTTATCTCGACCTCGTACGCGCGTCCCTGCTCCCCGACGACAGACCCCGTCCGTCCCTGAAACTTGGGGTCGGGGCGTCCGTCCGGAACGCTTGGGTCTATCTTTATATGTACCTTCTGTCCTTCGTCGAACTCGCGCACCGCACCGCTCGGAGGACTCGCACCCTGCTCCCTCACGGGGTTGCTGAGCTTGTTCCTCGTATCCGCTCTGTTACCTTTCGAGTTGGGCATACGGACAGGTGGTTGGGATACGACATAAGGCTTTTCGTAGACAAACGCACGCAAGCCGACAGCCCTTTACACACGGACGGAACACGATGTCTAAGATGGAAAGGCGGAGGTGGATACGGTGGCGGTGTTAGCCGTCGTTGGAATCGCCCTCGCCGCCGGCTTCTTCATGGCGTGGACTATCGGGGCTAACTCGAACTCGCCGCCTTTCGCACCCGCCGTCGGCGCGAACGCGATACCGGTGATGCGCGCCGCCTTGCTCGTCGGCGTCTTCGGCTTCCTCGGTGCCGTCCTACAGGGCGCGAGCATCTCCGAGACGGTCGGAAACGATCTGATAAGCAACGTCAGTATCACGCCTCTCTCGGCGGCGTCGGGTCTTCTCACAGCCGCGACGTTCATTACGGTCGGCAACAGACGCGGCTATCCGATCCCCGCGGCTTTCACCGTCACGGGCGCTATGATAGGCGCGGGTCTCGCTCTCGGAGGGGCGCCCGCGTACTCAACCTACACCAACATCGCCGTCTTCTGGCTCGCTATACCTTTCGTCGGCGGCTTTATCGGTTTCGCAACGGCTACGCTCCTACGTCTCGACTCACTACCCGAAACCGTCGGCGTACCCGCTCTCGGCTTCGTGACGGGGGCTACGGTCGCGAACATGCGTTTCTCGTTCATACCCGACCCGGTACGCTCCCAAGGAACCCCGGCGCGGTACGTCGCCGAGGCGGTGGGCTTGGACGCGCCGTCCGTCCTCGGCTACAACGCGGTTGCGCTCGTCTTCTCCGTCGCCCTCGGTCTAGCCGTCGCGGGCGTGGTACGGCGTTCCGTCGCGCGGTCGGTCGAGAACGGCGTCAGGAGCTTTCTCGTGGTTCTCGGAGCACTCGTCGTCTTCTCGTCGGGCGGTTCGCAGGTCGGATTGGCGACGGGTCCTCTCGAAACCTTGTTCAACGACGATCTCAGCCTGTCGACCGTCTACCTCCTTGGCTTCGGTGCCGTCGCGCTCCTACTCGGCGCATGGACGGGCGCGCCACGTGTCGTGCAGGCGGTTTCGCGCGAGTACTCCGAGCTGGGTGTACGCCGCTCTATCTCTGCGCTCGTACCCTCGTTCCTCATCACTCAGGCGGCTATAACCCTCGGTCTCCCCATCTCGGCGAACGAGGTCGTGATTTCGAGCCTTATCGGTAGCGGTCTCGTCGAAGGTTCGTCGGGTGTTTCGTCGAAGAAGGTCGGCTATACGGTCGGCGTCTGGCTACTGTCGCTCGCCGCGGCGCTGGTTACGTCGTACGGACTCTACACGTTACTTTCGTCGCTCTTCGGCGCTTCCTGACCACCTTCGAGAGCGCCCTGTTTGAGTTCGCGCGCCTTCTGCCCGATCTCCTCGATGCCGTCCTCCATGCCTTCGACGAAGACGCTTCCCGCCACGACGGCGTCCGCGCCCCCGCGTACGATCTCACGCGCGTGTTCGCCCTTTGAAACACCGAAGCCGACAGCCTTGGGAACGTCGTACCCCTCGACGTTTTCGAGGACATCGTACGTCACCCCCGATACATCGTCGCGCGCCCCCGTGGTTCCGAGACGCGCTTGTACGTATACGAAGCCCGAAACGCGTTCCATGATACGTCCGAGACGGTCGTCGGTCGTCGTGGGCGCGACGATAAAGACGAGGCTGACGCCGTGTTCCTCGCACGCCTCGTACAGAGCATCCGACTCGTCAACGGGAAGGTCGGGTACTATGATACCTTCGATGCCCACGCTCTTACAGTCGCGTACGAACTTGTCGACACCGCGTTTCATTATGAGGTTGTAGTATGTCATACAGACGAGGGGTATGTCGACGTCCGCCTCGCCGACCTTGTCGAAGTAGACATCGGGTGTCATACCGTTCTGAAGCGCGCGCGTGATGGCGTTCTGTATCGTCGGTCCGTCGGCGATAGGCTCGCTGAACGGCAGACCGACCTCGACAACATCCGCTCCGCCTTCCCCGAACGCCTCGATTGCGTCGGGCGTCGACTCTACTGACGGATACCCCGCGACGAAGTACGGTATGAGAGCGGGTTCGTCGGGCAGTTCGAGCATTACGCACCCTCTCCGAAGCCCACGTCCATATCCATACCTATGCTCTCCATCGCGGTTTCGAGATCCTTGTCGCCGCGTCCGCAGAGGTTTATGACGACGTAGTCGCCGAGCGAGTCGCCTTCACGCAGTACGTGTGCGACGGCGTGACTGGGTTCGAGCGCGGGTATGATACCTTCGTCCTCCGACAGAATCTGAAACGCGTTCATAGCCTCGTCGTCGTCCGCCGTCGCGGGTTTGACGCGTCCTTCGTCTACGAGAGCGGCGAGTTCGGGACCTACCCCGGAGTAGTCGAGACCCGCCGACAGCGAATGGCTCTCAAGTATCTGACCCTCGTCGTTCTGGAGTATCTTGGTGCGCGCCCCGTGCAGAACGCCATCGTCACCTATGTTGAGCGACGCCGAGTTGGGCGCGCGCTCGTCGTCGGTTTCGAGCGATGAACCGCCCGCCTCGACGGCGTGTAGCTCCACCTCCTCGTCGTCTATGAACTCGTAGAACGCCCCCATCGTGTTTGAACCGCCCCCCGCACACGCGACGATAGAGTCGGGCAGGCGTCCCTCCGCCTCCATCGACTGCTCACGTATCTCGCGTCCGATTACGCTCTGGAAGTCCCTAACCATCGCGGGGAACGGATGGGGACCCACGACGCTACCTATGACGTAATGCGTATCCTCGACGTTCGTAGCCCAGTCGCGCATCGTCTCGTTTATAGCGTCCTTGAGGGTCGCGCTCCCCGTTTCGACGGGTGTGACGGTGGCGCCCATGAGACGCATACGGAAGACGTTTGGGCGCTGTCTCTCCATATCCTTCGCACCCATGTAGACCTCGCAGTCCATGTTGAGCGCCGCGGACGCCATCGCGGTCGCCGTGCCGTGCTGTCCCGCGCCCGTCTCGGCGATTATACGCTCCTTCCCCATCTTCTTGGCGAGGAGAACCTGTCCGAGCGCGTTGTTGAGCTTGTGCGCCCCTCCGTGGAGGAGTTCGTCGCGTTTGAGGTAGACCTTCGTCCCTACACGCTCGCTCAGCTGTGGCGCGTGGTAGAACGCAGTCGGGCGTCCGCCGTAGTCCCTTAGCTTCGCGTCGAGTTCGTCGAGGAAGCCGTCGTCGTTCAGGTACTCCTCGTACGCCTCCTCTAACTCGTCTATCGCGGGCATTATCGCTTCGGGGACGTACTGTCCACCGTAGCCTTCGAACTTACCTTTGCTCATCTTTGTACATTAATGTGCAGACATGTTCATTAAGCTTACGTTCCGTGCCTACGCCTCGACGAGTTCGCGCGTCTTCTCGCGTACGTCGTCGGCGCGTGTGATGGCGGTTCCGACGAGTACGGCGTCAGCGCCCGCGTCGATCATCCTACGGACATCCTCCGGTTTCTCCATACCGCTTTCCGCCACACCGACACGGTCGTCGGGCACAGTCGGAAGGAGTTCCTCTGCGCGTCCAAGATCGACCTCCAACCGCCGGAGGTCGCGGCTGTTGACGCCGATCACGCGCGCACCGGTTCGGAGCGCAGTTTCGAGTTCGTCGCGCGTATGCGTCTCAACGAGAGGTTCGAACCCCGCTGAACGCGCTTCGTCGACGAGACCGCCGAGATCGTCGACGAAAGCGGTTATGAGAAGCAGAAGGTCGGCGCGCACCTCGCGTATCTGCGCCTCATCGACCACGAAGTCCTTACGCAGGACGGGTACATCGACCGCCTCACGCACCTCGTGTAGCGCATCCGCCGAACCGCCGAAACGTCGGGGTTCGGTGAGTACGGAAACCGCCGTCGCGCCGCCTGCGACCATCTCCCGCGCCGTCTCCGCAGGGTCGAGCGCCACGGTACCCTCTGTCGTCGGTGATGTCGGCTTTACCTCCGCGACCACGGGGACGCGCCCTGCCTCCTTCGTCTCCTCAACTGCGCCGATGAAGTCACGCGGATCCACGGTGTCGAACGCCCTTTCGGCGCTCTCTGCGCGTTCCTCGGCGTCTTCGAGTATCTCACGTACGTCCGGATGCATGCGGTGACGTACGCGGGCGCGGTTGAAACGTCTTCGGTCGTGTGTTGGTGGTTCGGATGGACGTGTAACCACACCGTAGTTAAGACGTAACCCACGGATCAGGTGGGGGAAGACGCGTCCTTCGTGGTGTGTTCACCGCACAGAACCGCGGTTCTTCGGTGACTTGCCGACTGTAGATATACCCTCTCAGATACGTGACATCCGGTCGTTCTCACGTATCACCGAACCGTCTGACCGGCGTCTTCCCTCATCTCCCGAACCTCTCAGGGATCCCCACCTCGATACCTTCCCCGTACCCCGTGTACCTCGTGTCGCCGAATATCTCCATCGACCCGCTCACCTCGTCCTCGCCGTCGCCCTCGAAACGTAGGTTCAGGAGGTACGCGAACCTGAGCGGGCGGCTTGTCTCACGGTCGACCCAGAGGTAGGCTTCCGACGTGTTGACAGAGCCTTCGGACGGATCGCCACCCTGTTCGCCGTCACCGAACCTCGCGGGACCGTTGTCTTCAATAGCGCGCGAGAATGCGGGTCCGAGCGAACCGACGCCGAGGTCGAGCGACAGTACGTACGCCTCTTCCCCTCCGACCTCGCCGACGCCTTCGACCGTCGCGTCCGCGCCCTCAACGGTGTCGACGAGGTAGTCGGCACCGGGGCTGAGGGGTTCGCCCGGTGCGGTGCGGTTCACCTCACCCGTTTCGTCGGTACCGTTCGTCCTAACCGTGTACCTCGCGTCCCCCGTGCGGTAGACCTCCGTCTCGAACGCCTCGCCTCCCGACATACCGAGGAGTTCGGCACCGCTCCCGCCTTCGGACTGCGTGTGGGATACGTTATCCTCCTCGTCGAACTCCCCTGTGGTGTTCATGTTCATCGAGATACCGAAGAAGGAGGCGAGATCCATACGTGTCTCGGACTCGACGCGGTACGTATCCGCCCCTTCGGCGGTGTCGAGAGCCGACGTCAGTATATCATCCCCCGTCGCTTCGGTGTCCGCGGGTTCGACGTCCGGCGTTATCTTCGCACCGACGTCCGCCTCTCCGCCGCCGATACATCCCGTCGATACGACGAGAACGACGACTGCGACACACGCGACGACCCTCTTTGCGCCTCTCATCTCCGCGTATCTTATCCTCATTACCTGTCCCTTTGCGGCATCCGGAAAAGTAGCTTGGGTAAGCCAAAAGGCGTCTTTGCGTTACCCGTCCCGTCTAACGACGGTTTAATGCACGCACAAGACGACCGATAGGTATGAGACTAAGCTTCCTCGGCGGCGCGTGTGAGGTCGGACGTAGCGCCGTACTCGTCGGCGACAACCTTCTCCTTGACTTCGGCGTCAAGACGGGCGAACCTACACTGTACCCCGTCTCTTCACCCTCGCCCGACGCTGTCGTAGTCTCGCACGGACATCTCGACCACGTCGGCGCTCTACCCACGCTCATGAGCGGCTTTCCGCCCGTCTACGGAACTCCTGTGACACGTGAACTCGCCCGTACGCTCGGCGAGGACACGTTGAAGCTTGGGACACGCCGGTTCGGGCGCGAGGATCTGATGCGTCTCTCGCAGGCGTGGGAGGATCGCGGCTACGGCGCGACGTTCTCGCCCGGAACCACCGACTACGACGTGACGCTCCACGGCGCGGGACATATACCCGGAAGCGCATCCGTCGTGGTCGACGACGGCGACGACCGTCTTCTGTACACGGGCGACATAAACACGACGCAGACGCGTCTACTCTCGCCCGCCGTCTCGCCGCCCGAATCCGATACGGTCGTGGTTGAGTCGACGTACTTCGACCACGAACACACCGACCGTGAGGCGCTCGAACGCCGTTTTGTCGACTCCGTCCGCGAGACGCTGTACGAGGGCGGTGACGTGATCGTCCCCGTCTTCGCCATCGGACGTACACAGGAGATACTCATGGTTCTGGAGGAGCACGACGTTCCGTGCTACGTCGACGGTATGGGTGTCGACGTTATGCGTACGTTACGCCACCATCCCGACTACGTACGTGACCCCGATGCGCTCAAACGCGCCGACAACCACGCGCGTAAGGTCGACCCTTCGCGTAGGAGGCGTGCGCTCGGCGACGGTCGCGCGATCGTGACGACGAGCGGTATGCTGACGGGTGGTCCAGCGATGACCTACATCAAGGAGATCTACGACAACCCCGCGAACAAGATATGCCTAACGGGGTATCAGGTCGAGGGAACCCCCGGACGGACGGCGCTCGAACAGGGGCGCGCGGAGATAGACGGGACGACGTTACCCCTGTCGGCGCAGGTCGAACTTCACGACTTCTCGGCGCACGCTGACAGTTCGGGTCTTCGCGGCTACCTCCGCGACGCCGTCGATGCGGGCGCGGAACGTGTCGTCGCGGTACACGGTGATGAACATACATGTACATCAGTCGCAGACTGGGCGCGCCAAGAACTCGGCGTCGAAGCCGACGTACCCGAACCGGGAGAGGTGATCGGGGTTTGACCGACGCGCGCACCCCTGCGCTCGTCGCTCTTGGGGGTGCCCTCGGCGCTACGGCGCGTTACGCGGTCGCTGAGTCCCTTCCGG
>Ga0207714_1000439_pt1 | contig 29084 bp, 25 predicted proteins | sample PonA232FremontCA_2_FD_187270 | JGI IMG/M metagenome (GOLD analysis project Ga0207714, IMG submission 187270) | Marine sediment microbial community from Fremont, CA, USA - Pond A23 Sediment 2 (SPAdes) | ecosystem: Environmental > Aquatic > Marine > Unclassified | place: USA: Fremont, California...
CTCCCGGAACGAGTAATCCATCCAGGAGCCCATTCGTGTCGATTCGTGTTCATTCGTGGTTCAAAAAAATGTATGGACCGCCGCCGTGATGCAAGCACCGACCGTCGATTGGAGGGAGCCGGCTACGCCAATGTATTCGGCCTCGAATTGCAGGCGTTTCGCCTCGGGCCAGGATGGAGAATCGCGCACGCCCGGGCCAAATAGCTTAGAGGCTTCCGATGGAGCCGCTTTTTTTACCGGCCTTGGGGCGTGCCGAACCGCCGGTCGCCGCCATCTCGATCAGCGCTTGCGCTCACTCGGTGATGTCACCTCATTGACTGACGCGGGTTGAACGTCGCTTCCTCGGTCGTGATCGTTCGGCTTCAGTTCACCAGTGCCTCGGCGCGGAAGGGCTCCTGGCGATGGAGCACCACGCAGGCTGCCCGCGCGAGTTTGTTGGCGAGCGCGACGGTCACGACATTGATCGGCTTGCGCTCCTGCAGCCGGGCGATCCAGCAGCCCAGCGCGTCGGTTCGACGCGCGGCATGACGCACGAGAGCCCGGGCACCGTGGATCAACAGCGAACGCAGGTAGCTGTTGCCCTGCTTGGAGATGCCCAGCAGGCGTGTCTTGCCGCCCGTCGAGTGTTGCCTGGGAACGATGCCGAGCCAGGCCGCCAGGTCGCGGCCACGCCGGAATGCGCGGGCATCGCCGACCGCCGCGACGAGGGCGGTCGCGATGACCGGCCCGATCCCCGGGATACCGAGCAGCGATCGCGCCCGCGGGTCCTGCTCGGCGGTGCGCTGGAACTCGGCCGTGATCCAGTCGACGCGCTCGTGAAGTTCGAGCAGGTCCCGCCAGAGGGTGTAGAGCAGCTGCCGCGTCCGGTCCGGCAGACCGTTGTCGTGATCCTCGAGCACGAACGGCAACTCGCGGCGTAGCTGGTGGAGCCCCTTGGGGATCGTGATGCCGAACTCGAGCAGCACGGCGCGGATGCGGTTCGCGGTCTCGGTGCGCTGGCCGACCCAGCCCTGACGCTGGCGATGGAGGAGCTGCAGTTCCTGCTGGCTGACCTCCTTGATCGGCACGTGCCGCATCGTTGGGCGGGTCGCCGCTTCCGCGATCGCCTCCGCGTCGGCATAGTCGTTCTTCTGCGACTTCACGTAGCCGCGAACGTACTGACCGGGAAGAAGCCGGGCGTCATGGCCCAGGGCCTCGGCCTTGCGCCCGACGTAGTGCGCGCCGGCGCAGGCCTCCATCGCCACGCGTGCCGGAGTCTGGCGACTGAGATACCGGATCAGCGCGGTCCGGCTTGCGAACACGCGGCGCTCGACGACGTGGCCGCCTTCATCGAGGCCGATCATGTGCATTTTGTTCTTGCCGAGATCGATGCCGATGGTTGTAATGGTCATGGATCGCTTCCTCCTTTCGCCTTGGCCCTTCTTCATCGATCGCCGATGGTAGAAGGGAGGCGGCGGTCCATTCCATTAGTTACAGCACCTCGGAAGCATAGTCCGCCAGCCGTGAGCGTTCGCCGCGGGTGAGGATGATGTGGCCCGAGTGCTGCCAGCCCTTGAAGCGGTCGACGACGTAGGTGAGGCCGCAGTTGGTCTCGCTGAGGTAGGGCGTGTCGATCTGGGCGATGTTGCCCAGGCAGACGATCTTGGTGCCCGGGCCGGCGCGCGTGATCAGGGTCTTCATCTGTTTCGGCGTGAGGTTCTGCGCCTCGTCGATAATCAGGAAGCGATTGAGGAAAGTGCGCCCGCGCATGAAGTTGACGGAACGGACCTTGATGCGGCTGGACAGCAGATCGTTCGTGGCCTGGCGTTCCCAGCTGCCGCCTTCGGCGTCACCGGTCTGGGTGAGGAATTCGAGGTTGTCCATGAGCGCGCCCATCCACGGCGTCATCTTCTCCTCCTCAGTGCCGGGGAGGAAGCCGATGTCGTCGCCGACCGGGACGGTGACGCGCGTCATGATGATCTCGTTGTAGGTGCGGTCGTCGAGGGTCTGTTCCAGTCCGGCCGCCAGCGTCAGCAGCGTTTTGCCGGTGCCGGCCATGCCGACCAGCGTCACGAACTCGATCTCCGGGTCCATAAGCAGATTGAGCGCGAAGTTCTGCTCGCGGTTGAGCGCCGTGATGCCCCAGACCGACTGCTTCTCGCCATAGAATCGGCGCGCGTGTTCGATGATCGCGCCGTCGCCGTCCGCGCGCCGGACCAGGGCCTCGAACGCATCCTCGTCCTCGAGGTACAGGCACTCGTTGGGCACCCAGTCCGCAGTCTCGGGGCCCGTCAGGCGATAGAACGTGCGGCCCTCTTCCTGCCACGACTCCATCTGCTTGCCGTGGCTCTCCCAGAAATCGGTTGGTAGTGACTGCACGCCGCTGTACAGGAGGCTCGCGTCTTCCAGTACCTGGTCGTTGTAGTAATCCTCCGCGTGGATGCCGACGACATTCGCCTTGATCCGCAGGTTTATGTCCTTGGAGACGAGCGTAACCCGGTATTCCGGGTGCTCCGACATCAGCGCCAGCGCGGTTCCCAGGATCGAATTGTCCGGTCGGCTGCCGGGCAGCGACTCGGGCAGGGCCGAACGGTGGCTCTGCATCTCGAAGAACAGCCGGCCGGCCGGTGTTTTCTGCAGGTCATGGCCGTTGCCGTTGACCGCGAGGAAGGGGACCTCCGCCAGTGGCAGTCCGCGCTGGATCGGTTCATCGGGGTGATTGACCATCAGCTCGTCGATGAAACGGCTCGACTGGCGTGCGTTGCGCGCCGTCTCCGACATGCCCTTCTTGCCGGCATCGAGTTCTTCGAGGACGACCATCGGCAGATAGACGTCGTGTTCATTGAAGCGGAACAGGGCGGACGGGTCGTGCATCAGCACGTTGGTATCGAGGATGAACAGGCGGCGGTCTGCGTCCGTCATCGGAGGCCCTCAAGGCAGCATGGCGGGTGGTGGTCCGCTTACCGGGTCCGGGCACTGGTGCGCTCGTTGCCGGTCGCGTCATGATCTCGCGCCGGCCCCGTGGACGCGGCGCCGGCGCGGTCGAGTGTACACGGGCGTCATGGGGCTGAAAACGCGCCGGAGCGGGCTGCACGCGGGAGCTGTGCGCGGCCTCCCGCGCGATTCGGTGTCGGGTGCGGCAGCTTGTCAGTCGTGCCCGCGGGCAGTACCATCCCCGTTTTCGTATCTGCGGGAAATCCCCTCATGTATCAAGGGAGTATGGTCGCGCTCGTCACCCCGATGCATGGGGATGGCACGCTCGACGATGCCGCGCTCGCGCGTGTGGTCGAATTCCACATCGAGAACGGGACGGATGCGATCGTCTCCGTCGGCACGACCGGCGAGTCGCCGACGCTGAGCCCGGGCGAGCATATCGATGTTATCCGACGCACCGTCGAGCTGGTCGCGGGTCGGATCCCCGTGCTGGCCGGGGCAGGTGGCAATGCGACCAGCGAGGCGATCGAACTCGCGCGCGCCGCGGTCGATGTCGGCGCCGAGGCGACGCTGCAGGTCACCCCGTATTACAACAAGCCGACCCAGGAAGGTCTGTACCAGCACTTTGCGGCGATTGCCGAGGCCGTTTCCTGCCCGCATATCCTCTATAATGTGCCCGGCCGTACCTCCGTGGATATGCTCCCGGAGACGGTCGAGCGCCTGGCGGTCATCGACAACATTGTCGGCATCAAGGAGGCGACCGGTGATCCTGCGCGTGGCCGCGACATCATAGACCGTTGCGGCGACCGCATGGCCGTCTACAGCGGTGAGGATCCGACCGCGCTGGCGCTCATACTGGAGGGCGGGCACGGCGATATCTCGGTGACGGCCAATGTCGCACCGCGCCTGATGCACGAGATGTGCATGCTGGGGATCCAGGGGGATCAGGAAGCCGCTCAGGCGATCGATGATCGCCTGCGTCCGCTGCACGCGGCCCTGTTCTGTCAGACGAGCCCGATCCCCGTGAAATGGGCACTGGCCGAGATGGGGCTCATGGAGCCGGGCATCCGGCTGCCGCTGGTTCCGCTCGAGGAGCGCTACCACGAAACCGTCCGTGAGGCACTGCGAGCCATTGATGCGCTGTAATCGTCTGACCCGGCTGCCGGCCGGGTCGCTGCTGGCAGTCACCCTTTTGCTGGGTGGCTGCAGTCTCACTGCGGACAAAGGACCGACCGTCGACTACCGCAACGCGGAGAACGCGAAATCGCTTGAGGTGCCGCCCGATCTGACCCGGCCCGAATCGCGGTCCGGGCTGACGATCGGCGGCAGCGGCTCGGGCGGCGCGACAACGGCCTCCACGAGCGGTTCCGGCGTCGACGGCGGCGGCTCGGGAAACAGCGGCCTGCTGCCCGAGTTCGACAACGTGCGCTTCGTCCGGGCGGGCGCCAGTTCCTGGCTCGAGGTCGAGGATGCGCCGCCGGATGATATCTGGCCGCGCGTTGACCGTTTTCTTGAGTCGAGGGGGCTTCCCGTCGAACGCCGGGAGCCCGCGCTCGGTATTATCGAGACGGGCTGGGCCGATCGCCAGGACGGGCCCGAGTCCGGTGGTCTGACCGGATTCTTCAACAGCGCGCTCGGCGGGCTGACATCGGATAATCTGCGTGACCGCTACAATCTTCGCCTGGAGCGAATGGAAGACGGGGGTACGCGCGTCTTTGTAGCCCACCAGATGGCCCAGGAGATCGATGCCCAGAGCGACACGCGCATGGAAGCCGATTTCGAATGGGTGCGCCGGCGTGGTGATCCGAGCATCGAGGCCGAGATGGCACGCCGTCTGCTGGTCTACCTCGGCGTGTCCGAGGAGCGTTCGGATACGATCGTAGCGCAAGACGGTGTCACGGGTGACGGTGCCGTTGACTACGAAGTCGACTCGGGGGCTGCCCGGATCAGGGTCGCCGATCGGGATGCCCGCCGTGTGTTCGTGCGAGTCGGCGATGCCCTGGTGCGGATCGGCGCCGAGGTCCGTGACTCTGATCGCGAACGCGGCGTCTATCAACTCGACTGGCGGCCGCCCGAAGGCTCCATGGATAGCGGTGGCGGCTTTTTCGGCCTCTTCGGTGGCGGTGAGCCCGAATCGAGAAGCCTCGAACTGCGTTTGTATCGAGAGTCCGATGGCATCGAGATTCTGGCCGCGGACGAAGGCGGTGATCCGCGCAGCGGTGACGTCCACCGGGCATTGCTGCGTGAAGTCGCGCTCGCCATGGGGGCCGACGAGGACCGTGTTCGCGCCGTCGACGATGACGCACCCGATTCCCCGGATGATGGCGACTATACTGCCCCGGATGGTCCGCAATTGTGATCCGGAATCCCTGGGCGCGGGGGAGATCCGGTCCCGAATGACTCCACCGGGTCTCGGGACCATCCCGCGCTGCAGTCACGATGCGGGACGCGATTCCGGTGGCTGGCCGCGTTCGTTTACGAAGACGTAGAGTCCCGCAGCGACGATCAATGCCGTGCCCGCCCATGTCATGGCGTCGGGAAAGTCCCCGAAGAACATCAGCCCCAGCAGCGTCGCGCTGATGATCTCCAGGTACTGGAACGGCGCGAGAATACCGGCCTCCGCGAAACGGAACGCGAACGCGAGCATCACGTGCGTCGTCGCGGAGAATGCACCGAGGCCGACCAGCAGCGCCCACTCATCCGGCGCGGGCCACACCGGGTCGATGGGCCCGATGCCCGTGCCGTCGCCCAGCCCGATGACCATCGTGAGCCCGAGCGTCGCCGCCGCACCCGCCCATAACTGCATGGCCAGTGGATGCTCCGCGTCACCCGAATGGCGCGTCAGCGCGAGGTAGCCGGCGAAACAAACCGCCGCCCCGAGCGGCAGGACCGCCGCCCAGCCAAAGATCTCCCAGTTGGGCCGGATCACGATCAATGCGCCGATCATCCCCACCGCGACGGCCGCCAGCCGCCGCGGACCGATTCTTTCGCCCAGGAAGGCGGCCGACAGCAGGGTCAGTATCAGTGGCTCGACGAAGAAGATGGCGATCGCGTTGGCCAGCGGCAGATACTGGAACGCCCAGATGATCAGCAGCAGCGCGCCCGCCAGCAGCAGCCCGCGCGCGGCGTGCAGGAGTGGCCGGCGCGTGCGGATCACCCGGCCGGAGAGCCAGAGCACCGGCAGGATCGCCAGCGTCTGGAACAGGAATCGGCCCCACGCAATCTGCGCCGGCGCCAGCGTCGACGTCAGGCTCTTCGCGATCGCGTCGAGCCCGGGCACGAGGAGCATGGCTGCCGCCATCAGTGCCATGCCGGTTTCCGCGCTGCCGCGTCCGCCGGCTGATCCGATCTTATCGCTGGGAGCCACGGCGGATTCCTTCTGGTCGGGGGAGGGCGGCATCGTACGGGGGGCGTGGGCGATCGCCAAGCCGCGATTCTGGCGGACCACTGTCCGGGTCAGTAGCCCCCATGAATAAAAAAAGCCCCGGCGAGAGCCGGGGCTTTTCGGTCATGGGGCTGGACTGTTGGCTATTTACAGTCCGAGCGCCTCCGTAACCTCATCTTCGGCGTTATTCTCGCCGTCGGCGGTCTTGACCCCGCCGGTCTGGTAGACCCCGCTCCGGCCGAACCAGCGCTCGACCATCTCGGGGTTCTCGCGGATGACCTTCTTGCCAGCCTCGAGCGGTTCCATGTCGTCGTTGTTGACGTACCCCATCGCGAGGCTCTGTTCCTCGACGGTCCAGTCATAATTGTCGAGGAACTGACCGGCGTTCTGGCAGGCCCAGGCGAAACCGGTTGGCGTGACGGTGTTCACGATCACCTCGCCTTTGTTCGGCCCCCAGTAGTCTTCGCCACCAGCGAGATATTCCAGGTCATGGTTGATGTTCATCGGGTGCGGCGCCCAGCCGAGGAACGCGATCCATTCCTCGTCGCGCTCACGGTTGCTCACCTCGGACAGCATGCCCGGTTCGCTCGATGCAACCAGCTCCCAGTCACCGAGGCCGGCATAGTCGTCTTCGATCATCTTCTTGATCGTGCCGTTGCCGCCGCTGCCCGGTTCGATACCGTAGATCTCGCCCCCGAATTTCTCTTTGTGCTCATCGAGGTCTGCGATGCTCTTCACGCCCGCCTCATAGACGTAGTCGGGTACCGCGACGGTGTAGCGCCCACCGACGAGATTCGGCGAGATGATATCCAGCGAGCCTTCGATACCGAATTCGCGGTACTGCTCACGCTGGGATGGCATCCACTGCGCCAGCAGTACGTCGATCTCCCGGTCCGCCATCGTCTGGTAGACGATCGGCAGCGACCCCTTCGTGGTCTCGGTTTCATAACCAATCTGCTCGAGCATCCAGGTGGCGGTATCGGTCTTGATCGACACGCCGGTCCAGTTCGGCTGGCCGAAATGGACGCTGTCGCAGTTGAAATCGTGATCGGTCTCGGCAGCGCTGGTCGCGGAGCCCAGTGACAGGGTCACGGCGGCCGCGAGCGTTGCCAGTCGGGAGTGTTTCATATGGTGCACCTCCATGGGTGTTCGCGTTATCGGTTGTGCGTGGCGGTGTCCGCAGGGATACACGCTGCGGCCCTTTGTCCGTACCACGGAGGCACTTACCCTGGGTACGTGCCGTCCGAGTGTCAACAGTCAGTTGTTGATTGTTGACAATCTTTGTCGATAAGCACTACGCTGATCTATCCGTTATCAGGCCATCACTTGCTCGCGCTCAAGGTTTCAGTCAGGAGGTTTTATGGAGACGGTCAGTTTCCGCCAGATGAAGGACGGGACGAAGGCGGATTACGAACTGCTCGGCCGGCTCGAGCAGCAATTCATCGACGAGCTGCCCGATCGCATACTCGGGGCCCTGAAGGCGCTCGACGATACCCTCAGCGGTTACCAGGTCACACGCCTCGAGCATTCGTTGCAGGCCGCCACCCGGGCCGAGGCCGACGGTGCCGACGAGGAAATGGTGTTGGGTGCACTGCTGCACGACCTCGGTGACGACCTGGCACCGGAGAACCACTCGCGGTATGCCGCGTCGATCATCCAGCCCTATGTGCGCCCCGAGGTGACCTGGGTGGTCCAGCACCACGGGCTGTTCCAGAAAGTCTATTTCGCGCATCACTTCGGCGAAGATCCAAATGAGCGCGATATCTACAGGGATCACCCGTATTACGATTCCTGCGTGCGTTTCTGCGAGCGCTGGGACCAGGCGGCCTTCGATCCGGATTATCCCACGCAGCCGCTCGAGTACTTCGAGCCCCTCGTGCGTCGGATGTTCGCGCGCGAAGCGTTCGATCCCGCCGTTATGAACCGCACCGATGCGCTTGCCGCCTCCGCGGCGTAGTGGCGCCAGAAGGCGAAGGGATATGACGAGCGGCGACGTCGATACGATCACGAAGCGCAGCCTCGAGGCACAGGCAACCGATCTGGTGCGGCGGCGGATCGTGTCCGGGGATCTCGGCCTCGGGGAGCGACTGGTGGAGACCGCTTTGGCCGAACGCTACGGTCTATCCCGCGGCACGATCCGGGCCGCCCTGCGGCGCCTGGTCGACGAGGGCCTGGTGTGTCAGGTCCCGTACGCCGGTTACCGGGTGGTCGATTTCAGTGAGCACGATCTGCGGGAACTCTACACGCTGCGTGGAGCACTCGAAGCGCTCGGCGCACGCCTGACGGCCGGCTGGATCACCACCGAGGGCCGCGAGCAGCTGCGGGCGGCCTTCGAGGCCCTGTCCGCGGCGGCCAGCACCGACGACCAGGCCGAGGCGAACCGGTGCGATCATGAACTGCACCTGCTGATCATCCGCCTGTCCGGCAATGAACGCCTGGTGCAGCACTACGCGCGCGTCGAAAACCAGGTCCGTGCGTATATCTCGCTGGCGAACCGAACGGTCGATTCGCATGAAATCTGCGAGTCCCATCGTGAACTGGTGGAGAGCATCTGTGCCGGCGACACAGAGCGGGCAGGGCGGCTGGCCGAAGCCAATGTCACGTTTTTATCGGAGTCAGCGTCCCCGGGTAACGCCGATGGGGGGCAAACCGATGGGTGATGAGACCCGTGCGCGCGAGGATCTCGCCGCCGCCTTCCGCTGGGCGGCGCGGCTTGGCCTGAATGAAGCGGTCTCGAATCATTTCAGCCTGGCCCTGTGCGATGGGCCCGAGGCGCCCTTCCTGATCCAGCCGAGCGGCCGCCACTTCTCGAGGGTGCGTGCAAGTGAACTGCTGAAGATCGGCCCGGAAGGGGGAGTGCTCGCGGGTGATGGTCAACCGGATCCTACGGCGCTGCATATCCACGGCTCGATCCATCGCGGCGTGCCGGCGGCGCGTTGTATGCTCCATACCCACATGCCCTACGCGACCGCGCTGACCTGCCTGCAGGGCGTGGATCTGGAGCCGATCAGCCAGAACGCGCTCCGCTTTTACGAGCGCGTTGCATGGGACGAGGACTTTGGCGGCATGGCGCTGGATGATGACGAAGGTGCGCGTCTTGCCCGCGCGCTCGCCGACAAACCGGTCCTGTTCATGGGCAATCACGGCGTGACGGTGGCAGGGCGTGACGTGGCCGAGGCTTTCGACCGGCTCTACTTCCTGGAGAAGGCATGCGAAGCCCAGGTGCTGGCGATGTCCACCGGGCGCGAACTGCGCCGCGTGGATCCAGCCACCGCCCGCCTGACCCGCGACCAGTGGGAGGCCTACCCTGACGGCCCCGAAAACCACTTCGCCGAAATCCGCGCGATCCTCGACGAGGAGAGTCCTGGCTACCGGGATTAGGGGGTCGTCCCTGGGCCGGATGTCGCGCTGACCGGATGATCGCGAGCAAGCTCGCTCCTACAGGAAAATTCTCGGCCGGCTGCAAAGTGCCCTGTAGCAGCGAGCTTGCTCGCGATCGGTGTCCGGTAAATGCGTCGGACCGGCGCTTTGCCTCCAAGCTTCATGCGCGCCCTCCGCACTCCCGCACGAACCAATCCACGATCGGTGCGATCACGGCGCTGTCTTCGTGCGGTGAACCCAGGAGATAGCCCTGGCCGGTGCGCTCGACCACCGGCGACAGCGCGACCAGCGTGCCTTCTTCCAGCAGCGGACCGATCAGCCCATGCCAGCCGAGCGCGAGGCCGTTGCCCTCGATGGCGGCGTTCAGCAGCAGCGGATAGTTGTTGTAATGAAAGCGTGCCGATCGTGGCGGCGCACTCAGGCCGGCGAGTTGGCACCAGCGTGGCCAGTCGAGCCAGCGCGGGTCGCGATCATCCATGTGCAGCAGCGGCAGGCGGGCGATCGCGTCACGGTCGAGTTGCCCCTCGATGCCGTGCGTCGCGGCGAACGCGGGGCTGCAGACCGGGTATACGGATTCGGCGATCAAGGGGCGTTCGTGCACGCCGCGTTCCGCGAAGCGCCCGAAACGGACCGTCAGGTCGGCGCCGGCCATTTCCTCACCCCAGAGCTGATCGACCGGAAGCACCTCGAATTCCGTGCCGGGAAATGCCGCCTCAAGCCGGGGCAGCCTGGGCAATAGCCACAGATGCGCGAAACCGAAGTGCACGGCGATGCTCAGTTCCCGGTTGCGCGCACTTGCGCGCGCCTGCAGGCGTCGGGTCGCACCGTGGATTCGCCGCAGCGCGCCAGCGATCTCCTCGTGATACGAACGGCCATCGGCGGTCAACCGGGGGCGGCGTTGGGTGCGATCGAACAGGGGCAGCCCGAGGGCGTCCTCCAGTTGGCGGATCCGCTGCGAGATCGCCGGCTGGGAGGTGGCGAGTTCGCGCGCCGCCGCCGTCATCGATTCCAGACGCACGGTGGCGTCGAACGCGGTCAGGCATTTCAGTGGCGGATCGTCAGTATTCATAAAGAATCATTATGTTTTACATCACGATATGACGAGTTTACGGGCAGTTGGAGCCCAACGCATAATCGATCCCACATAAATCGCAGTGGAGAAAACGATGCAGGCCGTGCGTTTCCACGTTCAGTCCGAACCACCGCGTGTATGGGCGCGGACCCCGCAGGGCGAGTTCGAACTGCCGGCACTCTGGTTGCGCGAGCGTTGCCAGGACCCGGACCACGTCGATCCCGACACGGCCCAGCGCCTGTTCGATCCGCATCGCCTGCCGGACGATCTCGAACTGACAGCCGCGGATGAGGACGGCGAGGGGCATCTGCAACTGGCGTTCAGCGATGGTTATGAGGGCCGGTACGATCCGCGTGGACTGGCGCCGGATTTTGACCCGGCCGACGGTCTCCCCGCGGCCGTGGCATGGGATGCGGATCTGGCGGTGGATTCGGTCCGCGTGGACTGGGCGACCCTGGGGGATCCGACCGCTCTCCGGCACGCCGTCGGGATCTTTCTCGCCTATGGATTCATCGTGCTCCACAACGTTCCGACCGATTCGGAGCGGATCCTCGAGGTTGCACGCACATTCGGGCACCCGCGCGAGACCAACTTCGGCCGTTACTTCGAGGTTTATTCGCGGCCGCATTCCAACGACCTCGCCTATCGGCCGGTGGGTCTCGGCGCGCACACCGACAACCCGTATCGCGAGCCGGTACCCGGTATCCAGTTGCTGCACTGCCTGGTCAACGAGACCACCGGCGGTGAATCGACGCTCGTCGACAGCCTCGCAGTCGCGGAGACGCTCGAGCGCGAAGACCCGGAGGGCCTGGAGCTGCTCGCGACTACCCCGGTACGCTTCCGCTTTGTCGATGATCACGAAGAGCTGATCGAGCGACGGCCGATCGTGCAGCGCGATGCCACGGGCCGGATGACGGGGGTACACTACAGCCCGCGGCTGGATTATCTGCCGGTAATGGATGCCGACAAGACTCGCCGTTTCCAGCGCGCGCGGCGACGCCTCGGGGAACTGTTCGCCGACCCGCGCTTCGAGCAGCGCTTCGGCCTCGCGGCCGGTGAACTGATGATGTTCGACAACAGCCGCGTACTGCATGGGCGCACGGCGTATGATCCGCGCGAGGGCTACCGCCACCTGCAGGGTTGCTACATTGACCTGGACGGGCCGCGCAGCCTGTATCGCACATGCCGCGGTCGATGAATCCGGTTCCGACAGCCGGTCACCCGCACCGGAGCCATTGCCTTGTCAAAAGCGCCTCTTAGCGTCCCGGAGATCGTCGAAGCTGGCCTCTGCATGGGCTGCGGCCTGTGTCACGGCGTTGCGGGTGGCGACCGCATCGGCTTCGTAATGACGCCCGAGGGGCGTCTGCGACCGGTCGCCCGCGAAGCGCTCGACGAGTCCACCAACGCCGCGATCAACGCGGTCTGCCCGGGGGTCCGTGTCGAAGGGCCGGAGCCCGCACGCGCGGCGCCAGAGGCCGAGCTCGACCCTGTCTGGGGACCCGCGGACGGGGTCGTCATCGCCCACGCGGGCGACGAAGAGGTACGCTATAAGGCCGCTACGGGTGGGATCCTCACTGCGCTCGGTCAACACCTGGTCGAAACGGGCGAGGTGGAGTTCGTGCTCCACGTGGGCGCTTCGCGCGAAGCCCCCATGCGTTCGGAGGCACGCGTCAGCTTCGACCGTGCGAGCCTGCTCGCAGGCGCCAGTTCACGCTACGGCCCGTCGACGCCGCTGCACGATTTCCATGCTTTGCTTGACCGCGGCCGACCGTTCGCCGTGGTGGGCAAGCCCTGCGATATCACGGCCGTACGCAACGTCATGCGTAGCGACGAGCGCGCGCGCACACTCGTGCGCTATTGCCTCGCGCTGGTCTGCGGCGGCATGTCCGATCTCACCAAAAGCCAGGGCGTGCTCGACGATGCTGGCATGAAGGAATCCGAGCTGGGGCTTTTTCGTTATCGTGGACACGGCAACCCGGGGCCGCTGCGGGCCGAGACGGTCGACGGGCGCGCCCACGAGGAGGAGTACAACGCCCTTTGGGGCGACGAGGTCGGCTGGGCGCTGCAGCCGCGCTGCAAGATATGCCCGGATGCGATCGGTGAGGTCGCCGACATCGCCGCCGCCGACTGCTGGCCGGGCGGCGGGCCGAGCGGTGAGGATGCCGGCTTCAACGCCGTGCTGGTGCGCACCGCCCGTGGCCGTGAGCTGTTCGATGCAGCGGTATCGCGCGGTGACATCGTTGTCGACCGCACCAGTTCATTCCGCGAGATGGACGACTTCCAGCCCCACCAGGTAACGAAGAAGAACGCCGTCTGGGCTCGCTATGCCGGGATGCGCGCCGCGGGCCTGCCGACACCGGCGACGCCGCGCCTGCGCATCGAGGGACTCGCGCGCGAACAGTCCCTGTCGTTCCTGGTGCGTGAAGCCCGCGGTGCACGAAGGCGTGCGCACGCCGGGCGTCTCGGCGAGCCGCCGGCCTCGTTCGAGCGGCAGTGGGGTTGTACGTAGCCGCGGCAGCCGCACGACCGCGGAACCGGCGTACGGGGTCCGTCGTCCGGGGTGTGTGGCCCCCTTCTGCCCGGATCGCCCTGCTTACACCTTCTCCATCGACAGGCGAGAGTCGGCGGACGCAGTGGTGCGCCCCGGCACAGGCCGGGGCTTCGGGCGGTGCCGGGCGGATTACGCGGGTGCGTCAGGCCGGATCGGCGTCCTTGACCCGGTTGATGATCGCGTACGCCTGGTGGTTGTGGATGGCCTCGAAATTCTCGGCCTGTAGCGTATAGCCGCGGATCCGGTCTTCGCGATCGAGGGCGCCGGCCATATCCCGGATCATGTCCTCGACGAACTTCGGGTTGTCGTAGGCACGCTCGGTCACGTACTTCTCGTCCGGGCGTTTCAGGATCGCGTAGAGCTGACAGGAAGCGGCCGCTTCGACCAGGTCGATGATGTCCTGGATCCAGATTGGGCCGTCGACACGTGCGTTCACGGTGACGTGGGCCCGCTGGTTGTGCGCGCCATACTCCGAGATCTCCTTGGAGCAGGGGCAGAGGCTCGTCACCGGGATCTGGACGCCGATATGGAAGCTGCGATCGCCTTTGAGATCGCGCTCGCCGGTCAGGGTAACCTCGTAATCGAGCAGGCTCTCGGTGCCGGTCACCGGCGCTGCCTTGCGGGCGAAGTACGGGAATGCGAGCACGATGCGCCCGGCCTCGGCCTCCAGGCGCACGAGCATGGATTCCAGCAGAGCGCCGAATGTGTCGGCGGAGATCGGCTCCTTGTGGTTGTGCAGGATCTCGATGAAGCGCGACATGTGCGTGCCCTTGTACTGCTCGGGCAACTGCACGGTCATGGTCGCGTGCGCCACCGTCGGCAGGGCCTCGCCGGCGCGGTCACGGACGGTAATCGGGTAGCGGATATCCTTGATCCCGACCTGGTCGATCGCGATTCGGCGGGTGTCGGCAGTGCCCTGGATGTCCGGAATGTCGTTGATGTTGGCCACCATCGTGGTATCAAGCCTCCCCTTCAGTATATCGCACGCAGGCGCGGTCGTTTTCCCAAACGGTCACGGCCTGTACGGATACGGCCGATCGGTCGATTCGCGCGCCGATCTCATGGAAACAGTGCGCGGCTATGTTTTCGGCTGTCGGATTGATCTCGGTGAACGGTTCCAGTTCGTTGAGGTAGCGGTGATCGAGCCGATCCGTTACCTCGCGGGCGATCCTCCGGATCTCCCGGAAGTCCATGCCCATACCCGTTTCGTCCAACTCGCCGGCCCGGATTTCGATTTCGACTTTCCAGTTGTGCCCGTGCAGCCGGCTGCACGAACCCGGATAGCCGCGCAGGCTGTGCGCGGCCGCGAATTCGGTCTGGACGCGGAGTTCGTAGGTGGCCATACGGGAGGGTACCCGACCAAAGCGGTAAGATATTAGAGGACCCTGGCGTGCCGTGCAACCCGCGACTGCCCGGCGCACCGCGGTCTGTCACCGTCAGGCCTGCCGCTGTCGGTCTCCGGTCAAGGGGGCCGGCAGGGCCTCGATGCGCCGCTGGAGCGAGGCCGCGTCGAGGCCGGCGTCGCGCAATTGATCGCTGCGGGACCCGTGACCGACGAATCGATCCGGGATGCCGATGTTGTGCACATCGACCCGCACGCGGTGGGCCATCAGGCAGCTGTTGACGGCCTCGCCGGCACCGCCCGGCAGCGCCGCTTCCTCCAGCGTGACCAGCAGGTCGTGATGTTCCGCGGCCTCCAGCACGGCTTGTTCATCCAGCGGTTTCACGAAGCGCATGTTGTACAGCGAGGCGTCCAGCGCCTGCGCGACTTCGCTGGCCGGGGACACCATGCTGCCGAACGCGAGCAGGGCGATGCGCTGGCCGCTGCGACGCTTCTCGGCGCGGCCGACCTCCAGTGCCTGCATGGTCTCCTTGATCGCCACGCCGGGGCCCGGCCCCTTGGGATAGCGGACCGAGGCGGGGCCATCCAGCTGGAGCCCGGTATACAGCATCTGGCGGCACTCATTCTCGTCCGCCGGCGCCATCACGGTCATGCCCGGCAGGCAGCGCATGTAGGCGAAATCGAAACTGCCGAAGTGGGTCGGCCCGTCCTCGCCGACGAAGCCGGCGCGGTCGAGCGCGAACAGTACGGGCAGGCCCTGAACGGACACGTCATGGACGAGCTGGTCGTAACCGCGCTGCAGGAAGGTGGAGTAGATCGCCACGACCGGCTTCTGGCCCTCGCAGGCGAGGCCCGCGGCCAGCGTCACGGCGTGCTGCTCGGCGATGCCGACATCGAAATAGCGCTGCGGGAACTGCTGCTCGAACTCGACCAGTCCCGAGCCCTCGCGCATCGCCGGCGTGATGCCGACTACGCGTTCGTCGCGCGCCGCCATGTCGCACAGCCACTGGCCGAAGACCTCCGTATAGGCCGGTGCCGTGGGGCCCGAAGGGCCACCGAGTTTTTTGCCGGTGGCCGGATCGAACGGCTTCACACCGTGATAGGTGACCGGGTTGTCCTCGGCGAGTTTGTAGCCCTTGCCCTTCTCGGTGACGATGTGCAGCAGCCGCGGCCCCTCGAGGTCGCGCAGGTTGCCGAGTGTCTTGATCAGGTTCGGGAGATCGTGGCCGTCGACCGGGCCGTAGTAATTGATCCCGAACTCCTCGAACATCGTCCCCGGCACGACCATGCCCTTGAAGTGCTCCTCCGTGCGGCGGGCCAGCTCCCACATCGGCGGCATCGCCCGCAGCACCTTTTTGCCACCCGCGCGCGCCTGCGAGTACAGCTTGCCCGACAGCAGCCGGGTCAGGTACTTGTTCAGGGCACCGACATTCGGCGAGATCGACATATCGTTGTCGTTGAGGATGATCAACAGGTTGGCGCCGATATCGCCCGCGTGGTTGAGCGCCTCGAAGGCCATTCCCGCCGTCATGGCGCCGTCGCCGATGACCGCGACCACGCGCCGGTCGTCGCCGCGCTGCTTCGCGGCGATCGCCATGCCCACAGCGGCGCTGATCGAGGTGGAGGAGTGGCCCACCCCGAAGGTGTCGTACTGGCTCTCGTCGCGACTGGTGAAGCCGCTCAGACCGCCCCACATGCGCATCGTATCCATGCGCTCGCGGCGGCCGGTCAGGATCTTGTGGGGATAGGTCTGGTGACCGACATCCCAGACCAGGCGATCTTCCGGGGTCCGGTACACGGCGTGCAGCGCGGTCGTGAGCTCGACCGCGCCGAGTCCGGCGGCGAGGTGACCGCCGGTCGCAGCGACCGACTCGATGTGGAACGCGCGCACCTCGTCGTTGAGGCGCTGCAGCGTCTCGATATCCATCTCATGCAGATCGGCGGTCGAACGCAGACCGTCGAGCAGCGGATAGCGGGAGGGCTCAGCCATGGGCATGCCCGGCAATGGGTGGAGCCGCCATTATCGGAGGCGCCGCCGGGGGGTGCAAGGAGATTGCACGCGACTGATCGCGGCAACGGGCTTCCTCACCAGGAGCGCTCGACGACAAAACGCGCCAGCGCGCGCAGGGATTCGAATCGAGCGCCCTCACCGTCCAGTGCGGCCAGTGCCTCGTCGCGCATGTTCGCCGCATGATCCCGGGCGCCATCGAGGCCGAGCAGGGCCGGGTACGTCGGCTTATTGCGTTCGATATCGGCGCCCTGGGTCTTGCCCAGCGTGGCCGTATCCGCCGTGACGTCGAGGATGTCGTCCACGATCTGGAAGGCCAGACCGACTGCTGCGCCATAGCGCGCCAGGCGCTCGCGCAGGCGATCGTCGGCAGCAGCCGCGAGGGCGCCGAGCAGCACGCTGGAGCGGATCAGCGCGCCGGTCTTGTAACGGTGCATCCGCTCGAGTTCCGTCAGTCCCGGTGCATGACCGCAGGCAAACAGGTCGAATGCCTGGCCGCCGGCCATACCCTCGGCACCGGCCGCCTCAGCCAGCGTCGCGGCCATGCGGGCTCGCAGCCCGGGCTCGATCGAGCCGGCGTACGCGTCGTCCGTGATCAGGCCGAAGGCGTGCGCCTGGAGCGCGTCACCGGCGAGAATGGCGGTCGCCTCGTCGAACTGGCGGTGGCAGGTCGGTGAACCGCGGCGCAGATCATCGTCGTCCATCGCCGGCAGGTCATCGTGGACCAGCGAGTAGGCGTGTATCAGCTCAACGGCACATGCGGGCGGGTCGAGCGCTTCCGGCGCGGCCCCCAGGGCGTCACCGGTGGCATAGACCAGCGCCGGGCGCAGTCGCTTGCCAGTGCCCAGCACCGCATAGCGCATGGCGCTGTGCAGGCGCTCGGGTGCCTGATCGGCCGCGGGTAGCCAGCGTTCCAGCGCCGCGTTGACGCGCTCGCGTCCGCGCTCAAGCGTGGTCCCGGCATCGCTCACGATTCGTCGCGGTCCGGCTCGAAGTCATCCAGGCTACCGTCGCCGGCCTGTCCGGCCTCCTCGGCGTCGTGCTCGAGCAGGATCTGCACCTTCTGCTCCGCGGACTGGAGCGAGGCCCGGCATTCCCGCGCGAGGCCGACGCCGCGCTCGAAATGCGCGAGCGACTCGTCCAGTGACAGATCGCCCTGTTCCAGCGTCTCGACCAGGGTTTCGAGCTCGCCCAGTGCCTCGTCGAACCGCGCCGGCGATGGCTCGCTTTCAGCGGATGCCGGTGTCTTATCGGTGTCGGTGGGGTTTTCTTCGCTCATGAAGCCATCCTGCAGGGTGGCGTTACGGTAGCCGAGGGGCTGGAGGTGGTCAATTGACGACCCGCGTCCGTGCCGCAGAGGGTTTTGTTCTATCACACCTTTTCTCAGCGACCTCCGCGCCGCTGCGAGAACCGGTTTTTTGTCCAGGGCGCTGGAGCCAGACGCTGGAGTCCCGCGTCAAAGCAGATCGAGCACCTCCGCCAGCCGCCCCACCGGCTCGACCGTCATGCCCTCGATGGCACGGCGCGGCGCGTTCGCGCGCGGCACGATGGCCCGCGTGAAGCCGTGCTTCGCGGCCTCATTGAGGCGCTCCTCGCCGTTCGGCACCGGCCGGATCTCGCCGGCCAGCCCGACCTCGCCGAACACGACCAGGTCGGTCGGCAGCGGGCGATCGCGGAACGACGAGATACAGGCCCCGAGCACCGCCAGATCGGCCGCGGTCTCGGCGATGCGCACACCGCCGACCGCGTTCACGTAGACATCCTGGTCCTGCATCGCCACCCCGGCGTGGCGGTGCAGGACCGCCAGCAGCATCGACAGGCGGTTCTGCTCGAGGCCCAGGGCGACCCGCCGCGGATTCGACAGGGCGCTGTCGTCCACCAGCGCCTGGATTTCGACCAGCAACGGCCGCGTGCCCTCGCGGGTAACCAGGATAATGCTGCCGGCAACCGGTTCCTCGTGCCGTGACAGGAAGATCGCTGACGGGTTCGCCACCGGCTTGAGGCCGCGATCGCCCATGGCGAACACGCCCAGCTCATTGACGGCCCCGAAGCGGTTCTTGATCGCGCGTACCATGCGCCAGCGACTGCTGCCGTCGCCCTCGAAGTAGACGACCGTATCGACCATATGCTCGAGCACGCGTGGACCGGCCAGAGTGCCCTCTTTGGTGACATGGCCGACCAGGAACAGGGCGACGTCATGGTCCTTGGCATAGCGCACGAGGCGCGAGGCGCTCTCGCGCACCTGGGCGACGCCGCCCGGCGCCGACTGGACCTCCTCGCTCATCATCGTCTGGATGGAGTCGATGACCAGAACGCCGGGGGTTTCGGACGCCGCCGCGTCCAGAATCCGCTCGACGCCGGTCTCGGCCAGCAGCCGTACGTCCTGGCCTTCAACGCCGAGTCGCCGCGCGCGCAGCGTGACCTGGGAGAGCGACTCCTCGCCGGTCACGTAGAGGACCCGGTGGTTTGCCGCCAGCGACGCCAGTGTCTGCAGCAACAGGGTGGACTTGCCGATGCCCGGATCGCCGCCCAGCAGGATCACCGAGCCCGGCACCAGGCCGCCGCCGAGCACGCGATCGAGTTCATCCAGTCCGGTCGGGTGGCGCGGATCCTCCGCCGTGGAGACCTCCTGCAGCCGCCAGGTGCGCGGGGCGGCACCGGGCGAGCGCCGGGCGCTACGGCCCGGGCCCGAGGCCGCGGTGGTCGGGACCTCGACGAGCGTGTTCCACGCCCCGCAGTCGGCGCACTGGCCCGACCACTTGGGTGCCTCCGCGCCGCAGGACTCGCAGCGGAACAGGCTCTTTGGCTGCCGTGCCATCAGGTTTCCCCGTCGTCGGAGTCGGTCGCGCGCAGTGGCATAGGGATCTCGGCCACGCCGCGGGCGAGCCGCTCGCTGCGCTCGATGCGGGGCCAGATCCGGGCGGAGCGGACGGCGTTGTCGCGTGTCTGGATGATCTCCACCGGGTGATCCGCGATCAGGAAGGTCGTCCCCGGCTCGGGGATCATCTCCATGTATTCCAGGATCAGGCCGTTGAGCGTCTTCGGACCATCGGTCGGCGGCCGCCAGCCGAGCAGCCGGCCGAGATCGCGCAGATGCGTGCCGCCCGTGCAGATGTAGCTGCCGTCCGCCTGCGGGTGGATGTCGCGGCTCGCCGGGATCCGGTCCGTCGTGAATTCGCCGACGATCTCCTCGAGGATGTCCTCGAGCGTGATCAGCCCGAGGATGTCGCCGTATTCATCCACCACCAGGCCGATGCGGCGGCGATGATGCTGGAAATTCACGAGCTGGCGCGTGAGCGCGGTGCCTTCGGGCACGAAGTAGGGCTCACGCAGCAGGGCGCGGAAGCCGTCGAACTCAATCTCGCGCAGATCGCGCCCGATCAGGTCGCGCAGGAATACGAAACCGACCACCTGATCGATGCTCTCGTGGTAGACCGGCAACCGGCTGTTCGATGCGTTGGCCAATTGCTCCGCCACCTCGTCCCAGTCCTCGTCGAGGTCCACGCCCTGGATCTCGCTGCGCGGCACCATGATGTCGTTCACCGAGACCTTTGCCAGATCGAGGATGTTGACCAGCATCTCCTGATGGTTCTTCGGGATCATGTGCCCGGTCTCGTTGACGACCGTGCGCAACTCTTCCGCGCTCAGGCGATCGCCGCTGGCGTCGTCCCGTCGCATGCCCAGCAGCCACAGGACACCGTTGGCGAGCAGATTGACCATCCACACGATCGGATACAGCAGGCGCAGCATCGGCGTGTAGACGAAGGCCGCGGGGATGGCGACGCGCTCCGGATGCAGCGCGGCGAACGTCTTGGGGGCCGTCTCGCCGAAGATCAGGACGATCACCGTCAGGCCGATCGCCGTGAAACCCAGCACGCCTTCGCCTTCGCCCCAGAGCCGGATCGCCACGATCGTCGCCAGCATGGAGGCCAGCACGTTGACGAAGTTGTTGCCCAGCAGGATCAGGCCGATCAGGCGGTCCGTGCGGTCGAGCAGCCGCAGCGCGAGCCGGGACCCGCGGTGGCCTTCCCGTGCCCGGTGACGGAGCCGGTAGCGGTTGACGGTCATCAGCGCCGTCTCGGAGCCGGAGAAACAGCCCGAGAGCACGAGCAGGATCGCCAGGGCGCTGATCTGCATATAGAGCGGGAATTCGTTCAAGGGATCAGGTATCGGTTCGCGTGGAGAGGTTTTCGGCGGCGCTTCAGGCGCGACCGAGGATCAGTTCGAGCACGAACTTGCTGCCGAAATAGCCGAGCACCAGCAGCAAGAATCCGCCGAGCGTGAATTTCACCGCGGTCGGCCCGCGCCAGCCCGCGAAGTGGTGGCCCGCCAGCAGAGTGCCGAATACGGCCCAGGCGACCAGAGACAGCACGGTCTTGTGGACCAGATGCTGGGCGAACATGTCGTCCAGGAACATGAAGCCGGAGGCGAGCGCCAGGGTCAGGAGCACGAAACCGATCGCGGCCATCCGGAACAGCAACGTCTCCATCACGTACAGCGGCGGCAGCACGTGCATCACGCGCGTCGGACGGTGCTCGTGGAGCTGGCGGTGCTGGATACCGAGCAGGATGGACTGCATCGCCGCGAGCGTGAGTACGGCGTAGGCGCAGATCGACAGGAGCACGTGTACATCGATGCCGGACGGCTGCGGCGGGAGCAGCGGGCCCGTGCGTCCGTTGGAGAACGCCAGCGCCGCGAGCATGGTGATCGCCGCGAACGGCAGCAGGCCGAGCCCGAGGCTGATGACCGGCTGGCCGATCGCCAGCAACAGCAGCAGCAGGACAGCTACCCAGCCCATCAGCGACAGCGCATTGAAGAAACCCAGGTCGAGGCCGCTCGCTCCCGGCACCGCGGACTGCAGCAGGAATAAATGCAGCAGCAGAGCCACGGCCGTGAGGCCAAGGATCAGCGGGCGGCGGGCGGTACCGGCGCGCAGGTCGCGCACGAGCATAAGCGTCGCGCTGGCATAGAGTGCGGCCGCGAGCAGACCGATCAGGGTGTGCATCATCGCGTGCTTTCGGTTCCGGGCCTCGCCGGTGGCGGCGAGGCGATCGATGATGACACAGCCCCGGCGGGCCATGAAGTGTAGGTGTCGTGCCGCCGATCCCTGTAGGTCGAGCCCTACACGTCAGATCGTTGACCGCCGACAGCGCAGCCGGCCGAGCGCCAATTGTCATGACACAGGCTGAGAGCAAACACTGTGCAGGCGCGTCGCCGGAGCCTCCGGTACGCGTATCCGACAACAACAGGGAGAATCCGACATGATCCGGAAGATCGTACTGGCCATGGTGCTGGCGCTCGCCGCGGGTGCCGTAGTCGCCCAGGAGAAGGTCGACATCAACACGGCTGACGCCGAACGCCTCGCCGCCGCGCTCGACGGTGTCGGCGAAGTCCGCGCGCAGGCGATTGTCGAATACCGCCAGAGCAACGGGGATTTCCCGAGCGTCGCCGCACTGACCAGCGTTACCGGCATCGGCCCGGCCACGCTCGAAAGCAACCGCGACCGCCTGACGGTCGGCGCGGCCGAGTAGGCGAAAACACGGGCGGGGCCACCGAGCCCCGCCCTCATGTTCACAGAATCCGCAGACGTTTTTACACGCTCCCTGTAGTCCGACGCACAACCTCGGCTGAGCGGCCGACCTGAATCCCGCTCCATTACACCGTTGCCACATGCCGCTGCGGAGCGCGCGCAATCTTATTCCCCGATTTCGCACCGGCGAGCAATCCGGTGCAACCGGTACATTCGGCTCCCACCCGCCCCGAAAGCAGCCGCCGGCAGTTGCCGTTCTCATGGCCTCTTGACGGCCTCGTCCGTTGCCCGCCAGTCCAGGGAAGAGGGCGTGGGAGGGCCTCCCGTAGCTAGCAGTGGAGCTCCCCTTGGCATGGAATCTGCTAATGCGCACTATATAGTGAACCGATTCAACGCAAGTGCGATGGCAGCAAATCTCCAGATGATCGAGGAATCCATGTATATCGAAGAATCGATCGAGATCGTGGAATCGACCGAAGGCGTTCTTCTGAACCTGGTCCGGCGCCTGAGTACGGATCAGCTACTGGCCCTGCCGCCGCTGGTCGTGCCGCCGGCGGTGCTCGACCGCATCGGGGACAGCGCCAGGCGCGAGGCGCTGCAACGGCTTGACGAACTCGCGCGGGCATCGACGGATCGCGGCCGGGCAACCGCGCCTTCACAAGCGGAGCGGGAGGCGGCGCTGGTCGCCGCGGAGCAGGCCGATCCGGCGGATATATCGGCACTACGCGAGCGCATAGAGCGTATCAAAGCGGCCTCCCGGGCCAGTCGCTTCGACAATTCGGTGGCGGCGGAAATGTCGGAGGACCTCGAGTCGCTGCGAACCCTGGCCGCCGACGCCGGTGCGGCGCTGGCCGGTCTGTCGAGCGTGGAGACGACGCTGGCACAGGCGCAGTGGGTGGGCGATGATCAGCGCGCACGCGCGAATGCCGCTCAGTCATCCGTTGCGCGGCTGACGGCCGATCTCCGCGCTGCGCTCGAAGATTATCATCGACTTGAAATCACGCTGTTACTGCAGGCCATGCGCGGCCGCTACGCCGATTGCGAACTCGAGGCCCGCAGGTTCCGTGACCTGTCCGATCAGGCGGAGGCAATCCGCGCGCGTCTGCATCGTCCGGCTCGGGCGCTCGGCTGGCTACTGCTGCGGCCGGGGCCCTCGCGTGACGAACGCCAACGCCTGCAGCGGCGCCTGCGGCGCCTCAACGACCGACTGAACTGCAGCTGCACCTTCGTCGAGGAAAGCGAGGTGCGTCAGTGGCTCGACAGGCTCGTGGACGCCGGTCTCGAGCTGACGCCCGAGCAGTGGCACAGCGAGACTCAGGAGGTACGCTTCCTGTTTTACCAACTGCTCAATATCAATCGACTGCAGGGGATCATGCCGGCAAGGCGCCTTGTTCCGACCATATTCATGCGGGATGAGGCCCACGATCCGCCGAAGCGCTGCGTTGCCGGGGAACGATACCTGGTGACCTGGTTCACCGGCCGGGGTGCGGCGCCGCGAGACGGCGAGCGCTGGGAAGAAACCGACGGCTCCGACGGCATTGCATCGGTGCGCGCGACAATGTTCACGGAGTACCGCAACCGCACTCCCTCCGGCTGACAGGCCCGGCGCGGGCAGCCAGCCCATGTTCACTGGAATGTGAATGATCCCGCGTCATGACATCGAACGGCGTTCCGCCCCTGTCTTTTGGCCTCATAAAGTGCGAGGTCGGCGCGTTTCAGCCAGTCGGAGGCCGTGTCATTGGCCCGCACTTCGGCAAAGCCAAGAGAGATGGTGATTGCCAACTCGTGGTCCGTGAAACGCTTGCCCTCTACGAGTGCGCGCAGGTCCTCGGCCACCTGATACGCCTCCCGGGCGTCCGCCCCGATCGCAAGAACAACGAATTCCTCGCCGCCGATCCGGAAAAGCACATCCGTGCGGCGCAGACGTTCGTTGATCGTGTCGACCAGTTCGACCAGCAGCGCGTCGCCGGTCTCGTGACCGTATTCATCGTTGACCTGCTTGAAATGATCCAGATCGAACAGAATGAGCGAGGCCGCTTTACCGGCGAGTGGGCCCGGATCAACGCCGTGGCGCAACGTGTCCTCCAGCGCGCGGCGATTCCTGGCGCGGGTGAGCGGGTCACTGTAGGCCTGCGTGTGCAGAGACCGCCGCTGGCGTGAAGTCTCTACCGCGAAAACCCATGCGAACATGACCGTGAGTGAAAGGGTCACGATGACCGTCCCGGCATCAACGGGCGAAAGGGCACCGCGGACGATAGGCGGTAACAGGGAAATGAGCGCCACCAGGCCGATGCCCAGGGCCACGTGTGGGCTCAGCAGGAAAAACGGGACCATCAATGTTGGATACGCCCAACCCAGGAGAACGAGCCCCTCGAGATGCACGCCGGTAACCATGATGGTCGGATAGAAAATGCTGAGTATGGCGTTGTACGGCCGGACCTCACGGGTCACCCAGACCCGCGCTGCGATCAAGGCTACACCCAGTATGGTCAGGCTGTTGACCGCGGCCAGCAGGATGTCGCCGATAGCCAGTCGCGCGATCAGGAAAGGCGTGACTCCAAGAGTCCCCAGTAAGCACAGCCACAGGATGATGATCTCTTCTGGCGAGCGCCCACCCAGCGCGGACAGTCTCCCGGCGATGCCGGTAACGACCGGATCCGTGTCCTTACGGACAGACATTGGCACTCCGTGCGGTGTCGACAACCGGTCGCGGTCGTCCTAAAGCCATGGTTGAACAAACCGGCATCCTCGGTCTCCCAAATGGCGTTCCACGGCGGATTGTGGCAGAAAAGATGCTGCTGCGTTGCAGGCATTGGCCCGAAGCAGTAGGCGATAGGCCCCGGGGTCCGGGGTTCAGCGGAACAAGGGCATATGCTCGGCGTGGATAAGGGCTGTCAGGACGATCGGCGGCGGGTTATCCTGTTCTGCTGGAGTTCGGTCAACGGCGAGGGACTGACAAATGGTGCCAGGAATGGGTGTCAAGAAAATTTCGTAAGTATCAGAGAATACGTTTAAAACTTTTTCGGTTAGGGAGAGACCCGAAAAGTCCTCTGAAAGTACAATGCTCCATAAGTTTTCGCCTGCCACCTTTGGGCTCTGAGGGACGGTAGCGGGAGCGTGGTGTCCCGCTCCGGTTTTCAGCATGTGCAGGCGGATGGCCACGGCGGCGGCGCGTGGCGAAGCCGGTACCGGCCGCGGCATAGGCTCTGGTCTGCTTTCTCGACCGCTGTAGCTACCTGCAACGCATCGGCGAAGACCAGAGAAGTCTGGCCAGCGCTTTGGGCTTGCGTTGATTCATTGTGCGGCGCCGTCGGTCCCGCGGGCCGGTCAATTCCGGACAGACTTCGTGCAGACGCGCGGACTCGCTGCGCCAGCAGTTCCACGTCCTTATCGTCCGAAAGGTGCAATTTGTCCGCACTGGTGACCGTGCAGGGTTTAGCGCAGGCCGTTTTTCCCCGCCGCCAAGAAGGCCGCGTGCTGATTGTTACGGGCGACTTTCAGTCGTCGACTTTTGGCGTTTTGACCGATTCCCTGCATTACCATCATGGAACCATCAAGTTGCAGCAATCCGTTTACGCAAATCAGTTGCTTTCTTGTTATCCCGATCTTGCAATAACTTGTAAAGCCAATCTTGCCGCATTTCCGGTACCGAAGAGAGAAGCAACTCCGTATATTCATGGTAGGGTGGATTGAATATTGCGTCTGTCGAACCGAAGTCCACAATATCGCCACTTCGCATAACGAGGACATAATCCGCGACTGCGCGAACCGTGGCTAAATCATGGCTAATGAATAGATAGCTCAGCCCCAATCTACTTTGCAGGTCATTAAGAAGCCGTATGATTTCCTCACCGACCAATTGATCAAGCGCGCTGGTTACCTCATCACAGATGATGACGGATGGCTCGGCTGCCAGCGCCCGGGCGATACAGATACGTTGCTTTTGTCCACCGGACAGTTCAGTTGCTGTTCTATCGATAAACTCATCCGGGTCAAGTTCTATAAGCGAGAGAAGCTCCCGTATCCTCTTTTCGCGTTGCACCTTGTCTAGCCCCAGATAGAACTCAAGTGGGCGCCCAATAACATCCCTCACACTGTGTTTCGGATTCAACGCAGTGTCCGGCATCTGGTAGACCATCTGGATCTGGCGTAATTCGTCTTTGGTACGCTTTCCGTAGAAGGAAGGAAGTATTCCCTTACCGTATCTAACCACTCCACGGTCGGGTGGGAGGAGCCCCGTTATTACGCGAGCGACTGTGCTTTTCCCGGAGCCAGATTCTCCAACCACGGCAACGGTGCGCTGGCGCGGTATTTCGAAATTGATCCCATTAAGTACTGGTGATTTCCCGTAAGAGGCCCGTACATCTTCGACTGAAATAATCACTTCATCATCAGTGTCGACAGGTCGGTGGGCGTGGCTTGTCTGACGTGCTGATACCAATGCCTTCGTATATTCGCGGCGAGGGTCATGCAGGATGGCTCCTACCTCGCCCTCCTCAACAACCGCCCCATGCCGCAATACCATAACCCGATGTGCCATCTGAGCGACAACCGCCAGATCATGTGATACGTAGATGGCGGCCGTTCCCGCATGCTCAACGGCATGGCGAATTGACGCCATGACTTCTATCTGTGTAGTTACATCAAGCGCGGTTGTCGGCTCATCGAAAACGATTAAGTCGGGGTGGCCGGCCATTGCCATAGCGACCATCGCTCGTTGCAGTTGCCCCCCGGACAACTGGTGAGGATACCTATCCCCGATCGATTCGGGATCCGGGAGCTGTAGCAACCCGAATATCCTTTTGATGTCCTTGATTGCCTGGGACCGGCGCCGGCCGGCCATATGGACCGGCACCTCGATGCACTGATCTATGATGCGATGAGCCGGATTGAATGCCGCGGCCGCGGACTGGGCGACATACGCGATCCGCTTTCCGCGCAGATTACGTAATTTCTTGTCTGTGCACCCATTCAGATCGGTCCCATCGAATAAGATGCTCCCGCCGCTGATCCGGCACCCGTCGCGCGCATAACCAAGCGCCGCCAATCCGATTGTCGATTTTCCGGCCCCGGATTCGCCGATCAGCCCAAGAACTTCACCCTTGTGCACGGTAAGATTGATTCCGTGGACAATTGGGGTCCAGACATCAACGCTGCACGCTTCCAGCCGGAGTCCACTCATCTCCAGAATCGCTGCGCGAGACGTCCCGTTTCCTTGCGCCCGATTCCCGAACTCACTCACAGTACCGTGCATAGTTTACTCCTTCCGCATTCCGGACTGATAAAGAAACCAGTCTACGATCAGGTTAACGCCGACAGTAAGCAGCGCAATACATATGGCGGGCACCAGTGGCGTGGCGATACCAAACGATATCAATGTCGATGTTTCTCGTACCATCGATCCCCAGTCGGCGGTCGGCGGCTGGATGCCGAGACCGAGAAAACTCAGCGCACTTATGAAAAGGAAAACGAAACAAAATCTTAGACCGAATTCTGCCGCTAAAGGAGCGGTGATGTTCGGCAGAATCTCATGACGCACTATCCACCATGTTCCTTCGCCTCTCAGGCGAGCCAGCTCGACAAATTCCAATACGGCGACATTCATTCCGACGGCCCGCGTGAGTCGGAAAACGCGTGTGGAATCGAGCACTGCGATCACCAGGACCATATTCAGTACTGATGTACCGGCAATCGTGAGTATAAGTAATGCGAGAATCAGGGGAGGGATCGCCATCAGAATGTCGACTAGACGTGAAAGCACCTGATCAACCCATCGGCTGGACACGGCCGATATCAGCCCAAAAACGACTCCGATAAAAAACGCCATGGCGGTGACCAGAAGTGCGATTCCGACCGTGTTTCGGGCTCCATAGAGAATTCTCGTGAAAACGTCGCGACCGATCTGATCAGTTCCGAAAAGAAAGTCCCCCCCGATCGAAAGACCTGGGGCTCCTACAACGTCTGTTTCGCCGTACGGTGCTATCCACGGCGCGAAGACGCCTGCGAACAAGACGACGGTGAGGATGGTAAGACCCAAAAAAGCGGTCGGCGGCGCGGTCTTAAGAAGTTTGAGACTGCTCTGCATTATAGGCAACACGAGAAGCTCCGATAACACCCCTCAACTCGGGTTCAAAAGACGTGGATTCGTGATGATTGAGAGGATGTCTGCCACTAGATTGAGACCAATATAGGTTACGGCAAAAACCAGGCAGCCGGCCTGTACGACGGGCATATCCCGTTTCGATACGGAATCCACCAAAAGCTGGCCCAACCCCGGATAGACGAAAACGACTTCAACTACAACAACACCCACCACCAGATAGGCCAGGTTCATGGCCACTACATTCACGATCGGTGACAGGGCGTTGGGTAATGCGTGGCGAAGAATCAACCGCTTTGGTCCAACACCCTTGAGGAGGGCCATTTCTATGTACGGACTTGTCATAAGATTGATTATGGCGGCGCGCGTCATACGCATCATATGGGCTACGGTAACCAGCGTTAGGGTGACGGCGGGCAAAAAGAGGAGTTTCAATGATTCCCAAAGGCTCGTGTCAATCGCTATATGTGCAAGTGACGGGAGCCAGCCCAGCTGGATCGAGAAAACAAAAATTAGAATATAAGCGGCAAGAAATTCTGGCGATGATATTGCGGAGAGAGCGGTGATATTAACGACACGATCGAAGACGCTGTTTCGATATAGCGCGGCCAGAATTCCGAATGTTAATGCAACCGGTACCGCCATTGCAGCTGCGTATCCGGCCAGAAAAAACGTGTTGTAGAGACGGTTGCCGATTAGATCTGATACTGGGCGTTCGTTGGAGAACGAATAGCCGAGATCACCCTGAGCGGCGTTTGTGAGCCAGGAAAAGTAGCGCACATACGCAGGCTGATCGAGACCA